>ERZ839823.7-NODE-7-length-326339-cov-8.614204_pt1 | contig 326339 bp, 304 predicted proteins | sample MGYA00519862_ERZ839823 | MGnify/ENA primary metagenome ERZ839823 (study PRJEB31850, sample SAMEA3708853) | human gut metagenome | biome: human gut; feature: human-associated habitat; material: faeces | place: China | collected 2014 ...
ATTCGTGACTCAAAAACTAGTGAAAATTCAAATCACACAAGTTTTTGAAAGTGACTGACTTTGTTGAAATCCTATTTTTCTATTTTGATTGATTGGAGAATATTGTAAATTGTTGTTTTGGGTCTTGTTTCTTTGTTTTGTAGTCTTGTACTTTTACTTTTGTTGTTTCCGTTTAATTTTCTTTTTATGACACTAAATACGCTTTCTACATTGTTTCTTAGTGAGTATATTTCTTTGTTGAATGTTTTTTGGCTTAATCGTCTGTACCAACCGTGTCGGAAGTTGGATTTGGGGGGTATTTGGTCGGATGCTTTTATTTCTTTGTTTATGCATTCCCTTATTTTTTCTGTGTCATATGCTTTGTCTGCTATTACATATTCTAGTTTATGTTTTTTTAAATTTCTAATTGACGCTATTGCAAAGGTTGTATCGTGTTTAGGTCTTCTTACTGCTTGTGAATACAATATTAATCTTGAATCAACATCGATTGCAATGTGTGATTTGGTGTAAGTGTTTTCGTTCGTTATTGCGTATTTTTGTCTAATATTTGTCTGCATTGTCGCTACTGAATCCAGTACCATCAAGAGCCACATATTTAACTTTAATTTCCAAATTATTAAGTATTAATGTTGTTATTTTTTCAAACATGTTTGTAGGCATTCTTTTAAAGAATTTCTGCAATGTTGATGGATCTGGAGCATTTTTAATACTTAAATAACTCCTTAATCTGTCTGAAAACTCCAAATATTCACTTATTTGACGATAAGTTAATTTTAAATAAATTTTTAACACTAAAATAGTCAAAAGTGCAGGTTGAGAATATAATTGCTTCGAATAACGACAGGAATACTTATTTAAAGATAATTTAGCATAACTGTAGGTGTATTCAATTAATTTAATCAATTCATTGGTCTTATAACAGTTTTTACTTTTATTTTTAATTTTTTTTGAAAAATTTTCGTTGACTGCTTTTTGAACCCAAAATCCAAAAGAGTTTTATACTTTAAACGACTAATTATGATTGGAGAATGTTTATTTCGTTGTTCATATATATAAATATTCTCAATTCAATTATATAAAACTTATTAAAAACTATTTTTAAATATCGCTGATTAATTTAAAATTATACCAAATTTAACAAATAAATAACAAGTTATAATTAAAATAACTAAAAATTCTTCAAAAAATCATAGTCGATGTGCAACTTCAACTATATAAAATTAAGGAATTTCAACAGAGTCTAATTTTGTTTAGCGGATTTAAAAAATAAGTAAATGAAATAAGGTTTTTAACCCTATTCCATAAAAATAGCTGGTTTGTAAGGCATTGCATTTCTAGCTTTGTTTTCAGGGTCATAGCTATCGTCAGTATGTACAATGACTTTATCGCCAGTTTCTTCCATAATGTAGTCTATCGCATCGCTAATGATTTGATTTTCATCAATTTTACCTACATATTTGGTTTTAGTCATTTCACGACCTATTTTTTTAGCTACTGCAGCTATTTCTTTTTTATCCTCATAAATATTTGCTCCAATAGCTCTTCCCATTATTTGACCAATATCCGGTTTTCCAATTTCTTCAGCTATTTCATATAAATCCCATTTCCAATCAGGAGCAAGGTAAACATGGATTTTTTCCACATTTCCTTTAACCATTTTCTTAATCTGGTTAATGTCTTTAATAATGTTTTGAACTAATTCTTCTGATTTTTCAATTTTTGGACTTACTAGGCTTTCGTCAGCTTCCGGCCAGCTAGCCTGGCTTACATAACCTTCTCCACCATAAGTTTCCCATAATTCTTCACAGGTATGCGGAGTAAATGGTGCAAGCAGTCTGATCCATGCTTCAAGAACTGTTGAAAGTACATAGATTATAGCCGGGTCTTGAGAGTCAAGCAAGTGTTTTACCCTGTATAAGTAATGGTCAACATCTTTTTTAAGCAAGAATAAAGATTCCTGAAGTGCTTTTCTTGTTTGGAATCCATCTAAAGCTTCAGTAGCTTCTTTAATATGTTGATTTAATTGGCTTAACATCCAAATATCGATTGTACGGTTTAATTCAACTTTTTCGATATTGGTTAAATCCAATGGGGAGTTTTTAACTTCTTCTACTTTGGCGGCAAATTCCCTAAACCATTCCAATCTTCTTTTGGTTCCAAGAACTTCTTTTTCTCTCCAGTCAAAGTCTTGCCATGGTTCAGCTGATGCCATTAGGAAAAGTCTTACAACATCTGCACTGTACTGTTCAATAGCATCTTTTAATAAAATAACATTTCCTTTTGATGAGGACATTTTATTTCCTTCTAAAAGACCCATACCAAAGACTACAGTTCCTCTAGGCCATTTTTCTTTAGGATAAATCGCACTGTGGTGGAACATTAAAAAGCTTAAGTGGTTTCCAACCAAATCTTTTGCAGATAATCTCCAGTCAAGAGGGTACCAGTAATTGAATTCGTCCTGAATTTCTTTTACAGTTTCGTCGTCGACTTTTACATCATCGCTGTCAATATCTAAAAGAACTTTGTCAAAGAATGCAGGGTTTAAATCATCAGCATTCATGTTTCTTAAATATTTGGCTATTGTATAATAGGACATGTAGATAGTTGAATCTGTAAGAGGTTCGATTAACCATTGGTTATCCCAAGGCAGTCTGGTTCCAAGTCCGACATTCCTGGAACAGGCCCAATCATCTAACCAGTCAATATAATATTCAAAGTTGTTTTTAACTTCTTTAGGAATGATTGTTTCACCATTAAGAACTTCATGTGTTTTTGCAGTCCATTCTTCATCTGAATATTTAAGGAACCATTGGTTGTCCATTATTTTAACAACACAGTCTTCACCGCATCTGCAAATAACAGGTCTTTCAGCAAAGTCATACATAGTGGTAGCCATGTTTTTATCAATCATATCAGCTTTAAATTCTTCTCTAGCTATTGCTACTTTTTTACCACCATATTCAGGAATATGTTCGCTGATAATACCTTTTCTGTGCTCTACTTTGTATAATTCGTTAGTTGCATCATGAAGTTTAGGGTCATTTTGGTCTTTGATGCCTAATTTTTCAATTATTTCTGCAGCCGGAATTTCTCCATATCCTTTTACACTACATACATTAATCGGATTTACATCATCAATAATGTCTTCCAAATGATATTTGGCTATTAATTCTTTATTGTTTTTTAAGTCTTGAAGAGCAATGTAGTCTGCAGGTGCATCTGCAGGTTCTGAAAATACTACTCCACTACCATATGAACCGCTTACAAAGCTAGCTGGGAATATTGGTAATTTGTCACCTGTAAATGGATTTTCAACAAATCCTCCAATTAAATCATTAGGGTCTACTTCCTGGATAATGTTTAAATCTTTAATTTGATGTTTTAAATTGTGGTGAGCTTCTTTTGTAATAATCCAGTGTTCGCCTTCAGCATCTACTTCAATATATTCAATATCAGGATTTAACCAAATGTTGGTAGCTCCGATAATGGTTTCCGGTCTTAATGTAGCTGTAACAAGAATTTTATCATCCATTTTGAATTTAAGTAAGGTTAATTCATTAACTCCTACTCCTTCACCTTCAAGTAAATCATGATCTCCAACAGGATTTTTATCTCTTGGACAGTATTTTACCGGATGTTCTCCTTTTATAATCAGTCCTTTATCTTTTAATTTGCTAATTTGCCATTCTACAAATTTTTTGTAAGTTGGATCAATTGTTCTAAATTCCCTTCTCCAGTCAATGGAATATCCCATATCATGCATTACTTCATTATATTCACTACTGAAGTACCTTACAATGTATTCAGGGTCTGCTAAATTAGGAAGTTCTTCTTTAGGAACTTTATGAACATTTTCGTATAAATCCAAGGTCCATGGGTCTTTTCTTCTAACTCTTTCAGCTATTCCAATAACCGGAGCTCCGGTTACATGCCATGCCATTGGGAACAATACATTATAACCTTCCATTCTTTTAAATCTTGCATAAACATCTGGAACAGTATATGTACGTCCGTGTCCAATGTGCATAGCTCCACTAGGGTATGGAAATGCTACAGTAAGGAATAATTTTTCTTTATCATTAGGGTCAGATTCAAAAAGTTTATCATTTTCCCATTTTTTCTGCCATTTTTTTTCTATATTTTCTGTCACTAAATCACCATTACAGTCTTTTCAGGGCTTTCAGGAACTTTGCTTTTATGAGCATTCCTTTTTACTTTATTTATAATCATATCAATTTCATCAATTGAAATATCTAAGTTTTTAGCTATTTCATCTTTTGAAGTTTCTTTATCGTTATACTGGTAGAGAATTTTATCTAAGTTTTCATAGGTCATTCCTATTTCATCTTCATCAGTTTGATTATTCCATAAACCTGCACGAGGAGGTTTATTGATTATTTCTTCAGGAACTCCCATATATTTGGCTAATTCAAACACGTCAGTTTTGTATAAATCTCCAATCGGTTCAATATCACAGGCTCCGTCTCCGTGTTTTGTAAAGTATCCGATTAGTATTTCACTTTTATTGCCGGTTCCACTTACAAGGTAACCTTTTGAATTTGCGTAATAATATATGATGGACATTCTAATTCTAGCTTTAAGGTTTCCAATAGCTAATTGTTCGTTTTCTGTTTTATATTGTGTAACATATAGAAATTCGTTTAAAACACTGTCAATAGCCATTTCTTTATAATCAATATCTAATATTTTAGCAATGTCTGTTCCATGAATTTTATCTTCTGTTGGGGTGGTTGTAGATGGCATAACAATTCCAAATACGTTTTCTTTACCAACAGCTTCTGTAGCTAAATATGCAGTTAATGTTGAATCTATTCCGCCACTTAATCCAACAACAAGTCCTTTTGCATTAGCTTCAGATACTTTGTCTTGAATGAATTTAATTATGCTTTCTTTTGTTGTTTTAGTATCTAATTTCGGAAGCTCGTTCATGCTTTTACACTCCTTGGAAAATTTTTAATGATAATTATTATGATTTTTTTAACTTATATATTAGATAGTAAACGTTTATATAGGAAAAAATTATAAAATTACTTTTAGTTACTAAAATTAATTTTTTAATATGGAGGTAATTTTCTTGGCATTTAAAGATTATTTTAAATTTAACAAAGATAAAACAACTTTTATGTTTATTGGGGGAAAAGGTGGGGTTGGAAAAACTTCAATTTCTTCAGCAACAGCATTATGGTTAGCAGAACAAGGTAAAAAAACATTAATTGTATCAACTGATCCGGCACATTCATTGTCTGACTCTTTGGAAGTGCCTATTGGCCATTATCCTAGGGAAATTAAAACAAACTTATTTGCAGTTGAAATAGATCCTGATGAAGCTATGGCTCAAAAACAAGCAGTTCTTGATGCTCAAAAAGCTAATTCCACTTCAGAAAGTTTAATGGGATTAGACTTCTTGTCTGACCAAATGGATATTGCATCATCTTCTCCTGGTGCTGACGAAGCAGCTGCATTTGAAGTATTTTTATCTGTCATGACTTCAAATGAATATGATGTTGTAGTATTTGATACCGCACCGACAGGACATACCTTAAGATTATTATCATTCCCTGATGTAATGGACTCTTGGGTAGGTAAAATGATGATGATTAAGGCCAAATTAGGTTCTGCAGCTAATTCTTTAAAAAATCTTATTCCGTTTATGGATGCTGCCGATAATCCACAAACTAGTGAAGAGCTAAAAAGAACTAAAGAGCAAATTGACGAAGCTAAAAAAGTTTTATCTGATCCTGACAGAACCACATTTAAAATGGTTGTAATTCCTGAAGAAATGTCTATCTATGAATCTGAAAGAGCATTAGGTGCCTTAGAAAACTATAACATTACTGTAGATAGTGTAATTGTAAATCAGGTAATGCCGGATATTACAGATTGTGATTTCTGCCATTCCAGACACAGACTACAACAAAAACGTTTAGCTTTAATTGATCAAAAATTCCCAGAACAAATTATAGCTCAAGTTCCTTTATTTAAAGATGAAATTAAAGGTCAGGAAAAATTATTGAACTTAGCTAAAATATTATACGAAGACCAAGATAATACTGAAGTTAAACAAGAAGCTATTCAGCTTTAAAAAAAGAAATAAAAAGTTAAAATATAACATTTTAACTTAAATTTTTTATTTTTTTAATTTATACACTATTTCTACCAGGATAAATATAGCTATTAACACCCAAAAGACCATGTTTAGGGTTCCAATATCTATTGGGAACTGTAATCCGCAAAGTTCTACAAGAATAATCAAAACCAATACAACAAGTGTTAAAAAATAAAGCACTTTTGATATTGCAGGTTCATTTTGAAAATTTTCTTTTATTTTTTTCCAATTATCTCCCATAGCACCACCATTTAATATTTTCCTAATTTTCTAGGAGTGTTAAGAGGATCCCAATATTCTTCATCAAAATACTGGTATGTTTCTTCTTTGGTTAAGTTTCTTACATTAACACTGCTTATATATTTCGCTTGGCTACGGTTTAAAGAATTGTCCGAATTGATATGTACTTCGACATAGTCCACTTCCTGGTTTCCTTTAGGAATTAAAAACAACTTGGTATCCTGAAAATAACCTGGTCTGCTTGGTGTAAAATGACTGTACCAATAATGGGTGTCGTCTTCATCAACAAATGTCACTCTGTATTTGTTGGCCACTGATTGAAATGCTATTGCAAAGGTAGCTGGGAAAAATACAATTGTTGAAATTCCTGAAACAGCTCCTCCAAGAATTTTTAGAGATAAAACACCAATATTGTATCCTATTATAGTTGATGGGTGGATATTTTTCATAAAATTATCAATATTTTTATTTATTTGGATTATTCCGTTGTCTACAAATTTTCTGATGTTTTTTAGTTGATTAGTTAAGCTTTCTTCAAACAATTTGGGAATTATGCAGACTGTACATTCACCTTTGTCTGTTTTTTGAGTAGCTCCTTTATATGCAAAATCATCATCAACCAGAACAGTTTTGCAGATTCCTGTTGTTGTGTTTAGGATAAGTACTGATTTGTTTCCATTTTTGCAAAATACATATATTGAATCTCCATGATTGACGAGGTTAACTTCTGATTTTAGAAGGGCATCCATCATTTCATCAAATGAACTGGTCATGTCATTGCTGTAAATAATTCCAATAGGGTTCATTACCTGCTGTTCTATTTTTGATAGAAGTAGAGATGTTATGAAGTTGAATTCAGTTATTTTAGTTGCATTTTTTCCAATTACAGACATCCCCATATTTGGATTGGCTATGTGGATATAAAGTTTGTCATTATCAATTCCGCCTAAAACAACTGCTGTTTTTGTCCGCTGCCAGTTAAGGGATAACTTTTCAGCATATTTGTCAGCATTCAAATCACTTAAATAAGCAGTATTTAGTCCGGATAAAAACATTCCCTGCACATATTTTAATTTATAGCTAGTTAAATAATCAAGTCCAAAAGCTAAGTTTTCTATGTCTGTTGGGGTAATTTTGGAGTTGATAATAGCATAGGACTGAACTATTTCAAAGTTATTGTTTGCATTATACTTAGGATGGGTTCCGTAAGTTATGGTTTCTGTTTTTTCAACTAAATTGTTGTTTGTTTTAAATATAGTGTTGATTTTTTCATTGGTTATGTATCCGATGATTTTTTCTCTAGCTGTATTTAATGTTATTGTTTTATTAGTTGATGTGAACTTTATTGGGCTTATTTTATTATTTGTAAGTATTATATAATTGGAATTTAATTCAGTTTCAGGATCTAAGCCATTAGCTAGTGCTAAATTATATCTGATTCCATATTCATCAAATCCAATAGTGTTAAATAGGACACTTGCTCTTATTTCACCATTTTCAATGTAATTGATTCTTTCACCCATTTTGCCTTCTTTATCTATAGTGACTCCGAATTGACTGATGTCTCTCTCAGCACTATTATAATATTGAATATAGGTGTAATTTTCGCTGGAATAAATTAAAATGCCGTTGCCTTTTTGGATTCTTGCGGTTTTGCCAGTTTTGATTTTATTTTCACCAAGAGGTATGAAAACATATTTGTCATTAATCAATATACTTGTTTTATCGTTTGTTTCATAATTTGAAAGAATATAATTTTTCAATCCGTTATTGATTTCAAATATCTGTTTTTTTGGCAGTTTTACAATTCCCTTTTCTCCAAGTTTAACTGTATAATTATTTTTGGCTTCTACTTTAGGAAGAGTTACATTTACATAATTCGGAATAGCTATTTCATAGGTAAAGTCTCTGTTTAAGTTTTCAGATATGACTGTTGAATTTGCAGGGTGAATAATTATTTTATTTCCAATTTGAATATTCTTGTAATGGCTGGTTATTATGTATTCTCCAGGGTTTAAATTAATGTTTAGAGATGCAATACTGTTTGAATTTGTAGTTTTGGTGTAAAATACTCCATTTATATTAAATGTAACATTTTCTCCAGCTCCTACAGGTTTTCCTTCATTAGTTGTTACAAATGTTTTAAAAGCGCTCCCGTCTTTAAAATTCATTTCTAAATCATTTGTCTGAATTGTAGGTTTAACAAGTATTTTATTTGAAACAAAACAGCTGTTGTACATTGCTGTTATTATATAATGGCCTGGGTTTAAATTAATATTTAAGAATGCATAACCTGTATTGTCTGAAGTTTTGGTATAGAATACTCCATTTATGTTGAAGGTTACTTTTGAATATTTGGCATAGCTGCCGTCTAAATTGTGTAGGTAAACTGAATATGTTTTTTTATTTTTGTAGTATTTGACCAGGTCATAGTTGCAGCTAATTGTCGCCAATACAGTTATGTTATTGGAACGCTGTTCGTTAGTTTTTGGATTGTACGAAGTTATTATGTAGTTTCCGGGATCCAAATTTATATTTAGTTTAGCTATTCCTGCCATATTTGTAATTTTTTTGTAAAATACTCCGTTTATGTTAAGTGTTATTTCGCAATTGATTATGGGGTTTCCTTTTTTGTCGCTAAATTCAACATAGTACTGTGTATCATTTTTATGGTATTTGACAATGTCATTACCATTTATTGTAGGTTTGATTGTTACTTTGGAATTTGAACTTGAGGGATGATAAAAATCACAGCCTTCAAATATTATTTTTGCCATATACTCTCCAGATTCCAAATTTAGGGATAACATAACCTGACCCCTTGAATCTGTAATTTTGGTGTAGTTAACTCCATTAATATTAATTATAACTTTGGCATTACTTATTGGATGGTGCATATAGTTATTATTGTCGGTCAATGTTGCTATAAGTTTGCTGCCGTCTTTATAATACATTTCAACGGGTGGTGAATTAATTATGGTTAGTGTTTTAGCTTTTGGTGTCGAAAGTATTTCATTTGATGTTTCTATATTATCTATTGCTTGAATGTTCTCGTCGTCACTGATTTCTAAATCATTGTTTATTGTTTGAGTTTCATTTTCAATTGTTGTGGCAGAAACAGTGCCTATCAAAAAAATAAATAGGAAAATGAAACTTATTAAGTTTATTTTTCTAATCATAGTATCTACCAACTGTTAACTTTTTTTAAAAAATTAACACGTAAACTATGATTAACTAATTATAAAAGTTTTAATTTTAAAATTAAATGGTAAATGGTTTTTAAAATGAATTTAAAGGGTAAATATTTCTAATATATTACCATAATACACATGTAAGTAAATTCACTGTTTGCAATGTCTTTTAATGTAGACCGGACAATTTTTTCATCATCATAACTTAAACGTTCACAGACAACTACTTCACGGTGTTCGTCCACACCGTTATCCAATAAAAACTGAGCCATGTCTCTGACTTTTTTAGACGGGAGGGCTATTGTTGTTTTGCCGTTATTTATGACTTTTAAAATGTCTTCTATGTTTTCTCTACCGTGAAAAGTCATAACATTTGCATTGTCCCACTGAATGTGGTTACGGGCAGCAGCTAGCTGAAGAGAGCTGATTCCAGGAATAACTTCTATTTTTTCTTCAGGAAAATTTTTTTCATTAGCTATTCTTAAAACAGTATTTAAAACACCTGAAAATCCGGGATCTCCAGTAGATAATATTGACACGGTATTTCCTTCAATAGCTAAATCCACTCCTTTTTCAAGTTTATCTAATAAATCATTTACATTAAATGCAATTTTATTGTTAACATCATCAAATAAATTTATTGCTCTTGTACTTCCAACAGTATAATCGCTGGTTTTTACTGTATCTACAGCTTTTTTAGTTAAATATTCACTTGATCCTGGGCCGATTCCTATTATATAAATTTTATTTTCCATTTTATTCCTCTTTTAGTTTTTTCATCCCATTTTTTAATAAGTCATATATTGATTTAGCTCCAACAAGCTCGTCAGGACAATCCCAATCAGAAGGATATAATATAAACGGTTTAGTTTGAGTTCCACCAAGTCCTCCGTGGCTGCCTATCAGTTCTTCAAATGCACAGATATCTCCACTTTCAGGGTCATAGAAACTATTTACAAGAATATCTGGCATATTTTTAAAAGTATTGTGTCTTTTAAGATGTTTGGGAGCATTTTTTCCAAAATCAGCTAATGGATTTTCTCCGATTATTTCATCACTTTCCAAATAGTAAATACCATTTTTTCCAATAACCATTCCTCCATTAGCTAGTGAATTAACTAGTATAAATCCAATTCCAGGATGTTTCACAAGTCCCGGAATTAAATCAGGGAATAATGATATTATTTCTTCGTAGGTTAATCTATGTTTCCATTGTGTTAAGTAAATTAAACCTAAGTTTCCAGATCCTAAAACAATCAATTCAGAGTCAGATGCTTTTTTAGTAGTATGTTGTGAAGCTTCGTATCCTCTAATGTAATCTAGACTATCACTATATTTTTTTCTGAGTGTCTGGATTTGTTCGCTTTTGTATAATTCGTCGATTTTTAAAAAATCAATACTTTTTTCTTTTATGTTTTGTAGGGATTCATACTCCTCAAAAATGTCATGATTTTTTATATTGTCCATTTTTTCCCTTATATTTTCAATAGATTCATTTTTAGGAATATATGAATTTCTGAAGTGGTCTGATTCTTCATCTGTCCTTAATGATTTCATATCTTCAGGTAAAAATCTTCTTACAAAGTTTCCTAAACTTATTCCATATCTTTGTTTAAATGTAGCTCCGTTTCCCTGTCCATGGTCTGAAAGAATTACAAATTCATAAGGTCTTTTGGAAATACTTTCGGCATTTTCCAGGCGATTAATTTCCAAATCAATTTCTTTTAAAACACTCCAAACATCATTATCCCGTATTCCGGAGTGATGAGCCACTTCATCATAGCCTACATAAGTTGCATAGGCTGAATTTATTTCTCCATTAAGAATATCTCCGGCCAAGGTTTCTGTTACAACTTCTCTTAAAAACACATTTCCTCCAGCTCTTAAAGTTGCATATACAATCCCCCTTTTCATTCTGGGCTGTATATTCTTAATTTTGTGGACTATCTGGGATTTTAATTCCTTAAGAATGTCCCATAAGAATAATACAAATATTCTCTGAAAGCTATTGGATGTGGTAAATACTGAGTACCATGTTTTGTTATATAATTTATTAAGTTCTATGATTTTAGATGATGTAAATATGAAATCATCACTGTCTCCACTAAACATATTTGCTCTGCTGGCTCCTTTATCACTTAAAAGTCCGTTACCATCAGATATTTTCTGTTCAATTAGTGGGGCATGGGAAAAATTAGATGAAACTATAATCTTATTATTGTTTTCTTTTTCAACCCATCTGTAAGCTATAATGTCTTTGTTATTTCCATGTAAAATTCCTGCCTGGCTTGCGCCTGTTTGACTTGACAGGTCGGTTTCCCATTCTTTTAGGGTATGTGTTTTATTTTCAATCCACCTTTTAAGTGTAGGCATATATCCTTTCTTAATAGCTTCATCCAGGATTTCCTTAGCTAATCCGTCAATTTCAAGCATTATTAATCCAGGATGTTTGTTGGCAGCTCTTTTTTTATTTTTAACTTTTTTAGAAAGCTTTTTGATGATGTAACTATTGTAGAAGTCAATATTTGCTATATTGAATATAAGTGTTGTAGCTATGTTTATGAATAATGTTGCAATTAAAGCTCCTCCTATTCCTATTTTAACTTCCGGAAGGTAATATGCAACTCCATAAAACATAAGTCCGTTTAAAAGAAGAGCTCCTATTCCAAAGGTTATGATAAAAAACCTCATCAGGATTTTGGTAAAAATGGGCCATAAAATCGTGTTTGCAACGGTTAATAAAACAATTAGGATTATTGCATTTGTCCAGGGACCTAAAACAAAATCAGCACTAAGCATTGGCATAGCTATGACTATTAATATGTTAATTATTCCGGTTATGATTGAAGTTAGGATTATTTTAGCTTTATTAACATTTGAATAGTTGGTATTTTCCATATTAATCTAATTAATTTCTATTTTTTGTTTTTCATTGCTTTTTAAGTGGAATAATGTTATTTCAGGTTTGCAGTTTATTCTCATCCAAAACATATTTGTTCCAAGGCCTCTGCTTGTATATTGAATCATATTTTTAACTTTATACTTTCCAACAGGGTACCTTGTTGATTTTGGACCTCTGAATGGTGCTATATTGGTTCCGGGAATAATAAATTGTCCGCCATGGGAGTGTCCTGATATCTGAAGTCCGAATCTTCCACTTTCACAGGATATTTTAGCAAAATCCGGTTCATGAGCAAGTAAAATGGCAGCTCCTTGATCAGGTAATTTGTTTAAAACACTATTCAAATCATCAGCACCAACAGTATAGCTGTCTACTCCTGCAATATTGAGCAGTTTTTCATGGTTGTCGTTTTTTCCAGTTTTTTTAAGCGTGTAGACATCATTGCTTAAATCTTTAACATCAGCTTTTTTTAGGATGTCTCTCATTTCACTAGCTCCAAGCCAATGGTCATGATTACCTAAGACAGCCAATTTTCCATCTTTAGCCTTTAATTTTTTAAAAGATTTTTTTAAATCTGTTTCATAGCCTTCTAAAATATATGAAACATAATCTCCGGTCAGTGTTATCATATCTGGTTTTAAGGTGTTTACATACTCAACAACTCCGTCCAAATACTCGGGATTTAACCATTGGCCAATGTGTATGTCTGTTAAATTGATTATTTTATAATTGTTAAATGCAAGGCCTAAGTTGTCTAATTCAACATCAACATTAACAACATCAAAGAATTCTTTGCTAAATTCTGTTCCAAAGCTCATTTCTCTTGACTGGGTCATGAATTCCTGTAATCCTTGACGAACTTTTAGAGCAGAGGGTTTATTGCCATCCATGTTATTTCACTTATATTTTTGTATTAGATTTATATAATTTAAATCTTAAATATATAATTAATTATTTATTTTTATTGTGATATTATGCTTCAAATTGCAGTTACTGGAAAACCAAATGTTGGAAAATCTTCATTCTTTAACTCTGCAACTTCTTCAAGCGTGGAAATGGCTAATTATCCATTTACTACTATTGATGCTAATAAAGCAGTTGCTCATGTTATTAGTGAATGTCCTTGTAAAGAATTGAATGTTACTTGTAATCCTAGAAATTCCATATGTATTGATGGAAAAAGATTGTTGCCTGTTGAATTAATAGATGTTGCAGGACTTGTTCCTGGAGCTCATGAAGGTAAGGGATTGGGTAATCAATTTTTAGATGATTTGATGCAGGCTAAAGTTTTAATACATGTTATTGATGCTTCTGGATCCACCGATGCTGAAGGACAAAGTGTAGAAGCCGGATCTCATGACCCTTTAGATGATATTGAATTTTTAGAAGATGAAATTGTAATGTGGATGTATGGAATTCTTAACAGAAACTGGGTCAGACTTGTACGTAAAATTGAAGCTGAAAAATTAGACATAGCTAAAGTGATTTTTGACCAGTTGTCTGGTACTGGAATAACTCTGGAAGATATTATTGAAGCTAAAAGGAAAGTTAATCCGGATTATACTAAATGGGAAAAAGAAGATTTCATGGAACTTATCCGCAATATATTGCATATAGCTAAACCAATGCTTATTGTGGCTAATAAGGCTGATTTGCCAACTGCTGAGGAAAACATTAAAAGAATGCAGGAAAAATATCCTTATGTTATACCTGCATCTGCAGAATCTGAAATAGCTTTAGTCAAAGCAGCTGAAGCAGGACTGATTAGTTATACTCCTGGAGATTCTGACTTTGAAATTTTAGAAAAAGATAAATTGTCAGATAATCAGCTTAAAGCTTTAGAGTATATTAAAGTTAATATTTTAGAAAAATACGGGGGAACAGGTATTCAGACAGCATTAAATGAAGCTATATTTGGTTTGCTTAATATGATTGTAGTTTATCCGGTTCAGGATGAACACAAATACACAGACCAAAAGGGAAATGTTTTACCTGATGGAATTTTAGTGCCTAAAGGTGCGGTTCCTAAAGAATTGGCTTATCTTGTTCATTCGGATATTGGTGATAACTTTATGCATGCAGTAGATGCTCGTAAAAATATGAGAATTGCTGCAGATTATGAATTGCAGGATAAGGATGTTATAAGTATTGTTACAAGAGGTTAACTGCCTCTTTATGTAATATCTTTTTGAATTTGTGCATAAATCTCTTTTTTAACACTTTCAGGTTCATCTAATTCATTTAAAATTTTTCTTAAAGTATTCCACCATATGTCTTCTGGTGTAAGCCAATCAAGAGGCAATTGCCCATAAACATCAAGAACTTTTTCATTAATGTCTGTGCTTTTCATAATTTTATTTTAGTTTAATAAATAGTATTTTCTTTTTCTAAGAGTGTTTGAAAAGTATTTATGAAAAAAGTAAAAATAAGAAGTTATTCTTTTAATAATTTTATTGCTTCATTAGCTGCATAAACACAGCAGTCAACACATGGAGATTTGTCTTCTCCATTTTTTGAAATTATGCTGCACTGAACTGAACCATATTCTTTTTTAAAAGCATCATAGAGTTTTTTAGCATCCATTTTTATTTTAATTTCATCATCTTCCAAAAATCCCAATGCTATTAATGCTCCTGTGAGTGCACCGCAGGTTCCTTCATCAAATGTGCCGCCGATTCCTCCTGAAAACCCGCTAGCTAATGCACATAATCTTGCCTGACTCATTGGATGGTTGGCTACTTCACAAAGTCCTATAAGGGTTGATTGGGAACAGCTTTTAAAAACACGGTATTGTCTGATTTTTTCTTCTACTGATTTTGAATTCAAGTCCATACTATCATCTATAAAAAAAATAATTGGGGAAAGTTACTTCCCGCATTTCACATATGTCTAGAAATCAAAGCTTTCCATATCATAATCAAAGCTTTCCATATCATATGCATTTAAATCTGAATACATGTCTTCATCTGATTCTTCAGGAATTTCAAATTCTTCTGTATTCATTTCTCCTGTTTGTGAATCAACAGTTATTACTCCGGCACTTTGACCGTCCTGTGTTTCTATATGGAATGTGTATACTCCATCATTTTCATCTACACTGCTTATGGAACAGTTTGTGTCTTCCAAGTAATCATTTACCATTTCTTCACATTCTTCCTGTGTAAGGTTATTCTCTTCCGGAGCAGTCATATTTTCAGATGACGGATCGGAAGTTATGTTTTCCTCAAAGTTGAAATTATTATTGTCTATAATAGTATTAGTTTCAGTTACTGTAGCAGCTATTGCTGTATTATATAAATTAATGTTAAATTCAGAATTGTCTACTATAATCATAAGCCCAACCATAAGGTTGAAATCTTTATCTTTATCAAGATGTTTTTGACCTACTCCCATAACTCCGTGATTTCTTTCAGATGGATGTCCGTTGCTGAAAATTACACTGTTTGCCATTTTAAGCACTAAATTTTGGTCACTAGCACCAACACATATTCCTTCTTTTCCATTAGTTACTAATATGTTTGTAGTATCGCCTTGGGTAAATGCAACAGATTGTGGTGGTTGATCTGCTAAAGATACAATTTTTGCATCTTGCAAACTATTTAAGAAATTAACCATTGACTGATTGTCTTTAAATGTGTGAATTGTTATTCCGTATGTATTTTCTTTAAATCCGTCGGGTATTTGTATAAATTCGGTATCATGGGGAACATTTATCTTTATTCCGTCAAATGTATTTTGTTTCATATCTACGTCACTATTAATCACAGTTGCTCCAACACAGGTTGCTGTAATGAATATGGCGGCTATTGAAAGAATAATCGCTACATTTTTATTCATTTTATCTCCTTTTTTTTTATTTGACATAATTTATGTACATTAGATATATGTTATTTATACTATTAAAACTTAATTTTATAAATTAAGAAAATTTAATATTATATATAAAAAATTTAGTGAATAGGTGAAAAAATGCATCCAAGACCAAGTCCCATAGCTGCATCTCTTTATACTTTAAGAGACATGAATGTTGATGTTATTATAATGCATGGACCTCATGGTTGTTGTTTTAGAACTGGCAGGCTTTTAGAAAGTGACGGTGTACGTGTTTTAACTACGGCAATGGCTGAAAATGATTTTATTTTAGGAGCTAGTGAAAAACTAGAAAATACATTAAAAGAAGCTTATGATATGTTTAAACCGGAGTTTATAGGTGTTGTAGGTACTTGTGCTAGTATGATTATTGGTGAAGACTTAAAAGAAGCAATAGCTAATGCTAATTTAGATTGTACAGTTATTCCTGTTGAATCTCACGGGGGATTTGGTGAAGGAGATAATACTGAAGGAGCAATAATGGTTTTAGATTCTGCTGTTGAATATGGTATAATTCCTCGTGAAGAGGCAGACCGTCAAATTGAAATGCTTAAAAAAGCTACTGAAATAGAAAAAACCAGGGGAATGGCTCAGGGAAAATATATTCAACCTAATTTTGGTGATAATAAGGAAGAAGTGGCTAAAAAAATCATAAAGGCACTAATAGACAATAAAAAAGTTGCTTTTGTATTGAATGCTAAAAAAGAAACTTCTTATTTATTTGCAGATATTTTAAACTTTGATTATCGTGAAATCAATCCTGAAAATAAACCAATAATTGTAGCTAATTTAGATGAAAATATTGGTCTTTCAAGAATTAGGAATCATGCAGTTAATATTAAACAGGAACTGAAAACGGATATTGATTATATTACTGGAGGATTGGACGAATATCCTGTAACCGGAAAAGTTGCTGCAGACTACTTAAAGGAAAACCCTGTTGATTTGTATGTTGTATGCGGTGTTCCTCATGCATTTCCTGTTGAAGAAATTGAAGGGGAATCAATAGCTGTAACTGATGGTCCTCGTTTAGTTGAACCATTAAGAGATTTGGGATATGATAATGTAGTTGCAGAACTTGATGCTCACTCAAAAACTTTAGGAACTGATAAAATTGTTTTTTCTGACTTTGGAGGAATGATTAGGTCAGCTATTGACTGGAAGTAGAATTATGATAACAATTATTGATTATAAAAGCGGAAATTTAAAAAGCATTTCCAATGGATTTAAAAAAATCGGCTGTGATGTTGAAATTACAAGCAGCATTGAAAAAATAGCTGATAGTGATTATTTGGTTCTTCCGGGAGTTGGAGCTTTTGGCAGTGCAATGGAAAATCTTGAAGAATTTAAAAAAGTAATTCATGAACATGTAGATGATGATAAACCATTTTTGGGAGTTTGTTTAGGTCAGCAGGTTCTTATGGACTCAAGTGAAGAAAGTCCTGATGTTGACGGTTTAAAATTATTTGAAGGTCATGCATGCTATCTTCCAGAAGGACTTAAAATACCTCATATGGGATGGAATAAATTAGATGTTGTTAAAAAATGTCCAATTTTGGAAGGTGTTGATAAAGAGTACTTTTATTTTGTCCATTCTTATCATGTTGTTCCGGATAATGATGAAATAATTGCAGGGACCTGTGATTATGGAATTGATGTTGTTGCAGCATTAAGTAGGAATAATTTATTTTCAACACAATTTCACCCGGAAAAAAGTGGAGTTGCAGGTTTAAAGATATTAAAGAATTTTGTTAATTTAGAGTTATAATTGGAGATTATATTTATGGATATTGAAGGTTTTGTAAGAAAAAGAATTGATGATTACACATATGAAGATTTGACTGCTCTTTTGGCAAGTAGAATTAGAGAATACAAAGATTTGTCTGAAGAAAACTCCTGTAAAATGGCTGAAGCTGTTATTGATGAAGTAAAAACTACTTTGGAATTGAATTCTCTTGATGATGATTTTTTAAAAGAAATTGTAGATATTCCGAAAGCAGATGTGGCTATGGGAAAAATGGGAGTAGGTTCCAGGGGAGCAGGTGATTTCTTCGTTCACAGAAAAATTGCAGAAATTGTTTCAAGTACAAATACTGCTTCATTAGTAAATCCTTCTGAACAGGACGATGGAGGAGTAGTTAAAGCACCAGTTAAAAACGATGATGTTTATGTAACAACTGCAGTAGATGGAATACACTCACGTTTAAGTGACTATCCGTTTTTAGGAGGATTTCATGTTACAAGGGCTACTTTAAGGGATGTTTGTGTAATGGGGGCAGATCCTGTAGCTATTTTAAGTGATGTTCACTTGGCAGATGATGGGGATGTTGGTAAGATATTTGACTTTACTGCAGGTGTAGCTGCAGTGTCTGAACTTGTTGATGTTCCAATAGTGGCTGGAAGTACATTGCGTGTAGGTGGAGACATGGTTTTAGGTGATAGATTTGTTTCTGCTGTAGGAAGTGTTGGTGTATCCGATTATCCGCCAACTGCAAGGAAAGGAGCAACTGAAGGTGATGTAATTTTACTTACAGAGGGTTCTGGTGGAGGAACCATTACAACAACTGCATTATATAACGGATTTTTTGATGTAATATGGGATACATTAAATGTAAACTTTGTTCAGGCATCACATGCACTTTTTGAAGCTGATTTAATTAAAGATATTCATGCAATGACTGATGTGACAAATGGGGGATTGCGTGGAGATGCCCATGAAATATCCAATACAACAGGAGTAGGTTTGGAGTTCTATGAAAAAGAAATTCGTGACTGTGTTGCTCCAAAAGTATTAAACATGCTTGAAACATTAAATATAGATCCGTTAGGAGTTTCAACAGATTCATTAATGCTGATTGCACCTCCTGAAATTGTTGGAGATATTAAAAAGGCAGTAGCAAAATATGATGTCCCTATTCGTGAAATAGGTAAAGTTGATAATTCTGGTGAACCGAATTTAATTAAAGAAGACGGAAATGTTGAAAAGCTGGTTCCATTATTTAGGGAAGCTGCTTATACTAAAGTTAAAAAGTTCGTTGGAGACACAACACCTGAAGACTTTGAAATTATGAAAGAAAAAGTCCAAAAGGCATGTGACGAATCCATACTTAAAAAAGAAAAAGTGGTAAAACACATCCGTGAAAATTAACTTTTTCACACTTCTTTAAATTTTATCTATTTTTTATTATAATCCTTATTTATGAAAGATGAAAAAGGATATTTCTACATTATTGATGCATTTTTAGCAGTTCTGATTTTACTTATAGTTATTTTAATGGTTAATTCAATTGTTTCTATGTCTAATCCGAATTATTCCAGTGATTCACATAATTTCAAATCAGCTCAGGATACAATGGAGTTATTAAGTTCAGGGATTAATTCTACAGACAGGGTTTTCATAGAAGATATTTCCAGTATTTTAGATGAAAATCATAATTCAAAATATTCTGTAAGGAAAGTTTCTAAGCTGTGTCGTGAGAAGTTCAAGAAATTAGGTCTTAAGAATTATCAGTTTAAGGAAAACAATGTTTTAGGCGGAAAAGTACTGGCCAGTTCCGGAGCATTAGGTGAGGATGTTAGTGTAGCTAGCCGAAATTATGGAGATTATTCCTATACTTTATATATCTGGTAGTATTTTTTATAGAATATAATAGTTTTATTTAAATACTATTAAAATCATAATATTAACTGATAACTATTTTTAATGTCGCCCCGATGGTGTAGTTTGGATAACACATAGGACTGCGGATCCTATTCCCCGGGTTCAAATCCCGGTCGGGGCATTATATAATTTTTTTAAATTCCGTGATACAATGTTAAATGCTAATACTTATGTAACTAATGAGAAAGGGATTGGCGGAACTATTAGAAATCAGTATGAAGATTTTTATGTTGAAGAAATCCCTGAAATGACTCCAACTGGTGAAGGGCCTAATATTTGGATTTGGATTGAGAAAGTAGGTAGGACTACTTTAGATGTTGTTTTGGATATTGCAAGAGATTTACATATTAGTAGAAAAAGAATGGGCTTTGCAGGAATGAAAGATAAAAAAGCCCGTACCCGTCAGTGGATTTGCATATCTAATATGGAATCTGAAGAACAGTTCAGGCAAGTTAAGGATTTGGAAGGAACCATTTATAAAACTGATTTTTTAAAGGTTGTTCGTGGACGTAAAAAACTTAGGATGGGACAGCTAAAGGGAAATAAATTCCAAATTCTTATTCGGGATATTGATGATATTGAAAAAAGTGCTGAAATAGCTAATAACATTTTAAAGGAATTGGAAGTTACTGGTGTTCCTAATTACTTTGGCTGGCAAAGATTTGGTAAGCCAAGAACAAACACTCACTTGGTAGGTGAAGCTTTAGTTCAAAATGATTTAAAAGAAGCTGTTAGAAGATACATTGGAAATCCTACAAGTGAAGAACACGAAGAAAACCAAAAAGCAAGACAGGCTTATGATGATGGAAATTTGGAAGAATCTTTGGAATTGATGAGTAAAGGAATGCGTTATGAGAAAATGATGGTTCGTGAACTGATTAAAGATGCTAAAAAAGGACCATTAGATGATAAAGCTTATAAAAATGCTTTGCATGCACTTCCAAAACCTCTCCAAAGGATGTTTGTCCATGCATATCAATCTTATTTATTTAATGATGCAGTTAGCAGAAGGGTAGCTATGGGAATTAACAGATATGTTGAAGGAGACATTATCATTGACAATGAAGAGAGAATAATTCGTGATAAAACTCCTGAAGAGTTCCAAAACTTAATTGATAATTTTGAAGCTAATCCTACTTCTCCATTATATGGAACTAAAGTACCTTTTGCCGGTGGTGAAGTTGGTGAAATGGAAAAATCAGTTTTAAATAGCTATAATTTAACTAAAGAAGACTTTGAAGTTCCTAAAATGCCTCGTTTAGGAAGTCATGGTTTAAGAAGGTCTATGAGAATTCAAGTTTGGGATGCTTCAGCTATTCCAACAGATGAAGGTGTTTTGACTGAATTTTCAATAAATAAAGGTTCTTATGCTACAGCTGTTTTAAGGGAAGTCATGAAAAAAGATGTTGTTTAGATTTATGGCTCTTTTTCATTTTTTAAATTTTTAATAAATTCATTAAAATCATTTATGCATGATTTTTTTTGGTTTTGAAATTTTCATATAATTCATTTTATTTTAATATGCTCTTTAATTTTAAGTAATAGTTTTTATAAAATTATATCAAAGAATTATTATTTAAGTTGATTTTTATGATTGATTGTAGAAATATTGCTAAGGGAAAAGATAGTGGAGAATTAATAGTAAGCAGTGAGCCAATTAGTTTTTTGGGAGGTGTAGATCCTAAAACAGGCATTGTAATTGATCCAAATCATGAACTTAAAGGCCAATCCATTAAGGACAAAGTTTTATTCATTCCTGGTGGAAAAGGTTCAACTGTTGGTTCTTATGTTATATTTCAAATGAAAAAGAATAATACTGCACCTAAAGCTATTATATGTTTAAATGCAGAACCGATTATTGCTACTGGTGCTATAATGTCTGATATACCTATGGTCGACTCTCCGGAAGATACTGATGAACTGAAAAATGGTGTTTTAGTTGAAGTTGATGGGGATAATGGTAAAATAGCTATTTTATAAATAATGTGGTTATTATGGAAACTTTAATTAAAAATGTAAACATTTTAAATCCGAATGAAGAAATTCAAACTTCATGCAATGTTTTAATTGAAGATAAACACATTAAACAAATATCTAAAAAGAAAGTTTCTACTAAAAACAATGTTAAAATCATTGATGGACAGGATAATTATCTAATGCCTGGGTTTATAGATTGTCATGCGCATATTATGGCTAATGGCTTTCACAAAGAAGAAAACATGGCAAATCCTTTAGCACTACATTTTTACAATGCAATTAAACATGGAAAACAGACAGTTGATGCAGGTGTTACAACAATTAAAGACTGTGGCCCTGCAGATATTGGAGTTAAAATAGCTCAAAAAAAAGGTTTATTTATAGCTCCTAAAATGGAAATTTCAGTTACTCCTTTAGTATCAACAGGAGGACATTTTGATTTATTTTTACCTTCTGGTTTTGATATGGAGATAGTTTATCCGGGATTTCCTAAAGGAAGGTGTGACGGGCCTCTTGAAGTTTTAAAAAAGACTCGTGAAATAAAAAGAGCAGGAGCAGACTTTATTAAAGTAATGGCTAGTGGGGGAGTCTTAACAACAAACACATCTCCAGATTATCCTCAGTTCAATGTTGAAGAACTTAAAACAATAGTTGAGGAAGCTCATGTTAATGATTTAAAAGTTTCAGCTCACTGTCACAGTCTGAAAGGAATCAATAACTGTGTTGATGCAGGTTTTGATTCAATAGAACACGGAACATTCATTGATAAAAAAACATCTCATAAAATGGCTGAAAATAATGTAAAATTAGTTCCGACAATGCTTGTTCATGATTTTTTATATCATAGTGGATTTCCTGCATGGGATAATTATGCAGCTGAAAAAACAGCCAAATTAAAAGAAATAGTTAAAGTTCACAAGGAAAACATATCTGTTGCTTATGAAGAAGGGGTGGATTTGTTAATGGGAACTGATAGTGGAGTAATTGCCCACGGTCATAATCTGGAAGAGTTGATTCATTTAACAGATATTGGAATGAGTAATGATGAAGCTATAGCTAGCGGGACAATAAATGCTGCTGAATTTATAGGTAAAAAAGATTCATTAGGTTCAGTTAGTGAAAATAAAATAGCTGATTTAATTTTAGTCAATGGCAATCCTTTAGATGATGTAAGTATTTTAGCTGACAATGACAATATATTAAAGGTTATTCAGAATGGATGTCTTGTTAAAAACATTTAATTTTCTTTTTTTAAACTTTTTTTAGGTATACATAAATTTTTATTTAAGAAGCATATAATTTATATATGTGTGATTATTACTTTTAACTAAAAATAATTTATTTAAAATTAGGTTGTGATATAATGGCAAAACTTAAAGAAATGGATTTGCCTATTGAAGGTATGCATTGTGCTTCCTGTGTTTTAAGTTTAAATAAAACTTTTGAAAAGGTTGAAGGAGTGGAATCAGTAGATGCAGATTTGGCTTCAAATAAATTACATTTAACTGTCAATCCAAAAAAGCTCCCATTTGATGAAATTGAAACATTAGTTAAAAATTTGGGATTTGAACTTCACACAGATGAGGTTACTCTTAAACTTAACGGAATGCATTGTGCTTCCTGTGTCATGAATGTTGAAAACTTTTTAATACGTTTAGACGGCATTTTTGATGTTAAGGCAGATTTAACTTCACAAACAGCACGTATCAATTATGATAAAACAAAAGTAACTGTCAAAGACATGGAAGAAGTTATTAATTCTTTGGGATTTGAAGTACTTGGAATTGATGGGCAACTTGAAATAAATGAAGATGAAATTTATAAAAATGATTTAAAAGATAAAAGAAATAGGATTATAGTTGGTTTTGCAGCATCAGCTGTTTTAATGGCTTTAATGTATATTCACTGGCATCCGTTTGGATTGTCTATGGGAATAACTTCGTTAATCATAAGTATTCTTCCATTTCTTTATGTATCTTTACCTACACTTAAAGCAGGATTCAACGGTCTTGTTCATAAGAATTTAAACATGGATGTGATGTATTCGATGGGTATAACTGTTGCATACATATCAAGTATTCTGGGAACATTTAACATAGTTCTTGATCATTCATTTATGTTTTATGAAACAGCTATTATGCTTCCATCATTTTTACTTATTGGCAGATATTTGGAAGCAAAAGCTAAAAAGAAAACTTCTGATTCAATTCGAGAACTTATTGGTCTTCAGCCAACAGCAGCTACTTTAATAGAACTTGACAGTAATGGGAATATAGTGTCTCAAAAAGAGGTGAATATTAAAGAAATCCAAATTGGCGATATTTTACTTGTTCGTCCGGGAGATAAAATACCTGTAGATGGTGAAGTAATCGGCGGACATTCTTATGTTGACGAATCAATGATTAATGGTGAACCAATTCCCAAAGCTAAAAGAGATGGTGAAGAAGTATTTGCAGGCACTATTAATCAGGATGGTGTTTTACACATCAAAGCTAAAAAAATTGGCAGCAAAACTGTATTGTCAAATATTATCCGTTTAGTTGAAAAAGCTCAAAGTTCCAGACCTCCGGTTCAAAAATTAGCTAACACTGCAGTTAGCTATTTCATACCCACAATTTTGACAATAGCTGTTGTTGTATTCCTGCTGTGGTACTTTGTATTTGACTCTACTTTGTTGTTTGCACTTACAACTTTAATTTCAATTTTAGTTGTGGCCTGTCCATGTGCATTAGGTCTGGCCACTCCAACAGCAGTAACTGTAGGTGTTGGTAGGGCTGCAGAATTCGGCATTCTTATTAAAAATGGAGATACTTTAGAAAATGCAGGTAAAATTGATGTTGCAGCATTTGATAAAACTGGAACTATAACTGAAGGTCAGCCTGAAGTGGATGATGTTATATGTTACGGAATTAGTGAAAATGAATTGGTTGAACTTGCAGCCAGTGTAGAGAAAAATTCCAATCATCCAATAGCTAAGGCAATTGTCAGAAAAGCCAGTGATATGAATCTGGAACTTATTCAAACTTCATCATTTGAAAATATAACGGGTAAAGGTTTAAAAGCTCAGGTTAATGATAAAGATATTTTAGCAGGAAATAAAAAGCTTTTAGAATCTCAGGATATTGAAATTCCTCAAAGTGTTTTGGAAGAGTATGGGAGACTGGAGGACCTTAGTAAAACTATAATTTTAATAGGTGTTGATGGGGAAATTAAAGGTATTTTAAGTTTATCTGATAAAATCAAAGCTAATTCTAAAAGAACTATTGAAGAATTGCATAAAATGGGCATTGAAACATATATGCTTACAGGAGATAACAAAAAAACAGCATCAACTGTAGCCAGTGCAGTAGGTATTGATAATGTATGTGCTGGAGTTTTACCTGAAAACAAATTGGATATTGTTAAAAATCTTCAAAAAGAAGACAAGACAGTTTTATTTGTTGGAGACGGTATTAATGATGCACCTGCACTTACACAGGCTAATATTGGTGTAGCTATGGGTAACGGAACAGATATTGCTATGGAAAGTGGTGATATTGTTGTAATGGAAGGTGATTTGGAAAATGTAGTTGCTGCTGTGCAGTTTTCTAAAAAGGTAATGACTAGAATTAAAGAAAATTTATTCTGGGCATTTGCATATAATGTTATACTGATTCCACTTGCAGCAGGAGCGCTTTATGCCGGTTTTGGAATAATGTTCATGCCTGAATGGTCTGCTCTTGCAATGGCATTAAGTTCAGTAACAGTCATATCCCTGTCACTTGCTCTTAAAGGATATGTTCCTGCAATAAAAAAAGAAACAAAAAGTTAATTGATTTAATTGTCAATTAACTCTATTTTTAATTTTCCAAGTTTTGTAGCTAAAAAATTATAGAATATAGCTAAAAGACCTCCACCTATAACTCCATTTATTAATCCGCCAACAATATTACCTAATGCTTGGTAAGCATTTCCACCACTAATTAAAGTAATGATAGCTAAAATAATGTTGAATATTAGGCTGATTACTGTTAATACAATAATTAAACTTAATGGGTCAATAGAATTTAAAGAGGTCGTGTCACCGTCTTTGGATAAATCAAGGATAATTCCTTTGCCTTTACTTCCAAGTAAATTATAGATGTATGTAGCAATTAAGGTAAATACAAAAGTTATGATGAATGATCCGATTATGGACATTGCAATAAATGATGGTTGCATTATCATTGCTGCAACTTGGTAAAGTGCAAATGCCATTACAGTTTGTCCACTAAACATTAAAGTTTGAACTATTGCTGATATGATAATTGGAGCAATGAATATAGTTATTGCACAAAGTAAAATAACAAGAATTGTTGTTATAATTGATGCAATAAGTGCGGTTGGCACAGTTGAAATTTTAGTAATCTCTTTTTCATCGTTTAATTCAAAAGTAATTGGATTCATTCTTTTTGTTAACCAATTGTAAAGATATCCTTCTGCAAATCTATTATATATAGAACACATTATGGTTCCAACGATTATTGTTGGGATAATATAAGCTACTACTCCAATACTTTGAGCGTTTAATATGCCTATAGCTATCAGTAGAATTATGGAGAATAAAACTGAGAATAATACTCCAATTCCAGTTCCCATAATGGTGTAGGATGTTATATCAATAGATTTTAAGATTTTTACATCACTCATATTTTTCACCTCATTACTTATTATGTATATGTTCTATTTAAACCATTCTTTAGATTGTTCAAGTAATTCATTAATAATGGTTTTAGATGAACCTATGTAAGTATGAGGATTCATAATTTTTTCAACATCTTCAGGAGTTAAGTATTTTTGAACATCTTCCTCTTCTAGGATAAGTTCTCCTAAAAGACCTCCTTCTTTATTAGCTTTAATAGCATTTCTCCTTACAATTCCGTATGCGGTTTGTTTTCCCATTCCGCTTCTTGTAAGTTCAGCCATTAATCTTTCAGCCATGATTAATCCATTAGTTAAGTTTAAATTTCTTTCAATATTTTCATCATAGAATACTAAATTGCTCATTAATTTAATAGTTAAACTGAGGATGTAATCAGTTAAAATACAGCTTTCCGGAAACATTATTCTTTCACAGGAGGAATTAGTTAAGTCTCTTTCATGCCAGAGCGGATTGTTGTCAAGTGCAGCATTTACAAAGGATTTTACAATTCTTGCAACACCACAAATACGTTCTGCTGTAATTGGGTTCATTTTATGAGGCATTGTACTGCTGCCTACCTGTTTTTCAGGATCAAAGTATTCACCAAGTTCCATAAGTTCAGTTCTTTGTAAGCTTCTGATTTCCAGAGCAATTTTATCTAAAGTACTTGCAATATTAGCTAATGTTGAAATAAATTCCACATGGTTGTCTCTTTGAACAACCTGGTTAGTAATTGTAGCTGCAGGCAATCCCAATATATTAGCTACTTCTTTGTGGATTTTCCATCCGTCTTCACCAAGAGCTGCTGTGGTACCAACTGCACCGTCCATCATAGCTACACAAACATTTTTTTGAGCATTTTCTAATCTTTCATATTGTCTGTGAAGTTCATCAGCCCAAATACCAAATTTCATACCGTATGTAGTAGGAAGTGCATGTTGACCATGTGTACGACCAATACAAACTTTATCGATATTTTCTTTAGTTAAATCAAGCATTATTTTAGTTAATCTTTCTACTTTTTCTTTTAAAACTTCAATTGAATCATTTAAAAGTAAAGAATTTGAACTGTCTACAACATCATTGGAAGTAGCTCCGAAGTGGACATATTCTCCGGCGTCATTATCACAAACTTCTCCAATAGCTTTAACTAATGCAGCAATGTCATGTTTGGTTTGAGCTTCAATTTCATCTACTCTTTCTAATTTAACATATTTGGTATTAGCTTTAGCTGCTATTTCATCTGCCACTTCCTGAGGAATTATACCAAGTTTTCCTTCTGCTTGAGCTAGAGCAGATTCCACATCTAGTTTTCTTTGTAATTTGTTTTCAGTTTCCCAAATGGATTTCATTTCGGGAGTACCATATCTGTATTCGATTGGATGTATAGCCATTTTATATCATCTCAGTTTATTTAATAATATTATATATTGATTTTTTTAGTATTTTATATTATTCTTAATTAACCATTTTCTGATGCCGGTTGGTGGTTAAATTTATAATATAGAATACTAATATATATTAGTAAATTATTTTTTACTAAGTATAAAAAAACTTAGGTGATTTTTTGGAAACTAAAATTAAAGAATTTCGTAATGAAAATGGATTAAGCCAACAAAAATTGGCAGATTTGACTGGTGTCACAAGACAAACAATCAATGCATTGGAAAATGCTAGGTATAATCCTTCTTTACTTTTAGCCTTTAGAATAACTAAGATTTTAGATAAAGAAAACATTGAGGATGTTTTCATCATTGATGATGGTGAGTGAGAGATGATATTAGATATTTATAAAGATTCCTTTGAATATGCATCTAAAAATGTAAAAAATCTCTTGATTTTAGGAGTGTTTTACTTATTTGGTTTTTTAGTCATTCCTATGTTCTTCATTTTAGGTTATAATTATAGAATTATTAAAATAGCTACTGAAGGAATGATTAATGGTAATGATGAACTTCCTGAATTTGAAGACTGGACTTTGATGCTGGTTGAAGGAATTAAATGTTTTGTTGTGTATGTGGGTTATTTAATTATTCCAATTATTGTATTTTTAGGTATTCTATGGGGCTGTGGCCAAGCCAATAATATTTCTTTAACTATTGTTGGATTTATAGTAGGGATTGTTATTTTATTGGTATTTGCATTGTATTCATTTTTAGCTATTTCTCATATGGCTACAAATGACGGATCAATGAAAGCTGCATTTGATGTAAAAGAGATAACAAATATTGCTAAGTCTATTGGTTGGTCAAGATGTTTTACAACATATATTGGAATGATAATACTGGTTAGTGTAATTATTTGTGTTGTTGTAAGTATAGTTTTAGCAGTTTTAATGATTTTAGGATTTGCTACTGTTTCTGCAGTTCCTATAATGGGTGTAGCTACTGCAACCGGTGTTGTATCAACTTTAATTATTAATTTTGTAATAACATTTATTGTAATGCCTTACTTGCAGATATTCCAAAGCCGTTGTCAAGGTTTACTTTATAATATTAGGTGATTTTTCACCTCTTTTTTTATTTTAGGATTTCGTTATTATGCCATCATTTAATAAGGCAATTAAACGCACTACTTTAATTGAACTGTTAATTATAATTTCGTGTTTTTATTCAGTATATATGGTAGCTAGTTTTTATGGATTTAATGTAGATATGGAATGGATGTATGTAGCTATTATTGCTTATATTCTGATTAAATCAAGGAAATATTCGGCTGAAACTAATCAGAATATCTTTTCTAAAATTGAATTTCGATATGTGTTTTTAATTGTTATTGTAAATGTCTTTTTTTCATATGGGATGTTGTATTTGGCCAACAGCATAAATATTGAAAGTTTTTTAAGTTTTAACTTAATTCCAAGTTTAAAAAATCTGGCTTTTATTGGTGGCCTAATTGGAACTGTTTTAATTTCTCCAATTTCTGAAGAAATAATTTTCAGGGGAATTATCTTAAACAGATTGAAATTGGTTGTCCCTGTTAATGTGGCTATTTTAATATCTTCATTGTGTTTCGGTGTTCTTCACGGATATGGAAGTATTGTTTCAGCATTTGTCTTCGGATTATGTATGTGTATTTTGTATATCAAAACAGACAACATTCTGGTTCCTGTTGCTGCACATATTATGAACAATTTCTTTGCAGAAACTTTATTTTATTTGGACAAGGATGCAATACTTTTTAGCAATGATTTAATAATGATTACAATTACAGTTTTAGCTATTATATCTTTATATTTGATATTGAACTCTTTAAAGATTGAGTGGAAATTTTTAGATAAAAAATAATATTTTATATATGCTGAAAATTAATTATAAATTAGGTGTTTTTGATATGGATACTAAAAAGATAGGAATTGCAATAATCGTTGTGGGTTTATCTTTGTGTGTAATGTTTATTGATTCTTACAAATATCTGGTTTCTGCACTGACTGTTGTTATTTTAGGATTTCTTATAACATTAATAGGATATTTGGCGGATGTTAAAAAGCAAAAATTCATTAATGATAAGTTAAATGAGGATATTGAAAGGATTATTCAGCCTTTAATAACCAAATATTCTAATTTAAATAAACAGTATTCTAGCCAGTATGACGGTGAAGAATATATTCAAAAAAGGATGGAAATAAATCGTAATTTGGAAAAGGAACTTACTGAAAATCTTCCTTATTTGGAAAGCAGGCAAATTAAAAAAATCGTCATTGATTTCAGTAAGGAACAGGACAAATTATAATTTTTTTTCAAATATTTTAAAATGTACAAAAAAGTACAACAAGGATTTAAATAGTACATTATTCTAATTATATTATAGTGATTAAAATGTTTTCCCCAAGTTTGGAAGAAGTAAAAGAAATTGCAAAAAATAAAGAATATAAAAGAATTCCAGTAGCTTATGAATTATACTCAGATATGGCTACTCCAATAGAAGTATTAAGGATTTTAAAAGAAATCAGTAAACATTGTTATATGCTGGAAAGTGTTGAAGATTCACAAAAATGGGGAAGATACAGCTTTTTAGGATTTGATCCGCTTTTAGAGTTTACCTGTCAAAATGGATGTGTTCAAATTAAGGGAGACAGCAAATTTGAAGACAGTTCCAAATTAACAGATGATGATAAGGTAATTATTGAAACAAACAATCCTGGTGAAGTTATTAAAGATTTGGTCAGACAAAACAAATCTCCAAAATTAACTAATTTGCCTCCATTTACTGGAGGATTTGTGGGATATTTTGCTTATGATTATATTAAATATGCAGAACCTTCCCTAAACCTCGATGCTGAAAATCAGGATCAATTTAAAGACATTGATTTGATGTTGTTTGATAAGGTTGTTGCATTTGATAATTTCAGACAAAAAATTGTTTTGATTGCAAATATGAAAACAGACAATTTGGATGAAAACTATAAGAAAGCCTGTGATGATTTGGAAAAAATAGCCAGATTAATTAAAACAGGAAAAAAAGCAAAAATAGAACCTCTGACATTAAAATCTGATTTCAAACCAGTATTTTCACGTGAAAAATATTGTCAAATGGTTAATAAGGCTAAAGATTACATTAAAGAGGGGGATATTTTTCAGGTTGTACTGTCAAACAGGATTGAAGCAGATATTTCAGGAAGCTTGTTTGATACATACAGGGTCTTGAGAACTACAAATCCTTCACCCTATATGTTTTATTTTTCAAGTAATGACATTGAAATAGCCGGTGCTTCACCTGAAACCCTGGTTAAATTAAACAATAGAAAATTATACACTTTTCCACTAGCGGGAACAAGACCTAGAGGAAAAACGGAAAGTGAAGATTTGGCCCTTGAAAAAGAGCTTTTAAGTGATGAAAAAGAATTGGCTGAACATAATATGCTTGTAGACCTGGGACGTAATGATATTGGAAAAATATCTGAAATAGGATCTGTCAATGTTGATAAATACCTGTCAATTGAGAGGTTTTCTCATGTAATGCATATTGGTTCAACAGTAACTGGAACTTTAAGAAAAGATCTGGATTCACTTGCGGCTATTGATTCCATACTTCCTGCAGGAACACTGTCCGGAGCTCCAAAAATAAGAGCATGTGAAATTATTAATGAACTTGAAAATAATAAAAGAGGGATTTATGGTGGAGCTATTGGATATATTGATTTAAGTGGCAATGTAGACACCTGCATATCAATCAGGATTGCTTTTGCACGTAATAATAAAGTTTTCATAAGGTCAGGTGCAGGAATTGTAGCTGACAGTGTTCCGGATAATGAATTTGACGAGTGTTTAAATAAAGCAGCAGCAGTTATTGATGCTTTAAAAATAGCTGACGGGGGAATTTTATGATTTTATTAATAGATAACTATGATAGCTTTTCATATAATTTATATCAATTAATCGGACAGGTAAATAGGGATATTGAAGTTTATAGAAATGATAAAATCACTGCTGATGAAATTAAAGATTTAAATCCTGAAGCTATTATTTTATCTCCAGGTCCTGGAAGGCCTGAAGATGCGGGAATCTGTGTTGATGTTGTTAGGAAATTTTATGATAAAATACCAATTTTGGGAGTTTGTCTTGGACATCAGGCAATATGTGATGCATTTGGAGGTAAAATATCTTATGCCAGCAAATTAATGCATGGAAAATCATCAACAGCTAAATTAAATAAAGACCCTATTTTTAAAGGTTTAAATGATGAGATTGCTGTTGGAAGATATCATTCTTTAAGTTTGGTTGAAAATACTTTGCCTAAAGATTTAAAAATAATTTCAAAAACAGCAGACAACGGAGAAATAATGGCGATTAAACATAAAAAATATAATGTTTACGGTCTTCAATTTCATCCGGAATCAATATTAACACCTGACGGAATTACAATAATTGAAAATTTCATAAACAAAATTAAGGAGGATAATTAAATGATTAAGGAAGCTATTTTAAAAGTTGTAAATGGAAATGACTTAAATGCGAAGGAAGCTTATGGGGCAATGGATGAAATAATGTCCGGAGAATCTAGTGAGGTTCAGATGAGTGCTTATTTAACTGCACTGTCAATGAAAGGTGAAACAATTGAAGAAATCACAGCTTCTACAAAAGCCATGAGGGCTCATTGTGTTAAATTACTAAATGATGAAGAAGTCTTGGAAATAGTTGGAACTGGTGGAGACGGATCCAACACTTTCAACATATCAACAACATCTTCAATTGTAATTTCTGCAGCAGGAGTTCCGGTAGCCAAACATGGAAACAGATCAGCATCAAGCAAATGTGGGGCGGCAGATGTTTTGGAAGCTTTAGGTGTAAATATTTATATTGAACCGGAAAAAAGCTTGAAAATATTAAAAGAGATTAATCTGTGCTTTTTATTTGCTCAAAATTATCATTTGGCCATGAAATTTGTAGCTGGAGTCAGAAAAGAATTATCTATAAGAACAATTTTCAATATTCTGGGGCCTCTGACAAATCCTGCAGGTGCTACAATGCAGGTTTTGGGGGTTTATGATGAATCACTTGTGAAACCTCTTTGTGAAGTGCTTAAAAACGTAGGAGTTAAGTCTGCATTATCAGTATACGGTCAGGACGGATTGGATGAAATTTCAGTTAGTGACAAAACATCTGTTTGTGAACTTAGGGACGGCAGGTTAAAATGTTATGAAATAGCTCCTGAAGATTTTGGAATGGAGAGATGTTCTAAAGAAGACCTTGTAGGTGGAAATCCTAGGGAAAATGCAGAAATTACATTATCTATTTTAAATGGCCAAAAAGGACCTAAAAGAAATGCCGTAGTTTTAAACTCTGCAGCTGCTTTATATGTTGCAGGAAAAGCAGATTCTATAGAAGATGGTGTTAGATTAGCCAGTGAAATTATTGATTCTGGCAGGGCTAAAAAACAGCTTGAAAAATTCATCGAATATACAAACAGTTGATTTCATGTTAGATAAAATAGTTGAAAAAACAAAAGAAAGAGTATCTGAAAATAAAAAGGTTAATTCATTAGACAGACTCAAATATAAAATACTCAATATTGATGTCAAATTCAATTATCCTTTTAAAAAAGCTTTAAGCAGTGATGATATTGCAATTATTGCAGAGGTTAAAAAGGCATCACCTTCTAAAGGTTTAATAGCTGAAAATTTTGATTATGTAAACATTGCAAAAGAGTATGAAGCTGCAGGCGCATCAGCTATTTCAGTTTTAACAGAACCTTACTTTTTTCAGGGTTCTGATGATTATTTAAAGAAAATAGCTAAAAATGTTAAAATTCCAGTACTCAGAAAGGATTTTGTTGTTGATGAGTACATGATTTATGAAGCTAAATTACTTGGAGCATCTGCAGTATTGCTGATTGCAGCTATTTTGTCTGATGAACAATTGGAACAGTATTTGACTATAACTCGTGTTTTGGGAATGTCTGCTATTGTTGAAGCTCATGATGAAAATGAAATTAAAAGGGCAATTGATGCAGGTGCAGATATTGTCGGTGTAAACAATAGAAATTTAAAAGATTTCAGTGTAGATATTGAAAATAGTATTCGTCTACGTAGATGTGTAGATGAAGATATTATATTTATTTCTGAAAGTGGTATTAAAACAAAAGAAGATATTGCCAGATTAAAAGAAAATAATGTTGATGCAGTTTTAATAGGTGAAACTTTAATGAAATCACCAGACAAAAAGGTGATGATTCGGGAGTTGAAGAATGGTTAAAATTAAAATCTGCGGACTTAAAAGACTGGAGGATATTGAACTTGCAAACAGGTATAAAATAGATTATGCAGGTTTTGTATTTGCTGAGAGCAAAAGAAAAGTAAATTATGATCTTGCAAAACAAATGAAGGAAAAACTCTGCGAAGATATTCAAAGTGTTGGTGTTTTTGTAGATGCAGGCACTGATGAAATCCTAAAATTATACAATGATGGTATAATTGATATGGCACAGCTTCATGGAATGGAAAGCGAAGATTATATTAAAACTTTGAAAGAAAAAACAGATTATAAGTTAAAGATTATTAAAGCTATTGAAGTATCTGAAAATACGGATTTGTCTAAATATGATGATTCATTAGCTGATTATTTGTTGCTTGACAGTGGAAAAGGATCGGGGAAAACCTTTGACTGGCATTTGATTAGAAAAGACTTGAAAAAAGAATTCTTTTTGGCAGGAGGATTAAATAGCAAAAACATCACTCAGGCTATTGGAGAATTTAAGCCATATGCAATTGATTTAAGCAGCGGTGTTGAAAGTGACGGATTTAAAGATGAAAATAAAATAAAAAAAGTCATGGAGGCTAAAAACATGAATAATGGAAGATATGGGGAATATGGAGGACAATATATCTCTGAAACTTTAATGAATGAATTGATTTACTTGGAAGAACAGTATTATCACTATATGAATGATTCTGAATTTGTAGAAGAATTAAATACACTTTTAAAAGAATATGCTGGCAGACCTTCTTTATTATACTATGCAAAAAGAATGACTGAAGATTTGGGAGGAGCTAAGATTTATTTAAAGCGTGAAGATTTAAATCACACTGGAGCTCATAAAATCAACAATGTGCTTGGTCAGGTTTTACTGGCTAAAAAAATGGGAAAAACAAGAGTAATAGCTGAAACTGGAGCAGGCCAACATGGGGTAGCTACAGCAACAGCAGCAGCACTTCTGAATATGGAATGTGAAGTGTACATGGGTGAGTTAGATACCAAACGTCAGGCTTTAAATGTTTATAGGATGGAATTGCTTGGAGCAAAAGTTCATCCGGTAAAATCAGGAACAAAAACACTAAAGGATGCAGTTAATGATGCATTTAGAGATTGGATTGGGAGAGTTCATGATACAAATTATGTAATAGGTTCAACAATGGGGCCGCATCCTTTTCCAATGATGGTTAGAGACTTCCAAGCAGTAATAAGTGCTGAAGCTCGTGAACAATTTTTGGAAAAAGAAGGAAAACTTCCGGATGCAGTTTTAGCATGTGTTGGTGGTGGAAGTAATGCAATGGGAGCATTTTACAATTTCATAGATGATGCGGATGTTAAATTAATTGGATGTGAAGCAGGAGGAAAAGGAGTAGATACTCCTTATAATGCAGCAGCTTTAACTAATGGGCAAATCGGAATATTTCACGGAATGAAATCAATATTTAATCAGGGAGAATATGGGCAGATATCTGAAGTCTATTCTGTCTCAGCAGGTTTGGATTATCCTGGAGTAGGGCCTGAACATGCATATTTAAGAGATATTAAAAGAGCAGAGTATGTTCCTGTTACAGATGAAGAAGCAGTCAATGCTTTTGAATACTTGTCAAAAATGGAAGGAATCATTCCGGCTATTGAAAGTGCTCATGCAGTAGCACATGCAATGAAAATAGCTCCGAAAATGGATAAAGACGAAATTATCATGGTTTGTCTTTCTGGAAGGGGAGACAAAGATGTAGCATCAATTGCAAAATATAGGGGAGTTGAGTTAAATGAGTAAAATAGCAAATGCATTTAAGGACGGTAAGGCATTTATCGGATTTTTAACTGCAGGAGATCCGACAATTGAAAAAACAGTAGAATATATTTTGGCAATGGAAGAAGCAGGTTGCGATTTAATAGAAATTGGAATTCCGTTTTCAGATCCTATGGCTGAAGGAGTTGTAATTCAGGATGCAAATATAAGGGCATTAGGCCATAATACAACAACTGACGATGTATTTGAAATAGTTAGGAAAGTTCGCCAAAAAACAGATGTTCCATTAGTATTTTTAACTTACATTAACCCTGTTTTCTTTTATGGTTATGAAAAATTCTTTAAAAAATGCGGTGAACTTGGAATTGATGGGATTATATCACCTGACCTGCCTTATGAAGAAAAAGGTGAAATCAAAGACATTGCATTATCTAATGATGTTGATGTCATTTCTCTGATTGCTCCAACTTCAAAGGAAAGGATTCAAAAAATAGCCAGTGATGCAACAGGTTTTATTTATGTTGTTTCTTCTTTGGGAGTTACTGGAATGCGCAGTGAAATAAAAACGGATCTGAAATTTATTTTAGATGATATTCGTGCAGTCAGTGACTTGCCATTAGCTGTTGGATTTGGTATTAACACACCTGAACAGGCTTCTAACATTGGGAAAATAGCTGATGGAGTTATTGTGGGAAGTGCTATTGTAAAAATCATTGAGGAGCATGGTGAAAATGCAGCAGAACCATTAAAAGAATATGTGTCAGCTATGAAAACAGCCTGCAATGAATAAAAAGGATAAACTTGAAATTACAAAAATAATATAGTATACATTTTATTGTATCAACAGCAGGTGTTACACACCACCCCCACATCCTTCATCATCATTAATTTTTTGTAGTTAGGAAACATATGAATCAATTTTACAATTATATGTGCTGTTTAAATTCATAGTTGTATACAATAATATTTTATATTTTGACTGAAAACACATTAAACTCAAATAAGCCTATAAAATTTTACAGACTCCATTATTTATAAAATCACACCAATTTTTTAAAGAGCAAAAAATAAAGAAAAAAAGATAGTTATAAAACCAAATATTATATTTGGATTCATTTCATAATCAAAGAACTCCCTAAAATACTTCTTAAACAATATTTTTTAAATTTAAATCCTATAATTTCATAATTCATTTATCAATCTAAATAACAGTTAATTAAGAAAACTCAACTTATTAATAAATTATTTCTTAATAATGACTAATACAATAAAAACAATTATTCATTAAACTAACCAAACACCAGTCACTAACCATTCCAATAGTAATGTAACTCCAATACAAATACCATTTGCAACAGTACAGTAATTCCAATAATTTTCAAATTCTGTTAAGTCCCAGGGAAGTATTTTATTCCATAAATCAATACATAATGACATTGAAAATAAAATAAATGCAATTATTGTTACAATTATCAAAGTAGTTACTGGTATGGGATCAGTTCCATTAAAACTATTAGCAATTAGATAAAAACATGCTCCAACTGAAGCACATCCACAGATTACTCCTCCTTCACCTGACAATATATTGATAAATTTTCGTAATTTCACTGGGTCTGGATCTTCTTCAAATCTGGGTTCAAACATCTCCCAGTATTTTTTTCTTCGGAGGAATATGAATGTTACTGTGTAAATCATGGAAAAAGCTACACAAAATCCAGGTAATGTTGCTTTTATTGCTATAAAAAAGATTAAAAATGATGAAGAAACACTAATTCCTCTTATTAGGTTTTCTAATGCATATCCATCAAATGAAAATTTGTCGGGTCTGATTTTATCGTATACATTGTAATATTTGTCTATTTTTTTTAGAAATATTTTAAATATAAATTCAGGTATACAAAAACTGATTCCAATTACAAATATGGGAATAAAAAATTCATAATTCTGTTTAAAAGTCATAATAGTTGAAAGGAAAATGTAAAAAAATGTTACAATAATAATTTGAAATATAACATTTATTTTCCTTTCTTTATCAGTTAACAAATCAATAGAATGATGATATATGAAAGTTTTTATAAATCTAACCATTATTCTTCTCTCCAATATTATCTGCTACTTTGTTAGATGCAGTTTTTAGTAAATACTAATATGCAAATGAAGAATTTTAGAAAATTTTCCATATAACTATTTTTAAATTTCATGAAAAATTTGCTCCTCTATTATATTTTTTCATTTTGTAATTATGTTTAATTTAGTATATAATCATTTTAATTTGCATTTAACTCTTTGAAATATATTATTTTTATTTAAAAATATAAAAAAATCAGTTTAACTTAATAACAATGATAATTATTTCTGAATAAATTATAAAATGGAATGTTAATTGAGTAAATTGTTTGAAAGTGAACATTGAATCTTTGAAAAGTAAAACTGGTGCTAATTTTATAGTTTAATTGTTTAATAAAATTAAAATTTTACACAGTTTTGTAAATAATAAATCATTGATTTATAATGAAAATCTAATTTATAAAATTTTATTAAATAAATGTTGATAATAGTTAATACAGCTCAAAAAATTAAAAATTAGTTGATGAAATTATCTAAACCAAAGTATAATTAATTAAAAAACAGTTATTTTGAATTGATTAATTATTGTAAAAGGGCACTATAAAAATAATATTTAAACAAATATTTTTTAAAATAGTTATATATTCATCACTATTTATGCATATTTGCTGTGTTTTTTTAGCAAAAATATAAATATGATGCCTATTTAATGTATAAATTTAGAGAATAATTTAATACTCTTATATGAGGCATATTAAATAACAACTTACCTATATGTTGTGATTAGAAATGAGGTCAAAAATAGCAATATTGGCGGGTATGATTGGAAATAAAGTTGTTCAAATGGCAGGCAGAAAAGGAACATCTTTAACTGGAAAAATAGCCCTTGCTGTTAAACCAGATATTTTAAATGATTTTGCAAAAAAATGTGATAAAATAGCGCTTATTACAGGAACAAACGGAAAAACAACTACAAACAATTTAGCAAATCACATTTTTAAAGGTAAAGATTATGATATTGTATCTAATTTAAATGGTTCTAATATGATTACAGGAGTTACTAGCTCTTTTATTCAAAACCATCGAGATCATTATAACTGGGGAATATTTGAAGTAGATGAAGGCTCCATGCCTAATGTTACCAGATATTTGCCAAGTGATTACATAATTATAACTAATTTTTTTAGAGATCAGTTAGACAGATACGGTGAAGTGGAAAACACAATTAATTTAGTTCAAAAATCAAGCAAAAGACATAATTCCACACTTATTTTAGATGCAGACAGTCCGATTTCTCTTTATTTTCAAGACTCTGACCAACCAAAAGTGTACTATAGCTTAAAGAAAAATCCTTTCAGTAAAGATAGTGCAAATGTTGAAGAATCAGTCTTCTGCCCGGTATGTGGACATAAATTAGATTATGAATATATAAATTATGGAAATCATGGTAAATTTTCATGTTCCAAATGCGGGGCTAAAAACCATGAAGCAGATTATGTGATTGATGAGGTTACCTTCAAAAACGGAGGATATGAGTTTACAGTTAAAGATAAAAAGGAATCAGCTAAAATCAACTTAAATTTACTTGGAATCTACAATGTTTCCAATGCTCTTGCAGCTATTGCTCTTGCAAGGGAAAACGGTTTCAGTTATGATTTAATAAAACAGCAAATTGAAAATTTTGAATATAAACTTGGAAGAATGGAAAGGATATCTGTAAACGGCTGTGATGTTGTTTTGGTTTTATCTAAGAATCCTGTTGGTTTAAGTGAAGTTTTCTCAACTATAAAATTTGATGAAGATAAGAAATCATTCATGTTTATTTTAAATGATTATGCTCCTGACGGTAAAGATATTTCATGGATTTGGGATGCATACTTTAAGGAAATAGCTGCCACTCCAAACATTGATAAATTTTACTGTGTTGGAACAAGAGCTGAAGAAGTAGCTTTAAGATTAAAATATGCAGATTTTCCAACATCAAAAATCGAAATTTGCCATTCAAAAGATCAAAGCGATGTTGTTGGGTGTGTAGAAGAAATTGTAGCTGAAAATGATAAGGCATATATTATTGGAACATTCACGGCAATGCCTGAAGCTAGAAAAGTACTTATGAAACTTAAAGGGGAAAAAGCATGAGTTTTGAATTGAACATTGTTGATATGTATTCTGATATTTTAAATATCTATGGTGACATTGGTAATTTAAAATGCATTAAAAAAAGATGTGAATGGAGAGGAATCAAGGTTAATCAAAAAAGTTACTCTCTAAATCATGATATGGATTTTGATTATGAGGATATTGACTTAATTTTAATTGGAGGAGGTTCTGACAGAACTCAAAGTATTGTTTCCAATGACCTTTTAAAACAAAGAAATGACCTGGAAAATTATGTGGAAAATGACGGAGTCATATTAACTGTCTGTGGCAGCTATCAGATGTTTGGGCATGAATATTATGATGTTAATGGGGATAATGTCTCTTGTCTTGAAATATTTGATATTAAAACGGTAAGTCAGGAAAATAGGTTAATCGGCAATATTTTAATAGAAAATAATTTAGGTTTGGCCCCAAAAGAAGTTGTGGGATTTGAAAATCATGGTGGAAGGACATTTCATAATTATAAAACCTTAGGTAATGTTATAGCAGGGCATGGCAATAATGATGAAGACGGTGAGGAAGGAATGATTTATAAAAACTTTATTGGAACATATTTGCACGGTCCTTTTCTACCAAAAAACCCTCACATTGCGGACTATTTAATATTGAATGCTATGAAGAATAAGTATAATGTAGATTCAATTGAAGAGTTAGATGATGAAATTGAATTTAAAGCACATGATGTTATGGTTAACAGATTGAAATAATCTGTTTAATCCTCTTTTTTAGAATTGCTGTGGTTTTTTAAATACTGACCTAATGTTTTATAAGTAATAAAGATAAAAATATAATTATCTAATTAATAATTAATAAATTCTTATTAGAGGATTATATATGTTCAAAGCGGAATTAAGTGATTCTAGTATATTAAAAACCAGTTTTGATGCTATTTCATCTATTGTTGATGAAGTACAAATCCAAACTGATAGTGAAGGTATGAGGTTAGATGCCTTAGACCGTAGTCATATAACATTCGTACATTTAGAATTAAAAGCAAGTTTATTTGATGAGTATGTTTGTGATGTTCCTGAAAAGATTAATATCGATACTGGGGAATTCATGAGTGTTCTTAAACGTGCAAAATCTCAAGATAGAGTTATCATGTCTTTAGATGAAGGTAATTTCATAATTACTTTTGAAGGGGATGCTACAAGAACTTTCAAAATAAGATTGATTGATATTGAATATGATAATCCTACTCCTCCAGAACTTGAACATCCTGCATCTTTCAAAGTTCACTTTGGAATTTTAAAGGATGCAATTAACGATATTGATATTTTCTCAGATAAAATAGCTCTTCAAGTTGATGAAGATTACTTTAGAGCATCTGCTGATGGTGAATTTGGTGATGCAAGTGTCAAATACCTTCATGGTGAAAATATCAACACTCAGGAAAAATCTTTATTCTCACTGGACAAAATTAGGGAAATGCTTAAAGCAGACAAATTCTCTGAAGAAGCTGAAATCGGTTTAGGTACTGACATGCCATTAAAATTAACTCTCAATATGGTTACTGGTGATGGTAAACTTAGTTTCTTACTTGCTCCAAGATTAGAATCAGATGAATAATTATTTCATCTATAAACTTTTTTTTATTTTTATATTAAACTCCTCAGAGATGGTATTAAGTGGATCAATTCTTTCAACAATTACGTAAAATTCAAAAAAAAGAGCGTAGTAACGGTACATTGGCTCGTGTAGAAGACTCTTTTTATAAGGATATTCATAAATATTTGGATGAGTTAAGAACCCATATAGGCAATGATCCATTTGCTGCAGAACAGTATCTGCTAAAAGATACTCAAAGAATAGCTACTGAAATTTGTGAAAGACGTGAACACAAAATTACTGATGCAGCGGTTGTTAATATTCACAGGTCTTACCATTTATTTGCAGGCAAACCGCAATTTGATTTAATTGACACAACACCTCTTAATTTAACTCCCGAGGAAGAAAAATTTTACTTTTCTTTAATTGATACTTTAACAAATCATAGAAAAAGCATTTCACTTGAAAAACTATCTTCTGAAGAAGATATTCCAAATGAAACCAAAGCTCCTATTAAAGAAACTCCTAAACCTCAAAGCACTACTTTAGATAATGGAGTTGAAAGTTCTCAGGATGATGCGGTTTTAAATAGAATCGATGAAATTTCCAAAGCGAAAGTAATTACTGATGAAAAGGCAGAGCCGATTGAAAAACAAATTCAAAAGTCAAATATTAAACCTGCTAAAGTTGAAGATGATATATCTGAGTTAGCAAGAGATAATGATGAATTTGTTGACTTGGAATCTATAAAAATAGCTAAAGATTCAGAACTAGTTACAATGCTTGTATTTGATGATGTTGATTCTATTGTTGGAGTTGATGAAAGAGTTTATGGTCCCTTCAGACCACAAGATCTGGTAGTTTTACCTAAAATCAATGCTAAAATTTTTGTTAAAAATCATAAAGCCCGTTTTGTTAAAATCTAAACCTTTAAATATTGTAAAGAATATAAATACAAACCGTATCTATTTGTGATAATAAGAAATTATATTTTTTATATAATTTGGATTTCTGCTTTGTGTAAACGGAGTATGTTACAATAAAGTTTTAATCCTCTAGATCTTTGATATTTTTCAGACTGGATAAAATTCTCATATAGATTTATAATAATTTAATTAATCGGACACTTTTTAGTGTAAAATTTAATGGTGGAAATATGAAAATACCAAAAGAAAAAAGAACTTACTGTCCACATTGTAAAAAACACACAATGCATGAAGTACATACTGCGAAAAAAAGAAAAGCTAGTGAGTTAAAATGGGGACAAAGACAATTCAGACGTGTAACTGCTGGATATAGAGGTTACCCAAGGCCTTTACCTGCCGGAAACAAACCAGTTAAAAAATTAGATTTAAGACTTAAATGTAAAGAATGTGGAAAATCTCAAATTAAAAAATCATTCAGAACTGGTAAAGCAGAATTTGTAGCTAAATAAGGTGGTTAACATGGTTAGTAAAGGTAGAGGAAACTTTTTAAAAGTAAAATGTTTAGATTGTGACAATGAACAAATCATCTTTGATCGTGCTGCATCAGATGTAAAATGTATCATTTGTGGTAAAACACTTGTCAAATCTCGTGGTGCTAAAGCTAAAATTATGGCACATATTGATAAAGTTTTAAACTAGATTCAATCGAAATTTTTTAATCTAGCTTATTATTTTTTCTATTTTTTTTAAATTTTTATTTTATTTTTGGTGATTATATGGTAAGGAAAAATCAAGAATGGCCTGACGAAGGAGAACTTATTATTGGTACTGTTTATAAAGTTCTTAACTATGGGGCTTTCGCAAAATTAGAAGAATACCATGGTAAAGAAGCTTTTATTCACATTTCTGAGGTATCTTCTGGTTGGGTAAAAAATATCAGAGACCATGTAAGAGAAAATCAAAAAATAGTTTGCCGTGTTCTTAGAGTAAATCCTAAAAAAGGACATGTAGATGCTTCTTTAAAAAGAATTAGGGAAGATCAAAGAACTAAAAAAATCCAGCATTGGAAAATTGAACAAAAAGCTGAAAAATTCCTGGAATTATCTGCTAAATCATTAGGCAAATCTTTAAATGATGCTTACGATGAAGTAGGTTATGAGCTAATGGATATTTTCGGTGATGTTTACGGTGCTTTTGAAACAGCAGCTGATGATGGTGCAAAATCTCTTACTGATGAAGGTATATCTCAAGAGTGGGCTGATGCTATAACTGAAATAGCTAATAAAAATATTACTCCTCCTGAAGTTCATATCAGCGGGTATGTTGATATTGAAACTTTCGTCCCAGATGGTGTTGATGTCATTATTGAAGCTCTTAAAGCAGCTGAAGATAATGGTGACGAAGAGGAAGAAATCAAGGTTCAATGTGTTGGTGCACCAAGATATAGGATAACTGTAAAATCCACTGATTACATTTTGGCTGAAAAAGCTCTTAAAGCAGCAGCTGACAGATGTATTGAAATAGTTGAAGCTTCTGAAGGAAATGGTTCTTTCTTAAGAGAGTTGGATAGCTAGATTTTTATGAATATGAAAATGAACAAATGTCCTGATTGTAAAATTTATACAATGGAGGATGCTTGCCCTCAATGTGGCGGTGAGCTTAAAGTTATTTATCCTCCCAAATTTTCTATTGAGGATAAATACGGAAAATATCGCCGCATATTAAAAAAAGAAGCTATGAATAAAAAGGATGATTAGATGGAAATCACACAAATTACTGTTTTAGAGGATGTTGAATTAAACAATCCTGTTTTTATAGAAGCATTGCCAGGTATTGGTCATGTAGGTAAATTAGCTGCAGATCACATGATTGATGAATTTAATGCTACTAAATTTGCAGAAATTTATTCTCCAAGTTTTCCTCCTCAAGTTTTTGTTGGGGAAGAAGGATTAATTGAAAACATGATTAATGAATTATATTATGTTAAAAATGTTGGAGAAGACAATTTGGATATCATTATTCTTGTTGGAAACACTCAAGCTTTATCTCCTGAAGGTCAATATGGTGTATGTCAGGATATATTAAACTTTGTTAAGGGTAAAGGAGCTAGTAAAATATTTACATTAGGTGGAATGGCTACTGGTCAACCTGTTGAAGAATCTAAGATTTTTGGAGCAGCTACTGATGAAGAAAACATAGAACTTTTAAAAGAAGCGGAAGTTGAAATAAGATCTAATGACGGTGGAATTGTTGGAGCTTCCGGTTTGTTTTTAGGTTTAGGTCTTCGTCAGGAAATGAATGGTATCTGCTTAATGGGTCAGACTCCAGGATATTTCATTGATGCGCAGTCAGCTGAAGCTATTTTAAATAAATTGGCTGTTTTACTTAATTTTGAAATTGATACTGATAAATTGGAAGAAAGAGCTGAAGAAACTAAAGAAATGTTGGCTAAAGCTCAACAAATGGAACAAGACATCATTAACAAAGCTAATGCTAGCAGTAGTGATGATTTAAGATATATTGGATAAATATATCATTTTTTTTACTTTTTTTTAAGATTTGGCTGTTTTAATAAAATGAGGGGGTATTAATCATGAAAGTAGCTGTTATTCCAGATGCTGCTATGATTGTAGTTCCATTAATTGAAAAGAACGGTCATGAATATATATCACCAACAAATTTCTCAAAGTATAATAATATGGATGTTTCCGGTGGAAAATGTGATGATACTCAGGCTCCATATACTTTAAATAGGATAATATTTTACTGGGCAGTTCTTATTTTTCAAATGAATTGCCTTCAGGAATCAAAGGTCGTTTAACATTATTTTCCAGGGTTTTGGAATTGGCAGATGCGTTTATTGTCATTGGAAAAAGACCTGATCATTATAAAAAAATGTATGATGTATTAAATGAATTGATTTTATTTGGAGGTTCTGGATGTTCTAATGAACGTAAATTGGTAATGGCTTTGATTAAAGATAAAAAAGTACCTATTTTGGAATTGGCTTATCCAACAACCAGAAATGATTTGATTAATGTAATTGATAGAGCTAATGATTTTTTAAAAAATTTAACTTCAATTAATGGAATAGTTAATGAAGATAATCTGGATGCTGATTTAAAAAAACATGAAGGAAGTCTGGATTACAAAGAGTTTAAGAAAATATTAGATGATTTAATATATTATTAATAGCTAATTATTATCCATGTTAGTTAATGCTGATTTTCATGTTCACAGCTGTTTTTCAATGGCTTCATCTAAAGACATGCTAATAAAAAATATGGCTCCTAAATCAAAACTTAAGGGATTGCAACTTTTGGGAACTGGAGATGCATTTCATCCGGGCTGGTTAAACATTATTGAGGAAAGTACAACTTGTAAGGGAGATGGAATTTACACTGCAGATGATATGGATTTTGTTCTAACAACAGAAGTTGAAGGAAAAAACAGGATTCATCATTTGATAATAATTCCGGATATTGGTACTGCAAGGGAACTGTCTGAAAAACTGGTTTCTAAAAATAAGGAAAGTGACGGGAGACCTAGGACAAAGTATTCTGGAGCAGAACTTTTAGAAATGGTTAAAGAGTATGATTGTTTAATTGGACCGGCTCATGCTTTTACTCCATGGACAGGAATGTATAAATCTTTTGACAGTATTTATGATTGCTATGGCAAGGCTCCTGATTTTGTAGAGCTTGGATTGTCTGCAGATACATTTATGGCAGATACTGTAGCTGAACTTAAGGATTTCCCGTTTCTTACAAATTCTGATGCACACTCTCCGTGGCCACACAGATTAGGTAGGGAGTTTAATCAAATTGAGCTTGAAGATATGTCATACTCATCAATAAAAAAAGCAATAAAAAACAAAGATATTAAAGCAAATTATGGGTTGGTGCCAAATCTTGGTAAATATCATATGACTGCATGTACCAAATGCTACAAATTAGTTGATCCGTTAATAGCTAAGGAAAATAAGATGAAATGCAGCTGTGGGGGAACAATTAAAAAAGGGGTTGATTTCAGAATAAGTGAAATAGCTGATTATGATGAACCGAAACATCCTGATTTCAGACCTAAATATGTTCATTTAATGCCTCTGGCTGAATTAATATCAACAGTTTATGACAAGGGAGTTACAACAAAAACAGTTCAGAGAAAATGGCAAAATCTGATAGATAACTTTGGAACTGAAATTGATATATTGGTTAATGCATCTATAGAAGAGATAGCTAAAACAGATCCGTCAATTTCTCCGGCTATTGAGGCTTTTAGGAATAAAACCATACACATTACTCCAGGAGGCGGAGGAAAATACGGTGAAATTTCTTTTGATAAAAAATTAGAAAAAAGAGAAGCTGAAACTTTAACTACTTTAGATAACTTTTAAAAAATAGCTAAAGTTCATTTAAGTATTTTTTAATACTTTTTAACTCTTTTTTACACTTCAGGCCTTTTAGTCCAACAATTTCAACATAATATACTGCATTTTCATTAGCTTTGTATGTAACTAATTTTGATTTTTCAGCTTCTGTCAGAACGCAAAAATGTGTTGTTTTGGATTTTTTCTCTTTAGTGTTGTCGTAAAGAATCAATCCGGCCATAAATTCTCTTTTTTCATTATATGTTAATGGAGAATTTGGTGTTTTGCACATAATGTAGCAATCATCCATTTCAACAATTTTGAATTTATTAGCAGATGATTCAGATGAAAAATCATCATCTTCATCAAATAATTCAATTTCTTCGATTTCATATTCATTTTCATTTAAGATTGTTGGATTATTGCCTTTCATTTCAGATTCCAGCAGCATTAGGATTTCTATTTTCATAAATTTATCACTTTTTAAATAATTAATTTGCAAGTTTAGTTTACTTTGTAAATTATTTAAAATAGATAGTTTTTTATAAAAACAATTTTTAATTCTTAAAACAATATTTTAAAATGAAATCAATAAAAAAATAAGAAAAAATAGATAATTTGACCAATCTATTTTGCAAGTAACAATGAATTACCTACTACAAGTAAAGTAATTCCCATATCTCCAATAAGAACTGCTTCCCATAAGCTGATGTATCCTGCGATACCGAGTATCATTAATATTACTTTTACACTTAAACAGAAAGCAACATTGAATTTGATTTTACCCATTGTTTTTTTGGCTAAATCAACAAGTAAATTAATTTTGGATAACTTGTCTTCAAGCAACACAATGTCTGCTGTTTCAATAGCTACATCTGCACCTTCAAGACCCATAGCTATTCCTACATTTGCACGGGCAAGAGAAGGAGTATCATTTACTCCATCACCGACCATAGCTACATCATGATGTTTGGAAACGGCATTGGATACTATATTGACTTTATCCTGAGGAAGTAAATCTGCATAGTAATTACTTAATCCGATTTCATCGGCCACTAATTTGGCAGTTGCCTCATTGTCTCCTGTAATCATGGTTGTTTTGATTCCTTTAGCATTGAGACTGGCTATTGTAGATGGAGTTTCGTCTCTGATTTTATCTTTTAGGGTAATCAAACCATAAATTTCATTTTCAGTTCCGATGATTGCTGTGGTGCTCATTTTATTGTTTTCAAGATTTATATCCTGACTGAATAAAGTTTTGTTACCTATAAAGTAAGTTTGTCCGTTGATGTCTCCTTTTAAACCTTTTCCAGCTATTGATTCAAAGTTTTCCACTTCTTCCAATTCTAGGCTGTGGTCTTTTTTATATTGGACAAATGTATGTGCAATAGGATGTTTGGATTTGGATTCGATGGAGCAGGCTATTTTAAGTATTTCTGCTTTATCATATCCGTCGCATGCCTGAACTTCATTTATTTCAAGTTTACCTTCAGTTAAAGTACCTGTTTTATCAAATAAAACTTCTTTAATTCTGGCTAATTCTTCAATATATTCTCCACCTTTAATAATAATACCGTTTTTAGTACCTTTGGTAATAGCTGATACTATGGATACTGGGGTGGATATTACTAAAGCACATGGACAGGAGATAACTAAAAGTGTCAATGCTCTGTAAGTCCAGTCAGTTATTGAAGCTCCATATAATATTGGAGGCAATATAGCTACTAAAATAGCCAGTACTACAACAATTGGAGTGTAGTATTCAGCAAATCTGTCAATAAATACATCGATATGTGCCTTGTTTTGTTCGGAATTTTTAATCAATTCAATAATTTTAGCAAATATTGTATCGTTGTTGTCCTTGTTTACTTCAATTTCGATATATCCTTCTTCATTTATTGTAGATGCATATACTTCATCCCCAATACTTTTACTTACAGCCAAACTCTCACCGGTAATTGAAGCCTGATTAACAGAGGTTGTCCCTTCAACAATAATTCCATCAACAGGTATTTTATCTCCAGGTCTTACAACAACAATGTCTCCGATTATAATATCAGATACTGCTTTTTCGTGTTCGTGGTCACCATGTTTTACCATGGCTGTATCGGGTGTTAATTTAACAAGTTCTATTAATGAGCTTTTAGATTTGTTTAATGAGTAATGTTCCAAATATTCTCCTAAATAGAAAAGAATCATTAACATTGCACCTTCTTCTCCAGACTGGAGAAGGAATGCTCCAAAAGTAGCTATTGTAATTAATAATTCAATTTTAACTTTACCTTCAAATAAATGTACAATTCCGTCTGTTATTATATGTCTTCCTACGTAGATTACAGCTATTAAGAAGATTACTTGACTTACAACAGGATTAACAACATTAAATATTTCTAGACCATATCCAAATGCTAAAAGGATTATTCCTACTGCGAATATTCCCAATGGCTTTTTAGACTGTTCTACATCTACTTCTTTATCAATATTTTCTAATAAATCTGCTTCACAAGCACATCCAGAACCATGATCATGTCCACAGCAGTCATCATCATCGTGATGGTGATGTTCATGGTGGTGTTCCTCGTGGTGGTTGTGTCCGCAGCAATCATCTTCATCATGGTGATGATGATGTTCTTCTAAATTGTCATGCTTATGTGCACTATGATTGGTTTGCATATTCTTCGCCTTCTTCAAGGATATTGAGTATCTCTTCATCAATTAAAGAATAGAATATTTGTTTGTTTTCTTTTCTAAATTTAACAATGTTACTATTTCTTAAATGTCTTAATTGATGTGATATACTGGATTGGCTCATATCAAGAAGTAATGATAGTTCACAAACACATAATTCCCCATATTGGAGAGCTAAAATAATTTTTACTCTGTTTGCATCTCCTAATATTTTAAAGAGATTACATGTTTTCTGAATAATGTCATCATCTTTCATCTTGTGAGCAATATCATCAACAATATCTGTTCTGATACTTTTGATTTCACATACATCATTTGAACTCATATGAACATATATTCATATGAACATATATAAAGTTTTTCTTTGTCTCAAAGTTATTTTTTTTAAAGAAAGCTATCGCTAAGGTTTAGTAAAATTAGTAAAAAAATACGGACTTGGAGGGATTTGAACCCTCGATCTTAAGATTAGGAGTCTTACGCCCTTCCAGACTAGGCTACAAGCCCATGTTAAAATAATATTTGTTAATAAGTTTTGTATTTTTAAAAAAAGATTTTATAAGAAATACGGACCCGCCGGGATTTGAACCCGGGGTCTTCGGATTAGAAGTCCGACGCCCTATCCAGCTAGGCTACGGGCCCTTATATACAACAATACTAAATTTTGTATGTTTTAGTATTTATAGTTAACTATATTGGAAATTATTATTTTAAATTTGAAAATTTTTAAAAAATAAAATAAAAAGAATAATTTAATTTTTAGTAACCTCAGCAGTATTGGCATTCACTGCCATACTATCTACAGTGTTACCGTTTTGATCATAAATCGGAACATACCAAAGAGTTCTGTCTGCAGATAATACTGGGGTTCCTGCATACCATCCAGATTGCTCAATATGCTGATTAGCTATGTCTCTTGCTTCACTTTGAGTTATTTTTGTAGTTGGGGTATGAGGGTTACCACCTCCGGATCCAGAACCTGAGCCTGAGCCGGAACCTGAACTAACTCCACTTCCACTTCCTGCTCCAGTTCCTCCACTTCCATGACTGCTGGTACTTGGGGAATCATGGTGTGTTGTGTTGTTTCCAATACCGTTGCCAGAATCACCACTACCAGAGTCTAAACTATTTAAATTACTGAAAATTGGATTTTCACTATTGGTTATTCCATAAGCGGCAACTCCAGCAGCAATACATATAACAATTATGATAGAAATTATTATATTTGATTTATCCAAGGTATTACCTCCATTTTAATTAATAAAATTGTAATTAAATTTTGATTAATAGTACATTGTATGTACTATTTTTTTTACAATAATATTATATTAGGTTAATTTAACTTATAAATTTAATCCATGTATTAATTATCTTAGATTAGTTAATAAAATTAATATTATATTATTTATAGTTTTCTATTTGTAATTTAAACTATATTATATATAGAATATTGGTTATAAATATTAAATGTTAGTTTCTAATTATTTTTGAAAAGAGAGGTGACACATTTGAAAGACAGAATAGTTATATCCCCAACATCTCGTCAAGAGGGCCATGCCGAACTTGTCATGGAAGTCGATGATGAAGGGATTGTTACAAAAGGTAGATATTTAAGTATCACTCCAGTTAGGGGTTTAGAAAAAATGGTTGCAGGTAAAAATCCTGAAACAGCTCCTGTTTTATGTCAAAGGATTTGTGGTGTCTGCCCAATACCACATACTTTAGCTTCTGTAGAAGCTATCGACCATTCATTAGATATCGAAGTTCCTAAAGCAGGAAAATTATTAAGACAGGCTACTTTAGCTGCACATGGTGTTAACAGTGCTGCAATTCACCATTTTTTAATTGCACCTGACTTTGTACCTGAAGAAGATTTCACTACTGCAGTTAAAAGTGTATCTGCTGTTAGGAAAAATGTACAGTATGTAGTTGATATGCTTGCTGGTGAAGGTATTCACCCATCTGATATTAGAGTAGGTGGTATGGCTAGAAACATTACTTCAGCTACAAAAGATAAATTGATTGATAGGTTAAAAGCTTTTAAACCGGATATGGAAAAACATGTGGAATTAATGAAATCTTTCATTGCTGCAAGAGAACTTCCTGAAGGTTTAGGAGTTGTAGATGCACCACTTTTAGCATCTAGTGCATCATACGGTAATCTCGATGAATTTGATTATGATAATTTCTCAGAAGTTTTACCTGAAGCTTGGTATGATGATCCGGAAATAGGTAAAAAAGCATGTACCACCATTCCTTTAATCAATGGTAAAAACGTTGAAACAGGTCCTAGGGCAAGAATGGATAAATTCAACGGATTTAAAGATAAAGGTGTAGTTGCTCAACATGTAGCTAGAGCTGAAGAAATGTTAAATAATTATAATTTAACTATTGATCTTCTTGAACAAATTGATACTTCCGCTCCAGCTAGAGCAGATTATGATGACAGAGGAACTGGTAAATTAGGTATTGGTGTAATTGAAGGACCTAGGGGTACTAATGTACACATGGCTAATGTTAAAGATAGTAAAATCCAATTCTATTCAGCTATTGTACCAACTACTTGGAATATTCCAACAATGGGACCAGCTACTGAAGGTTTCCATCATAAATATGGTGCAGATGTTATCAGAGCTTACGACCCATGTTTATCATGTGCAACTCACGTAATGGTAGTTGATGATGAGGATAAAAGTATACTTAAAAACGATATGGTGAGAATATAAGGAGCTAGGAGGAAATTATATGCCTTATCATGCAGAGACAATCGTAGTGGGATGCGGAAATATTTTATTTAAAGATGATGGTTTTGGACCATTTGTTATTCATAAATTAGAAGAATATTTCGAAGACAAAGAGATGCCTGACGAAGTTATGTTTATTGATGCTGGAACCGGAGCAACACACTTTATTTTTTCTCTTCCTGATGAATATTGGAAAAAAGTTATTGTAATTGATGTTGTTGAGTTTGATGCAGAACCAGGGACTGTTAAAATATTTAGCCCTTATGACATGCCTAGAGGAAAATATGAAAATGTTCATTCCTGGCCTGTTGAAGAGCCTCTTCACGAGCTTGCTAAAGATTGTGAGGTGATTATTGTTGGATGCAAACCTCAAGAGATTTCCTCTCCTGATGTTGAAATGGGTTTAACTGAACCTGTTGAAAAGGCAATTCCTGAAGCTATGGATATTATTTTAAAAGAAATCGGGGTAAAATAATGTTTGATAAAATTAGAAAAGCTTTTGGTGGTTCTGAAAAACCTAAAGCAGAAACCAAACAAAAAATAGAATCTGCTCCTGAAGTTGAAGAAACAGCAGCTCCTGTAGCAGAAACCAAACAAGAAACAGCAACCAACAAACCACGTATAGGTTACATTCACTTAAGTGGTTGTACTGGAGATGGTATGTCCTTAACTGAAAACTATGACATTTTAGATGTTGTACTTACAGAGATGGTAGATATTGTATATGGTCAAACTTTAGTTGACTTATGGGAAATGCCAGAAATGGACTTATGTTTAATTGAAGGTTCTGTATGTTTACAAGATGAACACAGTGTACACGAACTTTTAGAAGCTAGAGAAAAATCTGCATTAATTTGTGCATTTGGTTCTTGTGCTTTAAACGGTTGTTTCACAACTTATGCTCGTGGTGGACAACAAGCTCAACCTAAACATGAATCTTTCTTACCAATCAGCTCATTAGTAAAAGTGGATGTAGCACTTCCAGGTTGTCCTGTAGCTCCTGAAATGATTGCAAAAACTGTTGTAGCATTATGTAATGGAGATATGGAATACTTACAACCTGCACTTGATTTAGCAGCTTGTTCTAATGCATGCGGTTGTGATTTATTAAACAACATTATCCGTCAAGGATTATGTAGTGGTTGTGGAAGTTGTGCTCTTGCATGTCAAACTAGAGCTATAGATATGGTTGAAGGCAGACCAACTATTAATACTGACAGATGTATTAAATGTGGTTCTTGTTACACAATGTGTCCAAGATCATGGTTACCTTTAACACAAATTAAAAAGGATACAGGACTTTAGGAGGAGTTGATTATGGTATTAGGTACTTACAAAGAAGCTGTAGCAGCTAGATCCACTGATAAAAGAATTCAGGAAGTAGCTCAAGACGGTGGTATTGCTTCTGCATTACTTATTTATGCATTAGAAAATAATATTATTGAAGGTGCTGTTGTAGCTGGAGACCCAGGTGATGACTGGGTTCCTATTCCAGAAATAGCTACTACCGCTGATGAAATTCTTTCAGCTGCTGGAACTAAATATTCAATGTCTCCTAATGTATGGGGAATAAAAGAAGCAGCACGTCAACATGGTATTGAATCAATCGGAACTGTTGTTACTCCTTGTCAAATGCAAGGTATTAGAAAAATGCAGGCATATCCATTCTCTACAAGATTCATCGCTGATAAAATTAAATTATTAGTCGGTATCTTTTGTATGGAAAACTTCCCAATGGCTTCATTAGATACTTTTACTAAAGGTTTAATGGATGTTGATTTGGATAAAGTAACAAAAATGGATATTGGAAAAGGAAAATTCTGGATATACACTGAAGGCAGTGATGAACCTCAAGGTATTCCGATTAAAGCTACTCACGGATATGAACAAGCAGGATGTAATATCTGTAATGATTATGTCTGTGAATTTGCAGATATTTCAACCGGATCTGTTGGTGCTCCTGACGGATGGTCTACTGTATTAACCAGAACTGATGCTGGAGCAGATATTTTCTCAGCTGCAGTGGATGCTGGTTTAATTGAAACAAAACCTATGGATGATGTAAAACCTGGTCTTGGTTTACTTGAAAAATTAGCTAAAGGTAAAAAAGACAAAGGTAAAAAAGAAATAGAAAGAAGAGCAAAAATGGGAGTTATGACTCCTACTTATTACTAAATCTTCTTTTTATTTTTTATTTTTTTTATAAGGTTGTAACTGTACAGCCTTCTTTTTCAACAATTACTGTGTGTTCTTTTTGACTTACAAGACATCCTGTTTTTTCTTTAAGTGGATGGTATGGATAAATTGCCATTGCTTCTGATAATTGTTTTAAAGACACGTTCAGTCTGTTTTCTTTAAATTCTTTTGTTAACCATCTTCCGGAAAATGGTAAATAAGGGTAGTTATGTTTAATATTAGTTAATACGTTTTTAGTGTGTTTTAATCTAAATGGTTTGTTAGCTAAAAAAGAATAAATGTATGTTCCAGGAGCATCATTTACGAATCCAATTCCGTCAGTTGCAAATGGTTCAATAGCTACTGCCTGACCCTCTTCAAGGACAGTTTCATCATGGTTGTCTATATTCGGAACTGAAATCCCTGCATGCAGATTGTATTGTTCTAGGCTGTGTCCTGTAAGATTAGCTATTGGATTTAATTTATATTCGTTTATGGCTTCTTCAACAGCAGCACCAATTTCTCCTACAGTTACTCCTGCTCTGACAGTACTTATGGCTGCATCCAGTCCTGCTGCAGATGCTTCAATAATATCCTGCCTTAAATTTATTTCGTCCTGGGTAAAATGTTCATCTAAATTTTTCCCAGGTGCCATTACTGTAATAGCTGAATCTGCAATATAGCCGTCAATTTCTGTACCTAAGTCTAATTTAACTAAATCTCCAGCATAAATCATTGTTTCATCGTTTAATGGAGAAGTATAATGTGCAGCTACTTCATTTATTGATACATTACATGGAAATGAAATTCCTGCTCCCTGTTTAATGGTTTCATTTTCTACAAATTCAACTAAATCGAGTACTAATGTTCCTTCTTTAATCATTTTTGAGGCTTCTTTTCTTATTTGGGAAAGAATTTTACCTGCTTTTAAATAAGAATCAATCATCTTAACAAACCTTTTTTTAATTATAATAATATTTATATACTTTATTTTATATTAATTATTAATATACTAAATTAATATGGAGGCAATTATGGATATTCCAACAATACCTGACCAACTTTTTATTTTAATTATATTGGTTATAATAGCTTTTGTTGTGATTATTGTTGCTGTTCAATGGAAGAGTGTTGCTAAATCTAAAACTTCTATAGTACTTCTTGAAAAAGAAATAGAACTTAAGAAGATGTCAATGATTGAAAAAGATATTGAATCTAAACGTTTAATGGATAATCCAATTCCATTACCTCAAGAGCAACAAGACAGCCTTTCAGCTATAAGACAATCAACAACACAAGTAAGAAGTGAAGTTGGTTACTTGCACAGTGAAATTAATGAACGTTTAGCTCGCCTAGAAGCACAGACTGAACAGAAAAAATTAGAAAAAATGCTTAAAGAAATCGAAGCTAAAGAAGCTAAACTCAAAAAACAATAAGGTGATATTATGGGTCCTATTGATGTTGTTGCAATTGTAATTTTAATAGTAGCTATTTTAGTTTTAGTTTATTACTATTTACAAAATAATCCTGCATCTGTTCAGAAATTACGTAATTATGTTCCAGCTACTGCAGATCCGCATATGGGTGAAATACTGCAAAATGATTCTGACTATGATGATTTGTCTAGAGAAAAAGACACAGTTGAAGAGTCTAAAGAAGAATCAATGAGTAAAAGAATTAAAATTAAATTAAGTGATATTGATATGTCTGGATTAAATACTGATGCTTTTTCTAATAAAATCGATGCTTTTTTAGATGAAAAAAGCGAAGAATTAATTCAAAGCTGGTCTTTAGCTACTACTAATGATTTAAAAGACCTTGAAGACAGATTTGATAAAACCACTCAATCTGTTGATGATTTAGAAAAAAGCTTTAAAAAATTCAAAAAATCTTCTAAAGCTTTCCAAAAAGAGACTGAGGAAAAATTAGAAGAAATTGATAAAAGAATTAAAAGTTTAGAGGATAATTAATAATTATCTTCATTTTATTTTTATAGAAACATTTATATAGGGTGTTTCATATATTATATATTGTAGTTTTAAATTACTATCTTTTTATTCGTATAGCAGGGTGGGGTAGTCTGGTGATCCCGCGGGGCTCATAACCCCGAGATCCCTAGTTCAAATCTAGGCCCTGCTACTTTTTATAAATATGGCAAGTTAAAGACAGCTGTTGGTTTTTTTAACTAAGGAAACTCCGCCCATCATTACAGACTATGGCGTTGAAAAACGTATACTGAGAAGTATGACTCTGGAGCAGAAACGACACGTCTTTTAATGGTTGACTATGATATTTAATTGAGGACATTAAAAGAATCGGTGAAACGGCCATTCCATAGGATGCAAGAACAAAGAATGCTGATGATTACTGTATGAGGCAAAAGTAGTTCGCTAAGATGAATGCTGTTAAACAGAAGGTGGGTTACTCTTAACATGCCATAATATTTATTTTAATATTTGCTGATTTTTTTTATTTTCATTTGGATAACAATTTTTTCATGTTGTTTGGTTGAAACTCTTTTTTTAGCCGTCATTTTATTTTGTGTATAATTTATTAACATTTTTTAGCAATATTTGAGACAATTTGCAAATTAATTTTCATTTTATTATTCTTTAATTAGTAAAAACTTTAGCAAATTTTATATATTGTAAAGTATTATTTACAATTATAGTAATTATAATAAAATATTGCTATAATTTTGAAATAATTCACTGGACGAGGGGGTGAAAAGATTAAAAGATTAGGTAAAAAAACATTTTTTATTTTTTGTCTATTAATGTTGTTTATTGTTACTATGAGTTTGGTATCTGCTAGCGATGAGGTTAATAATGAAACTGTTATTGCTGATGGCATTGTTGGTACTTCATTAGTTGCTGACGGTGTTCAAATAGCTAATGATGTTAATGTTGATGAAATTGGCAATATTTATTATACTAATTCAATTTACAGTAGTGGTGACTATGGATTTATTGATATTCATGTTAAGGATTCCTATAATCCACTTACTAAAAATTGGACTGAGGATGGTGTAGATTTAGCCGGCGCGGATATTAAAATTTTAGATTCATCTGATAATTTGGTATTTGAAGGTAAAACTCTTGCCGGAGGTGCTTACTCTATTGGTAATTTGCCTTCAGGAAGTTATAAAGTACAGCTTAGCTATTCTACTTATGAGGTATATACTGAAAATGTAAATGTGGGTGCTAATTCTGCTGTAGCAGTTAACCACATGTTTGTTCCAGATATTTTGTTAATTGTATCATACAATTCACACAGTGAAAAAGTAGATTATCTGATGAGTTTATCTAAAAGAGTAGCATATATAGACACTGGAAATTTTGACAAGACTAGAGAATGGTTATTTGAGTATGCAAAATACATTCAAATTGACATGTTTTCCTCGACATATAAGGATTTTGGAACTGCAGAAGCAAGGAAATTATTAAGTAAATCTCCAGCTAATGCAAATTATAATGTGGCATATACTTTTGGTTTCTATGATAAGAATACTCTTGATAATTTGGGTATTCACTTTGTAGGTGGATCTGCATCCAACAACAGTCCTAATACTGTTGAAAATACTTATGTAGGATCATATTTCCAGGCTCCGGATATTGAGTCTTCTGAAGTTTTTGTAGCTAATATGAATAATTACTTAAAATATATATTTTATTTAATTAATCCTCAAAAATACATTAATCCTACATTGGATACAGCAACTACTCCAAGAATAAGTCCCGAATGTGGTATTTATCATCCTGTTTTAGGTACTTATACTGTTGTTCCTGATGCCGAATTGATTAATCAATGGATTATAGCTAATCCCGGATATAATAATGATGGGAAAGGCAGTTTAAATTGGATGTTGAAAGAATATGTTGCATGGCAAGAAAAAGAGTTAAATCCAACAGAATTATTTAGGCTGTTTGAAAATGATTATATGAACAGATATAATACTGACACTCCTTTTGTAGCTATTGCTACTTATTACTGTGGAGGTCCTGTAGTTGATGCATTAATCAAATGTTATGAAGCAAGCGGCAGACCTGCATTTAATATATTTAAATTAAGCACTGCTCCGGCTATGTCTTCAATTTTATTAACATTAACCAAAACAACTCAAATTGGAATTTCTGCTGTGGCATCTTTATATAGCTGGTCTTTAAATTACGGCAATCATTCTGCATTAAATGATTTATCAGAAATGAATTTGACAGTAGTTAAAGGTCTTTTTGATGTTTCACAACAAAGTTATGAAAGTGAAACTGGAGCTCAAGCAGAATGGACATATTCAGTAACTATTCCTAGCTTTGAAGGAGTGTTCAGTCCAATTATATTGTCTTACAAAGATTCATTGGGCAAATCTCATGTTGTTCAATCAGGTATTGAAAAAATGGTTAAATTAACTACTGGTTGGGCTAATTTAAAAGATATGGATAACTTTGATAAAGTTGTTTCTATTGTATTGTATAATTATCCGCCAGGTAAAGGTGAGATTGGAGCATCTTATTTGGATGTTTTCCAAAGCACTTATGATTTATTAGTTCATTTATCTGATGCAGGTTATGATATTGGAATGAACAAGTCTGACTTGCCTTCAGTTAAAGAATTGTCTGAATGGATAATTTATATGGGTAACAAAGGTACTTGGGCACAAGGTGAATTAAATAAATATGTTGAAAGTAACTGGGAAATGTTAAGACAACATCATCAGTTAGTAACCCAAGAAGAGTTTGATAAGTTAGTTGCTACTAATATGAATCAGGACTTGTATAAAAAGATGGTTGATTACTGGGGTGACGGACTTGGAAAAATAATGGTTTACAATCAAACTTATATTGTAATTCCGGGTTTATGGTTCGGTAAAATATTCATTACTTTCCAGCCAAGTAGGGGTTGGGAAGAGGTTAAAATTGAAAATTATCATGATTTAACTTTACCTCCACATCAGCAGTATGTAACTTTCTATAAATGGTTAGATGAAGTTGCTAATTGTGATGTAATTATTAATTTAGGAACTCACGGTACTTTAGAATGGTTGCCTGGTAGAAATGTAGGTGTTCATGAAGGAGATTGGTCTTTTGAATTGAATTTAATTCCGACAATATATCCATATATTGTATCAAACCCTGGTGAAGCTATGGTAGCTAGAGATAGGATTGGAGCAATGATGATTACTCATATGACTCCTGCAATGGCTATTTCCGGATTATATGGTAATTATACTAAATTGTTAAATTACATTGACCGTTATAATGACCAAGTAACAAACAATGTTTCCGGTAATGCATATGAATATAAAAAGTTAATTTTAGAATTAGCTCCGTCATTAGGCTTTGAAAAACCTAAAAATGGTCAAACATTTGAGGCATGGCTTGAAGATTTACACACTTACTTGGATGACATGCAAAATGATTTCAACACTTATGGATTACACACTATCGGTAAAATATTAAGTGGTGAAGAGCTTATTGAAGAAGTAATAACTATTATAACTTCCAGAACTACAGTTTATAATCATATATTTCATATGATTTATCCAAATCTAAAAGATAAAAATTATTACAATGATATTAGAGGTAATTCTCAATATTATGCTCAATCAGAAGTTGTAAAAACATGGTTAAGAACATTTATTGGTGATCTTGTAAATAATACATATACTTTTGATGAAGTAGCTAAGATGCATGGTATTACAAACAAATCTTCTAAGTTATATCAATCATTAAACTATTCCACAAAGGTTATTGAGAATATTAAAAATAATAATGAGTGGAATGCAATAATGACTGCATTGTCTGGGGGTTATGTTACTCCAGGATTATTTGCTGATCCTGCTTATGCAGATTCTATACCTACCGGGCATATGGGCCGTACTTCTGATACTACTAAAATGCCTACAAAAGCAGCTTATGAATCAGCGGTTAAAGTTGTAGATTTATTGCTTGTGAATTATTATGAAAAACACGGCAAATGGCCGGAACTTACTGCTTTAATATTATGGGGAACTGAAATATTAAGAACAGAAGGTATTGGTGTTGCAGAATTCTTATACTTCCTTGGTTGCAGACCAACTTGGAATGAGGGAGATGAAGCTGTAACTGGTGTTGAATTGATTCCTATTAATGAATTAACTGTGACTTTAAGTAATGGTAAAGTTGTCAACAGACCTAGAGTAGATGTTTTTGCAAGTATGGTTACCAGTAATGTCGATTGGATTAAATTAATGTTAACTGCTGTTGATTTAGCTTTAAATTCAACTGATGATACTGTTGCAAATAATTTCTTGAAAAAACATTATGCTGAAAATCCAATGAAAGATAGGTTATTCGGTCTTCCTGGTGCAGTTTTAGAAGGTACCGGTATGAGTAATACAATTCCGAATACTGCAAACTGGAATCTTACAACTCTCAATGAGGATTTGGCCAGAATTTATCTTGGACGTGTATCCTACTCATGGACTCTTGATGACCATGATAATATTGTTATTACCAAACAAACAGAAAATTTCAAGTATCTGCTAGGTAAAACAGATTTGATTACTCAGAACTTTGACAGTTCTTGGAGATTATTGGATTCTGATGATTACTATGATTGGTTTGGTGGATTACTTAATGCTGCTAAAATTTTAGGAGCTAATCCTGATACTGCATTTGTAGATATAAGAAATAAAAATAATTACATTATTAGAACTTATGAAGAAGAATTTGAATTGGAAATCCGTACTAATTTGTTAAATCCTAAATTTGTAGATGCATTACTTAGTACTCAGGCAGGTTGGATACAGTGGAATTCTAAGTTCCAAAATGCATTTGGTTCATTATATGTTAATCCTGGTATGACACTTGGTTCTCAGTTAGGTAATGAGATGGTCAGCACACTTCTTAAATACTCTGGTAAGATTGATAGCTTAGCCGCTGCAACTTCTTTCCAGTCTGCAGGTGCATTCATGTTTTATATGTATTATCAGGGAAAATGGGAGAATCCTGATCCTAAATTAGTTCAGGAGTTGGCAGATGAAATTATTAGGAACGCTATTAAATATGGTGTTGCTTGTTGTCACCACACCTGTAAGAATTTGGATTTTAACATGAAACTCATACAGGCCAGTTCATTATCTGCAGCAGATAAAGCAAAATATGCCGAAATATTATCTCAAGCTACATTAACTGATCCTCTTTACAAAGATGATGGTAGTACAGATAATCCGTCTAATCCTGATGCTTCAGATAAAAACAATACTGAAGATAATAATCAGCAATTAGTTAATGGAACTACTAATGATCAAAGTAGTGGGGATATGGCAGGTGGAGCAACTGCAGCAGGTTTGGATACTTCTGTAGATCCATCCAATGCAAAATCTGCATCATCTCAATCTAAAAATGATGCATCTAAAGCAGATTCTTCTAAAGGTGAATCTGGTGCAGCTAGTGTTCATGAAATTTCTAAAAGTTCAGCATCTAAATCTGCAGCTGGTCAATCAAGCACTCCTATTGTGCTTATTATTGCAGTAATATGTTTAATTGCAGTATTTGTTGTAGGTTATGCTAGAAACAAACGTGACAATGATGAAGATGATTATTAATCATTTTTCATTTTTTCTTTTTTTCTTTTTTAATTTTATCGCAATTTTTAAATATTTTTTATTATAATAATTATCATTATAATGTACTTTTCGTAAAGTAAAATTTAATAAGGATAATTGTACTTTGCTTAAATTATGTTTTTAATATTAACTAATGATGTGATATAAAATGGTTAAAAAGATTAAATTTTCTTTAATTTTATTATTATTGGTTTTTATAACTCTTGGAGCAGTCAGTGCTGCAGAAGATGTTAATACAACTGCTGATAATAATTTAATTTCAGATAGTGCAGTATCTTATGAGCCAATCAGTTATAATTATTTCTCAGACAGTGATATTATGACTGCATCTGTGTCTCATAGTGTAAGTTCATCTAATTATGGCACTTATTTTGATAATGAGGGTAATCTTAAGTCTTCTTCTGTTAATTCTGGAGACACTATGAATTTAGATGGATCTTTTAGCGGTAAAAAATTTATTTTAAATAAACAGTTAAATGTTGTAGGTACTTCAACTAACAGTATGAGAGATTGTACTGTTGTTCTTTTAAGTGAAGCTTCTGGAAGTACTGTATCTCATTTAAATATTGTAAATAATGGTGTTGATAAACAGGGAGTATTTATTGTTGGAGCTACAAACTGTAATGTTCATGATAATAAAATAACCTGTTCTGGAGTTTCTTCATTCCCAATTGCATTAAATCCTGGTTCTCATCACAATATAATTTCAAATAATATTATATCAAGTTCCGGAGATACTGGAATTCATAATAAATCACTTTGTTCTATTGTTTTTGGAGGAGCTAACTATAACACCATAAGCAACAATCAAATTAGTGTTGCAGATGCTAATGCAATCTATGGATCTGCATATGATAGTGGTGCTTTTATAGGTGCCAGATCATATAATAATGTTGTTTTCAACAATACCATAAAAGTAACTGTTATTCCAACCAGCTGGAATTATGCTATCCAGCTTATGGGTGATAATAACACTGCTGATTCCAACACCATTATCGGTGCATTTAGGGGAATATCCAGTGATGGTTCAACTATTGTTAAAAACAATAAAATAATTAATTCTACAGGTGTTGATCATAATAATAAAAGTATAGTTATTGGAGGGGAATATGGTATTGTTGTAGGTCAGAACTCCATAATTTCCAATAATTTAATTCAAAATGCATTGTTAAGCGGTTCTGGAATTTGTGCAGCTGACGGTTCTAAAGTAACTAATAACACTGTTGATGTTAAAGGTAAGGGATACGGTATTGATGCTAACGGTAATTATGTTTTAGTTGATAAAAATAATATAACTACCAATAATGGTGCGGCTGTTTATCAAATGGGCCAATATGACTTTTTAACAGTTACTAATAACAATATAGTTTCAGTAAGTGGTGTCGGTGTTTTACTTAAAAAACAATCCAGCACCAAATTCCCTGCTAATATTGTAATTACAGATAATGATATCAGAACTTCCAATATTCTTGCAATTGATGCTGCTGAAGCAAGTAAAGACTCTTTTACTATTGAACGGAATAATTGTCACGGGTCTATGGTTGCAACTCCTGTAGGTACTGTTGATCCATCCAAACCGGTATATGTTTTCAACGGTACTGTTTACACAGTTACTGAAGATAATTATTACACATTCTTCGATGAAAAGGGTAATTTAAATTCATCTATTGATATGGGAGATACTTTAAAATTTGTCGGAACTTTTACAGATAAATTAATGCTCATTACTTCAGGTGTTAAAATTATTGGTAATGATGCTAAATTTATAAATTCCATGTTTAAAGTAACTACTTCTCATGCATGGATTGAAAATGTAACTATTATTAATAAAAATTCCACTTCTGAAAACAGGTGGGGAGTTTATATTGTTGATACCAATCAGGTTAAGCTTTTAAATAACAACATTTCTGTTGCTGATAAAAATGCAGCTTATGCAGTTTATATTTACAGATCAGGAAACGTTGAAATAATAAATAACACTTTATCATCTAGCGGTAATTATTTAACTTATACCATACTTGGTTATGGTGCAGAAAACTGTGAAATTTCCGGAAATATAATCAATACTTTAGGAACTGGTGAATTGCATGCATATGAATCTTCTAAATGTATTGATGGTGTAAATGATGTTAAAGAAATTTTCAGAACTTATGGTATTTTGATGATTTATTCATCTGATAATAAGGTATTGAATAACAATGTAACTGTCAAATCTTTAATAAATCAATCTAAAGCAACTATAGGTGGTAATTTATCTACTAATTCATTAGTTGGTATTGATTTCTATTTTGATTCAAATGATAATGTAATTTCTGGAAACAATATTCTTGTTGAAGGTAAAGACAATTATTTATACGGTACTGGCGTAATTGGTGCTCCAACAGGTTCTGGAGGTTCAAAATACTCTAATAACAACCAATTCATTGGTAATGATATAAAAATTATTGGTGATTATTTTGCAACAGGTATTATTGCAGGATATCACTCTAAGAACACTATAATTAAAAATAATAATGTTTATGTTAAAGCTAATAATGTGGCATATGGTTTAACTTTAGAGTTATCTCAGGCTTCCACTATTTTAAACAATACTTTTGATTTAGCTGCAGAAGTTATTTATGGAATTGAAGGGTTTGCATCCAATAACAATAAAATTTCTCAAAACACAATTACCGGTAATGGAAAAGATGTTTACGGAATAGCTGCCACTGGTTCAAAATATAATACTGTCAGCGAAAACAAAATCACAGCTAATGGTAACGGAGAAAAATTATCATTTACTAATTATGATTCAATTAAAGAGGGAAATGCAGGTATTTTCTTAACAGGTAATTCTACACACAATACAATAATTGATAATGAAATCACATCTAAAACAGGTTTTGCTGTAAATCTCAATACAACAGCTAAAAACAACATTATTTCCAACAATTTCCTGTCTGCAAAAGAAGGCAGCGGAAATGACGGTGTAAATAACACTAACGGCAACACTGTTGAAAATAATTACAAATATATTTTCAGCGATATTGTATTTAATGACATTACAGTAGCTTATCTGGATGAAACTACTATTAAAATAACTGCTAAACTTCCGTTTGCTGGTGGAATTCCTGGTAAAGCTAATTTCTACATCAACGGCATAAAAATTGGTGAATCTACTTTGTCAAATAATGGAGTAGCTACTTTAAAATATCAATTAAATGCATCTTTTGTTCCTGGAAACTATAAAATCACAGCAACATTATCCAAATCAAATTACAAATCCGTCAATGCAACTGCTGATTTAATTGTAACTAAAGGAAAATTAAATATCAGTGTTGATGAAATAATTGGAAAAGCAGGCAATAAAGTTTATTTCACTGCCAGCGTTAAAAATGTTTTAGGTGAAGGAGTAAAAGGAATTGCTGTTGAATTCTACAGAAACGGAATCTATGCTGGAAAAGCTGTAAGCGATGAAAATGGAATAGCTAAATTTATTTATCAGATACCTGCTTCATTTACAGGATCATATTCAATATCAGCTAATGCAAGTGGAAATGATTATTACTTTGCTAATTCTGCTACTTCAAAATTAACTATTGGAGATATGGTCTACACTGTAATTTCAGCTAAAGATGTTGTAATGTATTATAAAAACGGAACCCGTTTGGAAGGAACTCTTAAAGATTTAAACGGAAATGTGATTTCAGGAGCCAATGTAAAAGTAACAGTTAATGGCGTAACATATACTAAAACTACTGATAAATATGGTAAATTCTCCATGGGTCTTAATTTAGTAGCTGGCGAATATCCTGTTTACATTAAATTCGATTCTAATGCTAAACAATGGGGAAGTGATGCTAAAGTAAATGTTTTAATAAAATCCACCATTGCAAGTAAAGATGTAACTAAAATGTTTAGAAACGGCACACAATATTATGCGGTATTCTATGACGGACACGGTAATCTGTTGAAAAATACAGAAGTCAAATTCAATATTAATGGTGTATGGTATACTAAAAAAACCAATGCTGTAGGTACTGCTAGTTTGAATATTCAGTTATATCCTGGAAAATATATTATTACTGCTGTCGGCCCTAACGGAGAACAAAAAGGTAATGTAGTTACAGTTTTATCATTACTTACTGAAAATCATGACCTTGTAAAATACTTTAAAAACAGTTCTGCATACTCTGTTAAAATAATTAAACAGGACGGTACTGTTGCTGGAGCTGGTGAAAAAGTAACATTCAACATCAACGGTGTGTTCTATGAAAAGCTTACTGATGCGAATGGTGTAGCTACTTTAGGAATCGGTTTATTCCCTGATGATTATATTATTACTGCAATATACAAAGGTTGTATGGTTTCCAATAAAATTACAGTTAAACAGGTATTGTTTACTGATGATTTGAACATGAAATATTTGGACGGCAGTAAATTCATAGCTACATTGGTTGATGGTCAAGGTAAGCCATATGCAAATCAAATTGTAAAATTCAATGTTAATGGTGTATTCTATAATAAGGTAACTGATGATAAAGGTATTGCTTTTTTAAATATCAGATTACTGCCTGGAAAATACATTATTACTTCCATATGGGAGAATTTACAAGTTGGAAAAACTATTACTATTAGTTCTTAAGTAAATAACTTTTATTTACTTAACTTTTTCTTTTTTTGAATATTCTTGATATTTTTTTAATTTAATTTAATTATTTTTTCATTAAACTTTTAGATTGTTTATTTTTTATTCATATTATACTCTTTTAAAATGTATAAAAATTTAAATATGATTCCTGTCAGATATTTATAACATAGTCAATTTAAAAATATATTTATTCTATTTTGTTGGACTATATTTTTATTTAATTAATTTAAATGGGGGTGAAATAATTAAAAAACAAGGTATATTGATTTTGGTAATGTTTTGTTGTTTTATTTTATCATTAAGTACAGTTAGTGCATTTGGTGATGCAAATAATTCTACGATAGTCTTTGAACAAAGTGTGGTTAATAACTCGGAATCTAATGATTTGGATATTGATAATAGTAATATTGTTTTTAGTCCGATTATTGGGGGTAAAACTATTGAAATTACTCAAAATAATTATGATGACTATTTTTATAAATTTGATGGTCAAATTAAACCTGAATCAGGGATTGTGGCTGGAGATATTTTAAAGATAGGCAATATTTCTGATAGGGGGTTTGTTATTGATCGCCAGCTTACTTTAATGCCTTTAGATAATACTTCTAAAATTTCAAATGGTTTCATTCATTTAGTTAAAGGTAGTGATGGTTCTACAGTTTCAGGACTCACAATTAATAATACTAAAGGATCATTATCAATTAATGGGATATATGTAAGTCAATTGCATGGTATTTGGATAACTAAATCTAATAATAATACAATCATGAATAATATAATTAGGATAGCTTATGCAGCGGGTGTTTATGCAATGCCTATGGGGTGGTCTAGTTATAATAGGATTATTGGTAATGATATGAGCACTTATTTTACCTGTGTAATGGTTATGGGGCAATGTCATTATAATTTAATCTCTAAAAATAGATTGGAAACTCTTGATTATAGTGATGAAATAGTCAGTAACTTGATTTATTTTAACCCATTTGGTCATGCAGATTATTCTGGTCCTGCTTTATGTGTGGGCAACATTATTTCAGATAATTATTTAAAAGCATTTTGCAATGGGGTTATGTCTATTGTGTTGCAATTGACTTATGAAAATCATATTAATACAACTATATTCAATAATACTATTATTCGGGGCAGTTATGGAATTAATGCTTTTGGTGATAATTTTACCGCATATAATAACAGTATTATAGAAAGCAGTATTTCAGTTTTTGCAATAGGTAAGAATATTCGTGTTATGTATAATAATGTATCAGGTATAAGTCAGGGTAATGGTATTTTAGTTACTGGTGAAAAAGGATATTCAACTATTGTTGCATATAATAATGTAACATATAATAATCTTTATTCTGCTATAGCTGTATCTAACTATACTGAAGTTTTTAATAATACTATTACTATTAAAAACTATGGTGTAGGTATCAGTATTAGTGATAATTGTTCAAATATTCATAATAATATAATTAAAGTAAATCATGATGATGCTATTACATTTATTGGAAGCAACAATACTATTTCAAATAACATGATTGATACATATGCGGTAGGTATATCTATATCTTCTACATCTAATGTTATCAGGTATTATGATAATCATATTTTGAATAATGTTATTCGTAGTGAAAGTTATGGTATTTCTATTAAAGGTTTGGTTTATAGAACTAAATTGCTTGGTAATGTTATAGAAACTAATGCTACCATAGGTATTTATAAAGAAATTACTGATGAGCTTTCAAATAATGAATCTGACAATATGGTTAATGGAGTTATTTATGATTCAACAGCTTTAGTTGTTAATGATGACAATTTCCACAAATATTTTGATGAAAATGGTTATTTAAATTATACATTTGACGCAAATAAGACTAAAGTAATCTTTTTTACATTTTTATCTAACAAAAATGTATTCATAACTGAAAAAATCAATATTATTAGCAATAAACAGAGCAATCTTTTATTTAATGTTACTATTTCATTAAGTGGGGATGCTAGTGGATCAGTAATTCGGGATTTTAACTTTTATAATATGAATAAAGAAGCTATTGTCTTAAATGGGGTAGATGATGTTTCAGTATCCAATAATAATATTACATTGATGTTGAAGAATAAAACTCAAGCTAATTCTGCTATATCCGTATTTGATGTTTGCAATGGCATAATTCTAAAAAATAATAATATTTATGTTAATTCGAAAGCAGTTTATGCTTATGGTATCAGCATGCCTGCGTATAATCCTTTAAGATTAAATTATAATAAAGGAATGTCTTCAGGGTTTAAAATTTCTGGAAATACAATCATTATGATCGGTACTGGTGTAACGGAGGGTATTTATGCTGATGTTTTAAAAGAAAGTAGTATTGTTTCAAATAATATTAATATTATTTCCGACGGTGCGGCTTATGGTATAGCAAGCTGTAATATTATTGGCAGTCCACATGACTTGAATATTTCCAACAATAATATTGTTGTTCATTCTAAAGATATGGCATATCTTATTGAATTGCATAAGAATTATAATGTTACTTTTATGAATAATTATATTTATGGTAATTCTACTGGTATTTATGGTATTGGTACCTATATGTCAGACAACATTTCTATTATAAACAACACTTTTGATATCTTTGGTGGAAATTTATCTGAAATTACTGAAATTCATGATGCGCTGGGCATTGGTCAGGGAGCTGTTGCTTTAATTAAATTTACAAATAATACAAATATTACTGGTAATTTAATTTATGCTAATGTAGAAACTCCAATATTTGTAGGAAATAATACTTCTGTTGTTGAGTTAGGTGTTACTTATTATGTTATTGATGATAATAATTATGGAATATACTTTAATGATGCTATAAATTCTAAAATTATACATAATAATGATGTATTATTGTTGAATAATTTGACTAAAGGTCAGAATTTAAGTATTGATATTCCGGTTAATGTCACATATTACAAAGAAAATGTAAGTTCAATTGTTAACTTAATTCTCAATAGTGGTTCTTCATCAGTTAATATTACTAATTTGGTTTTATTTAACTCTACAATAACTCTAAATAATATTTCTAAAGTTTATATTAAAAATAATAATTTAACAAACTCTAGCATATCTGTTGTCGGAGGTAGAGGTAATTATGTAATTAATAATATGTTATCTGGTGAAAATGGTGGAGCATTTATTAAATTAGTGAACACTTCTTCAAACCATATATTTTCTAATAATATAACTTTTAATAATCTTGTAGATGTTATAATTATTAAAAATTCTAAAGATAATGAATTTGTTTATAATAATATCTCTGGAATAGCTAATAAAGTTGTTAATTCTGTTGATTCAAGTTATACAGAATTTAATCATAATAACTTAACTATTAGTGGTGTTTCAATATTTGGATATTATGCTTGTAATTCTGCTTATGATTCAATAAAATACAATGATATAAATATTGCTGGAAATTCCAGTGTTGCTAATCAATCAGCTATCTTTTTTACAGGTAAATCATCAAGTAATACTGTGGCTCATAATAATATATTTTCTTACTCCTTAAAAGGGGATGATTATGCAGTTATAATTATGTCTAGTGAGAATTTGTTTAATAAAGTTATAAACAATTATCTTATTAGTGGTAATGGATCTAAACGTGCAAATGCTGCGGTTTATGCATTGTATGATTTAGTTAAAGATAATACGCCATTTGCAATTTATGTTGCATTTGGGGGTAGTGATATTTCCGGTGATGGTAGTAAAGAACGTCCTTATGCTTCTCTAGCTTTTGCTTTGGCCAAATCTTTAAATCATTGTGTAATTTATTTGGAAAATGGAGTGTTTAAAGGGTCTGATTTAATCATTGATAAAAACATTACTATTTTATCTATTAATCCTGGTAAGGTATTTGTTGATGCAAATAACAGTCAATTATTTACTATTTTAGCTAATGGTACTTTAACTGTTAATGGGTTAGTAATAGCCAATGGTCATAATATGGTTGGAGGTTCTTTATTTATTAATAATGGTACATTATATATTAATAATTCAATAATTTGCAACTCTTCTGCTTACTTTGATAATGGTGACCCAGATTTTGTAAATAAAACTGTGGATGACAGAGGTAAAGAGTATTGGTATACGGTTGACTGTAAAAATACTGGATTGGGTGGAGCTATCCTGAATTATGGTAATTTATTTGTTAATTTAACTGAATTGTCTGGAAATTATGCTCATAGAGGTGGAGCTATAGCTGATTTTGGTAAAACAGTTATTGAATCATCTTTAATTCGTAATAATAAAGGAGTTCATGGTGGAGCTATTTACACAGATTCTTCTAAAGTATTTACAATTAATAACACTGTATTTTACAGGAATGTTGCAATTCTTAATTTAGACCATTGTATGCTTGAAAAGTATTCTACTGGGTGGTCTATTGAGGAAGGTGTTCGCTATGAACATCGCTCAGTATGTGAAGTTCCTTTAGGTGCAGGTGGAGCATTATTTACTAAAAATACTGTTTTAGAAATATCTGATTCAATATTTGACCATAATAATGCTTATAAAGGTGGAGCTATTGGAACCATTTCAAACTATGGCGAATATTCTACATATAAACCAAAAGCTTCACTGTATTTGACCAATTGTTCCTTTACAAATAATGTGGCTAATTCCACTATTGTTGGTAATAATCCTAACTTAAATTCTTATGTTTATAGAAATTATGGAGATGGTGGAGTAATTTATGGAACATTTAACAAATTCAATCTTAAAGATTCAGCGGTCCGTTATAATAAGGCAGTAATTAATGGTGGGGCATTATCTGTTCAAGCAAATGATGGGCGTATTGATGGTTGTATAATTACTGATAATCGTGCAGGGAATAAGGGAGGCGCTTTAGACATATCTAATAACTTCTTAATTACTAATACGATTATAAGCAATAATTCTGCAAGTTATGGAGGAGCTATTAGTTACAGTTCATATGTTTACTATGGGCATACTCAAAATAACTTAAATATATTTAATTCAACTATCTCTAATAATCTTGGTTTGGAGGCAGGGGGAGCATTTTATTTAGGTTCTGCTAATGTTGTTGTACATAATTCTAATCTTGTGAATAACAAGGCCCCTAGAGATGCTACTTTCAGTGCATTTGATAAATCACATTTATATGTTGATGCAAGGTATAATTACTGGGAATCTAATGGTAAAAAAGGTGTTCCTGATGATTCTCTATTTAATTTGGGAGATAAAATTAAATTTAAACCATTAATTAAGTCATTTATTAATTGGACTTCTGTTGTTGTACCAAATAATCCTCATGGAAATGGAACTGCTACACCTGGAGGTAATGACAAACCTGCTTCTGGTCCTACAGTGATTACTAAAACAAATCCTATTTGGTATACTGGTCCACAAATTGGAGGCCATGGTGAAGGTACTGGCTCAGGTCCTTTGGGTCCTGGTGGCGGAATCCCTGGTCCTGGAAGTAATTTGGGTCCTGGTGGCGGTGGCCAATATGGTCCTGTTGGAGGATCTGATTATGGTAATGGTACTTCCCAAGGAGGTAAACCAATTTCAAATCCTGGAATTAATGGTAGTTCTAATGCCAATAGTTTAAGTCAAATTGATGAATCTAATGCTAATAAAAACTTACTTACTGTAGGTTTAACTGCAAATGTTGCTTCTTTAGCTAGTGTTGGAGGTTTTGCTTCTTCTGATGCAGGTAAATCTAGTTCGTCTAGTTCCAGTGAAGATGTTAAAGCATATGAACTTGATGAAGAGGAGGTAACTAAGCAATTAGATAATCCAAAAACAATATTTACATTTATTGGTTTAATCATTATTCTTATAATCTGCTTGTTTATAGGTTATAAACGCAGAAAAGATAAGGAAAATGAATAATTAAACCTTTTTTCTTTTTTTCCAGATTTTTTAGAAAGTTTTTTATACTTCTTTTTGATAAAGATAATAATATCTTGGTTGATTTTTAACCAAATATACTTTAATTAAGAGGTGTTAATTATTTCAGTTAAAAAGAGTGCATTTGTATTGATATTATTTTTAATTTTCATGTCTTCAATATGCATAGCTAGTGCTAATGATGATTTTAATAATGGTGTTAGCATAGATGAGGGCATAATTTTTGAAAATAACTATGATGCAGACCCTATTATTGGAGATGATGGGGACAATAAGGTTTATGTAAATCCTTCTGCAAATTTGTCTGTAGTGCCGGATGGTAGCCGAGATAAACCATATTCTTCAATTGGTGAAGCAGTTAATGTGGTTAGTGATAATTCTACTATTATTCTTATGGATGGAATTTATAATGCTCCTGGTGATTTAGACATTGAAATAAATAAAAATTTAGTAATTAAATCCTTAACTGGTAATGTAACAGTTAATGGTAACGGTCAAAGTACATTTTTTAATATTTTTGATTCCAAATCATTAAGTTTGGAAAATATTAATTTTGTCAATGGAAAAACAACTGCATATTCCAGCTGTTATAGTGTTATTTGCAATAATGGGTTGTTAACATTAAAAAATGTTGAATTTGAAAATATAAATACATTTATGAGTGTTATTTACAATGAAGGAGATTTGAATATTTATAATTCTAAATTTTCTAATTGTGTTGGATCAAATCATGCAGCTATAATTTTTAATTTGGGAAATTGTAATGTTGTAAATTCTAAATTGTCTCAAGCAACTTCTAAACCATCAATTTATAATCATCATAATGTTTTTGTGAATAATTCTCAGATTTATAGCATTTATTCAAATCCTGATTATGATTATGATAATTTTAAAAGTATCAATATGACAATTATTAATTCACAAATAGGTGCATTACAATGTGATAATGGTACATTTGCCATTAAAAATTCTAATTTTAGTGAAGGAATTGAAGCGAGATTTTCTATTGTTGATATTGAAAATGTATATTCAAAGCATTCTAGTAGCAATATTTATAATTCATTCTATGCTTCTAATATAACTATTAAATCATCATATTTTGATTCAAGCATATATGCTAATACCTGTAATCTTAATATGACTTATTCTGTTATGCTGGGTGAAATTAGTGGTAATGGTAAATTTTCAACTAATGTTTCAGCAAATTATAATTGGTGGGGAGTAAATAAGGGTCCTGCTATTAGATATGCTAAGAATGATTCTAAATATTGGGTTGTAATGACTTTTGAATGTAAAGAATCTCCAATTAATATAGGAACCAATGCCGAATTCAGAGCAACTTTAAATAAGTATACTGATGGGGAATCTATGAAGTATTTGGATAATCCTTCTTTACTTCCTCAAATGAGTGTTAAATTTGAGTCTCAAAATGGTAAATTTATTTATAATGGTGGAACTTTGGTTAATGGTACATTTTCTAATTATTTAAGGAATAATAATGAAAGTTCATTAGTTTACGCTGTTATTAACTCTCAAAGATTAAGGCTTGTTGTAGGTACAGGTTTAACGGGTTATGAATGGTATGTTTCCCCAACAGGTCACAATGGTTTTGGTGATGGAAGCAGAGATAATCCATATAAAACTTTAGATTATACAATAGCTAAAGCATTAAATGGTAATGTAATTTATTTGTTAAATGGTACGTATACGAATAATTGGAATTCAAATTTGGAGATTGTTAAAAATTTGACTATTATTGGTGTTGGAAATGCTATTTTAAGCAGAGAAAATGATCGCAATATATTCATAGTTAAAGAATGGGGTAGTTTGACCCTTAAAAACTTAAACTTTACTATTAATCTAAAACAATATTCTAATGAATTAATACTTGTTAAAGGGGGAAATTTAACAGTTTTAAATTCTAACTTCTATGATATTCGTTCAATTGCGGTTATTTCAACATATGGGGGTGTTCAAAACAAAGGATATGTTTTTGTTGAAAACACTACTTTTAAAAGTATTGTAGGTCCTTTAATTAAAGGAGGAGCTAATATTATTATTGACAGAATATCTGCTGAAAAATGTAGTAACATTTATGATTCTAGGGGTATGGAGGCATATAATGTTTGTTTCCCGGTTTGGAATTATATTTCTATTTCTAATTCAATATTTAGAAGCAATACTGTAGGTATTGTTAATTTAAATCCTACTACTTATTATTCTTCATCCGCATTAAGTAAAAATATAGTGGGTGATTTATCTAGTGGCACTGTCTTTGCTTACATCAATAATTCTTTATTCATTGAGAATAATTTCATACCTGGTGATTTTTATGCAAGCAATCGTGTTGGATTGGAGTTGGGGCGTAGTGTTTACGGAACTTGCCATGGGGAAGTAAATAATTGTTCTTTTATTAAAAACAAAGGTAAATTAATTGAGGGAGCTATTGTAAATAATTCCTTCTTTGATTCAAATACTGTTTGTCGGGTAAGTGCTGATTTAATAAATAATTCTTATTTCTATAAAAATGATAACTCAGCTAGTGCAGATATGTATTCCACTTATCCAAATAGAGGAATAGCTACTGCTAATGAAATTTATTATTCTGTTTTCATTGGAAATAAAGCACTTTACGGAGGAGCTCTTGCAGATACAAAAACAGTTCATTACTCTGTATTTTTAAATAATTCTGCAACTTATGGAGGTAATGATATTTTTGTATATGATGGCGAAGTAGATTATTCAAGTAATTGGTGGGGATCTAATCAAAAACCGGATAATAATAGGATTTTTGTACATATTGGGTCTTTAACTCTTGATAATTGGGTAATCATGTCTTTAGATGCTGTTACAAATACTCATATTGTAGTTGCTTTAAATAAATTAACAGATAATAGTGGAAATATTTATGAATTTAACAGTACTCTTCCAACTAGAACTGTTTATTTCTCATCAGATTATGGAATAATAGCTCCACTTAATACTTCTCTTGAAAATAATAAAGCTGATGCATATGTTGTTCAAAATGAAACTACTGCTGACTTTAATATTTATGCACGGATTGATAATCAACTTTTGGATTTAACACTTAGAAATAATAACACTCAATTGGTAATGGATGATGTAGTATTTTATGGAAATAATAACAACTATGAAATCACTTTAATTAATGTAAATGGCCATAAGATTTTCAATCAAACTTTAACGGTTGTCATTACAACTCCAAAAGGTGAAAAAGAGTACTTTACTTTAGTTACTGATGAAAAAGGTCATGCTAAATTTGAAGTAACTTATCCTGTAGGAGTATATAATATATCTGTTTATTATGATGGTAACGGTTATTTTGAAGGATGCAATAAATCTGCTAAAATAGATGTTCAGCCATCTGCCACATATTTGATTAGCTATAATTACACATTTTATGGTAAAAATGTTAATTTTTATGCAGTTTTAAGTAATGGGCAAGTGGGAATCGTTAATCAAAGTATAAAAATCACTATTATTGATTCTAAAGGAGGAACAAGAACTGCTGTAATCACTACGGATTCAACAGGTCGTGCAGATGCAATATTAAGTTTGGATGTTGGAAAATACATTATCAAATGTGAGTATGGGGGAGATGGATGGTATTTACCAAGTTCATCAGTATCAGATGTGGAAATTCGTCCGGTTAATTCAACAATTGAGGTGCCTGATGTTACTTTTTATGGTATTGGAAATGAGTATAATATTACATTAAAAGATGCACATGGTACTTTAATCCGTGGGGAATATATTAAAGTAGTTTTAACTCAAGGTGATTTATATGATGTCTTTATTTTGCAAACTGGTGATGATGGAGTGGCTAGATTAACTATTAATTATCTTCCAGGAACTTATCAAATAACTGCTAGTTATGCAGGAGATAATGTTTATGGTTTTGCAAAAGGTAGTGGAACTATTGTGGTTAATAAGGTTTTGACGGTTATTTCTGGATTTCATTATATTAAAATTCCATTAAATGGTGTTTATTCAGTTGTTTTAACTGATATGTTTGGCCATAGAGTAAATAATGCAACAATAAAATTAAATCTCTACAAAGGGTCTTTATTAAAAACTTATACTGATGTAACTGATGGTAATGGAGAAGTAACTTTTCGTATTTCTCAAAGTGAAGGTACTTATTTAGCTACTTTTGATTTTGATGGTGATGTATGGTATATTGATTCCACAGGTGCTGCCACTATTGTTGTTGATAGTAAAACTGCACCAGGCCATGTTTCTATTAATGCCAGTGATTTTGTTCAGTATTATGGTGAAAACAGATATTTTGTGATTTCTTTCAATGATACTAATGCATACAGTTTGTACGGTAAGAATATTGTTGTTACAATTTCTTCTGGGGATTGGCAGCAAACTTATAATGTTGTTACTGACATTTATGGTTATGGCCGCTTGCAGATTACTTTAAATCCGGGAATTTATAATATTACTTACCAGTACACTAATCAGTATTATGGATTGTTTGCTAAAAATTCAAGCACTATTTCAGTTTATCGTATGCCTATTACGGTTCTTGGATCTGATGTTATCATGAATATTGGTGAAGCCAAGTATTATGAGATAAAACTACTTGATGCCAGGAATGCTCCTGTTAAAAATATGCAAATAGTCGTTGATATAAATGGGACAAAGTATAATGCCACTACAAATAATGATGGTATAGCTCGTTTACTCTTGAGTCTTGGCCTTGGCAAATATTTAGTTAGTTATTATGTAGATAATCCAAATTATATTCCATCTTCTGGCTCATCTTATATTTTGGTTGTTGATTCTAACAAGACTTCCACCAACATTAAAGGAGATGATTTAAACGGTTTCGACAATGAAACTTTAAATTTCACTGTTATTTTAAGTGATGTTTTAGATAATCCTATTGGTTATGCCACTATTTTAGTTAATGTATCTACAATTGAGGGAGATTTTGTCGGATCTTACAAATCTGTCACTAAAAAAGATGGCAGAGCAGTATTTAGTTTTGATTTGGAGTATGGAAGATACATTATTTCCACTTGTTATCTAGGCAGTAATTCTTGTCTTGGAAGCTATGGAATTAATTATATAAATGTGGAATCTGTTGGAAATACTACTAAAACAGTTTTAATTGCTGGAGATTCTGCATTGGGTGGCAGCGATAAGTTTTATGTTGTTTTAATTGATGAAAATGGAACATATATTAAAGGTAAGGAAATTAAATTTACTGTTGACAATCAAAGTTATTCCTGCATTACTGATTCAAGTGGTAGGGCATATGTGGATGTTGTTTTATCTCAGGGGTTCCATGACATTGGGGCAATATTCAGTGGGGATGATACTTACAAAAAATCATCTGTAAAAACTACTTTAGTTATTTCAGGTAATTCTACATATTTATTTGCCTTAAATTGTACTAAAAATTACCGTAATGGAACACAATTTTATGTACAATTAGTGGATTCATATTCAAATCCATTAGCAAACCGTACAGTTTCTATAACAATTAATGGAAGAACATATAATCGTACAACTGATGTAAATGGTTGGGCAACAATGAATATTAATCTTCAACCCGGGGAGTATGAAGCTTTATGTGCATATTATGGTCCTCAAAAGTCAGATAATGCATTTGCAAAAGCTGTGATAAAAGTTTTACCAACAATACTTGCAGATAATTTGGTTAAATATTATCTTAATGGTTCTCAATTTCATGTTAAAGTAATTGACGGATCAGGTAATCCGATTGTTAACACTAATGTGTCAATGAACATTAATGGGGTATTTTATGTTCGCCAAACCAATAGTGAGGGTATAGCTACATTAAATATTAAATTATGGTCTGGAAAATATATTTTAACAGTACATAATCCTTATGATGGTTTATTAAAATCATTTGATGTTACAGTTCTGCCAACAATAGAATCTAATGATTTAGTTAAGTATTATCATAATGACTCTCAGTTTTATGCCAAATTTGTAGATGGTGCAGGTAATCCGTTGGTTAACACTAAAGTTAAGTTTAACATTAATGGTGTTTTATATACTAGTGAAACAAATGGTGAAGGTGTGGCTAAGTTAAATATTAATTTAAATCCGGGAGAATATATTTTAACATCTATTCATCCTAATGGTCTTCAGGTGGGTAAAAAAGTAACAGTTTTACCTACTTTGGAGGGTAGTGATTTAACCATGAATTATAAGGATGGAAGTCAGTTTAAAGCTCGTTTAGTTGATGGCACAGGTCGTGCATTAGCTAATAAGACTATCACTTTCAATATAAATGGTGTGTTTTATAATAAGATTACTGATGTTAATGGTGTCGCTAGTTTAAATATTAATTTGGTGGCGGGTAAATATATTATTACTTCCATGTATGATGGTTATGCTACTTCAAACACAGTTTTAGTGAATAGATTATAATTTTATTCACATTTTTCTCTTTTTTTTAATATTCATTTTAACATATTTTAAAAACAACTTATTTTGATAAATTTTAAATATAATTTTAGAGATAAATATTTTTTAGTTATGCTTGATATTTTTTAAGTATAATTTTAAATTTTTTTGGTGAAATTTTATGAAATTAAATAAAATGATGTTGGTTAGTATGTTATTACTAGCTATTTTAACTCTTGGTGCAGTTAGTGCACAAGAAGATTCATCTGCTGATGTGTTAGCAGTTGATAGTGCTTCATCCCATGTTTTAGATGATGGGATAAGTTATGATAAAACGATTTATGTGAATACTACTGGGGATGATTCAAATACTGGTAGTCAAAATAGTCCTTATGCTACAATAAATAAAGGTATTTCAAGTGTTAATGCTTCTGATAATGCTGTTATTTATTTAAGTAAAGGAACATTCACTGGAGATAATAATACTGATTTAAGTATTAGTTTAGCTCATGAAAAATATGGCGGTTCTTTAACTATTATTGGTCAGGGGAATGATAAAACATTTATTGATGGTGAAAGTGTAAGTTCATTTCTTAAATCTGTTAGTGGAGATACTGCTTTAACTTTGATAAACATTTCTTTCATTAATGGAAAAGCTAGTACTGGAAGTATGATTAATTGTGGAGGTAACTTAACTGTTGATAATTGTGTATTTGAAAATAATTATGCAACTGGTTCCCAAGGAGCTATTGTTTCTAAAGGTATGGATTTAAAAATAACTAATTCTGTATTTAAAAACAACAAGGCTTCAAATCAGGGTCCTGACATTTGTTTTAATAACAATAAAGGTAATGTTTATATAGATAATTCTTCTTTTTACAATGCTACTAATACAGGATCTTCCTGCGGAGCATCTGTATACATATACAATTCTAAAAATGCTAAAATAACTGGAAATACTTTTAAAGATATTGTTGGTAATTACAATGATGCGGCTCTTCAAATTTCCAGCGGTAATGGTCAAATAATGAATAATGTATTTATTAATTGTACTAATTCCAATACTGATACTAGTAATTGGGCTCAATATGGAGTAATCTATTTAGCAGGTAATAACATATTAAAACAAAACAAATTTATAAATTCTTCCTCTAAAATGGGATTAATTTATAATAATGGTTTTATGAATGCTGTTATTACATTTAATGATGTATTCACTGATAAAACTACTTTTACTTTAAGTGCTACTATAACTGATGATGTAGGAAATACTATTGCTTCTGCTAGAACTATTAAATTTAATGTAGATGGTATGAAAGTAGGTGAAAGTGGTTCAGATAAAGGTGTTGCAACACTTTCTGTTTCCAAATTATTTGACAATGGTAAACATGAAATAAACGGTAATTATAATGGGGAAAATAATACTTTTAATCCTGCTACATTAACTGTAGATATTGATAGGACTCCTGTTGAATTTTGGGTTTCTACAAGTGGTAACGATACTACTGGTGATGGAAGTAAAAATAATCCATTCAATACAATTAATCATGCAATAACTGCTGCTTTAGATAAGTCAATCAACATTACTATTCATATTATGGATGGTACTTATTTAGGTACTGGCAATGTTAATTTAAAATATAGTAGAATAGCTGTTTTAAATTTAATTGGTGAAAATTACGGTAAAACCATTATTGATGGTCAGGATAATGATTATTTCTTCTATTTTGATAAAGGGTTAGATGTAGATATCACTAATTTAACATTTACAAATGGAAAAGCAGGTAATAGTAATTGGAATTGGGGAATAATTTATGGGTCTTCATTAACTATGAATGATTGTATTATTAAAAATTCAACATCTAATAGTAATTTATTATATGATATAGATACTCAAAACTCAAAATTAGTATTTAATAATTTAACTTATATTAACAATAAAGGAAATATGTGGTTAGGTTATGCAACAATAAACAATTCCTATTTTGCAGATAATGTAGGTGCTGCTCTTGGTGGAGTTATAAGGGGAACTAACAATTTAACTGTTATTAATTCTAAATTCATAAATAATACTAATCCTAAAAATAGCAATGCTGAAGGTGGAGCTGTTTATGCCCAAAATATTATAAGTATAAATAATATTTATGATTCAAATTATGCTGGAACTAAAGGTGGAGCTGTTTATGTATCTGGTGGTGCAAAAGCAACATTTATAAATGATACTTTTATAAACAACCGTGCTGCTGGTGATGGTGGTGCTGTATATGCTTACATAAGTAGTAGCAGTTTTGTTCCTGTTGCAACTTTTGAAAATGTCAAATTTATAAATAACTCCGGAGCTAATGGTGGAGCAGCTACTGTTTCAGGAGCTACCTTTAACAATGTTACTTTTAAAGATAACACTGCTAACACTATGGGTGGAGCTATTTATTTATTTTCTGTAACAAATGGTAAAACCAGCAATATTCCAGATTTAACTATTTCTGATGATTCTTTATTTGAAAATAATAATGCTCCTGAAGGTAAGGATATTTATATTTCCACACCTGTTGCTAATAATGGTGTTGCAAATGTAACTGGACTTACAATTACTTTCAATGATTTAAATGTTGCAGAATTAGCAGGTAAATTAACTGCACAAGTAACACATCCTAGTGGAGCAGTTATTAGTGGAAACACTGTTACATTTTTCATTGATGGAAATTATGCAGGAATTGCTGATGTGGTTAATGGCATAGCTACTTATAATTATGTCGGATTTGAAGACGGTAAATATAGTTTAAGCGGAACTTATGATGCAAATGGTAAAAATTACATATATAAAAATGGAACTATAACTGTTAAAATTAATAATATTCTGGATAATATCACAGTTTATGTGTCTGATGCTAAAGGTAATGACAGTACTGCAGATGGATCTTTAGCTAAGCCGTTTAAAACCATTAAAAATGCATTAGAATATGCTCAATCTAAATCTAGGACAGTTACTGTTTATGTATTGGAAGGTACTTATACTGGAAATCTTAATGCTAATTTGGATATTCAGGTAAATGCGGATATTTCAATTGTTGGTGATGGAGAAAACAAAACAATAATTTTTAATCCTGCTGCCAAATATTTTATCACAGCTTTACAAGGTAAAGGTTCTCTTAAAATAGCTAATATGACTATTGATAGAGTTGGAAAAGATACACAATCTGCATTATATATTGAGAAAAATGTTCATGTAATGATTGATACAGTGGAATTTATTAATGGAAAAGGTAATTATGGTGGAGCTATTAACTCTGCAGGTATTTTAACTATTAAAAATTCATACTTCTTTAATAATGGTCATGCAGACCCAGTAAAACGTCAAAATGCATATGCTGGTGGAGCAATTTACAATGATGGTTATTTAACAATTGATAATACAACTTTTGTAGCAAATCATGCAACTAGAGCTTCAACAATTGCAAATCAGGGTAATTTATACATGAATAATTCTCAGATTATTGACAGTATATCTGCTTCTTCTTTGAACATGGATTATAGGGTTATTGCTTCTTTTAATGTAGGTCAAATTGGTAATATAACTCTTGAAAACACTAAAATTTCAGTAACTGGAAAAACTCCTTTGGAACTTGTTAATTCAAGTAATATCTATCAGGGAGATAGATCTGTAACCTGTCTTGGTTTTGGAAGTTCTGAAAAAATAGTCTTTAATAATGTAACTGTTGATGGAAATGGGTCCTCTACTATGGGATCTTATGTATTTGGAGGATTTAACAGTTGGAATACTGTTGGAGGAGGTAGAAGTCAAACTCCTAAAGATATTTATGTATATAATTCAACATTTTCCAATTTGCTATCTGTAAATATATTTTATGAAAAAATTAACTCTACAAGAATATTTGACGGATGTATTTTTGATAATGTTGAATATTTAGTGGAGGTTACTTCCTCAACTATAAATGATGCTATTATAATTAAAAATTCTGTTATTTATGGTGATGCAAAAGTTGGTAAAGTTAATGGTGTTAATATAACTCTTAATTTAGATAATAATTGGTGGGGAAGCAATAATGCAACTTATTACAATGCAGTTATACGTCTTTCATCTGGATATAATAGTGCAATAACTGAATTAAGTAAAGAGATTGCTACTCCAGATAATTATTTGGTTTTAACTTTAGATGTTACTAACAAACCCGGTTTATTACAGGATGCTGTTTTAACTTTCAAAGTATTTAACGGAACCAATTTAACTGATTATGTTGGCAGTTTACCAGTACGTGACTTTAATATGTCTGCAGCTAATGCTACTTTAAGTGTTGTTAACGGTACAATAAATAATAGTATTGTCAATGGTTTTGAAGCTAAAGAAGGTAATTACACTATTTCTGCTACTGTTGACGGTCAAACTGTAATTTATAATGGAACTGCTTCTTTAGGAAAAGGAATCATTAATGTTACAGATAGTTCTCTTGATTATGGTGAAGTTGTAATGGTAAATGCTACTTTAGTAGATACTAATGGTAATGGAATAGCTAATATTAATATGACTTTAAAAGTTAACGGTAAAACTTATTATATGGTTACTGATGAAAATGGTGCTGTTAGTTTTGTGATTGATCCGTTAGATAGTGGAATTTATACTTTAGAATTCATTGTTCCTGCTTCTAAAGTTTTATCTTCAGTTTCTAATAGTTCTACTTTAACTATTAATAAAGCTAAAGATTTCATAAAAGCAGATATTGATGCGGGTGTAGCTGGTGAAGATGTTGTAATTGTCGTTAACGGTCCTAAAGATCTTAAAGAAAACATTACTGTAACTGTTGATAAAACTAATTATAATGTAGTTCTTGTTAATGGTTCTGCTTCTTTAACTTTAAAAGATTTAACTGCCGGAAATTATGATGTAACTGTTAGTTATCCTGGGGACAATAATTATTATAATCAAGTAATTAAGACTAATTTCACAGTAGATATCAATAAAAAAGTTAATTTAAATATTTCAGATATTGTGATGATATATAAGGATGGTACAAGGATGATTGCTGTTTTAACTGATTATTTAGGTAATCCTATTGCTAATGCTACTTTGTATTTCACTATCAATGGTAAAACTTATGTTAAAACAACTGATGATAAAGGTACTGCTTCCATGGGATTAAACTTAGTATCTAAAGTATATGATGCTACTATTTCATACAATGGTTCAGATAAATATGATGCAGTCTCTAAAAACATTACTGTAACTATTAATCCGACTATTATAAGTGAAGATTTAGTTAAAATGTATCAAAATGCTACAAGATTCTATGCTAAATTCACTGACAGCACAGGAAAAGCATTAGCTAATAGTGAAGTTAGATTTAACATCCATGGAGTATTCTATACCAAAACTACTAATAAAGATGGTGTGGCTGATTTAGGTATTATGTTAAGACCGGGAACTTACATTTTAACAGCTTACAATCCTGTAACTGGTGAAGAAAAAGGATTTAACATAACAGTAAAATCTTTAATCGTACAAAACGATTTAACTAAATACTATTTAAATGCTTCCAGATTCCAAGCAACCATTTACAACAAAGATGGATCTTTAGCTGTAAATAAAGAAGTAACCTTTAATATCAATGGTGTTTTCTATACTAAAACAACTGATGAAAACGGTGTTGCAAGCTTGGGAATAGCTTTAAGACCTGGAAGCTATATAATAACCACAATCTTTGACGGACTTGCAATGGGTAATAATGTAGTGGTAATTCCAACATTAGTAACTAAAGATTTGAATATGAAATATTTGGACGGCAGCGATTTCACTGCACAAACCTTAGATGGTCAAGGTAAGCCATTATCTAACCAAAATGTATCATTTAATGTAAATGGTGTATTCTATCACAAAGTTACTGATGAAAATGGTATTGCAAGCTTAAAAATTAGATTAATGAGTGGAGAATATATTATAACTTCCTATTGGAATGATTTCCAAACTGGAAATACTATAAAAATTAGTCCTTAAGTAAATAACTTTTATTTACTTAACTTTTTCTTTTTTTACATCTACATTAGTTACTTCAAATATCTTGTTTTTTATAATAACTAGTCTTATAATCAAAATAGCATTATAAATTTTTAAAAAAGGTAATTTAACTTATTGTTTAATTAACTGAAATTGCAATAATTTTATAAGAAAAAAGAGATGGGATAATTAGTTAAAATTAATTAACTAACTATTGATAACTTCTTTGACTTTGTCAAAAAGTCCTTTTTCAACATGGTGGATTTCATTTCCACTTATTTCGTCGAATTCTTTTAATAATTTTTTCTGTTTGTGGTTTAATTTTTTAGGAACAACAACTTTTACAGTAACGTAGAGGTTTCCTCTGCCTTTGTGTCTTACTGAAGTCATTCCTTGATCTTTAAGTTTAAACACTGTTCCGCTTTGAGTTCCTGGAGTTACTTTGAATTCAATGGTTTTTCCTTCAATAGTTGGGATTTGAATTACATCTCCAAGCGCTGCCTGTGGGAAACTGATTTGTTGCTCGTAATATAGGTGGTCTCCTTCACGTTGGAATTCTTTATTTCTGCTAATGTGGACACTAGCTATAAGATCTCCTTCGTATCCAGGTTGGTCTCCGCAGTTACCTTCACCAGATACTCTTAAACGGTCACCTTCATCAACACCTGCGGGAATTTCGATTTTAATGGTTTTGCTTTCCCTAACATTACCTTTTCCATGACATTCTTCACATGGGTCAGTAATGATTTTACCGGTACCGCCACATTCCCTACAAGGTCTTACATTCATCATTTGACCAAGTATTGTGTTGCTTACCTGTTTTACTTGTCCTGTTCCGTTACATGTTGGACAGGTTTTTGGTTCAACACCTGGTTTTGATTTTTTTCCGTTACATGTTGGACAGATTTTACTTCTACGTATTTTAACTTCTTTTTCTACACCATTAAAAGCTTCTTCTAGTGTTATTTTGACTTCGGTGTATATGTCTGATCCTCTTTGAGGTCCTGTTGGTCCGCCTCTTCTGTGTGAACCTCCTCCAAATCCGAACATGTCGAATATGTTTCCTATATCGAAGCCTTGGAATATGTCCTCGAAGTTTACATTTTGATAGAAATCTTCTGCACTAAATCCATCCATACCAGCATGACCAAATTGATCATATCTTTGACGTTTTTCATCATCAGATAAGACGGCATAAGCTTCACTTACTTCTTTAAATTTTTCTTCAGCTCCCTCTTCCTCACTTACGTCTGGATGGTATTTCATAGCTAGTTTACGATAAGCTTTTTTGATGTCCTTTTCTGAAGCGTTTTTGTCAACTCCAAGAACTTCATAATAATCTCGCTTTTCTGCCATTTAGTCACCTTATAAGTATTATTTAAAAAAAATAAGAAAATAGAATAAATAATTTGTTTTATGTTTTTCCTGATAGCTAGTTTTTTTATTGATTCTGATTTTTATCTAACCTACTTGGAAATAATAAAACAATTATTATTTAATCTAATCATCTTTTACTTCGTATTCTGCATCGATTGTGCCGTCATCATCATCTGAGGAATTAGATTGAGCACCTGCATTTGGGTCAGCTTGTTGTTGTGCTTGAGCTTGAGCTTGTGCTTCTTGATAGATTTTAGCACTAATTCCTTGAACTACTTCAGATAATTCATCAGATTTTTCTTTAATAGCAGCAATGTCATCGCCAGCTACAAGATCTCTTAATTCACCAACAAGTTTTTCAACTTTTTCTTTTTCATCGTCACTTACTTTGTCTTTTAATTCTTCTAAAGCTTTTTCGGATGTGTAAATTAAGGAATCTGCATTGTTTCTAACTTCAATTTCTTCTTGTTTTTGTTTATCTGCTTCAGCATTCATTTCAGCTTCTTTAATTTTTTGTTCGATTTCTTCGTCAGATAATTTGGTTGAAGAAGTAATTGTAATAGCTTGTTCTTTACCTGTACCTTTGTCTTTTGCAGATACATTGATTATACCGTTTGCATCAATATCAAAGGTAACTTCAATTTGAGGAACTCCTCTTGGTGCAGGTGGGATACCTACAAGTTGGAATCTTCCAAGTGAGGTGTTGTCTGCAGCCATTTTCCTTTCTCCTTGAAGAACATTAATATCTACAGATGGTTGGTTGTCTGCAGCTGTAGAGAAGATTTGGCTTTTTTTGGTAGGGATTGTTGTGTTCCTTTCAATTAAAGTGGTTGATACTCCACCTAAGGTTTCAATACCTAATGATAATGGAGTTACGTCTAAAAGAACTAAATCTTTAATTTCTCCAGCTAATACTCCACCTTGGATAGCTGCTCCCATTGATACACATTCCATAGGGTCAATACCACGTTCGATTGTTTTGCCGATGAATTTTTCTACATATTTTTGTACAATTGGCATTCTGGTAGGTCCACCAACAAGAATGATTTTATCAATGTCGGATTTGCTCATTTTAGCATCATCTAATGCTTGTTGCATTGGCTTTCCGGATTTTTTAACAATGTCATCTACTAATTCTTCTAATTTAGCTCTTGTAAGACTTACGATTAAGTTTTTAGGAGATCCGTCTTTACCCATTGTAATGAATGGTAAGTTTACTTCAGTAGTTAAGGTAGTGGATAATTCGATTTTTGCTTTTTCAGCAGCTTCTCTTAACCTTTGTACTGCTTGATCATCATCCATAAGGTTAATGCCGTTTTCTTTTTCGAATTCATCAGATAAGTATTTTAAAAGAACATTATCCATATCGGTACCACCTAAATGGGTGTCTCCGCTGGTGGATTTTACTTCAAATATTCCTCCACCGAATTCCATGATGGTTACATCTAAGGTACCTCCACCTAAATCGTATACCATGATGTTTACATCATCGTCTTCTTGTTTGTCAATACCATAAGCTAAACTTGCTGCAGTAGGTTCGTTTACAAGTCTTACAACATCTAATCCTGCAATGGTTCCTGCATCTTTTGTTGCAGTCCTTTGGTTGTCGTCGAAGTAAGCAGGTACAGTAATAACAGCTTTTTCAACTTTTTCGTCTAAAAAGGATTCTGCATCTTTTTTGATTTTTTGCAAGATGAATGCAGAGATTTCTTGTGGGGAGTATTGTTTGTCGTGGATTGTAACTTTGTAATCGGTTCCCATACTTCTTTTGATTGCGCTGATGGTGTTTTCAGGGTTGGTTACAGCTTGTCTTCTAGCTGGTTCTCCTACTAACATTTGACCGTCATCAGTAAATGCAACATAACTTGGGAATGCTTTACCGTATTGGCTTGCACCTTCTGCAGAAGGCACTACAGTTGGTTTACCTCCAACAAGTACAGATGCTGCAGAGTTACTTGTTCCTAAATCAATACCTATAATTTTTTCTTTTTTAGTATCAGACATAATTAATCACCTTTATTTTTTGATTATATAATAATTTAATAAACATTATTTTTTACAGACTCTAACTTTAGAGTATTTGATAACTTTACCTTTTAAGGTATATCCTTTCATCAATTCATCAATAATATATCCATTTTCCACATTTTCATCGTTTGCAACCATAAGTGCTTCATGTTTAAATGGATCGAATTTTTCCCCTTTTGCAGGGATTTCTTCTAAACCTTCTTTAGTTAAAACATCTTTAATTTTAGAATATATTAATTCAACACCGTCTCTTAATTCTTTTTCAGTTTTAGAATTTTCAAGTGCTCTTTCTAAATCTTCATAACTGTCTAAGATATTTTTGATAAGTGGTTCATTGGCAAATTTGATGATATCTTTACTTTTTTTCTCGTTGATTTTTTTGAAGTTTTCGAAATCAGCCTGAAGTCTTTGAGATAGTGAAATATACTCTTGAGTTTCTTCTTTTTGTTTTTCAAGGTCTTCATTTATTTTAGCTAATTCTTTATTTTTAGAATCTAATTCTTCAAGAAGTTCATCATATTTTTCCTGAAGAGTTTTAGTTTCTTCTTCTTTTTGGTCTTCATTTTTGTCATTAGCCATTCAGTCACCTTTTCAAATTTTTAAAACTCTTTAAATAACCCTTGTGTAGAGAATTTTTATTTTTGATACTTAATATTGGCATATTTTGGAATTTATGGACATATAGGAAAATGGTTCAAAAAACAAGGGTTATTAATAAGAGTTTTTTGTACCAAATATTAAAGTAACAAAAAGTTATCTTTCTCGTATGTTATTATAGTAACAAAAAGTTATATAAAGGTTTCGGTATAATTTATATTTATGAAAGATACAAACGAATTTGAAAAAAATAAGGACAAATCTAAAAATGTCAATCCACATCCAAATACTGTATCAATCATTGAAATAAATGGTAATTATGAAGATTCAGATTATGGGATTGACAAAGAGGATATACTTGATGTAATGGGCTGTAAAACAAGAAGGGATATCATAAATCTCTTAAGGGAAGAACCAATGTTTGTAAGTGAAATTTCCAATGAACTCAATATTGGTCAAAAAGCAATTATAGAACACCTGAGGGCTATGGAAAACATTGGAATATTAAGTTCTTCATATAAAAAGATTCTTAGAGGTAGACCGCGTAAATATTATGATTTAGATCATGAAGTTAATATTCATATTACTATTAATAAGAATACATTCAATGTAAACTTCAATGAGGATATGCTGAATACACCACAATTGCCTTCTGGTGATGAGTGGTCTAAATTATTGGATATTGAAAAAAGAATTGATAATGGTCAAACAGAAGCTATTTCAGAACTTATGAATCAAATAAGATTATATGAAAATCTTAAAAACAGAGCGGAATATATTTTGGAACGAACTCTTAAAAATAAATAAATTAGCTGTTGTTTGTATCTATTCTTTTTTTTATTTTTTTAATTAAGTTTTGTTTTAGCTACAATGGCCTGGCCTAGTGAAACAGAACCGTCTCCGGCACAGGTATTTTTATGCTGGATGAAATTGTATCCGTTTTCTTCAATGTACTTTTTACAGGTATCGGTTATTGCTTCGTTGTAGAATACTCCTCCTGTAGCTCCAATAACATTGACTCCTTTTTTATCTGCATTTTCAATAGCTATCTGGGACAGTCCTTTTGCTATTGTCTTTTGAGCGGCATTTGCAATATCTGATTTATTTTCTCCTTTTTGATATAGTCTGACAACTTCACGAAGGATTTCACGGGTGTTTAATATGTTGTCTTTAATTTCAAATGGAATTTCAATGTCATTTTTGGAGTAATATGCAACAGATTCCAATTTCATTGAACATTCTCCTTCATATGTTCTGGTGTTGCATATTTCCAGAGCTGCTGAAACAGAGTCCAATACTCTTCCGGTACTTGTTGTAAGGCCAACATTAATTCCGGCTTCCAATTGTCTGTAAATATTTTTAATTTCAGTGTCACCGTATTTGAAATAATCAACATATTTGCTAATTAGATCTTCATCATCTATAATACTTAAAAGCATTCTTATAGGATGTTTGGTGGCCATATCTCCTCCGGGCATTTTATGGGCCTGCAGATGACCTAATCTTTCAAAGTCAGTAATGTTGGTGTATAGGATTTCTCCTCCCCAGCTTGTAGCATCACTTCCATAGCCTACTCCGTCACATGCTATTACAATCATTTCATCGATACCATAATCATTAGCCAGTGCAATACTATGGGCATGATGGTGCTGCACACCTATTACATCACATTCAAATTCATCACTAAATTCATGAGCTAGTTTTGTTGTAAAGAAATGAGGGTGCAAATCACATGCAATTGCATCAAAATAGTTTATTTTAGTGATTCTTTTCATATTTTCAATAGCTTCTTTCATGAATTTTAAAGTTTTTAATTTGTTGGTATTTCCAATATGCTGTGAAGTATAAATCATATGGTCTTTAGCCATTGCAAAGGTAACATCAAGTTCAGGTCCTAAGGCAAGTACATTCAAATCATTTACATCATAATTGATTTTATATGGTTCTGGAGTGTAGCCTCTTGATCTGCGAATAAATGAAAGTGTATCGTTTCTAAATCGGATAACTGAATCATCGCATCTGTTTAAAATTTTACGGTTATGGATTAGGGAATAATCAGAAATTCCATTTAAATTTAGAATTTCTTTATTTGTAATCATCATAGGTTCGCCAGGAGTATTGGCTGAAGTCATAACATATGTGTCGATGTCTCCTTCATCAAAAAGCAGGTAATGCATTGGAGAGTAAGGCAGCATGACTCCGATATTGTGCAAACCTGGAGCTAATGACTCTGGGAAATTGTAATTGTCATTTTTCTTTAAAACAACAATGGGTCTTTTGTTGGAGGTTATGGTTGCAATTTCTTTTTTACTTAATTTGGCATAACCTTTAACACTGTCTAGATCTTTACTCATAACTGCAAAAGCCTGATTTGGACGGTTTAATCGTTTTCTTAACTCTTTGACGGCTTTGTCATTATATGCATCAACTACTAAGTGTGTTCCGCCTATTCCTTTAATGGCTATGATTTTACCTTCCTTTAGTTTATCTGCAGCTACTTTAATAGGATTGTTGCTATTTATTTCTTCCGGACCTTTGTATATTTTCATTTGAGGTCCGCAATCACTGCAGCATATGGCTTCACCATGGTAACGTCTGTTTAGAGGTTCTCCATATTCTTCAAGACAGCTGTCGCACAATGGAAATTCATCCATTGAAGTTCTGACTCTGTCATAAGGAACACTGTCAATAACAGTAAATCTTGGGCCGCAGTCAGTACATGCATTAAAGGGATACTTATAACGTCTGTCTTTTGGATTTCTAATTTCTTCAAGACAGCTGTCGCAGATAGCTATGTCCGGAGGTATTACAGATACTCCTGAAAACTCATCGGAACTTTCAATTATTGTAAAATCGTCAAAACCCTCTCTGGCTATGTCTTCGGTTTTCATAGAATCTATTTTAGCTATCGGGGGCAATTCTTTAGGCAGTCTGTCAATAAATAAGTCAATATTGTCTCCCTCAAGGATTATTTCAACTACATTTCCTAAATTTCTTACATATCCGTTTAAATTCAAATCTTTTGCAAGTCTGTAAATATAAGGTCTGAATCCTACACCCTGAACAATTCCCTGAGTTAAAATCTTTTTTGCCATCATAGTCAATATATATTTAAATATAATTATTGTATAAAATAGTTATGATAATATGAGAGAAATTCTTGAAAAGTTAATCAATGAAGAAATTAGTATTGAGGAATGCGAGAGGCTTTTAAAGGCAGATACTATTTTAGAATTTGATGAAGTTGCTAAATTTGACAAATCACGCTCTTCAAGAACAGGTTTTCCAGAAGCGGTTTTTTCTCCAAGTAAAGATTACGGGGATCTTTTATTGATAATCAATAATTATTTCACCAGTGAAAATCCCGAAAATCTAATTGTAACCAAGTTATCTTCAGAAAGATATGAAAAATTAGCAGATGATTTGGATTTGGAAGGATTTGAATTGGACTATAATAAAAGAGCTCAGATATTGGTAATCAGAAACAGGGAAGTTCCTAAAACCTTAGGTAAGGTGGGTATCATAACTGCGGGAACATCAGATATAAATATTGCAGAAGAAGCATGTGTAATAGTTGAAGAAGGGGGCTGTGAAGCAATAACTTCTTATGATATTGGCGTAGCTGGAATTCATAGACTGTTCCCTCAAATAGCTCACATGATTAAAGAGGGAGTGGAAGTATTAATTGTTTGTGCAGGAATGGAAGGGGCCCTGCCTTCTGTTGTAGCTGGTTTAGTTGATATTCCTGTTATTGGCGTTCCAACATCTGTAGGTTATGGTGTAGGTGAAGGGGGAGTTGTTGCTTTAAACGCAATGCTTCAGTCATGCGCTCCGGGGATAGCTGTTGTAAACATTGATAACGGGTTCGGTGCAGGAGTATTTGCTCTAACTATAATTAAAGGTCGATAAATTGATTTATGAAACATTTGATGCATCCAAACATGACACTAGAAAAGTGGCTAAATTAATCTATGACGTTGATTTTAGAACATTTGACTTGCTGTTTAAGAATTCTGATAAAGCTATTTCAACAATTGAAAAGCAATTAAAAAAAGAGGAATCTCTTGAGGATACCAAAGTTATTTTAGATGATGATAATAATATTATTGGTTTGCTGATATTCTGGATTTCTAAAAAACCTGCATTTTATCATAGTTTAAAGACGGTCAGTTTAAAATTGCTTATTGTTGATATTTTAGACTATTTTGTATTATGCGATGTGGAGAAAGGAGATTTTCATGTTGCAGAATTAGCTATTGATGAATCCCAAAGGGGAAAAGGTTTGGGCAGTAAAGTTTTGGATGATGTAATTGGATATGCTAAATGGAATAATCTAAAAAGAGTAACTCTTGATGCCGATTTCAGAAACACAGGAGCCAAATCATTATATGAAAGAATAGGATTTAAAGAATTCAATAAAAAAAGAGTTAAAATAGGAAGTTTTGAACGCGGAATGCATAATATGGAACTTAAATTATAAGTTCAATGTCTTCTACGTGCAAATTCTTCAAAAATTTCATCTATTTCTATTCCTTTGTAAACAAGGATAAGTAAAGTGTGGAATATTAAATCAACAGATTCATAAACTAAATTCTCATCATTTTTAGCAGCAAGCAATACTTCACCACATTCTTCTGCTACTTTTTCAAGTATTTTATCTTCTGCTTTTTTGTCACTGTCCTGCATTATTTTAGAGGTGTAGGAATCAATAGGATTGTCCCTTCTTTCTTCTAAAACTTTATAAACTTCTCTAATAATTTCCTCTGATGCCATTTAATCACTTTTCTCGTTGTCTTGTATACTTTCTGTAATAGCTATTAATGGATGTTTATCATCATCAATAATTTCAATATCATTGAATGTTTTTATTCCTGCTTTATCTGCTGTTTTTTCCAATCCTAAGCGGATATCTTTGCCTAAATCAATAACATATGCATCGATTGTTTTGCAGCCTAATTGTTTTGCAGCTACTGTTCTGTGATGTCCATCTACCAATATCCACCTGTCTCCAGTTTTAACAACAATTGCAGGTTCAGCTAATCCCATTTTAAGCTCATATGTTCTTCCTTCAAGTTCGTCAGCATAAACTCTGTCTTGAGTAGGCCTTATTTTATCAGTGTCAACTTGTATATGTTTTAAAGTACTTTTAATGCCATATAATTGGTCCATAGTACTTTTAAAGTAATCTACTTTATTTGGGGTGGAACGTTCAATATGTGAACGAACCATATCTGTGTTTGTAATAATTCCTACAATTTCGCCGTTTTCGTTTATGACTGGCATTCGTGAGATGCCTCTTCTGAACATAACTCTGGAAGCATCATTTATACTTAAGTTTTCATTAGCTACTACTAATTTTGTACTCATTATTTCTGAGACATGGTCTGCCCAGTCTTTTACTACAATATCAAAAGAGGTTACCATTCCCACTAGTTTGTTATTTTCTACTACTGGATAGCTATTGTGATCGCTTTCTTTCATTAATTTAATAACTTCTTCTGTTGTTGTTTGTGGTGATACTGTAACAACATTTTTAGTCATATAATCTTTGACCAACGATTTACTTTTAGCCATAGTTTCCCTCCGATTTTATTCTATGTTTTCTTTTAAGATTTTAACAGTTTCTCCAGGGTCTGCTTTTCCTCTTGTTAATCTCATAACTTGGCCGACAAGGAAATTAAGTGAAGATTTTTGTCCTTCCAAGTAATCATTTACAGCTTTTGGATTTTCTTCGATAGCCTGTTTTACTGCAGCTATCACTTCATCATCTTTTACAACACCAAGCAAACCTAATTCTTCAGCTATTGCTTTTGGAGTTTGTTTATTGTTTGGCATATGTTCAATGATTCTTTGACCTGCTTTGGTGGTTATTTCTTTATTTTGAAGCATTTCTAAAAGTTCTACAATATCTTCAACTAATATTCCGCTATCTGCAAAATCAAGTTTGTTATAGGATAATACTCTTTTAAGTTCATCTCTCATCCACATTGAAGCAAATTTAGGATCCACTTGTTTAGCTACTGCTTCATAAGCTATAGCCAGGTCAAGTTCTGAAGTTAACACTTTAGCAGATTCTGCATCAATTCCATATTCTTCAGTAAATCTTCTTACTTTATTGTGCGGTGCTTCAGGCATTATTTCTAAAACATTTTCAATTTGAGCATCGGAGATTTCCATTGGTGGCAAATCAGGATCTGGAATGAATCTGTAATCATCAGCATCTTCTTTTAACCTCATACCTACAGTAATCATCTGAGATTCAAGGTATGCACGTGTTTCTTGTTTGATTTCAACTCCTCTTTTCATAAGGTTTTTCTGTCTAACAAGTTCAAATTTCAATGCTTTGTAAGCTCCTTTAATGGAGTTGATGTTTTTCATTTCTACTCTGTTTCCACCTTCAATAGAGATGTTTACATCAGCTCTCATAGTACCTTCTCCACGAGCTCCTCCACTATATTGCAATACACGGATGAGCTCTTTTAAGAAGGTTCTTGCTTCTTCAGGAGATTTTATATCCGGTTCTGTAACAATCTCAATTAAAGGAATTCCGGAACGGTTAAAATCAACAGTACCTCTGTCAGGTTTGTATTGGCCAGGGTCTTCTTCCATATGGATTTCTCTGATTCTGACTCCATTTAGTTCTCCTTCGTAACCGATAGGTACTGAAGTTCTTTGGTATCCTGAAGGCAAATCAGGATAATCGTAATGTTTTCTCATGAAGTAGGTGAAACCTTTATCGATTTTACAGTTAAGCATTAAAGAAATCATTAATGCATTTTCAATTGCTTTTTCATTTGTTGGATATGGTTTAGCACCTGGTTGATTTAAACAAACTGGACAGATGTTTGAGTTTGCTGGTGCTTCCTTATAATTTGTTGGACAATCACAAAATAATTTTGATTCAGTTTCTAATTGTACGTGGATTTCAAGTCCACACATCATATTGACACTAATAATAATTCCTCCAATTTTTTTGGAAAATCAAAATAGATTTATATTATATAAGTATTTATAATAATAGATTAATAAATATTTGTGATTTTTATGTCTGATGAAGTTTTATTTACACAAAAATTAGTGTCAAAAGATAATGACAATAAAGTAACTATTGAGTGGATGGTTGAAAACAATACTAGGGGATTAATAGAAAATGCATTGGCACTATCCCAGTGTTATACTCATGATTTTGGAAACTTTGAAGATGGTGAGGTCAAATCAATTATTTTTGATGTAGAACTTCCGTCTGATGAAAGTTTAAAAATGGATTTTGGTGATGATGCAGTAATTCCGGATAAAATTACATTTGGTGGTGCTTCTTTAACTTATAGGGCTAATGGAGTTTCATTTAAAACAAAATCTAATACATTGGAAATTTAATATTTGTTTTTTAAAGATTCCTTTATATATCTTTTAATAAATTTATTTAGTTCTGGATCAACATTGCTTTCCGGATTTCCAAGTTGTTTTTTGTCAGTGAATGTTCCTTTAAGTTGACGTCCGGACCATTTAACTTCTTCTTCCACTCTTTTTCCATATTTTGTTCCAAACATTTTAAATAATGGGAATTTGGTTATTCCATTGGCTCCGCTTAAAATAAGAATACCTATGTTGGCCAGATTATCAATCCATGTTCCGCATATTATTGTAATGTCCGGAAATGTTAATCTGATTTTAGACACTACCTGGGCATAATAAAGTGAAGCTGGCTGTGAGCTGTTTGCATATGCGGTTTCTTTATGTGGGTTTAATGAGTAGAATATTACTCTGTCAATTTTGTGATCTTTAATATAATCAATTAAATAATCAACATCATCTAATGTTTCTCCAAGGCCTAAAATCACCGTAATAGCTTTTTGGAATCCCAAATCTCCAGCTACATCTAACATATTGCTTATTTTATCTAATGATTTACTTGGAGATACTTTTTGATGTAATTCAGGATTAGCTACTTCAACAGCTCCGGTAATTCCTTTTATTTCTGAACCATATTCTTCTAACTCGTCTGTAATTCCTGTATTTAACCAAACACTGTCTCCAGTGATGTTTTTGATGGTGGTTGCTATTTCTTTAATTTCTGCAGTTGTAAATGACTTGTAACCGCCTGAAAGGAATTCAATATTCCAATTTAGGCGTTTACACATTTCTGCTTCAGCATATATATTGTGTACATTACGTCTAGCTTTAGTGGGGTCTTTAATTTTATCTTTTTGAGTAGACATGTAACAAAAAGCACAGTCTCCTTTATCGCACCACCAGGAAAGGAATATTGCTCTTTCAAGACTAATTTCATTACCATGTTTTTTTAGTGTGGTTTCATTTGCCTTTTTTATTAAATCAAATATGTCAGAATCCATTTTAATCATTATTCTTTATTGTTTGTTTTAATATTAATAGTTAAAGTTATATATTAGTTTATCCAAACTATATTATAGTTTGCTTCTAATTTTATTTAGATGTAATTTAATCAAAACATTTATATAGTATGAAAATCAAACTAATTAATACTGTTTGAAGTCTTTTGATTTGAATGGGTTTATTTGGTTAAGACTGGTGGGTACTCACATGCCATCGTAGCTCAGTAGGTAGAGCGTTCGGCTGTTAACCGATTGGTCACAGGTTCGAGCCCTGTCGATGGCGCTTTTGGGCCCATAGCTTAGCCAGGTAGAGCGTCCGGCTCATAACCGGAAGGCCATGGGTTCGAACCCCATTGGGCCCATTTCAATTAAATTATGTCATTTGTTGCTCCGGTGGTGTAGTCCGGCCAATCATTTCGGCCTTTCGAGCCGAAGACTCGGGTTCGAATCCCGGCCGGAGCATTTAAAAACTTGTTAAGATTTTTAATGGTTTCTATGTATCCTTTCTTTTTGTATAAGCGGGGGTGCCCGAGAGGCCAAAGGGGACAGGCTTAGGACCTGTTGACGCAGGTCTACCAGGGTTCAAATCCCTGCTCCCGCATTCTAACAATTTTTTATTTATTTCTTATGCCGGGGTAGGGTAGGCGGTCATCCTACGGGACTGTGGATCCTGTGACTCGGGTTCAAATCTCGGCCCCGGCCCCATTATTAAAAACTATTTTTTATGAGATTATTTCTATGGCTAAAAAAGGGTCTGCTGAAGAAAGAGATTTAGTGCATAAACTTTGGGAAAGAGATTTTGCAGCTATGAGAGCTCCAGCTTCTGGAGGTGCAACTAAAAAACCTTTACCTGATGTTGTAGCAGGAAACGGTAAATTATATTTAGCTATTGAAGTTAAAACTACAACTAAAGATAAAATTTACATAGATTTTCCTCAAATTGATGCATTATGTGAGTTTTCTGAAAAATTCGGTGCTAAACCATATATTGGAGTTAAATTTAAGTACACAAAATGGTTATTTTTAGAACCTGAAAAAACTCCACGTACCAAAAGCGATAATTATAAAATTGAAAAAGATTTTGCCCTAGAAAAAGCTTTGGAAATTGATGAAATTACCGGCATTGATAGGCAAATGAAATTTTGATAATAACATTTATATAGTAATTAAATCATATTAATAATAGTATGTTATTATGACATATCTGTTGGGGTTATAGTGTAACCTGGCATCATCTGGGACTCCAGTTGTCTTTGAAGAAAATATACGCGTAACTGAACAGTATCCGTTGTGATGATCAATTGGAGTACTGAGGCAAGAGACATCCCAGGATCGGGGTTCAAATCCCTGTGACCCCATTTTTATAAAAAACTATTTTTAAATATTATAATTTCAATACTATTTTTATGAATTCTAAAGATATTATATGGATTCCAGGTTATAATTTAGATTCTAACTGTTATCTGATTGATGATATGTTAGTTGATACTGGAGCCGGAGATAATAAAGAATACCTTTTTTCTAAACTTAAAGAACATGATGTCAATCCTGAAGATATTAAATTAATTGTTAACACACACTGTCATTTTGATCATGTTAATGGTAATTGTTTTTTCCCTAATGCTAAAATAGCTATTCATAAAATTGATGCAATCGCTTTAATGGAAGATGATAATCCTGATACTGTAGCCAGTCATTTTGGCCATGAAATTAAATGCCATAAAGTGGATATTGAATTGGAAGAAGGGGATAAAATAAAGGATTTTGAAGTTATTCATACTCCAGGTCATTCTAAAGGAGCTATCTGTTTGTGGGATGGTGAAAATCTAATTAGTGGAGATACAGTATTTGGTCATGGTGGTGTTGGCAGAACTGACATTGGAGGCAGTTTTTCTGATTTGAAAAAATCTGTAGAAAAACTGAAAAAATTAGATGTTAAAACAATCTATCCTGGTCATGGGATGATTGACAATAATGGGAAAAAGAGTATTGAAATGTCTTATTCTCTTTTTTAAATTATTTTTCTAATTTTTTAGCTACTTTTTTAAATGCTCCTCTTTTTACAAGAACAGTAACTTTTTCGCCTCGCCTTATAACGCTATCTGTTTGTGGTATTACCAGTTTGCCTTTTTGATATGTGGCAATTATAATGTAATCTTTTGTTGGTGATATTTCCCCTATTTTCTTTCCAACAACCTTATCATTGGTTATGGTCATATCGAAGATTTCAGCATCTCCTTCGCCAAGTGTAATTAGGTCTGCAACATTAGGTCTTGTTACAAGTTTTTCTAAAAGTCCTGCAGCTGTAACTTCCGGACTGATTACATTGTCTATTCCGACTTCCATAAACGCTTCTTCGTGGTCAGGATTACTTACTCTGGCAATAATTGTTGGAACATTATATTTTTTAACTAAAATACAGGATAATAGGTTTGCTTCATCATTTCCAGTTGTAGCTATGAAAAAGTCTGCATCTTCAATATTGGTTTCTTCTAATAATTTTGAACTAGTTCCATTTCCACATATTACAAGTGCATCAAGTTCTGCAGCTACTTCTGAGCATAATGATTCGTCACTTTCAATTAAAGTGATGTCGTGTCCATCTTCTATTAATAAATTTGCAAGGTTAAGGCCTACACGACCTCCACCCATTATTATAATATACATTTCAATTCTCCCTCTTTGTAATACATTAAATTTATTTTTGAATATTATAAATATTTTCATTTTTTAAATATTTCAAAAATAGCTCTGAATAGGACCAGCACAGGATAAATTTCCAGTCTTCCTACCCACATGTTTAAAACAGATACTATTTTTAAAACAGGATTAAGAGTATTGTTCAATACTCCAATATCCAATCCGTTGTTTCCTTGGAGGGATATTATACTAAATAAACTGTCGAATGGTGGATATCCATAAAAACAAAATATAATCCAGGTTATTGCAATGATGACAAGGTATAATGTTATAAAGTTCCCGGTTTTTCCTATTTCTTTTTCGGACACTCTTCTTCCAGATATTTTAATAGGGATTACTCTGCCGTCTGGTGAAAGGATTTCTTTTATGTGTCTGTAAATAGCTTTAACATAAGTTATTACTCTGTAAAGTTTAATTGCACCTACGGTAGATCCGCTAGAACCACCCATTAACATCAAAATCATCAGGATAACTAATATAAATGATGGCCATCCTGCCATGGTGGAAGCCAGTTGGACATTAGCTCCTGTTGTGGTAATTGATGAGGTAACTGTAAATAAAAGGTCAATCGGCACAATATGAGATGCTAGATAAAGAATTATTGTAACAAAAGTGATTATACAGATTAATGTTTTAAATTGTAAATCCTGAATTAATGATTTTCCTTTTGTTTTGATAATTTTATAATGTGCTAAAAAGCTTGTAGCTCCTAAAATCATCAATACAATTGAAATAAGATAAATCAGGTCATTGTGATAATATCCGATATTTGCATTTTTAACACTCATTCCGCCGGTTGCAATCATACAAAAGGTATTACAAATAGAATCAAAAGTCGGCATTCCGGCTAAATGATATAGTATAATTCCAACTATGGTATAAATCAGGTAAATTTCAATGGTTTTTTTAAGTGTGGTTTTAACACTTGGTTTCAGGCGTTCTTCACGGGCTTCAGATTGGTATAATTTGGCAGTTGCTGTACCTGGTCTTGTTAAAACACCGATTACCATAACTACCACTCCTAATCCTCCAACCCATTGTTCAAATGCTCTAAAAAATAATATGCTGTGGGGCAATATTTCAACATTATCAAACATTGTTATTCCGGTACCTGTTAATGCTGAGGTACTTTCAAAAATACCGTTTAAAAAATCAGTTCCTGTTGCAAGTGAGATTACGACTCCTCCAACAATACATGCCCACATCCAGGCAATTGATGAAATCATCATTCCGTGTTTCAGTTTCATCTTGCTGCGGGAGTATTTGTCAAGAGTTTTCATACATATGTATCCTAAAATAACTGAAAAAACTCCAGGAATAATAAAACAGCTATAGTTAAATTCGAAATAGATTAAATCGATAAGTAATGGGGATAAGCACATTAATCCCACACAAATCATCACTACTCCGGAATATCTTGTAACTATGCAAAGATCTGTTTTAGTTATATATTTCATCATTTTATGTTTTTGAATAAATAGCTATATAAATATTAACTAGCAAATCTAAAATAAGTATATTCTATATTAGTTGTGTGAAATCATGAAACATAAATCATTAATATTTCTATTTATCAGTTTTCTTATTTTGGGAGTCATGCTCTGGTTTGTAGGGATAGGTGATATATTAGGAGCTTTAAAAATAGCTAATTTGTGGTTCATTGCATTAGCTGTTTTAATTCAGGTTTTTACTTATTATTTATACACTTTGCGTTGGCAAATCATTAACAAGATGGATGGTATTGAAATATCTATTAAGGAATTATTTCCTATTGTTATGGTTGGTTTAGCTACAAATAATATTACTCCTGCTGGAAGAGGTGGTGGAGAACCTGTAAGGGCATATATCCTGTCCAGAGATAAAGGATATCCGATGGAAGAGACCTTTGCAACTGTTGTAGCTGATAAAGCTTTAGACACTTTTCCATTTGTTTTCTTGGCTATTTTGACAATTATTGGAATCACTTTCTACTTTAAGCTGGATTTATGGATTTTAATATTGATGATTGTTGCAGTAATAGCTATTGTGGCTTGTTTAATTTTACTTATATATATGTCTGTAAATCCAAAATTCGGTAAAAAGGTTGATAATTGGATTATTGGATTAATTAGAAGATTTTATAAGAAAAATTCAGATGAATTGGAACAAAAGGTACACACTGTAATTGGCGGGTTCCAGGATACAATGAAACTTGTAATTTCTGATAAAAGGATTTTGCATTATGCTCTGCCTTTGTCATTTATCATATGGATATTTGAGATTTTAAGGGTTTATGTTGTGTTTTTAGCATTTGGAGCTCATGTAAGTCCGATTATTATTGGTGAAGTATTTATTATGGCATCATTAATAGGTATGATTCCACTGTTACCTGGTGGACTTGGAGCTGTAGATGGAGTAATGATTTTATTTTACTCAACAGCAGGAATATCTGCTTCATTAAGTGCAGCTGCCACTGTTATTGAAAGGTTAATTTCATTCTGGTTAGCTACTGTAATTGGTATGCTGATTTTACCTCATTATGGCTCTTCAGTTCTTGATAAAATTTCATTAAGTTCAAAATCCGATGATGAATCTGATGATGAACTGCTGGAATAATTAAATAGAAAACTTTATTTTATTTACTTTCTATATTTTTTAGTATAGCAAAAATTAATTTTTTGTAAAATATTTGGTGAAAATATGGAAATTAATGGCGTAGAAATTAAAGATAATTATGCAGAAGGTTTTGGAATTAAAGTAACTAGAATTTTAGTTACAGCAGCTACTAAAAGATTAGCTAAAATTGCAGCTACTGAAGCTACTGGATACGGAACTTCTGTTATTGGATGTCCTGCAGAAGCAGGTATTGACTGTTACGTACCACCAACTGAAACTCCTGACGGAAGGCCAGGTTATGTAATTATGCTCTGTCAAGGATCTAAAAAACAATTAGACCACGAACTCCTTGAAAGAATAGGTATGTGTATTTTAACTGCACCAACTACTGCAGCATTCAATGTTCTTGATGACGCTGATGAAGAACTCAAAACTGGTTTCAAATTAAAATTCTTCGGTGACGGATTTGAAGATGAATTAGAAATCGACGGTAGAAAAATGCATTCTATCCCAATTATGTCTGGTGATTTCTTAGTAGAATCTACTTTTGGTTTCAAAGCTGGTGTAGCTGGTGGAAATTTCTTTATCTTAGCTGAAAATCAAATGGCTGGTGTAATGGCTGCTGAAGCTGCTGTTGATGCTATTTCAGCTGTTGAAGGTGTAATCACTCCTTTCCCTGGAGGTATGGTTGCTTCAGGTTCTAAAGTAGGTTGTAACAATTACAAATTCTTAAACGCATCTACCAACGAAAAAATGTGTGTAACTTTAAAAGACAAAGTTGATTCTGACATCAGAGAAGATGCTAATGGTGTATTTGAAATCGTTATTGATGGTATTGATGAAGAATCAGTACGTGCTGCAATGAAAGCAGGTATTGAAGCAGCATGTAATGTTCCTGGAGTATTAGAAATCGATGCTGGTAACTTCGGTGGAAACTTAGGAGCTTACAAAATCAACTTACAAGATTTATTCTAAGGGTATTATCCCTTTTTTCTATTTTTTTTATTTTAATTTTCTTATTCTTGAATATTTACTCGTTTTTTAAAAATTGCTCTCACTTTGAAATATTGTTTTCAAATCCAAGTGAAATTATATATTTAACATGAGATATAAGATATTTTGGAGCATGTAATGGTGTTATTGCATGCTCTGTGTTTGCAGATATGTGGTATGAATATTGATGCAAATTCTCGGGTTAGTTTTTTGTGATACAAAAAGAGTTCAGTTAGGTATTAACTAGCTGGACATACTTTTTGTATTTGGTTAAAATCCATAATCTGACCTTTTAACACTTTAAAACTGGTTATGTGTCCATTTTTATATGGGCACTACTTCTATTTTTAAATTTTAAAATTAAAAAGAATTATTAAATACAATTTTTAAATGTATATCTGATTGGTGATTTTTATGGATCCTATAGATATGACTGTTACAGATTTAAATTGTGAATATTTAGGTTTATCAAGACTTTGTTTAATGGAATCTGCAGGAAAATCTCTCGCAGAAGAAGTTGGAAAAATAGCTGTTTATACATTTTCAAAACCTGTTAAAATAATTATTTTCACAGGATCGGGAGGAAATGGGGGAGACGGTTTTGTAGCAGCAAGATATCTTTTAAACAGAGGATATGATGTTGATATTTATATGTTAAAAGATAAAAACGGAATTCATTCAGCTGAAGCTAAAACTAACTATGAAATACTTGAAAACATGAAACCTCGCTTTTCTCATTTGACAGTTCATAATCTAAATACAATTGAAGATATTGATAACTGTGAAGTAGCAAATAGTGACAGCTTTTCAGAGTTTATCATTATAGACGGAATTTTGGGAACTGGCATTAATGGTAAATTGAGAGAAAACATTAAAAGAGCTATTGAAGTTATAAACACTTCCAATGGCCTGACAATTAGTGTTGATGTTCCGTCTGGTCTTGACCCGTTAACTGGCCAGATACATGATGTAGCAGTTAAACCCCAGTATACTGTAAGTTTTCATAAAGTAAAAACAGGAATTCACAAGGCTGGTGAAGAAAAAGTTGGGGGAATTGTAACCTGCGATATAGGAATTCCGATTGAAGCAGAATACTTTATAAATTATGGGGACATGATTAAACTTAATAAAAGATCTTTAAAATCACACAAAGGAAATAACGGTAAAGTTTTAATTGTTGGTGGCAGTAAAGAGTATTCAGGAGCTCCGAGTATTGCAGGACTTGCAGCTATTGGTGCAGGAGCAGATTTGGTATATGTAGCAGCTCCGGAATCTGCAGCTTTGGCTATTTCAACACATCCTGATTTGATTGTAAATTCGCTAAAAGGAGATTACTTAACTACAGAACATACCGAAGAAATTTTGGAAATGGCTGAAAAGGTTGATGCTGTTTTATTAGGTCCTGGAGCAGGTATCAATGATGAAACTGGAAAACTGTTAAATATTTTGGCCAGTAAAATTAAAAAACCATTAGTTTTAGATGCAGATGCTCTAAAACAGGTCAAACCTCAAATTATTAAAAATAGGGATGATGTAATTTTAACTCCTCATATTTTTGAGTTCAAGTCATTTTTTGGCAAAGATATTAAATTAGATTTGGACAGCTATGATTTTGCTGAAGTTGATGAAAATATTTCAGAGTTTCAGCAAGTCGTAAGACAGATTAACGGTGCTGTTGTGGTTAAAGGTGCAATAGATTTGGTGATTCAGAAAAATAAATTTAAACTTAATAAATCCGGAAATCCAGGAATGACTGTTGGAGGAACAGGTGATGCATTGGCGGGAATAGCTACTTCATTACTATCTAAAGGTTTGAATGCATTTGATGCAGCTACTTTAGCTATTTTCATTAATGGTCTTGCAGGAGATGAAGCATATCTGGAAAAAGGTTATGGATTTGGAGCTACAGATGTAGTTGCACATATCGGAAAGGTAATTAAGGGATAATATGGATTATGTTAAAGGTATTTTTAAAAACAGGCCTAACAGATTCATAGCTGAAGTTGAAGTTGACGGAAAAATTGAAATAGCTCATGTGCCTAATACCGGAAGATGTAAAGAGCTTTTGGTTGATGGTGCTGCAGTTTATCTTAAACCTTCTGATAATCCGAAAAGAAAAACCAGATTCACTCTTCATTTTGTTGTAAACAAAGGGGAGCTGGTGTCACTTTACTCGCAGGAAGCCAATAGTATTGTGTATGATGCAATATTAGATGGCAAAATAAAAGAGCTTCAGGGTTATTCATATCACCAAAGGGAAAAACAGGTTGATGATTCAAGAATTGATATATACTTAGCTAATCAGGAAGATGACTGCTGCGGAATGGAGTTTTTAGTTGACAGCTGTTATATTGAGGTTAAGGGAGTAACTTTAATAGTTGACGGTGAGGCAAGATTTCCGGATGCACCAACTGAACGGGGAGCAAAACACTTAAAAGAATTAATTAAGCTTAAAAATGATGGAAATCGTGCTGTAGTATTTTTCTTAATCCAGCATCCTGCAGGCAATGATTTCAGACCTAACTGGGAAAATGATCCTAAGTTTTCCCAAACTTTAGTTGAAGCTGAAAATGCAGGTGTTGAAATACTTGTCTATAAATGCAATAATACTCTTGAAGGTATTGAATTAGTTCCTAAGTCTTTAGATTATGATTTAAGTAGAAAATAATATATTTTACAGTTAATAGATATATTATTTTATATTATTTTTTTTAAAAAAATTTGGTGAATATATATGGAAAAGAAAAATATAATTATAGTTCTTGGAATTGTTGTAGTAATATTAATTGTTGCATTGGCTGCAATTATGTTAGTTAATTCTTCTGATTATGAATCAAAAGAGTATAATTCTGCTATTGTTGAAGGGGCTTGTTTTAATATTCCTTCCGATTTTGTGTTGAACTCAACTTTTTATGACTATGGAAACTTAACTGATGATGAGATTAGGGAAATGGTAAGTATTGATGAAAATTATGTTGATGAAGAATATTATGATGATGAGGGATATACAACAGATGTCTTTTTTGATAATTTTACATCTACTGGAACAGGGGAGATAATGATTAGTGCAGTTCCTATTGATGTAACTAAAGAAGAATTTGATGAAGAATGGGCTAATATTCCTTCTTTAATGTCTGAAGAATTCAGTGAAGATATTCCTGGTTTAGATGTATCTTCTGCGATTCAAAAAACCCATTCTAATGTTACAGGTTATGAAATATCTATGGTAAACTCAACTAATTCTAATGAAAGTGTAGTATTATTCATGTTTTTTGATGGGGATATGATGTTTACAGTTACAACCTCTCAAAATGGAACTCAGCCAGTTATAAATCTGGATGACTTATTAGCTAATATTACTCAAGAACCTGTTAAGCAGTATATTATGTGAGTGTAGTTAAAATCTGCACTTTCTACTTTATTTTAGCTAATGTTTCTCTGATAGCCTCATTAATTACTAAAGTAGCTAGATTATCGTAGTCTGTCTGGCTTTTGTTAATTAAAACTAAATTTTTGCCTTTGAAATAATTTATAAGTCCTGCTGCAGGATATACGACAAGTGATGTTCCACCAACAATTAAAGTATCTGCAGACATAATGTATTGGGCTGATTTATTTAAAATATTCATATCCAGTGCTTCTTCGTATAAAACAACATCAGGTTTTATAATTCCTCCGCAGGTACAGTGAGAGATACCTTCACTTTCTAAAATAAAGTTCAGATCATATTCTTTTTTACATATTTCACAGTAATTTCGATAAACAATTCCGTGAAGCTCCAATACGTTTTTGCTTCCTGCCTTCTGGTGTAGGCCATCAATATTTTGTGTAATTATTGCCTTTAATTTCCCTTCCTTTTCTAATCTGGCCAGAGTATAATGTGCAGGATTAGGCTCTGCTTCTGGAAAAATTAAACAGTCTTTATAATAGCTAAAAAACTTATCCGTATGTTCTAAGTAATAGCTATGTGAAACTAATCTCTCAGGTGTATCGCCATATTTTTCCAGGCTTTTAAAAATTCCGGATTCACTTCTGAAATCAGGAATTCCACTTTCAGTTGATACTCCTGCACCTCCAAAAAATACAATATTGTCTGAAGCATCTATAATCTCTTGCAGTTTTTCTATTTTGTTCATAGTATAGCATTATTTGCTATGTAATATATAGTTTTCAGTTAATTTTATAATTTATAAAGATTACATATATTAAATAAGTTGAATTATTTTAAATTCAACTTTTCTGTGGAGTGGGTTAAAATGAGAGAGTTATTTGAGAAAATGATTGATGAATCAATGGCTGCTCAAAGAGCCGACATTGACACAATTAAGAAAAAAAGAGGGACTGATTTTAAAATAAAAGATGCAGAACCTTATGTTAGAGTAGCATCAAAAATGGAGGCTATTGATAATCAGGCTCAAAGTGTGTTTGATTTACATGTAAATTCTGTTAAAACACATTTTGATACATTGTGCAGTCTTACAGATACTGTTATACCTGAAGATGATCCTTTTGTTGAGCATTATCAAACTCCTCCGGTTCTTGAGATATTAACTGAAGAAGATGCTGGTTTTTCAGATAGCTTAGATAAATTTATAGATAAGATAGCTTCATGTGAAGCATTAATTGGAAAAGAAGTTATAAGACGTTATGGAGGTTTTTATGGTCCTACATGTGTTGTTGATTTTGCTTTAATTCCTGGAAGTACAAGTAATGTTGTTAATCAAATACTGTTAGAAACAGATATTCCTGAAAATCATAAGCAAGCTATTTTAGCTGCTAAATCATGGGGTATGAATACTTCTTATGGTGTTGGGGAAGCTTTTGCTAATGCTTTGGAAGGCGGTTCAACAGCTGCCGAAGCAGTTAGTGAAGAAATAGCTACGTTACAAAACATATATAAAAACCCAATTGAAGCCCAAGGCCAGCTTATGGATAATGCAGGTCACTCTTCTTTTGATGTAAGAAAATATATGAATTCCTATAAGAAAAAAATGAGAAGTACAGTTATTGCAGCAATGGAAGATGATGTCCACTATGGTAATATTTTAACTGTTCCTGCATACTGTGTAGGTGATATTGCTCATCATATTTCTCAGTCAACATTCAATATGTGTAAGGATGACATGACGATGGGAATTATTGAGGCTACAACAGATGTTATTGAAACATCATTAAGAGATAATTTAGACAATTTTAAAAGCGTATTTGATGTATTGTCACTTGCTACTGGTTCATCAGCATGTGCAACTGAGTATATTCTTGAATTAGACGGTTTCAATGCAGTTATGATTGTTGATTTATTGACTAAACGTTTCCATAATTTTGTTCAGCAGTTTCCAACAAGAGGTGCTGCTGCAGAGCTGCACAACTGTGACTTTATGGACATGATTTACAGAGGTTGGGGATTTTTAGACAAAGCTAGAAAAGGAAGAGCTTCTGAATCAGGTATATTAAAACCATTAGTTTCTGGTTTTGAAGTTAATTTAAATTCTGTTGAAGAAAATGAAGTGATTATGAACCCTCAAAGGTATGCATATCCGGCATGTGCAATTTCTGTAAGGTTCTCTTCTTTAATGAGATTGGCAGATTATCCTTGTTTGCTTACCAGTGAACCAATAACTGCAACTATGATGACAAATATCATGGCTCTTAATAAAGAAGATGCTGGATCTCCAGTTAAAGGTTGTAAGAATTGTGCGTCTGCTTCATTAATTGATTTCAGACATGATTTCTGTCAGTGGAAAGATGCAGTATAAAGTAGGTGTGTTATATGGCGCCATGCGGTATTGGAAAAAAATTCATTGCTGAATTGCTTGGAACATTTTTCTTAGTATTTTTTGGAACAGGTTCTGCAGTTATCACATTGATGATATCAGAATCAGTTAATCCAAATAATGTGGGCATTGGAATTTTAGGCGGTTTGGGAGATTGGATAGCTATTGCACTGGCATTTGGTTTAACTGTAATGGTTTGTATCTATCTTTTTGGAAGAATTTCAGGAGCTCATTTAAATCCTGCAGTTACAATTGGATTGCTGCTTAGTAAAAATATTTCTTTAGCAGATTCTGTGTATTATATTGTAGCTCAGATAATCGGAGCTTGTTTCGGAAGTTTAGCAGTATTTTTATGTTTAGGAATGCCTTCAGTAGTTGTTGGAGGTTTAGGTGCAACTGCTCCTGGCATGGGTGTAAGTTATTTACAAACAATATTTGCGGAATTTATTGGAACTTTCTTTTTAGTGCTTGTAATAATGGGTGTTGCTGTTGATAAAAAAGCTACTCCTAATTTTGCAGGTTTATCTATTGGTTTTACAGTAACTGCAGTTATTATCTTTTTAGGACCATTTACTGGAGGTTCTATAAATCCTGCACGTACATTTGCTCCTTATTTGATGGATTATTTGGTTGGCGGAATAAATCTTTGGATATATTTCCCAATTTATTTAATAGGTCCAATTGCAGGAGCTATTGCTGCAGCATTGGTATATACTTATCTGGCTAAAGACAATGATGTTTGTGAAATACCTGGACCATTTAATTAGTTGCTATTAGTTGATAGTAACTAATTTTTATTTTTTTTTAAAAAAAGTAATTTAAGATAGCTGTTTAAGCTATCTGTTAAGTTTTTGATAGTTTGCAGCCTGCAAACCGTGGTATTTGATCATACCTTCAACTTCTCTTTGATCAGTTTCTTTATCTTCAAAAGTAATTTGTTCAATACTGTGTAAGCTGAAAGGAGATTCTCTGGTTAATGGTGCAATGGAACCTTTAAAGAGTTTCATTGTAACTTCACCACTTACTCTTCTTTGCATATGGTCAATAGCTTGATCGATATCTTCTCTTAAAGGTTCTTGCCATAATGCTCTGTATACTAAATCAGCATAAAGTGTACTCATGTACTCTGCAAATCTTAATTCATCAGTAGTAAGTACTAATTCCTCTAATGCCTGGTGAGCCGCAATCAGTAATTTAGCACCTGGAACTTCATAGGTTTCCCTACTTTTAAGTCCGATCATTCTGTTTTCAATAGTATCTACTCTACCAATACCATTTTCACCAGCAATTTTATTAGCTTCTTTAATAATGTCAATAAGGGGCATCATTTCTCCATTTATAGCTACTGGGATACCTTCTTCAAATTCAATAGATACTTTTTGAGGGGTGTCAAGTGCATCTTCAGCAGAAGCAGTCCATGCATAAATTTCTTCAGGAGGTTCATTTGCAGGATCTTCTAAAATATCCCCCTCAATGGATCTTCCCCAAATGTTTTCATCAATACTGTAAATTTTATCAGAGTTTAATTTGATGCCTTTTTCAGCAGCATAAGCTTGTTCTTCAGTTCTTGTTAAGTTTAATTCTCTGATTGGTGCAATAATATCTAAATCAGACATAGCTAAAATAACAGCTTCAAATCTGAATTGATCGTTTCCTTTTCCAGTACATCCGTGTGCAATAGCTGTTGCTCCTTCTTTTTTGGCAATATCGATAATTTTTTGAGCAATTAAAGGTCTTGCAAGTGCAGTACTTAATGGGTATCCTTCATATTCTGCATTTGCTTTTATTCCTCTAGCTATGTATTCATTTGCAAATTCTTCTTTAGCATCAATAGTGTAGTGTTTATAGCCGCCTATTTCTTTTGCCATTTTTTCAGCTTTAGCTATTTCTTCATCGCCTTGTCCTACATCTACACATGCAGTAATAACTTCAACATCATATTTTTCTTCTAATAATTTAACACAAACAGAAGTGTCTAATCCACCACTGAATGCAAGAACTACTTTGTCCATTTGATCACCATAATAAATATTATAAATTAATTTCTATTTTTAATAGTATTTAATATTAATTTAAAATCAGTGTTTTTAATTTATCAGTTAATTTTGTAATTTATTTTTTCTTTGTTTGTTGCAAATTTGTTTTATATTTTTAAAATCTAATTTTTTTCCATTTTAGAAAATTATTTTGATTTTTTTAATTAAATAATGTGGGAAGTGTCTTATTATATTGTTTCATTAATTAAAAAGTATGTTTAAGAAAAGAAAAATTATTTATTATATTAAGTTAAAATAAATGTAAAAAATATTTGATATGTGGGAATATGAACAGAAGAAAAAAACTGATTATACTTATCCTTATTGTATGTATTATTGGGATATTTGCATTTGTAGGAAGTTTCTTTTTAGGAGGTCCTAGTCTGGCTTCAGGTGATAAAAACATATTGGTCCTGGCTAGTGACAAAGATGAACAGCCTGGTGGTGGTGTAGATATGGCATACATGGTTAAACTGGAAAATGGAACTATAGCTAATTATACTCCTGTATATCCTGGTGGAATGACTCATCCTACAAAACAAGCTTTAGGTGGTCTTGAAGGGCCAATGCGTCTTCATGACTGTCTGTGGGATGGCCCGGAACAGGGTATGGAATATGCAAAGGAAATTGTAGAAGCTAATACTGGAATGCATGCTGATGCAGTAGTAATTATATATGATGACGGATTGGATGCCATTATAGATTCAATTAGGCCACTTAAAGTTGACGGGGTTGAAACGGATCTTGGTGCAACAGATATTGTAAGACAAAATGATAATTACTCTGGATATCATGGAAGGGATGATGGAATAACTGGAAATATGTCCAGGGGTGATGCTGTAATGGTGTTAGTTAAAGCACTTTCTGAAGCTTCTAAAGATCCAGTTAAGAAAAGTACAATGACCAAGGTAGCTCTAGAAGAATATTCTAAAGGAAATATTGTAATGTCTCCAAGTGGTTTTTTTGTAAAATTATTGACTACAAAAGGTTTTGAAAGCATTTCATAAAAATATTATAGTTTAAGCATATAAAGCTCATAGAATTAGTTGTCTTACAATTAAAGTTATGAGCTTCTTTTTATTTATAGTTTACTCCTATTTTTAGTAATTTTCTATTTTTATTAAATTTTAAAAATCTGATAAAGTAGATTGATTTTTTGGAATTAAAGGTTTATTAAAGAATAATTCATACCACATTTTTTCATGGCTTTTAGGGACATATATTACTAATATTTTTCGAGGCCTTGTAATTGCAACATAAATATTTCTTAATTCTTCGGTTAATACTCCTGTTTCTTTAAACTCTTTAACTATTTTTTTATATCCTTTTTCATTATTAGGTTTAGTTTTAAGTATTAATAGTGCAGCATCAAATGTTTCACCTTTAACTTTATGAATAGTGCTTAAAGAATATTTTTGATAGGTATCTGCATTTTCAAATAGATCCGAGATAATTATATGTTCATTAATTCGCCTAATTTTTCTTAATAATTTTCGTTTAATAAATAAATCTGATTTTTTCAATTTTGTTTTAAATTTAAAAATCCATTCATTTAAAGTAATATTCACTATAGGTGGCATAAGTTCTATCAGATTAAAGCATAACTGTCTCATTTCAAAAAATCCAAATTCATCAATATATTCTTTTTTCATAGAAGGAGTAATCTGTGGATCATTTAAAATTAAAGATATAATTAAATTTTCAAGTTTTATATAGGATTCATGCAATCTATTAGAATCAAATAACCATTTTGAATAAAGTAAATCATATAATGTGTCATTTTCATGGAAAAAATCTTCTTCTAACTCTGATTTTCCTTGAATCGTTTTTATTAAAGCATTACCTTTACAAAGCACGGCAATATCTTGCTTATTTACAGGTATATCATTTTGTTTACATAATTCTAAAAATTTATCTATGACTCCATTAAAAAAGTTATATTCATTTCTTGGTTTTTCATATCCTTTTATTTCAGGTGTAAATGTAAATGATTTAACATTAGGATTTACAGCCTTATATTTTTGTTTAACTAATTTTGAAGTAAATTCACAAATTTCTTTTGAACTCCTCCAATTTTCATCTAAGTTAATAGTTTTATATTTGTTGGTTAATTCTTTGAAAGATTTTGGGTCCGCTCCATTCCATTCATATATAGCTTGATTAAAATCACCGATAAAAATAGATTCTCGGATATTTGGATTAGTAATTATCTTGTCTATTATCTCCATTTTAATTTTATTTGTATCTTGAGCTTCATCAATTAAAAAAATAGGGAATTTATTAGCAATAACTTCTGAAATAAAATCAAATTGTTTAATTAATTTAAGTGAAAAATAATTAATATCATCTTGTGTTACAAATCCTTCTTCAAAATAACTATATTTCATTTTTTTAAGATTTTCATGATGTCTAGTTGGATTTTTTTCGTCAAAATTAAAAATTGTCCTTTTAGGACTTGTTTTAATTATTTTATCGCTAGAATTTAGTGAAAATATATCAAAATATTGGCCATAAAAATCATTTTGTTTTAGTTTATTCCATGAGGTTCCTACGCCACCCACTAATGTGGGTCTTTTCTTGAATGTAGGTAATAAGTAATAATATTTATAAAATATAAATTTATTAATAAATTTATCAAATGTTCCTATAAAATTAGGATATCTAATTTCAACATTCATTTCATCTAAATTTTGTTTTATTTCTTTCCATGCAGTATTGGTAAATGATAAAGTTGCTATTCCGATATAAGGGTCATTATTATTTTTAATTAACTTAACTAACTTTTTAGATATAGTAAATGTTTTACCACTACCAGCACAAGCATTTACTACAAATTTTCCAGTCGTATTAAGTATTTCTTTTTGTTTAGGAGATAGTTCTTTATTCATCATGTTTATCAACAACAAAAATAATAGCTTTTTTTATATATTCGGGGATAATAAAATCTGTTGTTTTATAATTTTTTTCTAAGAATTCTGCAAGTTCATATGCAAACTCTGATTTAGTTTTTTCTAGTTTTTTTACTAATATTTCAGGTGTAAATTCATCACAGTTACTTTTAAGATTATTCCTAATGCGTGGGTGTACTTTATCAAATATCTTTGGAATAATATCTGAATTTAAATTATTTTCAAATAGCTCCCATTCAAAGGTATTTCTACCAATAAATGCTTTAAAATTATTTTTTGATAATTTATTTAAATTATTTAATCTACTATCGCTTAATCCCTTTTTATCTCCATCATCATCAGTTAATACTGCACATTTAAAATTTAAACGTTTATTTGGATCATCTGAATTAAATAAACCACTATATCTTTGGAAAGATATTCCAGTAACAATCACTTCTATTCCATTTTTTTCCAAATCATATTTTTCACCAAGCATTTTAGCAAAAATAGGTAATAATAATGCTTCACTTATTCCTTCAACTAATATAACTCCATTTGAGAAAAATAGTTGTGATTTAGTTACATCTAAAAATTTTTTAAGAAAAATTTTATCTTCATTTTTTAAGCAAGTATCTTTTATAGAAGTGGCATAAATAGTGTTATTAATATTTTTCATAACAATTACATTGTCTAATTTTGTTTTTGCTGTAATTGTAGGTGAATGAGAGGATACAATAATTTGAAATTCATTATGTATATCTAACTTTTGTAAATATCTAAAAAAAGTACTCTCTAATTGAGGATGTAAATGTGCTTCAGGTTCTTCAATCAGAAGAAGATTATAATCTTGTTTTAATAGTTCTTTTCGTTGTATTATATCTCCAAAAATGGTTGATGCATAAATAAGGTTATTATATCCTAATCCATTTTGATAAAGATTAAAATAGTTTATTTTATTTGTTTCATCATCTAAATCTATTGGTAATTGTAGGATTAGTTTTTTAACAATATCTTCATATTCAAATGTTGAAAAATTGATATCTATATCTTGAAAATCATCTATAAAATTCATTTCTTTAAGATGAGTTATAATTTTATCTTTTCCTTCATTAAGAAGTTCTATCCATTCGTCATTATCAAAATTTTCCTTAATTATTGAAGCCATTTTTTCTTTATAATCATCATCTTTCAAATCTGCTATATTTAAAAAAAGTTTACTTAGTAAATTATTATTTGTAGGTCTTAAATCACGATTCACGTCTCTTAATGGGCTAAGATAAGTAAAGTTTAATGAATTCCACACTTCCCATGGAATTTTATTTTCAAAATCTTCTCCACCCCAAAATTCACGTTTTATTTTTTTAGAATTATTGGAGTTAATTAACGTAATTTTTCCATGAATTTCTAGGAAATCTTGCATATTATTATTTTCATCTATTTCAACAATATGCAAATCATTGAACCAATATTTTTCATTTTTATTATCAATTTTAAATTTAATTTTAAATTCAATTGGTTTAATTTCATCAGTTGAACCAACTCTAAAATCAGTTTCTTTCCAGTATATTTCATGAGGATAATTACCTTTATCGAAAATTAATCTTAATAAATCAATAATTGCTGTTTTTCCAGAGTTATTTTCTCCAATTAAAACATTTAGTCCTTTATTGAAAGATAATTCTAAATTTTCAATAGTTCTAAAGTTTCTTATCTTTAAATTAGAAATATGCATTTATATGTCTCCTGTTGTTTTTTCATTGGTTTTCAGTTTAATTCTGTTATTCCAATACTTTTCAAATATTCATATGTTCCATCATAGTATTCACTTGATCGAGTTGCATCTTCATCATCACCATCAGGAACAAAAATTACCATTCCTCTACGTGCTCGAGTTAACAGAACTCTATAAGAATTTATTAGGTAATTTCTCTCTATTTCGTTTGTATCTCTGATCTTGTTCCATTTTGTTCCTTTGAATTTATAATATTCAAATTCTCCATCTATATATCTAAGATTTGCATCCCATGCCATAATTGCATAATCTATTTCTAGTCCTTGGATATCAAATTCTGTAGCGGGTATTTCTAAGTGATTTGAACTTCTTACGTCTTCGGTTTCATTTAAAAACCATGCTTCCTGATTAATATTATTTTTAACAAATATTCCTTCAGGTATTAATCGAAGTCCATTTGATTGAGCTAATAGTCCATATCTTATTGTGTCTGCTTCTTCTGCAGTTTCTTGTTTTATCCATTTTTTAGCTGCATTTAAATTTCTTGTAATATATAATGGATATTCTTCATTGAATTCTTTAAGCATATTGATAGCTTTATCTTTATCATTATTTAATAAATATTCAATGAAATTTGGAAGATTTGGTGCGTCAAGAGACCTTATTGTACTATATAAGAATAGTTTATCATTATCATTTATTGTTAAATCTTCTAATTGGTTGTTTATATCTAAGCTTTTTTTAGAAGCATATATGTGCCAATTTTGGAATTTATTGCTTAATGCTTTAAACCATTCGTTGATTCCAGCTTCTCCTTTATTAATTTCTTGTCCTTGTCCAACTAAGCAAATTATTACTGCCCAATCTTTTTGACGGTCCATAATACTTATTAAAAATTCAGGTTCAGACATTCCAAAGTTTTCAATTTGCTTTTTGTTTTTCATAAAAGTTTCAGTTTGGTCTTGTGTCCATGCTCTTTGAGCTTCATCAAAAATTACAATTTTTTCATGTTGTACATCATCGTTATCTATTGCATCATCTCGGAATTGGTGAATTGGTTGTATAAATGAAATTACTTTTAGTTTAGCAGCATTTTTGGTAATGTTATTTCTTTTAGAACTATCTCTTGCTAGAGCTTCTTGTAAAACTTTTACTAATGGGCCATTGCCTGATAAAAATACTGCTGGTTCATCATCGGTTACGCTTCTTTTTGTTGCAGTATTTAGTCCGATTAATGTTTTTCCAGCTCCTGGAACTCCAGTTAAAAAGATTATTGATTTTTGATTGTTATTTTTTGAATTTGTGATTATTTCATCAATGCTTTGTTCTGTTTCAGCTAAAAATAAATCATCAGAACTATAGGTTTTAATATCTTCAACTTCGTGAGTTTCATATAATTTTCTTGCGGCTTCTAAAATGCTCGGTGTTGGTGCATATTTTGACTTTGACCAATTACTTAAATCGGTATCGGTTTTATAGTCTTGACAAATTTTAGAAATAATATCATATAAATTTTCTTTATTAGCTTTAAGGATGGTGAATATATTATTTTCATGAAGTTCGATTTGGTTGTTTGTTGTCTCAGCTTCAGTAGCTACAAGAATTGGTATAAGAATATTGTTCCTACTTTCATAATGATAATTTTTTAATATCTTTATGTAATTTTCTAATTGGTCAAGATCAGCTTTTTTGTATTCAGTTTCACCAACTTTAAATTCAATAATAAATACTAAACCATCTATTAAAAGAACATTGTCTATTATAGAACCCATTCTAGGAATAGTGTATTCAAATATGATATCACCATTATCAATTGGGGATAATTGTTCCTTTAAAATGTTTATTTGAGATATCCATGCATTTTTCTGCAGGTCACCTAACTCAAAATTATAATTTTTAGTCAATTCTCCTAGAATATAGTTATTGTCATTATTTTTAAATTCATTTACAGAACTTTCATAACCTAATTTAACCATTTTACAGCACCAATTCAATCTTCATTAACTTCTTTATATAATATTTAAATAGTTTTTATTTAATAATTTTTTATAAAGATACCTTGATGAGGAATATGAGTATGGAACCTGGAGAAGTAAGAACTTGGAATTCGCAAAAAGTTGAACGTTGTTGTTATGCTGATTTAATAGCTAATTTTAGCAAAGAAAATGAAGAAGAATTTATTAACCAACTTAAAACAGCTTTTTTAGAAAGTTATTCACTTGATTTAAGTGATGAACAGGTTCATGCTTGGAGAGATTCATTTAGAGTAATGCATAATGTTAATTTACATCAGGATATTAGTATTCTTTTTGAATACTCTCTTCCTTATGAATCTGGACGACGGCCTGATGTTATTTTACTTTCTAGTGAGGATGTTGTGATTCTTGAGTTTAAAATGAAATGTTATTAAGCAAGAAGATATCGATCAGGTTAAAGCTTATGCAAGAGATTTAAATGAGTATCACTATGAATCACGAGATAAAAAAGTTATTCCACTTTTGGTTTTAACAAGAACTACTAACTTGGATAAAAAAATAGATAATGTTCAATGTGTATCTGATGATATGCTTCAAAAGGTTCTTGATAGTATTTATTCTAGTGAAATAAATGTATGCGATATTAAAGAATGGACTTCTTCGAAATATGAACCATTGCCTACAAGTGTTGAGGCAGCAAGACGTATTATGGATGATGAAGAGCTTCCAAATATACGTAGGGTAAATAGTACCTGTATCCCGCAAACACTAGTAAATTTAAAATATTTAACATCATATGCAAAAAACAATAAAAAACATGTTATTGCTTTTGTTACAGGAGTTCCAGGTGCTGGTAAAACCTATTTGGGACTTCAATATGTTTATGATGTAAAAGATGTTAACTCCGTTTATTTATCGGGTAATGGTCCATTAGTTGAAGTGCTAACTGATGCTTTAAAAAGTGACGTATTTGCAAAAGAAATACATAAAGTTGAAACAGAATTTATAAATCATGGAGCTTATGATTTTAATAAAAATGTAATAGTATTTGATGAAGGTCAACGTGCGTGGGACCTTGAAAAAATGCAAGAAAGAGGTAGAGGAGATTTTACAGAACCTGAAGTTATGATTAATTTATGTGAACAACGTCTAGAATGGTGTGTTTTATTAATATTGGTTGGTGAAGGCCAAGAAATTCATACCGGTGAAAATTCAGGTTTAATATTATGGAATAACTCAATTAATAAAGGAAACAAAAAATGGGAAGTTGCATGTCCTTCAAAATTAACACATCTTTTCCAAGACCAATTACTAATTAATAACATTGATAATGAATCTTTTGATTTAACTGTTTCTCTACGCTCACACTTATCTGGTACAGTAAGTAAATTTATAAATTACATTATGGATGGAGATATTGAAAATGCAGCAAAACTTTCACAGAGTATTTATGCTGAAGGTTATAATATGTACTGCACAAGAGACCTCGATGCTGCAAAATCATATTGTAAAAACAGATACCTAAATGAACCAAATAAAAAATATGGCCTTATTGCATCATCAAAAGGAAGAGGGCTATTTAAATATGGGATAAAAAATGCTCCCGAAATAACCCGAAAAATTAATAATGGTAAATGGTTTAATGCACCCTCATCAGATCTTAAATCATGTTGTGCACTAAAAGATACAGTTACAGAGTTTAATATTCAGGGTCTTGAATTAGACATGCCTATTATTGCATGGGGTATAGATATGCTTTGGAATGGTAGGGAATGGCTGAAATTTAAACCTCGTCAAGATAAAAATAGTGATGCAAATACATATAGAAGAAATAGTTATAGGGTATTATTAACAAGGGGAAGAGATGGATTTATAATTTTTGTACCACCAAAACCTAAAAAATTAGATTTAGTGCATGATATGTTAGTTAACTCAGGGATAAAAGAATTGAAAAATATTTGAAAGTTTATTTATTAAGTTAAAGTTTTATGTAGAATTGTAAGGACTATTAGAATAAAAAAATAGTTGTGACTATTCTTGTTTAAGAATAGCTCACATTTTTAATTTTGATTATTCTATTAAATGTAGTGTAAACGGAAAATGATAGATTTTTGCAATGGTCTTGTGTAGTTCATCATCAGTTTCCACATCAAATGCCTTTTTTATAAGAGTATATTGGTCTAATTTTACAGGAGGATTGCAACTTTCACAAATATAACAATGCTTGTAAACACGAGCATCATGATTTCTATCTTTAGAAAGTATACAAGGAATTAAGTCATAATTAATCATGTTCTCGTCCTTACAGACTTGAAGATAATCAATATCAAAAATAATTCTTATCAGTTTCCTCAAATCGCCTCTATTAAGCTGGACTAACATACTGTCAAATACTTCATCACCAAAGTAAGAACCTTGCATAAAATCAAAATCTTTATCTTTTAACACATCTAAACAATTGGATGAAGATATGTCCTTTTTAATTTGCTCAAAAAACTCTATAAATGAAGTTTCATTATAATCTAAGTTGGATTCTATTCCAGATTTTTTCAATGCAATAATTAAATTATCAGTCTCTTCAAAAGGTAATTTGTCCCTTTCAAATTTCTCAATACCATAAAATTTGCCTTCGACATTTTTACTCCACCAATAGGTTATCTCACATTCTTGGGTTGCATGTCTGCCAATTGCTAGATAAATATCTCTGCAGTCAGGATTATTTGGATTTTTATAGGCATATGGAATATATATTCTTGCTTCATCATACTGATAACCTTTTTCTTTTAATTTGTCATCTACTTTATAAATTGAAAGTTTTTGGATACTTTCATCTCGATTATATTCATCTTTCATATTTTTGGCTCCTTTTGTTTTAATTTCGTCTGTTATTATACTATTTTTGTTAAATTGTTCTTCTACCATATTATCATCTCATAAAAAAGTTTATTGGAGATTAAACATCTCCTTTAAATTTATCAGCATTTCATTTTTTGTTTTAGCACCAGTTACTTGCATTACAAAATCATATCTATTAAGATTCACACCGCAAGCACTACAATAAAAACGATTATCAAAAGTTGCTGCACTAGCATGATTATCATCATGAAACGGACAGCAGTAAGTATTTCTATTTTCATAAATAGCTATTGGTTCACCCAATGTTAAAAGGGCAAGGTTTCTTAAGTCAACATCATTAAATAAATCATTGTTGTGTGTTGATTTATTCATTGTTAACTTTCGACTTTTATTTTCTCTTTTTATCTCCTTATTAAAATCATCATTTAAAGATTTTAGTAAATCATTGAAAGTAGCTGGAGCATAATATTCACATATATCAAATTCAACAGGAGTATTGTCTTTTTTAGCTATCAAATCCAAAACCTCATCATAACTTAGTTCTTTAGAAATGGGCTGACAATATAATCCAGTTTTTGAATTAATGCTATATGGTACTCTTTGAAGTCTTCTGTATGCATCCTTATTAACCGCAAGGTCAAGGGTTTCTAAACCTAAATTCTTTTTAAAAAGAGTTGCTAAATGTTCACTGATGTGACCTATTTGATTTAGCTGCATTTCCTTAAAGAAAACATTAACATGGAAACCTTTACTTCCACTAACAATCAAATAAGGATTAATTTCTTTATTTTGTAAGTAATTGCATAATTTTGTAGCTTCTTTAAAAGGTTTTTCTAAAAGATCTTCTTCAAAAATTAATGATCTGTATTCACTTTGCAATGACCTGATTTTTTCTCTTCTTTTATTACCAACAAGATTACTTTGTGTATCAAATATTTCTTTTTTAATAACTGATGCTTTTTCACTATCAACATCAAAGTCAAAAAACAATCTATCAGAATATCTATTCATATTATTACCTATTTTGTATTCATCAAGAGTCTTGTAATAGCTGATTTCTGCTCCAAGAAGTCCATAAAGTCCTGAATGAAACTTAGGATTTAAAAAGTCTAAAAAAATTTTTGATGGTTCGATATCATAGTTATATTGTTACTATTTAAAAAAAGAGGTTTTGATATCTCATGAAGATATCTAACATCTCTATAATAGTTACTGTTATAATAATCTCGATGGTGGTCTCTTAAAGTATACATAGTTAACCATCTCCTAAAAGCTGTTTAAAACTGTCATTAACTTTATAGTAAACTCCATCATTTGTTAGATCTTTCAAAACTAATTGACAATTTACTAAATCATTTATGCATTCACTTACGGAGATAGCTAAAAAATCAACACTAACTTCACTGTCTTCCTGTATTTTGTCAATAAGTTCTTTTGCAGTTAAACTCTCATTTTTCAAGCATACTCCAATAGTATAAGCTAATTCAGTATTTTTTATCATACTTATGTTGCTTGTTAAATAATAGTTAACACCTATTTTTCTATTTTTTTCATCTATTGGGGCATTTCCGCTACTTTTTGAAGGTTGTGATAATTGTTGTCATCATCATGTGGACTTAATATTTTTGAATTTTTTAAGATGCAGCCAACATCTTTTACATAAGTTAAATCAGCATAACTAGCATCCCTAAGATTAACGGAATACTCCTCAAAGTTAAAACCTTTTATTGCACCTTTTATAAAACTATAATAAGAATTATATTCATCTAGATGGATTTCATCAGGATATAATTTCTACAGTAAGAATTTAGGTACTCCCATCCATCTTCATTAATTGAAATATTTGACAAGGTTAACAATGAGTATAAAATGTCTAATTTAAACTTTAGAGCATTAATGTGCTTGTTATTTTCAATTTCACAAGCTACACAACCATTATTTTCATCATTCTTTTTTACTTTATAGTATGTCCATTGTGATGAGGGGTTATCTGAATCAAACTTAATTTTACCTATTAGACCAAGATCTTCTAGTGATTTAGCAGTGCCCTGAGATTTATCTAAATAATTTCTTAAGGTATTGATGTTGATATCTGTAGCTGTGGAAATGTTGCGCCGGGTATATTCCTTTCCAATAATCTTGTCTTTTTCCTCTCGTGAATCGCTTTCTTTGTATTTTTTCAAAGCATCTTCATTGTCTTTATAAGCTTCCTCACGAGTCTTTTCAGGCAAATAGTCGAGAATCTTAATTTGTTTTGAGTTAAGTTTTAATTCTTGAGTTTCTGCTGATTTATCCCATAACTCTTTAACAAAACAATAATCCTCATAAGAACCAATGTATATTGCTTCATTATTAATTTCAACACTTTTCCTTTTCTCAACATGGAAAAAGGTCTTAGATTTAATCAATGTAATAAAACCTTTTATATTTCTATTATTGAGGGAACTAGGATCAAACAACAATGTGAACGGATTAAAAACAATTATATCTTTTTCAACAAGGTATTGAATAGCTGCTTGGATAATCAACCTGCTCCTTTTAATAATTTCATTATTATCAGAGTCAATAACAGCATTTGTTTGAATTTTATGTTTTATACTTGTTTTACTAGCTTCTTTTTTAATAATGATGTTTAACTTGTACAAACGGTTTAGAAGTTCTTCATCAGGATTTTGTTTAGCATAAGTTAAGATAACTAGAAATTTACCTTCTAATGTAAAAGTTCTTGATTTACCATCAATAACAGTCTTTAACTCTTTAACTGGCTTATTATTATCAGCTAACTCTTTTATAACCTCAATCATAGGTTCACTCAGGACAACATCATCAAAAATTAAAATGTTAAATTTCCCGTAGGAATCTCTATCATAATAGATATTTTTAGGAGATACTGTACGTAATATATGTATGTAACAAGGAGGGTAATTTTTAGAGGTCTCAATAATAATATCAGTTTTTCCAACACCTGTATCAGCATTAAGCTCTGTATGAACTGGTTGGTCAATAAAAACTGATGATAATATTAATGGTAGTTGCTTTTTAAGTTCCATATTACCTTCATGAGTCCAAGAAATGCTTGATATGATATTATCAAAAAGAGTATCTTCTTCTAACATTGTAAGTGCTTCTTTTTGAATTAACTCATCATAATCTAGAAAACTTATTGTGTCTGATTCCTGTTCTTCTTCAATTTCCACATCTTCTGGAAACTCAAAGTCAAGTTCTTTTAAAACACTTAAACAATTAGCTTGGATAATAGTGCTCTTAAAAGTGCTAACAAACAAAACCATTTCATCTTCATCAATATTGAGTCCTGCATTTTCAGCAGTAGTAAATAAATTAGTAACTAATTTCTTATCTTCTTCGTTAATTAATTTATCGTTTCTGTAAATGGTTAAAGTCTGGAAACTATTGTTTATGTACTTAGTCCATGTATAGATGATTTCTGACTTTTTACTTTGATTTCTACTTACTTTTAAATAAATATTTTCATGATGAAAAGGGATGTATATGCCTGTATCATCATATTTGTAATTATTTAACTCTTCAGTTACCTTATAAATACATAACTCGTTTTCTATAGCAATTTCTTTTTCAATAATTGATTTTATATTATTAAAACTATCTTTTGTCATAATATTCTCCTTGAAAAATGGTGTCCAAGGTGAAAAAGTATTTTAAATATTAGACACATACATCTATTTGCGGTTAGGTGATGTGTTCATGTTACTTTTTCTAAACTTGGATACATTACTTTTCTTTTACATTAAATCTGATTCTCTTTCTGACTCGTAAAAGAGTTGTTCTATTAATTCATCTTCAGTTGGTTCATCTAAGTCTAAAAAACCATACTTTTCACAATATCCGCAGTAATCGCATTTTTTATACTGATAAAACATGCAAATATCAACTTTTTTATTCATCATTAAAATCACCTATTTTAATGGTATCTCTTGTAATGTCATCATAAAAGGATTCAATAATTTGTTCACAATTCATCTCTAAAATTTTGTTTAATATTAAATCGAGATTTTTCATACTGTCATTAATATGGTTTATATTTAAATCTAAGAGTCTTTGTGATGATTTTCCAGAATCTATTTGATTAACCATTTCTTCAAGTTCTTTTACTGTAAATTTGTCTTTTATTCCTTCATTGTGGAAGTATAGGATGCTATCAATTAAATGTGTTGCAATTAAACTAATACAAGTTCCATGATAAACAGCATTATCAATAACTTTCCTAAGATAAGCTAATTCAACTATCATTTCCTCTACAGTTTCTTTTTCTAATATACTATTTTTAAACTTATTATTCATTTTTATCACCTTTGTTAAAGACAGGGTTTATATTTTTAGTCAACCATTGACTGTTATTACAAATTTTACAATTTTTTTCTTCTATTTCACTTAATTCTATAATCAAACAACCCAATACAACATGAAATCCTAATAAGGAGTTAATAGCTTTTAAACCATTATTTGTTTCCATATCGATTGTTTCAGGATCAAATTGAGGTAATGAATCTAAATACTCGTTAAATGATATTAACAAGGTATATAAATGATTCATCTCAAGTTGCAGGGCATCTGTTTTTTTGACTAAAGTTCTCATACTTTTGAACTCATTATTTTTTCTACTACTTTGTGATATAATATCATCTCCTTTATCATAGTGATCGTAAAAATTTAAATTATTAAAAAATTATTTTTTAACTAATAACTAACAATCACTATCTTATAATTTAAAATAAGTGTTATATAAACTTTATTATTTATTTAAAGAGTTATAAATGCTTTATTTATTACTTAAACTAAGGAAATTAATTTTAATTTTTTACAAATTTTCGTATTTTTTTTACAAAAACATAAAATTATTACTCAAAAACAAGTAACAAATTATTTATTAATTGCTATAGAAAGTTAATGTCATGGATAAAGAAAAATTAACTATCGATGATATTTTCACTGCGATGACAATAAGTAGGTCTATACTTGATAAAGCATTGATAACTTTCATAATATCCTCAGGTTTAAAAAATCAAATAGTGAGAGAATTAAAGATAAAGGATTTGCTGGATGCGTGTGAATCTTCTTTTAAAGAACAAACCTATATTAATAACATTAAAACATTATTAATTAGTTCTGATTCAAAATTATGTCCAAAACCAACAGACAATCCCTTTAACTTAGAAACATTACTTCAAATGGATCCAATGAAAATAATGCCTTGTTGGAACATACCTGGAAAAATAGCATTTAACACACCAGAATCAACCTACTATCTATTTTTATACTTAAAAGGCAGAAAAAATCACGAAAAAATAGAAAACAATGATTATCTCTTTGAAATATATGGTAAAAACGAAAATGAAGATAATTTTGGCCAGTTAGAACCAAAATACATATCTAAACGTTTTAACATTATTAATGATAGATTACATGAAATAAAAGAGACACCAGCTTCATTCAATGTATCAAATTTAACAATGTACTTTAAGTCTACATGTGAAAAACATTTACAAGGTTCACATAGACAAGATGCATTTGACTTGTTAATAGGTAAAGCTAAGAAAAATAATTATTATTTAAACAATGAAGGAATTAAAAAATGTTATTGCCGATTAACACCTTATTTAACAATAAATTTTGCATTGTATCATCCAAATATTAACCAATACATAATAGACTTTGACCAAAAAAATTTCAATCCACAACATAGGGTCTTTTCTGAATTTGATATTAATACAATTTTAAAACTAACATATAATAATAAAATGGTTGGTTTTCAAGAATTTGACCCATATGATGGTATAAACATTGCATATAATAAAGCTATTCATGATAATAAATTAGGTTATTTTTATTATCATAAAAACTATATCGATGACTTATTTAATTATGTAAAAACTAAATTATTCATTAATCATGTTTTAAGTGACATTAATATTAAAATAACAAAAGCAAAGTTGGACTTAAAAGTTAATGAAATCATAAATAATTTTAAAGGAAATGGTATTTTTGAAATTTCGGGTGTAAATGGAGCTGAATATAAAGAAATATTGAAAGAATCTATTAAGAAGGATTTATATGATAAAAAATCAATCATAATTACATCAGAGTATATATGTGATGTTTTCGAAGAAATTATTTTTAAATATGCTAATTTGTTTTAAGAGTAACAATAGTGTATATGAAAAACTATTTATTTTTTTGTTATTATTTGAAGAAGTGATTTCTGATGGAATATGTGCTTGTAATATGTTAAGTTATCTTTAAAACAATAGGTCTATTTTTTACAGAGTTTGCATCGACTAGTTATTTATTAATATGATGTATTAGTAATATATTAAATAATATAAATATTGTATGAGGTTCGTTTTTATGGATGAAATTTCTATCAATTCTCCAGATAGGGAAATTTTAAAATATCTAAAAAAATTAGGAAGATTATCTTCAGATTTTGATGGAGATAAATTCATCCCATTTCTAAAACATGAAAATAGTGAAGTTAGATTACTTGCTATTAAAAATTTGGGTAAATTAAAAAATATTAAATATTTAGATATTGCTAAATCCGTATGGCAAGATGATGATGATTCTATGGTTAGGAGGGAAGCAGTTTCAACTATTGGGCGAATGAAATGTGAAGAAATTGTCCCTGTCTTACTCGAGGTTCTTGAAGATGATGATCCTAAAGTTGTTTTACAAGGAATAAGAGGATTACTTCCATTCAAAAAAACTGATGAAGTAAATGGAGCATTTAAAAAAATAGCTAACCATCCAAATGAAGTAGTTCAACAAGTAATTCGAATGGAAACAAATCCAGTTGGCAGATATAAATATGATGCAGTTAATTCCCCCGATTATCTGAAAAATGTTGTTGTTAATGCGGATGTTTTAGACACGTTAAATTTAGTTCCTGAAGAAAGTATTCATTTGACATTTACATCACCCCCTTATTATAATGCAAGAGACTATTCAATTTATAAAAGTTATGATGAATATATCAATTTCCTTACATCTGTTTTTAAAGAGGTTCATAGGATTACAAAAGAAGGCAGATTTTTTATATTAAATACATCTCCAGTTATTCTTCCACGTGCAGGTAGAAAATATTCAAGTAAAAGATATGCGATACCCTTTGATATGCATGCAAAATTAGTTGAAATGGGTTGGGAATTCATTGATGATATAATATGGATTAAACCAGAGGGAGCAGCGAAAAATAGGGTTGGTGGATTTTTACAACATAGAAAACCTTTGGCTTATAAACCTAATATGGTTAGTGAATATTTATTAGTTTATCGTAAAAAAACTGATAGGTTACTTGATTGGAATATGAAACAATATGACTCCAACATTATTGAAAAAAGTAAAGTTTTAGGAGATATTGACAATAGTAATGTGTGGTATATTCAGCCAGATAATGATCCAGTTCATAGTGCAGTTTTTCCTGAGGAATTATGTGAAAAAGTAATTAAATATTACTCTTATAAAGGAGACTTAGTTTTTGACCCATTTGCAGGTTCTGGAACATTTGGTAAGGTAGCTATGGCTATGGAGAGATATTTTTTCTTAACTGAAATTCAAGAAGATTATTTTAAAAGAATTGGTGATAGATTAAGTGATATTCCTTTATCATTACTTAGAAAACCTAAATTTTATAATTTATCTAAATTTGAAGAGGTAATAGGAAATGGATGATCAAACGAAGAATAAAATTATTAAAGAAATTATTCGTCGTGTTATTCTAAACACTGGTGAATCACATCGTCTTGTTGTTCAAGAAGTTTTGGATGAAGAATTTATCAATTTTTGCATTGATTTCTTTAAAAAAATTGTTGATAAAAAGCTTTCTGGTGAACCAATCGATGTTGATTGGTATAAAAACGAGTTTTTAAATGAAAAATTGAGTAAAGATGATATTGCAGTTAATGCAGGATTGAACATGAAGTCTATTACTAATGCATATAATACTTCAGCTAAATTAACTGTTATTAAAGCATCTCTTGATCATTATGAAAGTTTCTGTGATACTATTGAAAGATTAATTGAAGAAGGTGGAAATTTAGAAATTGAATTAACAATTAAATTTAAAGGTGTTAGTGTTGATTTAAATGTTAGTGAAAGTTTAATTGTTATTAATGCTTTAGCGGTTAAAAGATCTGCTATTGCAGGAGGATTATGGAGTTTTTCAGGTAAAAATGCAGAAAAACCATTAGTAACAACATTATGTAAACTATATGATGTACCTCAAGAATTTTATTCAGAAATCGGGCCTGAATCAAAAAGAGAAATAGACTTTTACATTATTTCAAAAGATGGAATTCCTCGTAGAACTGAAGTTAAATTAATGGGTAGAGGTAATCCAGAATCGGCAGATGTTATTCATGCAAGAAGCACTGAAATATTTGTTGCAGATAGGTTATCTAATTTAAATAAAGAACAATTTGATGAAAGAGGAGTTCAATGGGTTGCATTAGATGATGAAGAAGGATATAAAAAATTCAAAGATATATTAAGTTACTATGATATTCCTCATTGTGATGATCCAATTAATGTTTTTGAGAAGTTAGATAACATTTTGGATGAAATGTTTAGATAATTGTTTAGAAAAAATAGTGGAGTAAGTGGTAGTAATGCCTAGTGAATCAGATCTAGAAAGACATATCAATAAATTAATGATAAGTAAAATTATTAAAACAGATAGTAGTTTTTCGGAACAACATGCGGAAAATTTTATAACTCATGCTTTCAATAAACATCCATTTATTGGACATATCGATGGTAATAACAATAAATATTGGAAAGGATATACCTCAGAATATAAATATACTTATAAAACTAAAACCACAACGGTAAATGATGAAAAAATTCAGACAAAAGAATTGGATGAAGGTATTAATGAACTTTATGAAAATGATGTATTTATATCTAGAATTTTTAAAAATACTTATGTAATAAAAAAAGATGCAATATCTAGTCCAATGTTCATTGATACATTTATTTTACCGGATTTAAATTTTATTTGCATTATTGGAAGTAAAGATAATATTAGAATTCCTGATGAAACCATCAAAGATTATTTGCTTGAAAATGATATTAAATATGAAGAAATTAATATATGTCATGATTTTTTATTATGGATTTTATGGAAATTATCTTTGGGTGAGAATATTTCCTCAAAAATCCATTTAGATTATTTTGAAGATTTAAGAGTGGGTTTGGATAATCCTAAAGATAATAGTTATGATGATTCACCAACAAGTATTAAAACTGAGGGGACTGGTCATGAAATGCCTTCATTGCCCATTTGTTATGGATTATTTAATAGAAAAGCATTAAATCATCTTAAAGGGGAGTTCATTTATAACAATTATACTTTTATCTTAAAAATAGATATATTTAAACGTGATGAACAAGAAATAAGTAATATTCATATTCATTCAAATGGTAGTTTAGATGGTTTAAAATATAGTGAAAAGCTTCAGTTGGTGTTGCCCTTTTTATATAATTTATCTGAACTAATTTATGAATGGGAAGGTTATGATAAAGAAAGCAAATATCCTGATGAAGATTATTTAAATAAGTTGCTAGAAAATGCACAAAATGAGTTTGATGAGATGGTTGAGTCTTTTGAAGAATATAAACATTCTTTTTCATCAAAAAATTAGTAAGATGTGATTAAAGATGATTTTGTATATTTATAAACTTAATAAATTTGATAAAGATAGCTTAAATAATCTACCAAAAAATATTAAAATACAAAATCAAAATAATGGCATGATTCGAGCCATAGTTTCATTAGAAAATTTTTCTAATGAGATAATAATTTGTTTAAATTCAAATTTTTTATTTATTATGGCTAATAAAAAATCTGAAAAAAGAAAATTGTTTAAATTTTTATATTCTCATTTTAAGGGGAATTTGTCTTATTTTAGACCGTCTTCTGAAGAAGAATTTCAATTTTTAAATTCAACTAATAATCCTTCTTTAAAATTTATTCATGATAATAAAATACAATATAGTAATAGTTTAACAAAAAAATATTTTGAAAAAAAATTAAATGAAGATTATTATTTATTTGAAGCAAATATCAAAATAGATTCAATACCTGATTGTTATTTTTTATATTATGGTGATGCAATTAAAATTAAAGATATTTTTAAAAACTATTTAGATGAAATAATTACTTTCTTTGAAGATAAATGGGTGGTGGGATAATTATTAATTCAATAAAAATTTTTCCCATTGCATTTAAAAATTATTGTCATGACCATATAAATGATATAACTATTTTTTCAGTTTTATTTGGTCTAATTGCAGCATTATTTCCAGTATATAAATTTTTTGAATCAAATTTGTACTTATTAGTTATAATAATACTGATATTAATTATTTTAATTTTAGTTCATTATCATTATTGGAAAAGGGATAATTTTTTTACTATAAAAATTAATTTTGATGCATTATTATTAATTGAAGGTAGAAATGATACTCATTTATCAATTGATATTTCAAAATTTATTGTACCTTCTGAAGATATGTTAATGTTAACTATCACTTTGGAGTTTGATGAGTATGTTAAATCTGATTTGTTAAAACATTCTTATTATACATTAATCTTCAAAAAACCTAATAATTTAGAAATCAAAGCAATGAATAATCCAAAATTTAATCCAGTTGTTGTTGCAGATGGTTTTGATGATTCTTTTTATTGTATTAAAGTAGATTATAAAAATAATTCTATTGATAAATTTTTGTTTGAGTTACAAGCTGATGAAAATACTAATGGTGAATTAGAGATTTATTTTCAAGTTGGGGAGGTTGATACTAATTTTAATAAAGTTACATCAAAAAAATCTCCAATTTTATTTGAAGAAATTTATTCTAGAGATATAAATATTGATAATGAATGTATTATTATTATTGATAAACGAAAAATTTAATTTGAATAGTATTATAATTTGTTATAATTATTAGTAAGACATTAAATACTAATATTAATATTGGATTAAGGAGGATCTATAGATTAAAACCATTTCCTGTCCAAGTCCTAATTTTGATTTTGTTTAAATTAAAATTATATTTAAGATTCTGTTTATTAAATTAACGGTTCAAATATCAATAATGTATTTTTTAATTAAAAAAAGTATTATATTATAATTTACAGCAAATTAGTCAAGTCATGTTTTTTATTATATCTTTAATTTTATCAACTAACATTTCCTTTTGTTTTTTCAAAATTGCATTTTCATTTTCTAATTGTTCAATATACTCTTTATCAGTCATATTATCACCTAAAATAATAATTATGAAGGTTTAATAACTAAACCTTCTATTTTTCAATTGATTCAACTTCAGCTAAAAAATCATTTAAGTCTTGCTTTAGCTGCATTGTATTTCCAACTTTATTTTCATCAAATTGTTAATGCATCAATGTGTTCAATGAACTTTTTCTTTAAAATTTCTGGATTTTCATAAAAGTATGCTCCATGTGTTTTATCTTTTGCTCTTCCTTGAAGGGCATCAATTTCAGCAATACTTAATCCTTCATTATAAAGTACAGATGAGTGAAACTTACGAAACATATGTGACCTAAGTCTTCTATATGTACCTACTTTTCCTAGTTCTAACCTATCATTTAGTTCAATTAGATTCATTGTTATTGTTCTATCGTTCCTATTAAAAATTGGATCGGTTAATTTTTTATTATGTCCTTCTTTTTTTAACATCACATTCACAGCTTTCATTGCTTCAGGTGTTGCATATGTAGTATAAAATTTGTTTGTTTTATTTCTTTTTAGCTTGAATGTTCCAATTACATGTTTACCTTTCATTTGGTATATTGCATCTTTTAAATTATCTGCATCATGATAATCAGAAGTAGCTTTTAGATAATCGGCAACTGTCACTGACATTACTTCTTTTTTAGCGCAGCCTGTTGAGCAAGCAAACAATATAAATGCTTTGTAGAAATCTTCAGATATGTCAATTGCATCTTGTAGGATTTCTTTTGTTAACATATCTTCAAATCCAACAGGGAGGGGTTTATTGGCTGTTGTATTGCTTAATGATGGTAATGCTTGTAGTTCTATTTCAAAGAATCTGTAAAATGTTAATATTCTTGTGAAATGATGTGATGCAGTGTTTTCTAAATGTTTTTTATAGATTGCACTTCTATACTTCAGCAATCTTTTTCTTATTTTACGGTTTTTCCACCTTATGCCTTCAACTTCCTCAGCTTCTGCTTCATCAATTAACTCCTGAAGAGTCATTCCATTGAATTTAGCATATTTCTTTAGACTATATCTATAAGTCCTTCTTGTTGACTCTTTGAGATTTCTACCCTCGCAGAAGTCAATAAAAATTTCTTCAGTCATAATTTTTCATCCTCAAATACTATTTAATTTTCTAAAGCTTTTAAAGACGAAAAATTCTATGAGGAATACTTCATAATACTGTTATAATTTCTTGTATTGCGTGTTACTATACTATTATAATTTCTTTGTTAAGTTTAATAAAAAATAGTTTGACAGAAGAGAACTCTTAATTGGGGTCTTATAATTGAGGTTGAAAAGTTATATGGGTTTTACATTTAAGAAAAAATCCCCCAATTAAGAGTTAGAGATTCAAAAGTATGTTGGTACTTTTTCTCTCTACTATTTACTTGGTATGTTCTGGTATATAAAAGTTTAGGTATGCCTAAAATTTATCAACAAATCATTTTTTGCACAAAATTTAATTAATTTCGAGTATGTGGAATTTCCTTTTAAAGTATTTTTATTGCCAATTACTATTAATTTTCTTTTAGCTCTGGTAATTGCCACATTAAGTCTTCTTAAATCTTTTAAAAATCCGATATCCTTATTTTTATTACTTCTTACAGTTGAAATTATTATAATTTCCTTTTCACGGCCCTGAAAACCGTCTACACTTTTTACTTCAATGGGGATTTTGTCCTGGATTAAATTGACTTGGTCGGCATAGGGACTTATAATTCCAATATCCTTTGGATTTATTCCAGTTCCCAGGTAAAATTTAGCTATTGAAGTAGCAATGTCTGCTTCGCTTTGGTTGATAATGGATTTGGAATCTTTTAAATGTTTTTCTTCATTGTTTTTTAAATTAGACGTGTCAATGAATAATAGAGGTTTCAAATTGTTGTGCAGCTGTTTTTCAACATCACTTTCTTTTAGACGGGACAACTCTTCCAAATCAATAATTTCGTCAAGATTTATATTATCAACACTGGAATCGCTTTTCAGATTGCCATTGTAAAATTCTAAATTTGGAAACTTCATTAAAAAGCTATTCATTCTATACTGAACATTCAGTAAACTTGATTTATTGGGATATTTTTTAATTAGCTCTTCAAATAAGGTTTTTTCAAGAAAATGTGCTTTTTTACTTATTATCGTTGGGGGCAATTGTTTATAATCACCTGCAAGAATAAATCTTCTGGCCTTGGATAATGGAATTAAAATGCTTGGAATTGTTGCCTGGGACGCTTCATCTACAATTACTACATTAAACTTTGTTCTGACTATTTCTTCAATAGCTGCTGTAGAGTTGGTTGATAAAATAATGTCACTGCTGTTAATAATGTCTTTAACTATTTTGTTTTCAAGTTTTTTAATTTTGTAATGAATCTCACTAATTTTTTCATTTTCTAAAAGCCAGTTAGCCATTGATTCCATTTTGGAAGAACTTATTCCACGTCCACCTTTGCCTTTTGATGCATTATAAAGAATATCTGAATCACTAAATCCTCTGCGATATTGGGGAGTTGGTTTGGTGAATCGGTCTCTTGTTTCGCTTATTTGTTCTATCCTTTTGTAATTTTTATTAATTTTACAGGTCAATTGATGATTTTCAGATTTATAAGCCAGAGAATATGCGATATTTTCTTTTGAAACTCTTTGAGGATGGCCTAATCTTGTAATTTTTAATTTTTTATTTTGGGATAGTCTGTCTAATATGTTATCAACTGCACTATTGCTTTCAGCTGTAACTAAGACTTTATTGTTCTGCCTTACTTCCTGTTGGATTAACTCAACTAATGTTCTTGTTTTTCCTGTTCCAAAAGGACCGTGTATTAAAAAGAAATTTTCAGTATTTACTGCATTTCTAACAGCATTTTTTTGAGACTCATTAAGGGATTTGTCTATAAAATCAATATATTTTTCTTTCTTGTTTTCTTTAGGGTCTCTTTTTTTCAAGGAGTATTCAAGAGCATTTTTCCCTTTTGTGTTTAAATGCAGTAGGTTATCTTCCATTCGTCTGAAAGTAACATCATTTGCATATAAATCAATTCTGACTTTCTTTTTAAGAGCCCATTTTGGAATTGATTTTTCAAAAGCTACTTTAATAAATCTGGCACCTTTTTCAACAACTGTTCCTGTTAAATCGCTTCTTAAAGGATAACCTGTACTAATTAGAACCATGTCTCCAACACTGATTTCTGTTTCGATTTTTTCAGACCTTCCGAACTGTACAATTTGAGAACCCAACTGTTTTCCTAAATATTTTCCTTTTACTTTATTGATGGCTCTTCCTAATGATTCTCTTTTCTTTGGAGACAAATTTTTTATTTCATTAGTCATTAATTCAATTTCGGCATCTCTTTCATAATTTATAAGCTTAATTAACTGTTTGATATATTTTTTCAATTTTATCCCTTAAATTATACTTTGTGTCATAATATAAATAAAAGTTTTAAAGTAAATATTAAGTAATGAATTTTGAAGTACTTGATGATTTTAACGGTTTGAAAATGAGTTTTATTTCAAACAATTCTGGGGGCTACATCTCTAAAAATAAATATCTTTTTGAAAAAATAGAATTGACTCATTTAAATCAATTTATTTTAGAACAAGCTGTTTTTGGAACACCTATATTTAAATTGGGAAGTGGTGGAGTAAATATTTTAATGATTTCTGGAATTCATGGCAATGAGCTTCCTTCACAATTGGCCAGTTTAAGGTTATTAAATGAATTAATCAATACTAAATTAGAGAATACTGTTTATATTATTCCATTTGCAGCTCCAAAAGCTACTATGAATAATGAAAGAACTTTAAATTCAAGAGATTTAAACAGGTCAGCACATATTAAAAATTCATTAAGTAATTTAATCATGCAGGCTATTGATGAGTTGGATGTTAATTTTGTTGGTGATTTTCATTCAACAGCTAAAAATAGTAATCCTGGATTTGAATCAGTATTTTCAAGCAGAAATCCTTCTCCAGAAAGCTGTTTAATAGCCAATTATATTTCAGCACAAATGGGGAGTAAAGTAATCAGCTTTGAATTTGCAGGAAAAATTTACAAAGGAGCAGTTGAAGATGTTTGCAATTTAAAAGGAGTTCCTGCAGTTACTGGTGAGGTTTTATCTCCATTTGCTTTAGTTGGAAAAGGCAGTGATGAAAAATCTTTAATGCAAATGAAAAGTTTTTTATCTTATTTTGGAATTTTTTTTAAAAAATAATGATTCAGTGCCTTTAATTTAGATTGTTATTTTCATTTTCAAATAAACTATTTTTTTAAATACTTTTCAAATGCTATCGCTATTAATTTGTAATATTAACTTATAATCTAAAGTTAAGGTGATTTTTTGTCTTCATATAAAGGACACACAATATTTGCATTGGTTTTAGCTTTAATGTTTTTTAATAATCCTCTAATTATTGCATTAAGTGTAATTGGTGCCAATATTCCTGATTTTGATCATAAATTTAAAAAAGACAATGTCTATAAGATGATTATTTTGGGATTGATAGTGTTTATATCTCTTTATATCTTAAAATTGCCTTATTATTTAGGTTTAATAATAGTATTTTTAGGAACTGTCTTTTATTTTTCCCAGCACAGAAGTTTCACTCACTCTATTTTCGGTGTACTTACATTAACTGCGACAGTTTCTTTAATACTTATTTGGGCCTATGAAATTCTTATGGATATAACAATAATTCCTACATCTTATTTGTTTATGGCTATTCTGATAGCTCTTTTAAGCTTTTTATTCCTGAATAAGAAACTGCTCTTAATATTCTTGCCATTATTTTTCATTAGTTTATTTTTATTTGGAACACTAACTGTAAATTATGTTGAAATAGCTGTAGGATTGTTTTTAGGATTATTAAGTCATATTGTTCTGGATTCATTCAGTCCTTCCGGAATAAAGTTATTCGCCCCATTATCTTCTAAAAAGTCCCATAAACAATTTGGAACTTTATCTATAGTACTTTTGCTCATATTAGCTATTTATTTAAGAAGGTTTGAAATAATCATGTTGATGCAATACTTTTTTCCAAATATTTATTTTTCATAATGTGGGATTTATTTGATTAAATTAGTTTCTTTTAATATCTTTTTTTAATTGCTAATAATAGCTTTGATATTCCATATAAAACTGGTAATTCTATTAAAGGTCCAATTACCAGTCCAATTAATATTAATTGACTTTCAGGAAATGAATTTACTGCAATAGCTAGGGCTAATGGGGAATTTCGAGCTAAAGTGGTCATTGTCAGACTTGTATAGTTTTCATAATTAAATTTCATATTTTTAGCTACTATAAAATCTAAGATAAAATTTATGATAAAAAACAAGATTAATGGAATGAATATTAGTAAAATTGAGTTTAAATTATTAAAAACAATTCTTCCTTCGCTATTGAATATTCCAAATACTGCAATAGCTAGAAATATTGTCTGATACTTTGAAAAAAGTTGGGTTATTTTTTCATTTATTTTTGTTTTGTTTTTTAAGATGTATTTTGTCAGCTGCGCTAAAATAAAGGGGATTACAATAACAATTAAAATTGAGTAAGCTAATTCATAATAATTCATGGAATTGCTGGTTGAAAAGAAGATTATTAGATATATTGGCAGTAATACAATCTGAAGTATTAAATTTATTGGAAGTATTGAAAAACTCAAATTTAAATTTCCTTTTGCCATTTTTGTAAATACTAAGTACCAATCAGTACATGGGGTTAGTATAAGCATAAAAAACCCGATTAAGATATCTATATTTCCTTTTAAAAATAGAACTCCCAGAAAATATCCTAGAAGCGGTGTCCAGATAAAGTTAATTATTAGGCTTGCGGATGTGAATTTAACATTTTTAAAGCTATTTTTTAAATCTTTAAGCGGAACTTCCAGAAACAGCCCATATAACATTAAACATAAAAATAAAGTTATTAAAGATCCACTATTGGATGTTAAAAGAGGGAGGTTACTTAATCCAAGCCCTAACAGAATGGCTAAAAAGATTATTGCCGGTTCAGCTTTTTCTAAAATTTCCATTTACATCACTTTTTTAGGTGTATCTAAATTTTTGTATTTGTTGTTATTAAATCTTTCTATTTTAAAAATGAGCTTTATGATTTGTTTAAGTGATTATGCATGTGATGTAAATTTTTTAGATTAATTGTAATTATTTTTAAATAATTTGGGAAAAATTTATAGTTAATTTTTGTTTATCAATTACTTTCTTAAATTTGAATAATTTTTTATTGCTTCAAATTTAAATGCATACATTTATAATAAATAATCATGATAATTAATAATTGTTTATGTAGTCAATTTTATATTTTATTATTTTGACTTTTTAATCTACGAAATGGAGCTTATTTAATGTTTTTAACTAGACTAGGTTATGGGATTATTTATTTCTTAGACCTTATTTATGAAATACTTAAAGCAACCTTTGATGTTGCGTTTAATGGAATTATGAGACAAAATATTGATCCTGTAGTTGTAGAAATCGAGACAATTTTAGAGAGACCTGTTTCTCAAACAATTTTGGCTAACAGTATTTCTTTAACTCCGGGAACTTTGTCAGTTGATTTGGATTCTGAAAATAACATTATTAAAGTAGCTGCTATTTCTCCAAGAAGTAAGGAAGATATTATTCCTTTTGAACCATATATAAAGAAGATGTTAGAGTAGTTTTCTTTATATGTTTAAATAATTGTTGAGTGGGATAGTAATGGACATATTATTTATTTCAAAATATTTTGTGGTTATTGCATCAATGATAATGATGCTTGCTGCGTTAAGGGCAAGTGCTTATAAATCTACAACAATGGGGCTTTTAAGCAGTTCTGTTGTAGTTGTAGCTTTTGCATTATCTTTACTTGTTGTTGGGGATATGTATGACATATCATTCTTTAAAGATATTTCATTAGCTTTAGTGCTTTTTGGATTTATAGGGACTGTTGCTTTTGCTGTTACACAAGGGGGAGATGACTAATGTTTGCAGTTGAGTTGATTCAGTCTATTCTTCTTATTATTTCAGCTATTTTAATGATAATATCTGCAATTGGATTTTTAACCCTGGATAAAAATATGAATAATTTGATTTATGCAAGAATTCATATTGTTGGTGTTTTTGATGTTGCATTTATTATAGCAATGATTGGGTTGCAACAATATCTTTTAGCAGGTATTTATTTAGTTATAGCACCATTTACAGCACATGCAATAGCTAATGCTTTTTATAACTCAGAAGATAAAGTAAATAATTTAAAAAATAAAGAAGTGGAAGTTGAAAGTTCAGACGATGAAAATCCGTTTGTTCATAATATAAATAAAGTTAAAGAAATGGAAAATAAATCAGATGAGAGTAATGAGGATAGTATTAAATTTTCTATTTCTACATTAGAGATTAGTGAGGATGAATAAGATGTTAAGTATTATATTAATGATTATTACAGTTTTAAGTGCGATTCTTGCTCTTATTCAAAAAGATTTGTTAAAAGCAGCAATTTTAACAGGATTTTCTGGTGGTGCTCTTGCAGTGCTTTTCCAACTTTTACTTGCTCCGGATGTTGCTTTAACACAAGCTATTGTTGGTGCAGCTATTGTTCCTGTATTTTTAGCATTGGCTGTTAAGAAAACACAAAGGGATGGTTCCTAATGGCATATATGCAATTAGCAGCATTATTTACTGCAGGAGCATTGGTAGTTGTTGGTCTTTTTGCAGCTATTTTCATTGATAATATTGTAAAGAAAATAATTGGTATTAGTTTCATTGAAGAAGGTGCAAATTTATTTATTATAGCTATTGGATACAAACCTGGAGGAGTAGTTCCAATTTTGATGCCTGGAATGTCTCCGTCATGGTTTGCTGTAAACTCTGCTTATCCATTGCCTTTTGGATTGGTACTTACCAGTATTGTAATCGGTGCAAGTACATTGGCTGTAATGTTGGCTATTGTAATGGTTATTTACAAGAAATACGGAACTTTAAGTACAAAAGTACTGTTGGCTGATACATCTAAACAGGAGGAATACGATGAGTAACTATTTGATTCCTCTTATGGTAGTAGTTCCTATGCTTTGTGCAATACTTGTAAATGCTTTTGCTAAATTTAATAAATCTATTAAAGTATTAACATTTGTAGTTGCTATCTGTTTACCGATTATTCCATTGCTTTCCAATTATGGATTGCACTTCTTTGGAGGATATACTCCGATGTTGGATAATGCAACTGGTGTAATTTATCATCCGGCTATTACTTATGCTTTTGACATGCTGCAACAGATATTCATAGCTGCAGTAGGTTTAATAACATTTTTAGTAGCTTTTATTTACTTGTCAAAATATAAAAAAGCATCCGGACAGTATTTGTTCTTATTGTTCATGGGTACAGCATCTGTAACTGCATTAATGCTTACTGATGATATATTTAACATGTTTGTATTCTTTGAGATACTTGCATTGGTTCAAGTAGGTATTGTAATTGCGTCTCCTATGGATTACAGTTATGAAATGGCTCTTAAATATATGATTTTAGGATCTATTGGAAGTCCGATAATGCTTTTAGGAATCGGATTCTTACTTGCAAGTACTGGTAATATTAACATTTCTGATATAATTGTGGCTCTTCACAATGGAACTTTAAGTTATACCTCCCCAGTATTTTTAATGTCATTTGCTTTAATATTCTTCGGATGGTTATATGCTTCAGGTTTGCCTCCGTTCCATATTATAAAATCCGGAATGTACAGTAAAGCAGAACCTCATGGTGCAGCTTTGCTTCAAACATTTACGGTTATTTCAATGATTTCAATTGTATTGATAATGTTTAGAATATTCCATGAATTGCCAATATTTGAACTGTTATTGGTTTTGTTTTCAGTATTGGCTATGATTCTAGGTGTTTCACTGGCTTTAACTCAAACAGACTTCAGAAGAATGATTGGTTATTTGGCAGTTGGTGAGCTTGGTTTTATCGGTTTAGGTATTGGTCTTGGAACTCAATTTGCAATTACTGCAGGTCTTTTCCAGGCACTTAATGAAATAATTACTACTGCATTATTATTTATAGGATTCGGACTTATTGCTTATGTAACTAAAGAGGAAGACACCCGTAAATTGGGAGGATTGCTTGCTTATCATCCGAAAGTTGGTTTAATGCTTTTATTTGGTGGTTTGGCAATGGCTGGTGTTCCTCCATTCAGCGGATTCCAAAGTAAATTAATGCTTGTTCAAGCTTCATTAAGTTGCGGATATCCGGAATTATCCATTCTTGCGGTTATAGTAAGTATAGCTACATTTGTTGTATTTGTTAAAACATTCTATGGAATGTTTTTAAGACCAAAACCAAAAGGTTTGGAAGTCCCTGACAAGGAGGTTCCTAAATCAGCAGTATTTGCAATGGTTGTTTTATTGGCTTTAATTATTATATTGGGTCTTTGCCCAGGTCTTGTTACAAATGGAATTTATGAGTTTGTAGGAGGTATTTTATGAAACTTTATGATCAAATTTTCAATGTTGTAAAGGATTTTAGAAAATTCTTTTCTCCAGGTCCTGTAACTAATGCAGATGTTTCTGGAAGTATTACATCTGAAATATTATTGATTGTTTCATTAGTGTTGACATGTTTATTATTGAGACATGTTCATATATTGCTTTCAGGGCTTGTTACTTTGATTGTTCTTGTTGTTTTAATAAAGAATATGCCATTAATTCCTAAATTTAAAATAGAGCAGGATGATTCATTGGATAAAATGATATTTTATGCAGTAATGGTGCTGGGAATAGTTGTGGTATTTGTTTACTGGGGTGGTAACCTTGTCTAACAGTATTAAAACTTTAGTTGCATCAGTAGTGGCTGTATTATTTTCTATATCTTTATTTGATGCATTATTTAACTTAAATAAAGTCATTGTTCCTGGTGTAAGTAATATTTACAATGCTTTAGGTACCAGCATATCTCCAAACTTAATTACTGTTGTAATTTTTGATTTTAGAGGTTATGATACCTTAGGTGAGTCTATTATATTACTGACTGCAGGTTTAGTTGTTTTACTTGTATTTGGTAGAGGAAGATTAGGGGGTAAAGAAGAATGAGTCAGAATAGTGTGATTTTAAAGTTGATAGCTTTACCTATTGCAATTTTTGTATCATGTATGGGAATAATGACTATTTTGGGAGGACATATAACTCCTGGAGGTGGTTTCCAAGGTGGAGCTATGATTACTGCAGGTGTTATTCTATGTATTTTGGTGTATGGATTAGATAAATCCCCAATAAATTTTTCTCATAATTTTGTAGATATTGTAGAAAGTTTCGGAATTTTGGTTTATATTGGTCTTGGTCTTGTAGGTTTATTCTTTGCAGGTGCTTTCTTGTATAATGTAGGAACAGATCTTTCAGGAGTAGTTCCAGGATTTGTAAGAACAATTTTCCATTATCCTGATGTAACAAATGCAGGAATAGTCCCGTATTTAAATATAGTTGTTGGATTAAAAGTGTTTGTTGGTTTAAGTGCAATTGTTATAGCTTTCATGGGATTTAAAAAATTTGAAGAGGAAAACTGAGGTGAACATATGTTAAATTTAGGAGCGATAATATTTGGATTTTTATTTGGAGTTCTTATAGGTTCTCAAATTAAAACTAAATCTATGGATACACAGTTCACTTTAGCATCATTTGTAATAATTTTCATTGTAGGTTTAGTTTCTGCATGGCAATTAGGTCCGTTTCCATTTTACACAGATATGCCAATAGCTTCAGGATTTTTCTTTGCATTAATTGGTATTTTTGTAGGTAAATTATTATTCGGAAGAGGAGATTGAGGGGTTTATAATGTTTGTATCAACTAATACATGTGATGGAAAAGGGGAATGTATTAAACAGTGTCCTACAAAAGCTATTCGTTTAATTAATGGAAAAGCTTTAAGTTGCCTTACTTGTGGTTTATGTTATAAAAATTGTCCAAGTAATGCAATATTCATTAATAGCTATGGGGGTTATGTTGTAGACAGAGCCAAATGCAGCGGCTGTGGGATGTGTATGTATAACTGCCCTATAGATAATATTAAAATTGAAGATGGGATTGTTTATGGTATTTGTTCACGTTGCGGAGTTTGTGAAGAAGCTTGCCCATCAAATTCCAGGATTGACAGCTTTAGATTAACTGAAGAAAAACAGTTGGAGTTTATAAAATCTTTAAGCAATGCATTACCAACATATAAAGGAGTACCTCATAAGCCTAGTGAAACAACAGAGGTAACCAGAAGCTATTTCACAACAGATTATGGCAGGTGTATTTATTGTGGAAGATGTGAAAAGTACTGTCCGACAGGTACAATCCAGGTAACTTTAGATAGGGATGAAGGTATTTGCAGTGATTGTGGACTTTGTAGTGATGTCTGTCCTAATGGTGCAATGAATAAAAACCACATTGTTAATAAAAGCACATGTACACTTTGTTTAAATTGTTTGAAAGCATGTCCTCATAATGCAATATCTATTGGGAAGTTTAAAATAAATGTAAATCATATTAATCAAAAACCGGAAGGTTCAATTATCTCTTGTATTAATTGCGGATTATGCGCTAGTTTGTCTGAAAATGATTCTTTGAGATATGAAGATTCAAAATTAAGATATGATCCAACAGAAGATATTGGAGAAAATATACCAAAAGCACATAAAATAGCTATTGATTCTTGTCCGGTAGCTACATTAAAAGAAGATGATGAAATGCTTCTTGTTAATGAAATAACTGGCGAAGAACAAAACACACTTGCCGGATTTTGCGTATCCTGTGGAAACTGTGTTAAAGTCTGTGAAAATGATGCAAGGTTGTTTAAAGTAGCTACTTGGGATGGATCAATAACTGATGAATGTATTTCATGTGGAATATGTTGTGAAGTATGTCCTAAGGAAGCTATTACTCTACATAGAGGAACAATCTCTGTTGATTTAGATAAATGTATTTTATGTGAAAACTGTGGTGTGTACTGTCCAGTTAATGCAATTCCAAGAACTACTATGCATAAAAAAGAGATTGTTGATGGATTCTGTTTCATTGAACAGCAATTATGTATGCACTGTGGTTTGTGTTATGATATTTGTCCATATGATGCAATTAATAAAAATAATGGCAAATTTGAAGTAGATGAAGACAAATGTAAATATTGTGGAGCATGTAAAAACGCCTGTCCTGCAAATGCATTTATGTTTGAGAGAAATTTTAAAGATTCTATAGAGGAGATCTAAATGAGAAACATGCTTAAAATAGCACTGGAAGGAGCATTCACTAACTTTAAAAGAATATTTTTCGCAGCAGATAGAGTTACTGACATGGAAATGCGAAAACAGATAAGTACACTTTCTGTTAAACCGGCAAAAAAAGTAGATGAAGATGCCTGTATTGGTTGTGGAGGCTGTGCCAATGTTTGTCCAACCAATGCTATTGAAATGAAGAAATTAGCATCTCCGGTAAAATTGACTGACAGCTGGACAAAAACAGAAGTTCCTGAATTAAATTCGCTAAAATGTGTGGTATGTTATTATTGTCATGATTTCTGCCCTGTATTTTTATTATATGGTGAAAAAGGAACTATCCATCCAAATACTGTTGGAAATCAGGAAGTGGATGTTTCAGAACTTATTAATCAGCCAGTTAAAATATCTGATGATAAATTAAAAGTTATTTCACAGTATCTTTCAGATAAAACAATATTAAAAAATAGAGAGGATTAAGGGGGATTATATGGGAATTAAATCATTTTCAAGAGCAAGAGCAATACATCTGATGTTGGTTTATACTGGTGGATGTAATGGGTGCGATATTGAGATTGTTAACTCTGTATTATCACCTAGATTCGATGCTGAACAGTATAAGGTTTTCTTAACATGGAATCCTCGTGAAGCTGATGTTTTAGTAGTTACAGGTCCTGTAACCAAATTAAACAGAAAACCGTTGGAAGAAATTTATAAGGCTATCCCTGAACCTAAATTGGTAGTAGCTGCTGGAAGCTGTGCTTTAATGGGTGGAGTTTATAAGAATATTCATGGAGATATTCCTTCTGAAGAAATTGAAGGGCCTGTTGAAAACATTATACCAGTAGATGCAAAAGTTCCTGGCTGTGCTGTAAGGCCTCAGGATGTTTTATCTGGTGTTGTATCAATTTTACCAAAATTACTGGATGCAGATTAAAAAGGGGAGTTTAAAAAAATGGATGAAAAAATACCGAATAGTAAAATTATAGAAACAGAAATTCCTATGGGTACAGTTCACCCTGCTGCATTGGAGCCATACAGAGTAAGGCTTTTTGTAGAAGATGAAATTGTACAAGAAGCTGAAATAACTATTGGTGTTAACCATAGGGGTGTAGAAAGAATCATGGAAGGACTCCCTGTTGAAAAAGCCAATGCGTTAACTGAAAAAATATGTGGAATCTGTTCTAATGCTCATGTTTGGAATTCTGTAAGGACTGCGGAATTGGGTTTGGATATTGAAATTCCGGAAAGGGCAAGTTATATTAGGATAATTGTTGGGGAATTAGAAAGATTACATAGTCATTTCCTATATTTGGCTCATGGTTGTGAAGTTTTAGCTCATGAAACCTTTTCAATGAGAGTTTTCTATCTTAGGGAAATAGTAATGGAACTTCTAAACATGATTGGAGGTAACAGGGTTCAGTATGGTTGTTCTGTTATTGGTGGTGTTAGGCCAAGATGTGAGCTGGATTCTAAAAGACTTGAAAGATTAGCTAATGATATGGATGCACTGGAAGAAGGCTTAACTGACTTTGTAAACAGATTTACTTCTGATTCAATATTGATGTCAAGGATTACCGGAATAGGTGTACTTCCTCAAAAACAGGCTATTAAATTAGATGTTTCCGGCCCGTCTTTAAGAGCTACTGGTGTGGTATATGATTTAAGAACAACAATGAGTGAATATGATCCGTTTGATTTTAATATTATAACTCAGGAAGATGGAGATGTTAAATCTAATTTGATGATGAGGGCATTAGAATCATTTGAATCAATAAAAATCATTCGTCAGGCTGTTAAAAACTTGCCTGAAGGTCCGGTTGTAACTCATGATTGGGAAATGAAAGACACAGATATTATTGAAAGCCGTATTGAAGTTCCAAGGGGAACATTATATCATTCATATGCTTTAGAAAGCGGAAGAGTCAGACATTCTATTATCAGGACACCTTCTATGGCAAATATAGGTGCAATGCAATATGCATGTATCGGTGATCAAATAACTGATGCGCAGTTGTGTATTGTACAGTGTGATCCGTGTTTTACCTGTACTGACAGAGCAATCGAGATAATTAGGAGATAAAATTATGATGCAAAATACTATTATGTTTTCTATTTTGGCAGTAATTGCTACAGTAATTGTTTGTTTTATTGTAAGTACATTTTTGCCAGGTATTGAGCGAAAATATGTTCATGCTAGAATTCAACAAAGGATCGGACCGCCAGTAACTTCTCCTGGAATCATGGCTCCAATTAAATTTGCATTTAAGAAAAATGTTGATGTGGTTTCACCTCTTCCAAAATTGTATAAGGCATTGCCGATTATATGTTTTATGGCAGTATTGTGTATATTGGTTGCTTTAACTCCTCAGGCATTTTATGTTCCTGCATTAGCTAGTTTAATAGCTGTTGTAGGTTTATTAAAAGTTGAAGAAATATGTTATGTACTGATGGGGGCATTATCCAAGTCCGTAATGTCTGTCAGGATGCCGTTTCCTGATTTGGCTAAAGGAGCAGCACATACAAATACTACAAGGTCTTTTATGGAAGATATAAGTGCAAGAAGATCTTTAAGGATGATTACTTATGGTTCATTCCCATTGTATTTGGCAGTATTTGCACCTATAACATACTGTGGAAGTATTTTCCTTCAGGATATAATTCAATATCAGCAGGCTAACGGGCCGTTTTTATTTACTGTATCAGGTGCTATTGCAGCAATTGTGTTTTTCATGGGATACATGATTCTGTTAAATGAATATCCATTTTCAATTATTAAAGCAAAATCTGATGTAATTGAAGGTCCGTATATGGAATATGCTGCCAAATATAGGTCTGTTGTATTTGTTACTAGAGGATTTCTGATGTTTGTACTTGGTGCTCTGTTTTCAGTATTATTTATTGGAATACCTCCAAATATATTTTCATGGGGAATTTTGGTTAATATTGTTGTAGCTTTAATATTTGTATTTATGATGGGTATTTTTTCAGCATTCACTCCGGTATTTACAAACAGACAATTATTGCCAACTATTGTTGGAACATCTTTGCTTGGAGTATTAGCTATTGTAATTGGAGTATTATGAGGTGATTATTTGAAATTTGTAATGCAGCCAAAACATATGGTAAGTCTTGGGGGATATATTGTAGAAACACAGTTTCCTTATAGGAATCTTATAGTTATAAATAAAACCTCTGAACCTATTAAAATTGAAATTCCGGTTTTTGATGAAAGCTGGATTGAAGAGCATAGGGAGTTAGGCCTGGAAGTAATTCCTGTATCAAAAGAGGATAATTATTTAAAAATGTGGAAAAGAGCACATGCTGAATTAGATAAAATAAGGAATTAAAATGGAAAATTATAGTTTAACCATTAAATCTGACGAAAAAAAAGGAGTATTGGATGATATTACTTCAATTATAGTTGCACATGAAGTTAATATTAGCTATACTCACCTTTTTATTGAAAAAAATAATGTGGGTACAATAGATTTGGAACTTGAACATGTGGAAGATATTGATTCATTAATAGCTGATTTGGAATCTCTTAAAGAAGTTAAATCTGTAGAAATTCATTCTTCACAATCAAATATTTATGGAAAACGTATTATTATTGTTGGTGGTGGAGCACAGGTATCTCAAGTAGCTTTAGGTGCAATCACTGAAGCTGACAGGCATAATATTCGTGGAGAACGTATTAGTGTGGATACGCTTCCTATTGTTGGTGAAGAGAATATAGCTGAAGCTACTGATGCAGTATCAAGACTTCCAAGAGCGCATGTTTTGGTATTGGCAGGTTCTTTAATGGGTGGAGAAATATCTGAAGCTGTTAAAAAAATAAAAAAGGAAAAAGGAGTAATTGTAATTTCCTTAAATATGCCTGGAAGTGTTACGGAGCATGCAGATTTAATTATAACTGATCCTGTACAGGCGGGAGTGCTTGCTGTAATGGCAATAGCTGATACTGCAGTCTTTGACATTAAAAAGCTTCATGGGAATATTAAATATTAATCTTTTGTACAAATTGCATAATATTCGCAGTTTCTACACTTTTTTTCATTTATTTTTACTTTTGGAATTTTTTTATTAATTATGATTTCTTTAACTTCATTCAATACACTAAACAGTCCTTTTCTAAGATTCATATCCATAATTACCGGTCGTTTATCGTCTATTTTTGAATATTTTACAAATCCTACAAAAACTTCGGTGTCAAATTCTTCTTCAATTAAGATGGCATTTGCAGCTAGTTCTATTGCATCACCGTCCCATGTTCCTTTAAGTGGTGGTTTTGAACTTTTAAAACTTATCGGATAATATTTTCCATCAATAATTTCTATTTTGTCACATATTCCTACTAAATCAAGGTGTTTGTCTTTCATTAGGTATGAATACATACAATTTGGAAAAAACATTTCGACAATTTCCATTCCGTCCTTGTCCAGAATATTCATGGCCTTTTTGGCTTTGAGAGCCAATATTTTTATGTTAAAATAAGTTTCATCTACTATTTCGTCTGTCTGCTCTTGTGTAATTCCTAATTTCAAATTCTTTATGGTGTCGATATTATTTTCGGTGTATGCAGCTATATTTTGACCTAAAGCAGTTTCTATTTCATTTAAATTCATAGTTTTATTTAGTTTGCGCATATTTTTCTGCAATAAATCCTGAATATCTATTTTGAGATTTTTAATTTCATTATATAATTGATATTCGTCATTTTGAGAAATATCAACATGTGTTTTTAGATATAATTTCATTGGGCAGTACATATGCATTTTTATAGATGATATATTTATCATTTTTTAACCTCTTTAAAATCGATATTATTGATTAGAATTAGATAATATAAATAATAAGAGGTTATAAATGTCTTAAATTATTTAAAAATAAGTAAAAAAAGAGAATAGCTAATAATATTTAGCTATTAAAACAATTTTATCATGCAGGACTTTCTTTGAGTTTAACATATTCGTCCATGGATTCTCTGGTAGTTCCAACAACAAGTCTGTAGGAATCTTTTTTACCTTCACTAATGACTTTTTCGACTTTTCCTTTAGCTACGACATGTTCGCCGTCAATAACTTCTCCTGCATATGTGTGGGTAAATGAAACAACTTCAGATATTGGTGCTTCAACTCCATCAAGTATTTTTAAGTTTTCAATGGTGTATAATGAAGGATTATCAAATGCGCCAAGTGCACTTACAATATCACATTCTATTTGAGCGATTCCTAATGGTTCATAAACAGTATCTCCCCATTCGCCGCTAATTTCATCATAATTTTTAGTGCATAAAATATCAAATAAAGTTCCGTTTATTGTTCCTCTGTTTCCTTTTCTGTTTTCGTACCATTTGAATTCGTCCATGGTTAAACTGGAATCTTTCATACGTTTGTTGTAGACTTTTTCCCAAAATTCATCTACAATTCCATTTACTGTAATATCTTTGTCAACTTCATCAATATGGACATTTTTACCTTTATTTTCTCTAAATGCTTTCATGGCTTTTCTATGATTTTCCAGTCCGAAGATTACAAAGTCAATATCAGACACATCCTCTTTGTGAAGTCCGGGGAGGATAGATCCGGAAATTCCCAAGTTTTCATAAGGCACACCGGCAACATAATGGAAAAAGTCACTGACATCCATTAGTTTAGCCATTATTTCCGGATTTTTTAGCTTTTCACCTTTATTGAAAGCATCTCTAAGTTCAGCCAGTCTTTCTTCAGGTTTAATAATTTCAGCTACTTTATCTTTGGGAACACCCATCATTTCAACATTTGTCACGTCACAGAAATATAGATAATCCGGATGATTTTCTCTTAAATAACTGTAAGCTTCATCAGATGTAACTTTCCTGTATTTTTTACCGTCTTTTTCCCTGTCTCCATTTGAATCTGGAATATATCTTAAAAATGAGATAAATCTATCATCAGGATGAACATAATTGGTAGAAGCAAAGAATAATCCATCTGTTGTATAAATAAAATCTCTTGTTCTAACTTGTTTCATAAAAATAACTTCCTTACTTTATTATTATGAAATTAATATTAAACTTGATTTTCTATTTAATTTTTAGTTGTGTTAAATTTCTTTTTAAAGTGAAATTATTTTTCAGCACTTCACAATATTTTTATATAAAAATAGCATCTAACATTAAATCATGACTATTATTCATAAACATATTGATGATATTTTCGAGTATGATGGAAGTCAAATTAATCCTTCCTGGGCTTTTAATGAATTTGGAATTTATGGATCATCTATTATTACTTGGGTAGGTCCTGTAAATATTACTCCTGGTAATTTAAAGGATTTTGCAGATGTTGGACTTGAAATCAAATCTAATTATATGATTAATTTTATTTGTGAATTTTTTGACTGCCAGCCTGCAAATATGAGAATAGCTTACCTTCGTCAAAGATTGCTTGTCATGATTTTTAGAGAAGTTCTTTTTGAAAAGGGAATTGTTTCTAAAAGAGAAGGTGATGATATATTTGTGGAAAATAGAAAATTAAGTATTTCAATAGCTAGTGCATCCTTAAGTTCTATGAAAATACATTTTGCTCTAAATCTTGAGGATAAGGGAACTCCAGATGATGTTGAAACTATCGGTCTTTTTGATATTAAAGATAAAAATGGCAATCAAATATTCAACAAGGATAACTTAACTGAATTGGTTAATGATGTTGCTGGCAGATATATTGATGAATTAGAAACAATTGAAAAAGATATTAGCAAAACTAACTTATTATAGAATGGTGATTTTATGAAAATTATGATTAACGGTATACAATCAAATTTAAGATTCTCTTCAGCTCATGTTATTCCGGGACATGAATCATGCGGTTATATTCATGGACATTCCTATTTTGTAGATGTGGAAATCGAAGGAGAACGTGCAGGGGATTTTGAATTTGTAGTGGACTTTAAAGATGTCAAAGCATACACTAAAGCAATTTGTAATGAATTGGACCACAGGTTATTAATTCCTGTTTACAATGATTTAATAGATATTAAAGATTTTAATAAAAAATCAGACTCTATTTTCGATTTAAAAGAAGAAAAAACAGTTCATTTTAAAATAGCTGGAAAAGGATATTCTATTCCTGGTGAAGATTGTGTTTTCTTACCTCTCCCTTATTCTTCTGCTGAAGAGTTGTCCAAATTTTTTGCTGAAACATTAGCTAAAAAATTAGCTGAAAAATATGATAATCTGGAATATGTTGCAGTTGGAGTTAATGAGGGAATCGGACAGGGAGCAATTTATAAAAAAGTGCTTGATGATTAGTTATGAAAGCTCCAATAATCGAAATTTTTTCAAGTTTTCAGGGGGAAGGCCTTTTCATTGGTCAAAGACAAATCTTTGTTAGATTTGCAGGATGTAACTTAAACTGCAGCTATTGCGATACTAATGATAGCAAATCTGAAAAATCAGGTAAATTAATGACAGTTGATGATGTTTTGGCAGCTATTGAAAATGTTAGAACTCCTGATTGTCATGTAATCTCTTTTACTGGTGGGGAACCTAGTTTATATCCTGAATTTATTAATGAAGTTGCTCGTCAGACTGATTTGAAAATTCTTTTAGAAACAAACGGCACTTTGCCTGAAAAAATTGATTTCATTGAAAAATTAGACATTGTATCATTGGATATTAAATTACCTGAACATTTTAACAATGATTTTAATGAAGATATTTTTATCAATGAAATCAAATCAGTAAATTTATTAATGGCGAAGTCTATAATGTTATATTGTAAAGTAGTTGTATTGCCTTCAACAAAAACAAATTTAATTCAAGAGGTAATGGAAAAATTATCTAATAATATTTCAAGCAAAAACAAACTTCAAATAATTATCCAGCCATCTAGTCCTTTAGAGGATTGGGGTAATTCTAATTCTAAATTATTTGAATTTTCAGAAATTGTTGGGCAATATTTTGAAGTATCCACCATTCCACAGGTACACAAGATATTGAATATTGAGTGAATGTGGAAATCTTTTTTGTTTTGAATTTTATTGAATTATTTTTTGTTAGGCGTACACTTAGAACTACTAGAGGTGTGATAAAATGAAAGATAAATCATCCATTTTAAGAAAATCTATAAAGATGGGCTCAGTCGAGCATGAAACAAAAGTTTCTAATAAAGAAGGAGAAATCATGGCTATTGCAAGCAAAGACGTGATTTCTATACCTCCAACTAAAAGTATCAAAGATACTGCTAAAGTAATGATGGAACATGAGTTCAGGAGGTTACCAATAGCTGATCCGGGTTCTGGTAAGGTTTTAGGTATTGTTACAGTAATGGATATTTTGGATTTCTTTGGTGGAGGAAAGAAATTTAACATTATTGAGAAAAAATACGAAGATAACTTTTTAGCAGCTATTAATGAACCTATTAGAGAAATTATGACTCGTGATGTAATTTGCCTTTCTGATAAATCTTCTATTAAGGATACTATTGAAACAATGTTATCTAATCAAATTGGTGCTATTCCTCTTGTAGATGCTGATGATAAGCTTGCAGGTATTGTAACTGAAAGGGATATTGTATTATCATTAGCTGGCGTATTGACTGAAGAAGTTGCACAGGATTACATGTCTACTAAAGTATTTACAACCACTCCTGGAACTCCAATTGAAAGTGCTTGTAAAATAATGGTTAGAAACGGTTTAAGAAGGATACCTATTGTTGGGGGTGAAGCTGACATATCTAAAGCAAGTAAAAAACTGTTAGGTATAGTAACTTCTACTGATATTATTAGGTATTTCAATGCAAAAGAATTATTTGATAACTTAAATTCTAATGCTGCTTCAGAAGTATTGAAGAACATAGTTTCTAATATTATGGCAGAAGATCCAATTACTGTATCTCAAACAGAAAGAATTGGAGATATTTGTGCATTATTTGCCGAGAAAAATATTGGTGGTGTGCCTGTAACTAAAGACAGCGAGATTATTGGTATCATTACTGAAAAAGATATATTGAACGCAATTAAAACATTATAAACTTTAAAAAATAGGAGTATTTCTTTTTATTCCTATTTTTTTAGATGACATAGTTTATTCGTAACTAAATGGAGATGATAATATGCAAATAAAAAACTTGATGTCTGAAGATTTAATCACTGTTGATAAGGATCAAAAACTTTCTGATGGTTTAAAATTATTGGCTAAAAATGATGTTTCACGTTTGCCGGTAATCAATACTAATAAAGATCATCAAAGGGAATTAGTGGGAATTATTTCAGAAAGAGATGTAGCTGATAAATTAGGTTCTTCAAAATATGAAAATATGCCCGCATCAAGACTTCATATTTCATCTGTTATGGTTAAAGATGTAATCTCTGTTGTTGAAACAATGGATTTGGCAGATGTTGCAAATTTAATGTTGGAAAACGGTATCGGTTCAGTACCTATTGTATCTGACGATGATATGATGGTTGGAATAGTTTCAAAAGCTGACTTTGTAACTCTTGCAGTTGGTAGAGCATTTGATAAAATAACTGTTAAAGAAGTAATGTCTGATGATATCAAAGCAGTATCTTCACAGGAAAGACTGGTTCATGCAAGAAGAATCATGATTGATTCTCATGTAGGAAGGTTGCCTGTTATTGATGGAGATGAACTTGTAGGTATGATGACTTCAAAAGATGTTATGAAAGCATTTATCAATTTCAGAAAAAATGTTCCTGAAAAATATCAAAAAACTCAAATTAAAGAAATTTTAGTTGAGGAAGTCATGTCTGATAATCCGTTATCTATTTCGAAGAATGCATCTATTTCCGAAGTGGCCAACACAATGATGGATACTGGTTATAATGGTTTGCCTGTTGTTGAAGACAATAATGTAATTGGTATTATAACCCAAACAGATATTTTAAGACTTATAGCTAAATTAGAGTCTTAATTAAATTTTAATAGCTAATATTTTAGCTATTTCTTCTTTTTTATTTTTTACAATAAACTTTTTAACTGTCAAGCAATATAACACAAAGTATTATGTGTAATAATATTTCATTTTTAGGTCCGAAAGGAACTTTTACTCATGAAGCAGCTTATATACTTGAGGGAAATTTAATTCCATATTGCACGATTCCTGCAGTGATGGAAAGTGTTTCAAATGGGGAGTGTCAATTTGGAGTAGTGCCAATTGAAAACTCTATTGAAGGTCCGGTAGGACTTACTCTAGATTCTTTAGCTCATAAATTTGATTTAAAAATATTTAAGGAAATGGTAATTCCAATTAATCAGAATTTAATTGTCAATCCTAAAACAGTTATGAATGACATAACTGATGTATATTCTCATTCTCAGGCAATAGCTCAATGTCAGGAGTTTATTAGGGATAATGAAATACAGCCCCATTATGCTGTAAGTACTGCCAGTGCAGCTAAAAGTATTTTAGGCGATAAAACAAAGGCAGCTATTGGAAATTCTAAAGCTGCTGAGATTTATGGCTTGGAAATCCTCAAACCTAATATTCAGGATTTGGATAATAACGAAACACGTTTTGTAGTTTTATCGAAAAATGATCATGAGCCTACTGGCAGGGATAAGACTTCAATAATATTCTCTATTTATGAAGATAAACCTGGTATGCTTTATAAAATATTAGGTGTTTTTGAAAAAGAAAGTATTAACTTAACAAAAATTGAATCAAGACCTTCTAAAAAAGGTTTGGGCAAATATTTGTTTTTTGTTGATTTTTATGGTCATAGAAAAGATAAAAGTGTTCAGAATATTCTAAATGAACTGGATGGGCTTACTTACTTTTTAAAGGTTTTAGGTTCTTACCCGGAGTTTTAGAAAAACTTTAAATTATTGGTTTAATAAACTAATATTATGATAAGATTCAGGGATGGTATACATGCCAAATGATAAGGAGAAACTTCTAAGAGTTATGCGTTGTTTAGATGCAGACTATGCTCATGGCAAAATTTCTGAAGAAAAATACAGATATTTTCGCTCTAAATATGAAGATAAGCTCAATACATTAGATGCTCGTGATGCTACTAATAGAATTAGGTCTATGCAGGGTAAACCATCTGGTAAAAGAAAAACTAACCCTAAACCTCCTAAACTTAATAAGAAGAAAAAAGAGGAGCAAGATTTAGTTCAAAAATATATTATCAATCCAAAAAAAGGAGATAAAGATTTTAACAAAGAGAAAAAACCTCCTATGGATAATGGTACTTTTAAATTAATTGCGGTTTTAGTTTTAGTAATCGGATTTACTGCAGGTATTGGTTATGGAGTTTTAACTTTTGACTTTGGAAACATTTCAGTAACTGATGCGCAGGCTATTGTTGAGGATACGGCATTTCCAGAGGTTGAAGAAGTCAAAGTAAATGATACGGATAATGATTCTGTTCAAGTTGGAGATACTTATACTTCAGATAACTCATACGATAGTGGGGATTCATCTTCTGGTCAAGGTTCAGGAAGTTATGATTCTGGAACTGGTGGTGAAGAGTCTGGTTCTGGAAGTAGTTCTGGATCCGGAGATTCTGGAACTGTTGAAGGAACTGTGACAGGATAGAAGTTAATTAATGGTGAATTTATGAAAAAAAATATTATATGTGGAGTTATAATAATTGTAGCAATTGTTTGTGTGTTCGGATACTTGATTATGAATAATGTATCTACAGCTGACCTTACAGGAAGTAGTGGTGATAATGCTACTAAAATGTTAAGTTCTTCTAAAGGGGGAGTCATGGTTCAATATCCTTCTGAATGGGTGCTTTCTGAATCAACTTCAAATTCTTCAGTAATTGCTCTTGCAAAATCTGACTCTATTGATTCATCTAAAGTAGGGCAAGTTACCATCAATGTTGAAAAACAGCCTATTGAGGGAAGTTTTGATTCATTTATAAATAAGACTTATACTGCAATGCAGCATGATTCATCTTTTAATTTGACTTCATCAGGTCAGGTTTTAATCAACGATAAAAATGCTACTGAATATGTTTATACATCTGATGTAGATGGAGTAGTTAAAGAACATAAGGCTATTTGGTTTGATAAAGGAGATCAGGCTTATGTTGTATTGTATAGTGCTCCAATTGATAAATTTAATGAAAATCTAAATTCATTTAATTATATTTTAGAAAATATGCAAATTGGTGCATAATTCTTTTTATTTTTTTTAGAGGTATTTTCATGATTATATTATGTGTTACTGGCAGTATTGCCGCTACTGAATCTATTAAATTAGCTAGGGAACTTAAAAGAAATGATATGGAAGTTAAATGTTTTATGAGCGAAGCTGCTTGCGATATTATCACTCCAAATGCTATGGAATTTGCAACAGGTAATGAAGTGGTAACCAGGTTGACTGGTAAGATTGAGCATGTTAAATATTCACAAGAGGATTTGATATTAGTTGCTCCAGCTACTGCGAATACCATAAGCAAATTTGCATATAAGCTAGCTGATGACCCAATCTCTACACTTTTGATTACAGCATATGGACATGACACTCCAATTTTGTTCGTTCCGTCAATGCATGATTCAATGTTTAAGGCTATTAAAGACAATATTGATAAAATTAAAGAAGAGGGTTCTGCTTCATTTATCAAACCTAAAATGGATGAAGGCAAAGCAAAATTCCCAGATAAAGAAGATATAGTTTTAGAAGCATTAAGAACAATTAATTTAAATAAATGAGGTGGTTTTATCCACGAAAAAGTTTTAATAAGTATGGGTGGAACTTATGAACCTATTGATCCGATAAGGGGAATAACCAACAAATCCTCTGGAAAAATGGGTTTGGAATTAGCTAAACAGGCTTATATTCGTGGATTTGATGTTACACTAATTGTAGCTAATGTTAGTGTAAGAATCCCTTCAGTATTTAATGTTATTAAAGTTGAAACAGCTGGAGAAATGAATAAAGCAATTAAGAAATTAATTCCGAGTCAGGATATTTTTATTTCAACAGCTGCAGTTTCTGATTTTAAATTTGAAGATAAGGACACTCATAAAATTGATTCTTCAAAGGCACTGTCTATAAATTTAAAACCAACCATTAAAATCATCCGCCAGATTAAAGAATTGAATCCGGATATTTTTTTAGTTGGATTTAAGGCGGAAGTTAATATTTCTAAAGAAGACATAATAGCCAGTGCAAAACAACAGATTAAAGATGCAGGAACAGATTTGGTAATAGCTAATGATGTTAGTGATGAGAATTGTCATTTTGGTTCAGATAATAATAAGGTTTGGATTGTAGACGATGATATTGTAAGTGTTCCGCTGTCTTCAAAAAAAGAAATAGCCAATATCATTTTTGATGTTATTTTGGAAAAGATTTAGGGATATGTGCAATTTTTAGGCCTTAAAAAGTAATATTTTTTAGTTAAAATAACTTTTTTTAAACATTTATTGAAAATTTGGTAAAAATAAGTATTTTTTAAAAATAAGTTCATTCCTTTAGGAATTACCAATTTGAGTGATTAATAGAGTGATTTTTTCCCTAAAGGCATTTAAAATGAACTTTTTTTTATTTGCATTAGCATATTGTATATTTCATTTTATGTTATAAATAGCTATCGAAGTAATACTTTTTTGGGTGTTTTGGCTTATTTTTTTAATTTTATGTCTGTCCTTTTTTTAAGGTTTTACAAGTGTAGTGGGGATATTTTTTATTAAAAATTTTTCTCTACTACAAATGCAATATGGTCTTTTTCGTAAGGTTCCAGTTTTACTTTTTCAATAATTTTAAAACCCTTTTCTCTCAATTTTCTTTCTTCTTCTTTAAAAATCTTTTTAGGCTTTTGTACAACATCAATACTTCTGGCTTTAATCATTAATGCTCCTATAACATCATCTTTCCCTATTAAGTTCATGTTTTTCATAAACAGTTGGCTTTGTGTTGGTTGAGCTACATCACAGTATACAATGTCTGTTTTTTCGGTTATATTCAAATAATTTTTAGGTTTGGTTGCATCTCCCAAAATCGGAGCAATATTAGTCCTTTGTCTGGCTAGTCTGACTAATTTTTTAGCTGTTGTTGGTGAAAATTCAACAGCATATATTCTTCCATCAGTTACTATGTCTGAAATGTGTGAAACTGTTGTTCCAGTTGATGCACCTAAGTATAGGACTTTCGCATCTTCAGAAATGTCCAGATTTTCTAATCCATTTAATAAGGCTGCTGCTAATTTTGACCGTCTAGGATTCCATATTCTGTATTCTTCTTTTTCCTGAATTAGCTCTTCACCATAAACTGAAATTCCGGGGGTTAAATTTTTGGTAGCTATTTGTCCATCTTTCAAATAAACTTTCATAGCTTATTTCCTCCTTTTATTTTTTCTTCTTTTTTTAGATTTTGGGTGTTTATTTTTAGATTTTGAGTGTTCTTCTTTTCGTTTTTTGGTAGTTTTTGTTGGGAACGGATTTTCTTTTTCTATCTGTTCTGCCTTTTCGATAAATTCATCATAAATATTCGGATCAAAATCTTTGGTGAAAATATCTTTTCTGCATGCTAATGATATTTTGGATGCAAGCATTCTGGCGATTTTTCCACGATTCCACCACTTGGCTCCTCTAATTTGTGGGTGTTGATAGATTAAACCATATTTTGGAGGTCTGTCTCCACTTTTCAAATGTCTAAACAATGCTTTTTCAGCACCCATTATCTGAACAGTACTTGAAGGATATGTTGCTAGTCTTTTAAGCCCTCCTGCATGTGATATTAGTTTAGCACCAAGTGAAGCTCCAACCAATAATTTCAAATTCGGTGCTAATGATTCCATTTTATCTTCAATGTAGTTTTCAATAGATTTTCTGCTTTTCTGCAATTCATAAATGGAATTTGCATAATTGTTCATGATGTCCAAATCACTTTGGTTGATTTCTTCATCATAATCGGAATCTATTAAAAATACGTCTGGCTTTGCTTCAATGATTTTTTCTTTGGTTTTATTTTCAGCTATTAAACGAACATATGTTTCATTATTTTTAATTACATCCATTTCCGGGAAATACAAAGCGTACCATTCCCTAATGCGTTCAATTAATTTGCTGATTGATTCATCGATTTCATCAATAGAATTTATAGCTTGGATAAGATGTTTGTCTTCTGATTTTGATGCTTCTTTCATTTTAGCAATAGCTAACTGCTGATAAACTTCAAGATAGTCATCACCAACAAATTTTTCCAAATTACTTCTTAAATACTCTCCACCGGCATTTGGTGTTTTAATTTCTAGTTTGTCAAAGGATTTTAAGCCAGAATAATCGGAGATTCGTTTATTTGATTCAATAATGATTTTATCATAATCTTTTGAGACTTCTTCAATAATTTCCTTTTCCTGTGAAACTATTTTTTTATTCTTAATTTCCATTAGTGCAGTTACAATACTCTCTTTTGGAAATAATTTTTGAGTTATTAATTCAAAATCCTCACTAAAAGCTAAAAATCCTTTAATGCAATAGGTTATATAACATTCCATATTTATTCACTCAAAATGCATTTGTTAATTTAATACTAAATTTATTGTAACTGATATATTAATATAGAGAATTACAAACATTTAATTGATTTAAAAAATATAGTTTAATTGAATATTTTATGGAATTGGGAATCATGACTAAACCAAACTATAATAAAAAGAAATTTCAGGACCTTAAAGAAACAATTGAGCTAAAAAATGCAGAAATTGATGAGCTTAATATGCAGTTGGCCACTAAGGATAAGGAAATTAACAAATTTAAAAATTACATCACTAAACAAAAGTATGAAATCAAAACACTGGAACTTAAAGTGGACAGCGAGATTAATAATGAAAAAGCCAAGTTTAAGGAGTTAGATGATCTTCAACAAAAACTTAATGAAAAGCAGGAGATAATTGATGATAAACAGGACCAGATAAAATATTTAAGAACTTTAATCGATGATTATAAGTTGCAGGTTCATAATAATACTGAGAATTTGGAAGTTCAATTAAGAAAAATTTCAAAAACTTATGAGGGGCTTTTAGCTCAAAAAGATTTAATAATTGAAAAACAGGATGAAAACATTAAATCTTTATTAAAAGATAAAGAAGAAATTATTAAATCCAATAAAACCAATGTAATAAGTTTAAAATTACAGAATGATAAATATCGTGAATTGATTAAGAAATATGAAGAAAAACTTGATTAAAAATGTATAAATGTTTTATAATACATAATTAATATCAATATAAAAATTTTTGGTGTAATCATGTTGAGGACAAATGTTTGTGGAGTTGAATTTAGAAATCCTTTAATGTTGGCTGCAGGAGTTATGGGAAGTAATGCTTCTTCCATGAATTGGATTTTAAAATCCGGTGCAGCAGGTGTTGTTTCTAAATCTTTTTCTTTAGAACCGAATCCGGGATATGCAAATCCTACAACTGTAGGTGTTGAATGCGGCATTATCAATGCTATCGGTCTTTCAAATCCAGGTGCAGAAAACTTTAAAGAGGAACTTAAAAGAATTGACAGGAAAGGAAATGTTTCAATAGCTTCAATTTACGGGGCAACTCCTGAAGAATTTAGCAAGTTAGTTTTGGAAATTGAAGATTATGTTGATATGATTGAGTTGAATATTTCATGTCCTCATGCTATGGAAGGTTATGGTGCATCCATAGGTCAGGATGCTAATTTAACTCATAAAATTGTTAGTGCTGCTAAAGATAGTGCAAATAAACCAGTAATAGCTAAACTAACTCCAAATGTTACTGATATTGTTGAAATAGCTGTGGCAGCTCAGGATGCAGGAGCAGATGCATTGACTTTAATTAATTCATTAGGTCCTGGAATGAAAATCAATATTGATGTTGCAAGACCTGTTTTATCAAATAAGTTTGGCGGAATGAGCGGTAAGGCTATAAAACCAATAGCTCTTCGTAATGTTTATACTGTTTATGATAATGTAGATATTCCAATTATTGGTGTTGGAGGTATTTCAAACTTTGAAGATGTTGTTGAATTTTTATTTGCTGGAGCTAGGGCAGTTCAAATTGGTACTTCTATTATGGATGAGGGTGTAGAAGTATTTGGCAAAATCAACAAAGATTTAGAAGAATTTATGAATAAAAAAGGTTATGAATCTATTGATGAAATGATTGGCCTTGCACATGAGGAGTTGTAATTTATGAATGATGTTCCACAAATTGTTGAAATTAATGAAATAATTGAAGAGACTCCAACAATTAAAACTTTTGTCTTTGATTGGGATATGGATAAGTTCGGTGTTCCTTCTCCGGGGGAATTTGTGATGGTTTGGAATTTCCATAATGAAAAACCAATGTCCATTTCTTTAATTGACAAAGAAAATTCCAGAATGGCCATTAGTGTTAAAAATGTTGGTGAATTTTCATCACAGCTTCATGATTTAAAAGTTGGAGATAAAATAGGTATTCGAGGAAGCTATGGAAATGGATTTTCAAATGATTTAACTGATAAAAAAGTTTTAGCTATTGGTGGTGGAGTTGGAATGGCTCCTATTAATGCAATAGTTAGTGATTTGCTTAAAAAAGGCAATGCTGTTGATGTAGTTCCGGCAGCCGTTACAAAAGAAGAATTGCTGTTTATGGAGTCATTGGAAAAATCAGGTGCAAAGATTCATCCGTGTACTGATGATGGAAGTTTTGGATTTGAAGGATTTGCAACAGATTGTACTGTAAGTTTACTTGAAGATAACTCTTATGATTTTGCATTTGTTTGTGGTCCTGAGATAATGATGAAAGGAATCTATGAAATACTTGAAGATGCTGGAATAAGTGCAGAATATTCTCTAGAGAGATACATGAAATGTGCTCTAGGTATATGTGGTCAGTGTTGTGTTGATAATACTGGATGGAGAATCTGTGTAGAAGGGCCTGTTTTTAAAAATGAGAAAATAGAAGAAATTTCAGAGTTCGGTAAATACAGAAGGAATGCTGCAGGAATAAAGCAGTAATTAAATGTGATTCTAATGGAAAAAGACTTAAAAGAATATATAACTCCTCCAGTATTGCTGGTACTGTTCTTGCTTGGAATATCACTAATGATTGTATCTCCGGTTTTGAATATGGTTATATTGGGGGCAATATTAGCTTATGCTATCCGCCCATTAGCTAGAAAAATAACTTCTAAAATAAAAATCAGATCAGTTTCTATTTTTCTGGCTGTAATTTTGGTTATGATTCCATTGGTTATTTTAATTGCATATATTATTTCAGTAATATCTGGTGTTTTATCTGATGTGTTGGTAGTTAATCCAAGTGGTTTTAACTTAAATTTGGATACTGTAATTAATCAGATGGTTAATAGCCTGCCGGCAGATATAAGCTCTGGTATTGATACTGCATCAATTAAATCATCTTTATCCGGTTTTATAAAGGATATTGGAAATGTGGTGCTGGATTATATTGTAAGCTTGGCCAGCAAACTTCTTTCAATTTCTGTAGATTTATTTATTTTATTCGCATCAATATATTACTTTATTCGTGATGGAGATAACTGTTATGATTTCGTTGAATCATTCATACCTCAGGAAAGTAAAGATTTCTTTGAAAGAACTGTAAATTCCGTTAAAGAGGTTTTAAAAAGTATATTTTATGGACATTTTTTAACTTCTTTAATTATTGGTATTATTGCGACTGTTGGATATTCTTTACTTGGATATTCTCAGGGAGTATTTTTAGGAGTGCTTACCGGTATTTTTCAGTTAATTCCAATATTTGGACCTTGGCCAATTTATTGGACCTTGGCTATTGTTGATTTGATTTCAGGAAATTATGTAAGGGTTGTAATTGTAATTTTATTTGGATTTTTCCTTAGTTTAAGTGATATGTATATTAGGCCAGCATTATCCAGTCATTATGCAGATATCCATCCTTTAATTTTACTTATAGGGTTTTTGGCAGGTCCATTAGTTTACGGAATTGTAGGGTTTATTTTAGGTCCATTAATACTGGGTATAACTTATGCTGTTTTAGATAACTTTAGAATAGAACTTAATAAAAGCAAAGGGGAATAAACAATGGAAAAAAACGTTGTTATTTTAGATATTGACTATGTTACTTATGAAAACAAGCCTGTAATCCGTTTATTTTCAAAAGATAAGGATAAAAACATTGTTTTGTTAGATGACACCTTTGAGCCTTATTTGTATGTTGCTCCTAAAGATGATGATAAAGAGTGTCAAAAACAGATTCTTGATACTTTAGATGATGTGCATATTGAAGAAGTTATTAAAAAGGATTTTCAGGTGGAAAAAACATTTTTAAAAGTGACTTTTTTAAATCCTCAGGAATTAGCTAAAAACAGGGATGCTTTACGTGATTTGGACTCTGTGGATCATATAAGGGAACATGATATTCCATTTTACAGAAGATATTTAATTGATCGTGATGTTATTCCAATGACTGAGGTTAAAGCCTGCGGGGAAAAAATTGATTCATTTTTAAATTTGGATTCTAAAAAACACGATTTGGAAATTATTAAACTTACCAAACCTCTTGAAAGAGTGAATGATGATTTGCAGGACTTTAGAATTTTAAGTTTTGATTTGGAAGTTAGAAATCCTCATGGGATGCCAAATTCTGAAGTTGATGAGATAATCATGATTGGAGTAGCCAGTAATTTTGGAATAAATCAGGTTATTTCAACCAAAACAAATTCTGAAGATAGGGATGATTTTGTTAATCAGGTAGAATCTGAAAAGGAAATGATTGAAACATTTATTGATATAGTTAAAAAAAGCAATGTTGATATTATTGTAGGATATAATTCTGATAATTTTGACCTTCCATATCTTAAAGACAGAGCTAAACTTTATGGTTTGGAGTTGGATTTGGGAATGGATGATTCTAATATTAAATTTATTCGAAGGGGTTTTGCAAATGCAGCTTCTTTTAAAGGACTGATTCATGTTGATTTATATCTTGTTATGAGAAGATACATGACTTTGGAGAGATATACTTTAGAGAGAGTATACTATGAATTATTTGGTGAGGAAAAAATCGATGTTCCTGGAGAACACATCTGGGAGTACTGGGACAGTGATTCAACTGAATTAGATGATTTGTTTGATTATTCTTTAGATGATGTTGTATCTACATTAAAAATCGCTCAGCAAACACTTCCGCTTAACCTGGAACTTACTCGTATTGTTGGTCAGCCTCTTTTTGACTTAAGCCGTATGGCTACGGGTCAACAGGCTGAATGGTTTTTAGTTAAGGAAGCATATTTTGACAATGAGATTGTACCAAATAAACCTGGAGGTTCAAACTTTGCACTTAGAGCTGCTGAGGAAGACAATGAAGGAGGATATGTTAAGGAACCCGAAATTGGATTGCATGAAAATTTAGTCCAGTTCGATTTCAGAAGTCTGTATCCCAGCATAATTATTTCAAAAAACATTTCTCCTGACGTGCTGGTTATTGGAGATGTTGAAAATAGACAGGATTACAATATTTCTCCGGAACATGATTTAAAATTTAAAAAAGAGCCAAAAGGTTTTATTCCGTCAGTTATAGCTAAAATTCTTAATGAAAGATTTAAAATTAAAAAAGCCATGAAAGCATCTGTTGATCCAACTGAAAAAAAGACTTTAGATGTGCAACAGCAGGCTATAAAACGTTTAGCTAATACTATGTATGGTATTTATGGTTTTCCTCGCTTCAGATGGTACTCTTATGAATGTGCAAAAGCTATTACTTCATGGGGTAGGCAATATATTAAAAGAGCAATGAAAAAAGCGGAAGATTATGGTTTTTATGCAATATATGCAGACACTGATGGTTTTTATGCTAAATATAAAAAATAAGGAAGAATAAATATTATTCTTCTAAATATGAATCAAAGTCAATATCTAAATCGTCGCAGATTTCTTTCAATTGTTCGTATAATTTTTCATCTATTTCCATTCCATTAGCTTCAGCATTAGCTATTTTTTTAACTTCTAAGTCTCCTGGAATTGAAACATTTTCTCCTGCAGCTCTGGCTTGATTACAGAAATCTGTAGTTTTTGCTTTGAAATCTTCTAGTGAACCGAATTTGCTTGGATCAATAGCTATGTATAAATCTCCTTTTGTACAGTTTTTAGTTGGTGAAGCTGTACCTGTTACTCCTTTTCCGTATTCTGCATTTACTAAAGGTCCGGTTAAAATTTCAATCATAAATGCTAATGCATATCCTTTAAATCCACCGAATGCTAAAATTGAACCTTCAAGAGCAGCTTCAGGATCAGTTGTTGGGTTTCCGTCTTTGTCAAGTGCCCAACCTTCAGGTAATTCCAATCCTTTTCTTTTTGATTCTAATATTTTTCCACGTGCAGTAACTGATGTAGCCATATCTACTGCAATGTAGGAATCACTTGGAATACCAATAGCAATTGGGTTTGTTCCAATAAGTGCTTCACTTGCACCAAATGGAGCAATTGCAGGGTCAGTATTTGCGATTACAGTTCCGATAACACCTTCTTTAACTGCAATATCTGAGTAAAATCCGGTTACTCCAAAGTGGTTTGAATTGTGTACTCCCACACATCCGATACCTACTTCTTTAGCTTTTTTTACAGCTAATTTCATAGCTTTGTATGCAACAGCCTGTCCGAATCCGCTGTTACCGTTTATTAAAGCAATAGCAGGAGTTTCTTTTTCAATAGTTATGTTGTCTTTTAAGTTTATGGTTCCTGATTCAATACTAATTAAGTATTGTGGGAATCTACCAAGTCCATGTGAAGTAAATCCTTTTAAATCTGCATCAATTGTAGCTTCTGCTACCAATTCGCTGTCTTCTTCACTAGCTCCTAATTTTTTTAATATTTCTTTTACAAGAGCTATTTCATTATCTTTCATTATTTTCATTTTTTCACTCTCCTTATAGTTATTGAATCAGTATGTAACTTCACTGCCTTCAAAAGTTTTAACGGTAATTTTTTCATCATCAGTTACTTTACCGATAATTTGGCAATTACAGTAGTCTTTCAAAGTTTCCATTATTTTTTCAGCTTCATTTTCATTGGTAATTACAACAAAACCTATTCCCATATTGAAAACTTTATACATTTCTTCAAGAGGAACATTTTGTTGATATATAAGTTTGAATATTTCAGGAGCCTCTGGGAGGTCATAAATATCATATCCGACACCTTTTTTCAAGCGTCTAAGGTTAGTAAATCCTCCACCAGTTATATGTGCTAATCCATGAATATCATATTCTTCTTTAAATAAAGCAACTATTGGTTTAACATATAATTCAGTTGGCCTTATTAATTCCTCTCCAATAGTAGTGTCACAGTTAGGCATTTTGTCATCAATTGAAAATCCTGCATCATCAAACAATGCTTTTCTAGCTAAACTGTATCCGTTTGAATGAATACCATTACTTTCAATACCTATTAAAACATCTCCAGCTTCAATATCTTCTCCAGTAATAATTTTATCAACATCTACAAAACCTATTCCTGTTCCGGCTAAATCAAAGTCTTTTATTATTCCTGGAAGTGAGGCAGTTTCCCCACCAATTATTGAAATTCTGGATTCTTTTGCTCCTGTTACAAGACCTTCAGCTATTTCTTCAGCTCTTTCAGGATCAGGCTGTTCCACTGCAAGATAATCTACTAAAGCTATTGGTTCAGCACCAACACAAAGAATATCATTTACAACCATAGCTATACAATCTATACCAACAGTATCATATTTATTCATCATTTCAGCAATTAAAATTTTACTACCTACTCCATCAGTACTCATTGCAATAGCTTTATCACCTAATCTAACTAAAGCAGCATAATGTCCGCTATCAGTTATTATATCTCTATATTCTAGTGTTGATTTAAGTTTTGATGCAAGTTTTGAAACAGTAACTGCTTCAAGATCAATATCAACACCGGATTCTGAATAAGTAACCATTTTTTTAACACCTAGTGGTATTTTTATTTTTTTTAAAATCAATAAAAATTTAAATTATATTACTATATTTATTTCAATTAGTATTTATTTATTAGTGTATTCTTACACTATCTAAATTCACAGGACTTTTAGTTTCAATTTTATAACTTCTGTGTATTGATGAAGCTAAGTCTGTTGTTTTATAAGGGTCTCCATGACAAGTAATAACTTTATCCGGTCTTGGATTAAGTCTTTTTACATAATCCATTAATTGGCGTCTGTTGGAGTGTCCACTAAATCCGTTGATAGTTTTAATTTCCATTTTAACATTGAATACTTTTGTTTTATTGTCTTCTTCAAGAGGCACTTCTTTCCATCCTTTTTGGATTCTTCTACCTAATGAACCTTCAGATTGGTATCCTACAAATATTAATGTGTTTCTGTCATCTTCACATAACCATTTGAAGTATTCAACAGAATTACCTCCAGTTAACATACCTGATGTGGATAAAATAATTGCCGGACTGTTGCTTTCAACAATATCTTTTCTTTGGTCAAGATTTTGAACTTTGTTAAACATATCTGAGATAAACGGATTTCTGCCCATGTGGAATATTTGATCTCTCAAGTCTTTACTTAAATATTCTGGTCTTGCAGTATGGATAGCTGTAGCTTCCCAGATCATACCGTCAATGTAAATAGGAACTTCATCAATCATTCCATGTCTCATGTATTCCTCAAGTACTACCATAAGTTCCTGCGCCCTTCCTACAGCAAATACTGGAACTAAAACTTTTCCGCCACGTTTTAAAGTTTTATAGATGGTTTTCATCATTTCTTTTTCTGCAGAGTTTCTTGAAGGCTGTATGTCTTCACGGCCACCATAGGTACTTTCCATAATTACAGTTTCAGCACGTGGGAATCTGAATGTTGCAGGTTCAAGTAATCTGCTTCTTTCATACTTGAAATCTCCAGTATAAACTAAATTGTGAGCTCCGTCACCAATATGCATATGTGAAATAGCTGAACCTAAGATGTGGCCTGCATTATGGAGTGTTAATCTAATATCTGGTGATATATCAGTTACTTCACCGTAATCTAAGGTTATTGTATGTTTAATAGCTTTTTGCACATGTTTTACATTAAATGGTAAAGGATTTCCTTCTCTGTGAGCAATATCCAAGTGATCAAGTTGTAAAAGTGTTGTCAAATCTCTTGTTGGAGTTGTACAGTAAATAGGACCTTCATATCCATAATGATAAAGGTATGGCACAAATCCACAGTGATCCAGGTGAGCGTGTGAAATAATGACTGCATCCAATTCCTCAATTGAAAATTCAGGAACATTCAAGTATGGAAATGCATTTTTGTTGTCAGATGCAGCTACATTAACACCACAATCCAACAATACTCTACTGTTTGGAGTTTGTAAAAGCATGGAAGAACGTCCGACTTCTTTAAAACCACCCATTGAGGTTACTCTGGCCCAATCATTAGGATGTTTAGTGCCCTGATGTATCTGTCTACCGAGACGCTGCAACATTTTTTTCCTGTCTTTGCTGCTGTTTTTTAGTGTAGTTCTGATTTTTCCAATAACATCAGAGCTTATTGGGGGTGTTCTCAAAATTTTAGGTGCCCATCCGGTATTTTTAACGATTGTTCTGGAGGTCACACCATATTTTCCAATAACAAGCCCTGGTTTTTTTGCAGTTATAACTACTTCGCAGGTAACTGTATCAAAGTAAATGTCTGTAATTTCTGCTCCTTCCGGAACTATTTCATGAACTTTTTTAATGGTTTCTTCAGGACCTAATAATGCACTTTTATCAGATCTGATAATGATTCTTTTTCTAAGTTCTTTAGCTAATGATCGTATAAGATCGCCGTTGTCAGTTATAATTTCTGGGTTTTTGGTGTAAAGTACCACTTCAGGACCTTCAAATTCAACTTTTGAAACCTGAGCATTTTTTGGTAACTTGTCCATTATTTCTTTTTTGATATCTTCTAAAATCTCTGAAGTCATATAATCCCTTCAAAAAAAAGTATTGTGTAAATATAGTTCATGAAAAAGCTTGTTTGCTATAATTAGTTAAAACTTCATAAACTATTCACACTATTTATATAAAAAGTAGTTAGTTATGAAAAATAGTCTTTATATTTTCGCTACAATATCATTAACCTTTTCCTTATCTAACATTTCAAAGCCGTCTTTAGTTACTTTAGCTACTAAATATCCATTTCCTGAAAATGTGTCACGTTCGCTAGCAGCTTTGATAGCTCTTACAGCTATTTCTAATCCTTCATCAGTTGTAATTTCTTCATGGTATCTGTCTTCGAGAACACCATATGCTACAATAGAACCTGATCCTGTGGATATGTATGTATCTTCAATCATACCTCCGGCAGGGTCAAGGGAGTATAGTGAAGGTTTATCTCCGTCCATTCCTCCAAGTAATGTTTGCACATACATTGGTCCGGAACGTAAAATGTTTGCTGTTACTGATGCGGCAGCTTTTACACTTATTTTGTCATTGTTTCTCATTTGATAAAGAGAAACTTCTGCTTCAATTATTTTCATTAAATTTTGAGCATCTCCGACACTACCAGCAATGGTTGTTACGATATGATCATTTATTTTAAATATTTTTTCTGCGACTTTATGAGCTACAAGGTTTCCCATACTAGCTCTTCTTTCGCTAGCAAATACAACACCATCTTTACAGGTTATTCCTACAGTTGTTGTACCTTCTAATATTTTATCATCCATGTTAAACACCTCATGTAAGTATTTAAAATATTTGTATTTTTCAACTATATTGTAGGTTATACATAAATCTTATATAAACACGTAATTATTTTAATTATTAATATTTATAAAATCAGAATCAATTAATTAGTATAAACTAACTAATAATACATTATGTATTTACATATATAAAGTTTTCTTTTTAAGATACTTTAATGGAGCTTTGTTAATGAAATGGAAAAAAATAGGCAATATTTTAATATTGGATAATAAATTCATTGTACAATCAGATAAACAGTTAAAAGAACTTTCAGATAAACATAAAGTAAAAACTGTCATGAAAGTTGACCATATTCATGGGACTAAAAGGGAACCTGTTATAAAATTATTGTATGGTGAGGATACTGAAACAATCAATAAGGAAAATGGATGTCTTTTTAAATTGGATTTAAAAAAAGTAATGTGGTCAAAAGGAAATAACAACGAGCGAATAAGAATAGCTAAACTTGTTGAAGATAATGAAACTGTCATTGATATGTTTGCAGGAATAGGTTATTTTTCAATTCCGATAGGAGTTCACAGCAATGCAAAACAAGTTTATTCAATAGAAATTAATCCCAATTCATTTCATTATTTGAAAGAAAATATTAAATTAAATAAAATAAACAATATTATACCTTTACTTGGGGATTGCATGGACATAACTCCAGAGTATAGTGCAGATAGAATTATAATGGGTTATGTAAAAACAACGCATCATTATTTAAAGACAGCTATTGACAGCCTGAACAAAGGTGGAGTTATTCATTATCATGAAACAGTTCCCGAAAAATTAATGGATACCCGTCCGATAAACAGGATTAAAGAAGTGGCCGGAGATAGGTCGGTGGAATTTTTAAAATTAAATAAGGTTAAGAAATACTCTCCGGGAGTATTTCATGTGGTGTGTGATGCTAGGATAAATTAGCTATTTTTTCAAGCAGTGTTTCATTTAGCCATTTATCATTAACATATTTTTCATAAACACACATTCTTTCGATTAATTCAAATCCTGCATCCTGTGTTAGTCTGTTTAATTCATCTAGAGTTGGCCATGGGGATGTTGGATTTACATAATCAGGACTTACTGGAGAAACTCCTCCCCAATCATCTGCACCGCAAAGTAAAAATATCTGGGCAGTGTCATGGTTTAAATTAGGCGGAACTTGAATGCTAACATCAGTATCCCTAAATAACAGCTTCCCTGCTATTACTGTTCTTACCATATCTAAAAAAGTAGGTTCTTCCCAGTTTTCCATTTCAATTCCGGGGCTGGTGGTGAAGTTTTGAATAATTACTTCCTGAATATGGCCGTATTTATCATATAAATCCCTGATAGCTAATAATGAGTCGGCTATTTCTTCTTTGGTCTCACCAATTCCAATTAAAATTCCTGTTGTATATGGTATTTTAAGTTTTCCGGCATTTGATATTGTTTTTAATCTGATTTCAGGATTTTTACCTGGGCTTTTATTGTGTGCTACTGTGTTCATTAATCTGACAGATGTGCTTTCAAGCATCATACCCATAGAAGCGTTAACTTCCTTTAGCTTTTTTAGACTTTCATAGCTAAAATTACCTCCATTTGTGTGAGGCAATAAGCTAGTTTCTTCCAAAGTCATTTTACAGATATCAAAAACATAATCTACAATATTTTCATATCCGAATTCAGCTAATTTTTGCTGTACTGATTCTTCTTCATCAGCATCTTCTCCAAATGTAAATAAAGCTTCACTGCACCCATATCTTTCAGCTTCTTTCAAACTAGCCAATACTTCTTCTTTTGTTTTTAGAATAATTGCACTTGGATCATCTGGAGTTTTTTTAAAATTACAGTAACCGCAATCGTTTTTACAGATTTCAGTTAATGGAATGAAAATATTTTTGGAATATGTAATAAGATTATTCTCCCTGTATTTTGATGCTTTATTCATGAAATCAATGATTTGGTTGTCAGTTGATTCTAATATCTGGAGAATTTTTTCTTTTCTTTGCATGATCTATTCTTCTTTTTCTGAAACTGTTACTTCAACATATAATGGAGGATATCCATGTTTGTCCTGCCATATTGCAATTACAGCATAACAGCAAGGTAATTCGAAAGCTTTGTATTCAACTACAAGACCAATGGCTTCAAGCTCTTCTTGCATTCTTTCTAAGCCATGTTTGTCTATATTTCCTGTTTGGCCTTCGCTTTCCTGTATACTTTTATCACCAATTTCTAAAAGTTTGGCGATTTTTGCAGAATTGGATTCGATTTCTTTACCGTTTATTATGCTTCCAATTTCATCAAGCTTTGAGTTAAAGTCATTAATATCTAATGTTTTTCTTGATCTTCCTCTGACGATTAAGATTTTTTCATTGTTAATTGCAGGTCTTGATCCTTTGAATGCATCAAAAAACCCCATCACTTCTCCTGCTACTTCATAAAACTTTTGCATTTAATCATATCCTTAACTCTTCTTTTAATTCGCCCATTGTTGTTACTTTTTCTGCAAAAGCATTGTGTCTGTGGATACTTTCATGATTCTCTTGACGTGAAGTGATTATGGTGTCTTCAGGAAAATCAGCATATTTTTTAGCTATTTTTTCCATCATGTTTCTTACACAGTCTTCAACAAAAACAGGTTTTTTATGAGCATTTAAAACTGTAGCATTTTCATCAGGTCTTTTTAATAATTCACATACAGGAGAGCTCATGGATTCTTCAATTATTTCTATGATGTCTTCACCTTTAACTTCCCTGTCTTCCGGAACTTCGATTAATAAAGTTCCAACTCCTCTCTGATTATGGGAAGCAAAAGTTACAGTATCTAATACTTTTTGTGTAGTTTCTTCGTCTAAAAATTCCAACAATTTGTTTTTGTCAGATTCTTTCACAGATTCCTGTGCACATGGGCAAACAGTCATTCCGATAACTTCAGCACCAATACTTTTTCTAATTTTAATTTCACCGTCTTCTCTGTAACCTACAGCTTTAGCTTTAAGTTTAGCCATTTCCTGTGTTTTATTTTTGGTTACAGGTGATTCTTTCATAAACATATAATCAGTAGTCATTGATATTTCAACACGTTTTGCATATTCGTGTTTGGACATCATTTTACTTACGATTTTAGCACATAATGTTTCTACTTCCACTGAACTGTCATTAGCTACTTCGTCTAATACTTCACTGATTGCTTCAGGGTTTCTAGACATATGCACTCCCTTTTGATCGTTTGGTAAATCTACAAATGCATCAAATGTAGGTACTAAAATTATAGGTCTTTTGTTATTTCTTTCGAGTTGCAATAATTTTTTAACTCCGGTTACACCTACTCTTGTTAATTTGATAGGTATGCTGGGAGTATCATCTTGGGTGTCAGGTAAACAAACTGCCATTTAATAACCTCTATCATATAATTATTTTTTATATTATGTTTTTTGAAACTTATATATTTTAAGCTTATTTTTGGCAATTTTTTACAAGTAAAAATAAGTTATTTGATTGAATATGGCTTGATTAATGTTAAATGAATGTTGTGATGGTTTGGTTTAATAAATTAAAAATTTGGATTATAATATATTTGAAGAACCCATATCTTCTTTTATAACATCCAATACAGTTTGAGTATATGTTCTTTCTATATTAGGGTCTTTAACTAAATCTTTAATAAATGTATTTAATTCATTTGTATCTTTGAATTTAGCTATTAAGAAAGCATCATATTCTCCGGTTACATCATATATTCCAACTACATTTTTATTAAAGTAAGTTTTTTCTTCCCAGTTTTTGAGTTTTCCACCTTTAACCCTCACTCCAATTATAGTTGTAAGGACATATCCTAATATTTCATGGTCAATTACTGGTGAAAACTTTTTGATTACTCCGCTTTTAACCATTTTGTCGATACGGTTGTGAACAGTTCCAACAGATACATCTAAACTACGGGATATTTGTCTATAAGATGTTCTGACATCTTCATTAATGATTTTTAAAATGCTAACATCAATATCATCTAATTTGATAAAGTCTTTATTTTCATTAGCCATATTTATAACCTCTCTAAAAATGACTATATTAATTGATTATAAGTAAACAAATTAATATAGGCATATACATTTTTTATGTTTATATTATATAAACTATTCGTACATTTTTTAATTTTTTTAGTACTATTTTAAATATGATTCGAAAAATTAATAGTTATATTGTAAATCATTTTGTATGTATTTTTGAATATAATTAAAATATAATCCCTATTTTTTTGTTTTTATTAAATTAATATACCATTAGCATTATACTGTAGTTTATTTATTTTTTCAAATATTTTTTGAATGATTGTATGGTAAAAAAAGAGATATTTATTTTGATATGTAATTTTTTTCAATTTTATTAAAAAAAGTAGTGAAGATAAAGCAGGGATTTATTTAGTGTTCCTAAATAATTCATAGGCTATATCTAGTTTTTTCACTATTTGTGTATTTTGGATATTTGTTTAATTTGAAGATGACAAAGTTTTTATGATTTCCTTAATTTTTTTTAGGGGAGCGTTTGTTTTTATTCCAAGAGGGTTGAAATGTGTTTTGACAGCTTCAAATCCTTCTTTTTCAAGGTTGCCAAATACCAAATCTAATTTTGGTGCACTGATTTTTAAGATTTTGCAGATTTTATGCACATCATAAAATGTGGCGGGACTTTTTGCTTCTATACGGCAGCTTTCCAATAGTTTCAAAACATCTTCTTTAGTATTTAATTTTTTATTTTCAGATTCTACAATCATCTTTGAGATAAATTCTTCGTTTTGAATTTCTCCAAGCCATAATGGCCCTGCCTGAATTAATTTTTCACCACATTCTGGACAAATATCTGGTGTAGATGTAGCTAATCCTTTATTTTCTTCCCTATACAGACAATGTTTGCAGTGACTGAGGTATCCGATATTTTTTAAACATTCATCACTTTTTTTGGAACCTTTTTTGACTTCTATATATAATCTCATATAATGTTCAGTACTGTGGGATAATTTAACTTCTATGGATTTGCTGTATTTGGCCAGTGTAAGAGCTACAAATCCTGCCAATATACGAATACCTGTTTCATGACAGTATTCACTTTTGTAAGGTTTTGCATTGTATTTGCGGATACACGGTTCTTTGTAGGTTCCGCACAGTGCAGATGTGTCAGTAGCTGTAACGCATAATAATGAGTTTCTGCGGGAACAGTATCCTACAGAGTCTAAAAATGGGGAAGGTGTTCCAAAGGGATCAATGTCTATAACATCAAATTCTCCTCTGTGCATTCTTAAGAACATACTTGCATCATGCTGAAATATTTCAATGTCTTTCAAATTGTTTAACTCAACATTGTGTCTTTCATATTCATTTGCAGTTTCACTAATGTCATTTATAAAAACATGTCCCACTCCATCAATTTCATTTTTATAACGAACACCGCGTATTCCACTGCCTCCGAACAAATCACATATGTTTATATTTCTGTCTTCTTGTTTTTGAAAAGTTTGAAGAGCTAAAATGGAAATGTCTCTATTTAGTTCCATATGTGGATTGTAAAAAACAGGAGCATCAGATGAAATTTTATCAAATTCAGGAAATTGAATTTTTGTTAATCCCTCTTCAACTGTTTTAATTTTATATTCGTCCATAGTTTATCACTTTTTTAAATAATCAAGTAATATTTTAAATATTATTAGATTTAAATATTATTGTAAGTTTAAATTAATCTATTTTTAGGATTTGGTGATAAAATGGCGGATATTAAAGTTCCAATTGCAAAACCAATAATTGGAGAAGAAGAAATTAAAAATGTTGTAGAAGTTTTAAAATCAGGTATGATTGCTCAAGGTCCTAAAGTAGCTGAATTTGAAGAAAAATTTGCTGCTTGGATTGGAACAAAATATGCAATTGCAACTAATTCTGGAACATCTGCTCTACATGTAGCTTTACTTGCAGCAGGAATAGGTAAAGGGGATGAAGTGATAACTACTCCATTTACATTTATAGCTACTGGAAATTCAATTATTTATACGGGAGCAACTCCTGTTTTTGCAGACATTGACTTAAAAACATACACTATAGATCCAGACAGTATTGAGGCATTGATTACTGATAAGACAAAAGCTATTTTACCAGTTCAATTATATGGGCAATCTGCAGACATGGATAGAATTAATGAAATCGCTGATAAACATGGTTTAAAAGTTATTGAAGATGCGGCACAGGCTCATGGTGCAATGTACAAAGGTAAAAATGTGGGTGCACTTGGAGATGCGGGTTGTTTCAGTTTTTATCCTACTAAAAACATGACTACCAGTGAAGGCGGAATTATAACTACTGATGATGAGGAATTAGCTAAAAGAGCACGTATTTTTAGAGCTCATGGTTCCAGTATAAAATACACTCATGATGAAATAGGTTATAATTTTAGAATGACGGATATTTCTGCAGCTATCGGTCTTGCACAATTAAATGTAATTGACGGATTCAATGACAAAAGAATAGCTAATGCAGAATATTTAAATGAAGGTTTAAAAGATGTTGATGGGGTAGTAACTCCTTATTCTGCTGATGATTTTAAACATGTTTACCATCAATATACTATTCTTGTTGAAAAAGGAAAAAGAGATGATTGGGTTGATTTCTTAACTCAAAAAGGTATTGGAACAGGGGTTCATTATCCTATTCCATTATATAATCAGCCAATTTATAAAAAATTAGGTATCGAAGGCAGTGCACCAGATGCAGAGCTTGCTGCAAATCATGTAATTTCTTTACCGGTACATCCTTCATTAACACAAGAAGATTTGGATTTAGTTATTGATGCTGTAAAACAAGCTAGTGACAGCTTTAACTAATCTTTTTCTTTTTTTATTTTAACATTTTATTTACTGTGTCAATTTTAGCATCTAAAGTTCTGTTTTCTAAATCACGTCTGTCATCGACTTTAATAACAGTGTAAACTCTACCGATTCCAGTTTTAAATACAGCTTCTTGTGCATTAGCTATAGCTTCGTATAATTCTTTAAGATTTTCAGCTTCTATTTGAGTTCCCATACCTGTTAATTGATAGTTAAGTCCAGAATCTTTAATTGCTTGAACAGCAGCAGTTACATATTCTTTACATTCAGTATCTTCAGTTCCAACAGGTAATATTGCGAAATCTGCAGTTATCATTTTTAATTCACCTAGTAAAATTATTTATTTATCTTATTATAAATTTATTTAGTAATGGTTCAGTTAAACAAAAAAGAATTTAATGATAAGATATTTACAAGGATTAATAATTTAATTCATGATTATAATTTAATAAATGAACATGAATTGATAGCTGTTGCATTGTCTGGAGGTAAAGACAGTGTTTTGACATTGCATGCTTTAAAAAATTATCAAAATTATTTGGATTTTGATTTGGTTGCTGTTAGTGTTGATGAAGGTATTGAGGGTTACCGTCAGCATGGTATTGATGCAGCTATTGACAATGCAGAAAAATTAGATGTCAAATTAGTTCAAAAATCATTTAAAATAGAAGAGGGATTTGCACTAGATGACATTTATAGCGGATTTAAAAGTGCATGCATTCCTTGCGGAGTTTTTAGAAGAAATATTTTAAATAAAACAGCATATGATCTTGGAGCAGATAAAATAGCTACCGGACATAATCTTGATGATGAAATTCAGTCTTTTTTAATGAGTTTTGCCCGTGGTGATTTAATTAAATTCTCAAAATTCGGGCCTGAACTTGATGTTATTCATCCTAAGTTGATTCCACGTATTAAACCATTGTGGAACACTCCGGAAAAGGAAGTTGGAACCTGGGCAATTTTAAATGATATTAATATTCATTTAGATGAATGTCCTTATTCTCATTTATCTCTGAGGGCTAAAATTAAGGAATTTTTAAATAATAATGAGGATATATATCCTGGAATAAAAAATAATATTATGGAATCCTTCCAAAAGATTTTAACCTTTGAAAGTGATATTCCATCTAATTTGAATGAGTGCAGGTTATGTGGAGAACCTACATCTTCAGATATCTGCAAAGCCTGTGAGCTAAAAAAATTAATTTCTGAAAATCACGAAAGCCATATATAATATGAATAGTCCTAATAGGATTATTCCTTCTTTTCTATCAAATTTACTTTGTGTTTTACCAAATATAAGGCATAAAATTGTAACAATTATCATTAAACCTAAATCTACAATCATATTTGAGTTTACAGGAATTGGAGTTATGGTACTGCTTAAACCAAGTACAAATAAGATATTGAATATGTTTGATCCGATTACATTTCCAATAACTAACTGATTTTCATCTCTTTTTAGAGCAGTTAGTGAAGTTACAAGTTCAGGCAGTGATGTACCGATAGCCACAATTGTTAAACCAACTAATGTTTCACTCATTCCACATGCCATTGCAATATATGATGATGAGTTTACAACAAGCTGAGCACCAAGAATAATTGCAGCAAGCCCTACAACAACATAAACAATACTTCTTCCAATACCGAATTTAGGCTTTTCAACAAAATCTGCCCCTTTTGATTTTTTAGAAGTATAAACTAAATGGGCAGTATATCCGATTATAAGAATCAATAATACAATTCCTTCAATTCTTGTTAAATCCCAGCTGAGTAATATAAATCCAACAACAAGCAGACTAACAATTAAAAGAAACGGCATATCTTTGTTAAGTACATTTTCTCCAAGTTTTAATTCTTTAAGTAGGGCACAAACACCAATAATTCCTAAAATATTGAAGATATTACTTCCAATAACATTACTTACAGCCAGAGCATTGCTTCCTTGAATAGATGAGGATATGGATACTGCAGCTTCAGGAGCACTTGTACCAAAAGCTACAATAGTTAATCCCACAATAAGTGTTGGGATTTTTAAAATAGTAGCTATATTACTTGATCCGCTTACAAAAATATCTGATCCTTTTATTAGAATTGCAAATCCCACAATAAGTAATACAATTTGTATTAATAATTCAATCATTCTTCTACCTCTTCTGTTTCTTCTTCCTGAGGACCTAAATCAGTTACAAGAATTTTGTCGATTTGATGTCCGTCAATATCTAAAATTTCGAAGTGGAATCTGTCCCAGTCATATATTTCTTTTTCATCAGGAATTTTACCACTTAAACTTAGGATAAATCCAGCTATTGTAGTGTATTGGTCTTCTTTTTCATAAGGGAACTCTTTTTCGTAATCGAAAAGTTCTTTAAATTTATCAATTTGGAATCTTCCATCAATTAACCATGTGCCGTCTAATCTTTGGGTAGCCATTGGGTCATCAGTTTCATCAATGCCAGGAATATCTCCAACAATGCCTTCAAGTAAATCGTTTAAGGTTATTAATCCTTCAACACTACCAAATTCATCAACAGCAAGAGCCATATGGACATATTCTTTGTTTTCTTTAAATTCTTTTAATAATTCCAAAGTTTCAAGATTTTCAGAAACAACTAAAGGTTTTTTAATAATTGAATTAATGTCAAATTTTTCTTCACTAAATAAGAGTGCTAAAATATCTTTAGCTTGAACAACTCCGATAAAATCATCTAATTCTCCTCTGGCTATCGGGAAAATGGATCTTTTACTTTCCATAATCTTGATTTCATTAGCTCTTTTATCATCTTCTAAATCAACCCAGATAATTTCATTTCTAGGAGTCATTATAGATTCGACTTTTTTATCATCAAGTTTAAAGACTCTTTTAATAATATCTTCTTCTTCTTTTTCAATAGTTCCGTCTTCTCTTCCTTCTTCAATTAATAACTCAATTTCTTCTTCTGTTACTATTGATTCGGATTTGCTTTTCATACCTATGGTCCATAAGACGAAATCAGTTGATTTGGCAAGAACTGCACTAATTGGTTTGCAAACTTTTGAAAGTACAGACATGCTTTTAGCTAATTTTAAAGAAACTTTTTCAGGGTTATTTAGAGCAATAACTTTTGGTACAATTTCTCCAATTACTAAAGTTAAGTAAGTTGTAATGATAACAACTACTAAAATACTTATTGTTCCGCTATATGGTACATATGGACCAATTACTTCTGATAATGGTTCAGCTAAAGTAGCTCCACCGTAAGCACCAGTTAAGATACCGATAAGTGTAATTCCTATTTGCACAGTAGATAAAAATTGATTTGGATCTTCTGCAAAGTCAATGATTATCTGAGCACTTTTGTGCCCTTCATTTAACAGTTTTTCTAATTTTGCTTTCTTTGTCGAAACAACGGCCAATTCAGCCATCGATAAAATCCCGGTAAGGACAATTAAAATTATTATTAATACTATTTCAAATATTACGTTAGCCATTTTTAAACAGACCTTTTGTTAAACTTATAGTTTATAATTCACTGGCTCTCTTAAAGTCAGTATTTCCATATATTTCATCCTGCATCTCTTGAACTGCCAGGGAAGCTTCTTCACGAGTTTCTACTTTTTTAAATATTCTGCGTTGCTTTACTTTGATTGTTTTTCCACAAACACACTTGCGGGTAGCCACTCCTTCTTTTGCATATAATACTCTTCCACAGTCACATCGAAATATGAAATACATAGTAATTAATTCCATTAAAATTTTTCATTTAATAATTATGTAAGTATACTTTATAAAAATTATTATTTTTCATCCGCCAAATATTTTCATAAATAATGGTATAAAGACTTGTGAAGGCAATATAACAAGTGTAGCTAAGCTAACTCCTAAATTAGTCCCAACTACAACAAGTAAAATTCTTACTATGTTGTTGTGCCACAAATCCTTTAAGCTTTCAATTTTAGTAAGATTGACCATATCTCTTTTTCTAACTTTTCTGTATTTAGCTTCAACCAGTCCTGAAAACCATCCTGCTGCAAGTAATGGGTGAATAATAGTCAAAGGAGCTACTAATCCTCCAACAACAGCAGATTGGATTTTTGATCCGGAAAGTATGGAACCGATAAATCCCATTATCATGCTTATAATTATAAAGTCATAGAGGTTCCAGGTTATATTAATCCCGCTAATGTAGGCCAGAAAAAATATCACAACAAACAATATTGGAATTAAAGCTAAAATAATTTTAAACCATGGTATTCCTTTTTTTTCTTTAGTAATTTCCAATTGGCTTAAAGGAGGAATAGTTTCAGGATTGTCTAAGTATCTGTTGATTCCAGGTTTGTGTCCTGCACCTACAACAGCTATTACATGGTCTTGAGGGATTCTTAAAATATTTCCTGCAAGATAAGCATCTCTTTCCTGTACTAAAACTTCATATACTTTTGGAGATTCATCTTTAAAAAATTCCATTAATTCATCAAGGTTATCCTGATTTTTCAACTCCTCAATATCAATTTCATCTTCTTCATCACTTGAAAAAATTGAAGTAAGCAAACTAAATCCAAATTTAAGTTTTTCTACAAATCCCATCTTATTAAGAGCCCTTTGCAGGGTTGTGTTTATTTCTCTGTCAATCAATGCTATTGGAATTTCCAAATCTTCAGCAGCTTCAATAGCTCCAATCATTTCTGATCCTGGTTTTACATCAACATCCTCTCCAATTTTTGATTGGAAATATGAAAGGATTGTTGTAGCTAGAAATAGTCCTACTTTTTCTTCTTTGATGATTTTTGAAACAGAAATAGTGTCATCTTCTTCAATACCCATCATTTCATTTTTCAATCGAGTATATCTTCCCCTATCTAATTCAATAGCTACTATTTCTGGATGTTGCTCATAAATTGTATTTTTAACTTCTTCTACACTGTTTGCAGATACATGAGCAGTTCCTATTATGGTTAAACATTCTCTTTTCAAAAAAAACACATCGGTTAATTTAATGTTATAATATATATTTTACAATTTGTATATAAATCTAATCTTTAATTAATTTCAATATATTATTTTCATAGATAGCAACATTTTCACTTATATTTTTTAACACGCAGCAGTCAATGTCTTTTTTGGATTTAAGTCGGGACAGTTTTCTTCCGGAGTTGCAATTATAAAATCCTTCTTTTAGAGCATCATAATCTCTGCTGGCCATGATGGCTGCTTTTGCATAATCGCTTATTTCGCACTCATTATTTAACCTGTCGCAAATCCAGTAAAGAATTTCGCCGGCTGCCAAAAAGTCTTCTAGGGCAAAATTTCCTTTGTATCCTGCCATTACAACATCAATTTCATTTTCAGCTATCTCTACACTTTTATACCCAACTGCTTTTGCATTTACCATGGATCCTACAAGAACAGTTGAATTCATATCTTTAAGAATTCTTGTTCCATTACTTGTGGTCAGTATAAGTGTTTCAATATCAGTGTCATAATTTTCAACATCTTTTGGCGAGTTTCCAACATCAAAGCCTTCAACACGTTTTCCGCTTCTTTCTCCGGCTATTATTCCATTAATTTCTTTTTTTAACTCAAATGCTTCTTCTGGTGTAAAGCATGGGATGATTTCATTAAAGTTATTCAAAGCTAGTGTAATTGTGGTACTTGCCCTAAGTGCATCGACCATTATTGATGTATCTTTGGTTTGTGTTTTTTCAAAGCTTAATGTAATTTTCATGATTCATATTTATAAAAATTAATTAATTTTAAATTTTACTTTTTATAATAATTATTAGTATGAAAATTGTCACAACACCCATGTGTGAAGAGCTTGTAAAGTTAGTTGGAATAAAAAATTATAAGGTTAACAAACACCCCAATAAGGATGATGGGGATTTGGCTATTTTATTGTCTGAAAGTAAGGTTGAAATAGATTCTATTCCACTTAAAGTTAATTCAGCAGTCCAAATTTTTGAAAGCATTAAAAAAATAGATTTTAACAATAATTTAACTGATGAAGAAATAATTTCATTTTTTGATAATTATCCATTAGCTAAAAAATATCTTAATAATAATGTCAAAAACAGTATTCACATTAAAGTTTATTCTAACTTTTTAAAAGACACTGCTGAAAGTATGGGGTTTACTATTGATGATGAAAACTATGATTATGTAGTATATCCGGATTATTTGGCTGATGAAGTTCAAAATGAAACACAAACATTAATTGAGATTTCGTCACACAATTTTGTATCTAAAAATCCATTTGTAAGACTTGAAAAAAGATACGAAATTTTGGAAAAGTTAATATAGAAATAATGTAAAAAACTTACTTAATAAATTATATAAGGGATTTTTTAGATGTATGAAACATTAACATATACTGGTGGAGTTCACAAAAGTGAAGAAGTCAAGGAACTTATTGAAGATTTAGGAGGTTTCATCCTTCAGGAAAACATTTTACAAATGGAATTGGTTTTAAATTTAGCTATTCCTTTAGAAGATGTTGATGTTATTAAAAATAAGGCTAAAGAATTGCTTGCTAAGGTAACAGTAGCTCCAATGGCAGGTTCTGAAATAGCTATTGTATCTCCAACACTTGCAAGACATCACCTGCCTCATGCAGCATGTGATATTTCTGAGTATTTGCGTGAATTTGGTGCTAAAGACAATATGATTGGTTTAGCCAGAGGGGATGGTAAAGGAACTTCAGGAATCACTGAAGAAGAAAAAAGCTTAATTGAAGAACATGATGTGGCTGTTTTTGCATTAGGCAGTTTTAAAAATTGTATTCAAGAAAAATCCTTTTTATATGATGACATTAATGTTCCTGTTATTGTAACTGGAGCTCCAGAAATTCCAATTGAAGAACTTCCAGGTGCTGATGCATATGTTGGTGGGCTTGGCAGGATTCCAAGAAGACTTAAAAGAGGTCCAGATATAAGAGCTCTTAATAATTTAGTGGATACAATTGAAACAATTTTAAATAATAAAAAAAGAGAAATGGCATTGGATCCGCCACTTGTACCATCTATTGTAGTTAAAAATGCTATTGAAAATCAGGTTCCAGCTATTGAAGATATCATATCTCCAGCACCTATTACAGTGCAGCTTGATGGGGTCAGGGTAAAATTAAATTATGATAAATATCATGAACTGATTGAAAATGTAGTTATAGAAGGTAAAAAATTATCTGACTTGGCTGAAATTAAAAAGTCTTTCATGTATGATTATATCTTAGTAAAAATCCACACTGAAAGTTCCCTTATTGATGATTCTTAAATCATCTACTTTTTTTATATTCTCATTCCAAAGAAGTTAATGGCATCAACCAAATCATTAAATTGTGTTAATTCTTCTTCAATAACATTTTCGTCTGTTTTATCAAAGCTGAGTTCACCGTCTATTGTTAAAGTATCCGGGCCGCGGCCAACAATACGTTCTTCACCGTCAGCACTTAGAATTCTCTCAGCATCTAATTGATGAACAAAGGCACGTCCTGGAATAATAACTGCCTGTTTCACTTCACTTAAATCAATTTGTTCCAGGTCTTCTTTTGTAATTAAACAAGCTATTTCTTTTGGAACTCCGATTACATTTACATTATCTGCATCTATTTTATCAAATATTTTACTTATAAATGGTGCAGCTATTTTAGATGTAATTATGGTAGCTTCTCCGGTCACTTTTTTAATAAATTGTAAAAATATTTCATTTTCATCTTTAGCTATTGCAAATGGACCGCCAGTTTCAGGATCACATAATGGAGTGCCTGTTACTCTGAAATTATATTCTTTATTAATTTCTTCAACTAACTGACCAAATTCTTCAACAGGCTGTGATTCAATTCCTTTAAGAATAGGTTCATTTCCTAAAATTAATCCTTCATTGAAGGTGTTTGCAAATCTCATCAAGATAAATCCTTTAGCACCCCATTCTTCCAAGGTATTGCAGGTTTGTCTAAGTACATCACCGTCATTAACTCCGGGAATTATTACTCCAGCGCCTGTTAAATCAGTATTTTCACAAAAGATTTGACAAGCTTTTAGAGCTTCTTCAGGTTTTTTGTCTTTTACCCATTCTCTTCTAAGTTTAGGGTCTGTTGAAAAAACAGTAAATGTAACTTCATCGACACCATTATTAATTAATCTGGAAGCTATTTCACTTTCAGTAATGCCTTTTCCACAGGTATAACCTAAATGGGATTTAAGTGAAAACTGATTTAAATTAGCTGTTAAATTTTCAAGATAGGGATAGCAGCTAACATCTCCTCCTCCACTAATATTTACTTTAATGTCGTTTTCTCTAAAATTAGGTTGCATCATCAAAGCATTTTGAACTTCAGTAATTACTTCAAATGGAGATCTAAATTCACTTTGTGAGTCGGTTATTCCCTTACTACATCTGTCACAGCCAATTTTATTAGGTAAGCAGTGAGCACAGCCAAATGCTTTAACTTCTTTTACCTTTCTGAAGTAACAGTATTTACAAAAACCGTTACAATCTTTTCCAGGAATTCCTCCAACATCTGCTACAACTTGCATAATATTTTTATTATGTTTTTAGTATTATATAAACTAATTCTGTATTATTTTTACCATTTTTTATAATAATTTTGTTTTTCCGAATTGTTGATTATTTTACAGTATTTTTGATAAAATATGTTTGTTTGTTTAAAAAATTTGTCATTTCTTGTATTAAATTTATTAATTTTTGTATTATTGGAGCTTTTAGTTGATATGTTTTTTTAAATTTTGATTTAACACGGAATTTAAAGTAATTGTTGTATAATAATAGCTGTCTAATAATTTTTGATAATAATATCAAGTTTATTTTTTTAAATATTGTTTTTAATTGCTTTATTATTGAAATAAATAATAGATATTTCATGTTTAAAGTATTACTTTTGTCATAATTGTTCCTAAGTTTTTAGGAACTCTTATCGTTTATAAAGTTTTCTAAATTATTCCATTGGTAATGTTTATATTATATCTTAATTAAAATAAGAACTGTATACCATATGGTTAGCTATTCTACAAAATTATTGTGCATAGCTTTATCCAATTTTGTGTGAAAATTTCACTCAAATATAGGTGGTATATTAAATACTCTATTTAATTAGGAGGGAAAAAATGGCAAAGTTTGATGATAAAGTCGATTTATACGACGATAGAGGCTCATTAGTTGTATCTGATGTTCCAATCGAAGCTTTAAGTCCACTCAGGAACACTGCTATTCAAAACATCGTTAAAGGTGTAAAAAGAACTGTTGCAGTAAACTTAGAAGGTCTTGAAAAATCTGTCAAAACTGGTTCAGTCGGTGGAGACAAATCCAAAATATTAGGAAGGGAATTAGATATTGATATTGTAGCAAATGCAGGTGCAATTGCAGAAAAAATGAAAGAAATGATACAAATTTCTGAAGATGATGATACTAAAGTTGAACCTATTTCCGGAGGTAAAAGATTATTAGTACAAGTTCCATCTAAAAGAATTGATGTTGCTGCAGAATACTCTGTTGCTCCATTATCTACCGCAACTTCATTAGTACAAGCTATTATTGATGTATGTGACGTAAGTATCTATGATGCAAACTTCGTAAAAGCTGCAGTATTAGGTAGATACCCACAATCTGTAGATTACAAAGGATCCAACATTGCTACTATGTTAGACATTCCACAAAAACTCGAAGGTGCAGGTTATGCATTAAGAGGTGTTAAAGCAAATGATTTTGCTGCTGCTACCTTAAAAAACACTTTCCAAGCTACTGCTTTAGCATCTATTTTCGAACAAACTGCTATGTTTGAAATGGGTGATGCTATTGGTGCATACGAAAGATTACACTTATTAGGTTTAGCTTACCAAGGTATGAATGCTGACAATATGGTTTTAGATTTAGTAAAAGATAATGCAAAAGAAGGTACTGTTGGTAGTGTTGTAAATGGAACTATCGCTAGAGCTGAAGCTGACGGAGTTATTGCTCCTCAAAAAGACTTAACCGATTTCTCAATTTATAACACTGATGACGCAGCTTTATGGAACGCATATGCTGCTGCTGGTGCTACTGCTGCTGTTATGGTAAACATTGGTGCTGCTCGTGCTGCTCAAGGTATTCCATCCACTTTATTATACTTCAATGATAACATTGAATTTGCTACTGGTTTACCAAGTATTGACTACGGTAGAGCAGAAGGTGTAGCTGTAGGATTCTCTTTCTTCAGTCACTCTATCTACGGTGGAGGAGGCCCTGGTCTCTTTAACGGTAACCACGTTGTAACCAGACACAGTAAAGGATTCTGTATCCCTTGTGTAGCTGCTGCTATGTCCTTAGATGCAGGAACACAACTCTTTTCACCAGAAGCAACTTCTGGTTTAATTAAAGAAGTATACAGTCAAGTTGATGAATTTAGAGAACCTCTCAAATATGTTGCTTTAGCAGCTGATGATATTAAAGGTGACATCTAATTAATTTAATATTTAAATCTAATTTTTCATGGACGGCAAAAAAATGGATATTGAAATATTCCCATACAGAGTGCTTGGAAGTGACACAACAGAAAAGTTGTTAAATGACATCGAATCACTTGAAGATGTTAAAAGGACTGTAATTCATGGTCCGAGATTTCCAAAAACTGAAGAAACTTTACCGCCACAATATAGAGAACGTAGAGTGATTAACATTAATGGCGAAGATGTTGTTCTTAAAGTTAAAACTGGCAGAATTTTTGTTGAATTGACAATGGAGTCTACAGTTAAAAAAATTGAAGAAATCTGCAAGAAACATATTCCTTTTGGTTTTGATATTAATCAAGACAAAACAAATTACATCAGAAAGGAAAGAACAGTTTCTGATAGAATTAAATATGGTGATGCAGATTTACCTGATGAATTAATTGGAATGACTGATCAATATTCAAGTTTTGAAGATCACGTAAATATTGTTAGAAAGGATGACTTTTAAAATGATTGGAAGATGTACTCACGTAGTTGATTGCAGAGCAACAGGTGGTATGGGCAAAGGTGGAGGTCTTGCACAAAGAGGCACATTTGCTGAATGTGGGGCTGAAGTTTTAGCTGTTGCTATGTCTCCAGGACGTAGACATATTACTAAACCTGTTTGTGAAATCACTTTTGGATTACGTGAATCCAATGTTTTGACTAGTACAATGGTATTAAATGCAGGTGCAGGTGTTCCTCATGATGCTCCAGCTTCTGGTGGTACATTATTTGGTCTCACTGATAAGGAAGTGGAACAAATGAGTAATTTTAAATTACTTGTTATTCATTTAGGAGGAGTTAAAAATCATTTAATCTACAAAGCTAGATTGATTTTAAGGAATGTAAACAAGCCTTGTATTATCATTTGTGAATCTCCAGTTGACTGTGAAGATTTTGCCAAAATTGGTGTAAAAACTTCTAAAGTCATGCCATCTGAAGAGGATGTTAAAACAGAAGGACACATTGTTGATATTGTTAGTGGAGTTATTCGTGGAGAAACAATCTCACAGGAAAAATTAGATGAAATTATTAGAAAAGTTAAATTAGCATTAGGAGATGCATAATTATGGCACAAATTTATCCAGGTACTTCTCAGGTTGCTCAAAACAGAAGAAACTTTTGTAATCCAGATTACGAGTTAGAAAAGTTAAGAGAAATCTCTGATGAAGACGTAGTAAAAATATTAGGTCACAGAGCTCCAGGTGAAGAATACAAAAGTGTTCACCCACCATTAGATGAAATGGATGAGCCTGATGACATTGTAAGAGAATTAGTTACCCCTATTGCAGGTGCAAAAGCAGGGGACAGGATTAGATACATCCAATTTGTAGACTCAATGTACTTCGCACCAGCTCAACCTTACTTAAGAGCAAGGTCTTATTTAAACAGATTCAGAGGAATTGATACTGGTACTTTATCCGGAAGACAAGTTATCGAAGCTAGGGAAAGAGATATTGAACGTATTTCCAAATACCTCTTAGAAACCGAATACTTCGATACTGCAAGAACTGGTATTAGAGGTGCAGGTGTACACGGTCACTCTTTAAGGTTAGACGAAAATGGTTTAATGTTTGATATGCTTAGAAGGCAAGTATTCAACAAAGAAACTGGTAACGTTGAAATGGTAAGAGACCAAATCGGTGTAGACTTAGACGAACCAGTAGTATTAGGTGAACCATTAGATGAAGAAACCTTAAAATCAAAAACCACAATTTACAGAATTGATGGTGAAGCATACAAAGATGATACTGAAGCTGTTGAAGTGTTAAAAAACATTCACGTATCCAGATCATTTGGTGCATTCAATCCAGTTGAAGGATGGGATTAAGTATGGCAGATAAAAAATTCTTAGATGCAATGAAAAACAAATTCAGTGAAGATCCAACTGATAAAAGAACCACTTTCTATAACATGGGCGGTTGGAAACAATCTGAAAGAAAAAGCGCATTCGTAAAAGAAGGTAAAGAAATCGCTGAAAAAAGAGGAATTCCAATGTACAACCCAGACATTGGTACTCCTTTAGGTCAAAGGGCTTTAATGTCTTACCAATTATCTACTACTGATACTTATGTAGAAGGTGACGATTTACACTTCATTAACAACGCAGCTATCCAACAAGCTTGGGACGATATTAGAAGAACTGTAATTGTAGGTTTAAATACTGCTCACAACGTTCTTGAAAAAAGGTTAGGTATTGAAGTAACTCCTGAAACAATCACTGAATACTTAGAAACTGTAAACCACGCAATGCCTGGTGCAGCAGTAGTTCAAGAACACATGGTAGAAACTGACCCATTAGTAGTACAAGACAGTTATGTTAAAGTATTTACTGGTGACGATGAATTAGCTGATGAAATTGATTCAGCATTCGTTTTAGACATCAACAAAGAGTTCAATGAAGAACAAGCAGCAGCTTTAAAAGAAGAAGTTGGTGGAAGTGTATGGCAAGCTGTAAGAATTCCTGCTATCGTAGGAAGAGTTTGTGACGGAGGTACTACCTCAAGATGGTCTGCAATGCAAATTGGTATGTCAATGATTTCTGCATACAACCAATGTGCTGGTGAAGGAGCTACTGGTGACTTCGCATACGCATCCAAACACGCAGAAGTTATTCACATGGGTACTTACTTACCTGTAAGAAGAGCAAGAGCAGAAAACGAGTTAGGTGGAGTTCCATTTGGTTTCATGGCAGATATCTGTCAATCTTCCAGAGTAAATGCTGACGACCCAGTACGTTCAACCTTAGATGTAGTAGCTTTAGGTGCTGCATTATACGACCAAATTTGGTTAGGTTCTTACATGTCTGGTGGTGTAGGATTCACTCAATATGCTACTGCAGCATATACTGATGATGTATTAGATGACTTCACTTACTATGGTAAAGATTACGTAGAAGACAAATACGGTGGATTAACTGAAGCACCTAACAACATGGACACTGTTCTTGATGTAGGTTCTGAAGTTTCATTCTACGCATTAGAACAATACGAAGAATACCCAGCTTTACTTGAAACTCACTTCGGTGGATCTCAAAGGGCTTCTGTTATTTCAGCAGCAGCTGGTTGTTCCACTGCATTCGCTACTGGTAATGCTCAAACTGGTTTAAGTGCATGGTACTTAGGTATGTACTTACACAAAGAACAACATTCCAGATTAGGTTTCTACGGATACGATTTACAAGATCAATGTGGTGCAGCTAACGTATTCTCCATCAGAAATGATGAAGGTTTACCACTCGAAATGAGAGGACCAAACTACCCTAACTACGCAATGAACGTAGGTCACCAAGGTGAATACGCTGGTATCGCTCAAGCTCCTCACGCAGCTCGTGGAGACGCTTGGTCTTTCAACCCATTAGTTAAAATCGCATTTGCTGATAAAAACTTAGTATTCGATTTCAGTAAACCTCGTGAAGAATTTGCTAAAGGTGCATTAAGAGAGTTCGAACCATCCGGTGAAAGAACTGTCATCACCCCAGCAAAATAAATTTGAAACAAATAGGTTAAATAGGTGATTTTTCACCTATTTATTCCTTAAATTTAAGTATACCTTAAAATTTTTTAGTAAAACATTTATATTAATATTGAAAAAAAGTTAAGTATCAATAGAAAATTCTATTGGTATCATTTAATTGATTTTTATATGGAATAAAAATCGCAATTTATCTCATATATTCTATTGAATATATCTCACGTTTATTAAATGATCAATTTAATAAAAAATATGGAGGAAAAAATTATGGACCCTGTAACATTAGGTGTTGTCGCATTAATGGGTGCAGTTGCAACTATTGGTGGAGCTGCTGAGGATTTAGAATCTGATATCGGTTCTCAAAGTAACCCAAACTCTCAAGTTCAACTTGCTCCGCAAATGGGACATTTACACCGTATGATAAACAAAGCGGCTTCTGGTGAACCAGTCGCTTATGGTGTTTGGTGTGGTGTTGCTGGATCTATTGCATATGTATTAATTATGTTAGGTTTCGTACCTATTATTTCAATTGCAATGGGATCTTGTGTCGCTGCTTTTGTTCACGCTATTTATACTGTCACATCCCATATGGGTAGGATTGTTGGTCAATCTCAATTTGAACAGCCATTATTTATGGATGTGTTAACTCAATCTTTAGGACCTATTGTTGGTCACGGATTTATAACTAGCTTTTGTATTGTTGGAATTTCATATTTAATGATTATCCCATTAAACGGTACTACATTACATGTATTCCCATTACCACTCTTAGCAGTACTTTGGGGTATTGCTCTTGGAGCTATCGGTTCTTCAACTGGGGATGTTCATTACGGTGCTGAAAGTGAATATCAAAAGTTCGAATTTGGTGGAGGAACTCCTGTAGCTATTCAAGGAGATATTGTTACTAATGCTCCTATGGGTGCAAAAAACTCTATGGATGTAGTAAACTTCTGTGCTAAATTTGGTGGACCTTTAACCGGTTTCTGTTTTGGTCTTGTAGTATTCTTTAGTTTTTGGAATACTGTTGTATTCGGAATTTATGGTGGTTTAGTCGTTGGTTTCATCATTGTCATTTTATTAATTATTATGAATGACAGATTAGAAGTATTTGCAAGAAACCGTTACGGACCATATGAGGAAGATTAAGGAGGTTTCGATTATGGATCCAATTTTTGTAATTTTATTCGTCGCTATAGGCGGAGTTATGATTGGTGCAGGTGTGCACTTTATTCCTGTAGGGGGAGCTCCTGCAGCTATGGCAACCGCTACTGGTGTAGGTACTGGTACCGCTATGTTAGCTGCTGGTGCAGGTTTAACAGGTCTTATTACTGCTGCAACTATGACTGGTGAGCCATGGTTTATAGTAGGTATTGGTGGTGCAATAGGTGCTATGATTATGATGGGTATTACTATGCTCATTGCTAATTTCATATATGTATATGGTGTAGGTATTGTTCCTGCAGCATCTAAAGTGCCTGTTGATATAATTACCAAACGTAATCAAGAAAAGTATAAAACTCCTGGTACTGAAGGACACGGTGTACCTACTACTTGTTTTATCAGTGGTCTTATAGGTGGTCTCTTTGGTGGATTTGGTGGTGGATTAGTATACTATGCTATTGATTCTGCTGTTCAAAAATCTACTTACTTCACTGACCCTGCTATTAGTATAGGTTTAGCTGCTATATTAGGTGTAGGTGTGTTCTTTATTAATGCGGTTATTGCTTCTTATAACATTGGTGGTACCATTGAAGGTATGCACGATCCTAAATTTAAAAGGATTGGTAGAGGAGCATTATCTTGTGCTATTGCATCTATAGTAGTTGGAGTATTTTGTGTATTATTAACTGGAGGTATTTAAAATGTCTGCTGGTGGAAGTGCTGATGGTGCTGTCAGTTCAATAAACAATAATCATTTATTGATTTTAGGAATTATTGGTGGATTAGTAGGAATTTATTTATGTAATATCAATGATGTCATTGGTCCAGTTATTGCAGGTCTCGGTTCAGTATGTGCTACTGTATGGGGAGCTAATGCTATACGTAGTGTAGCTAGTTACGGTTTAGGTACTGGTGTACCTTCTATTGGTTACATGACCTTATCTATTGGTATTATCGGTTCTTTAGCAGGTCTTGCTATAGGTCTTATATACCCACAATTTAATATGTTAGGGCCTGTATTTGGTTTAATATTTTCAATGATTATCGGTGCTGTTGTTGCATTAATCGCTACTAAAATTATTGGTATGAAAATCCCAATTATGGTAAGATGTACTGTTGAAATTGCTGGAGCAGGTGCTTTATCTGTTTTATGTTTATCTGCTGCTGTAACTGGTGCTTTTGATGCAAATTCCATTTGTGAATATGTTGTAGCTCCAGGATTTATCGCAGTATTCTTTATAATGTGTACTATGGCAATTCAACATCCATTCAACGCATGTTTAGGTCCAAATGAAGATCAAGTAAGGACTCTTAAATGTGCTGCATCTACTGGATTCTTATCTATGGTTATTACTGGTCTTTTATCCAGTATTACTGGTGGATTTGGATGGTTTGCTGTTCTTATCGTTGGATTAATTGGATGGGTCATTTCATTCAGATTATTTGTTCAAGCTTCATGCGATGCTGCAGCTTCAGTTAAATGGGCTGGATTATGGCCTAAATTAGAGGAATAAATGGGAGGTTTTATGTATGGCTCAAATGTTACCTATGATTCAAATTGTACCTAATATGAATTTGGCTCTTGACCCTGTTTCCGGAGTTATTGGTGCATCTTTAGGTGAAGGTGTTATTCTCCTCTCTATGGATGAAATAAACAATGAAGTAACTAAACTTCAAGGTGCTGCAGATGAATTAGTCAGTTCTTTAGATCCTTATACTAGTCCTGCAGGAGCTTATCCTGGAAGGGAAGGTTCATATGTTACTGCTGGTATGTTAACAAACGTAGTTTATGGATTTGTCTTGGCTATAATTATCATATTCGCAGCTTTACCTATTTTAATTAAATTGGGGGTTTTATAGATGGCTGATAAAAAAGAACCAGCAGCTGGCTGGCCGGTTATTAGTGGAGACTACATTGTAGGGGATCCTGAAAGTCCTGTTGCAGTAACAACATTAGCTTCACATATTGAAGCAGAACTTTCTGGAGCAGCAATCGCAGGTCCATGTAAAACAGAAAATTTAGGTGTAGAAAAAGTTGTTGCAAACATTATATCTAATCCTAATATCCGTTTCTTAATTTTAGCTGGTGCTGAAGTACAAGGACATATTACAGGTCAATCTTTCAAAGCATTACACGAAAATGGTGCTGACCCTGATAAAAAGAAAATTATTGGAGCAACTGGAGCAATTCCTTTTGTTGAAAATGTTCCTTTAGAAGGGGTTGAAAGATTCCAACAACAATTAGAAATAATTGATTTAATTGACACTGAGGATGTCGGTGCAATTCAAGCTAAAATTAACGAATGTGTTGAAAAAGACCCTGGTGCTTTTGAAGAAGAAGCTATGGTAATTTCCGTTGAAGGTGACGACGGAGAAGAAGATGACGGCGAAGAAATGAAAGTTGTTTCTGCAGAAACTGCTTTAATTGAAGCAAGAATGAGAAATATCAATACTAAAATAGATATGGTAGGATCAATTCAAAGAAACCTTGCAGGTAATTATGCTGGTAAAGTGCAAGGAATCATGATTGGTTTAGCATTCTCTTTAGTAATTGGAGCTTTATTCTTACTATTTTAAGGAGGCATGAATATGGTACAAATTTCTAATAAACCTAATATTAGTGGTATTAAAGATGTTTCAGAAGATGCTGAATACAGCTCAAAACTTCTTGCAAGGGAAGGTAAACTTTTTGCAGGTTTAATCACAACTAGATTCAAAGGATTTGCTATTGGTATTGTTTTAGCAGTTCTTTTACTTGTTGTCATTCCAGCTATTGCAAAATTATGTGGATGTTAGAGGTGTTTATTTATGAGTGAAAAAGAAAATAATTCAATACCTCAAGTAATGGTTTCACCCGATGATTTCAAAGACATTGTTGAAAAATTAAACGATGCTGAAGAAAAAGTTGATTTTACTGTGGGGGAATATTATCAACGTTTAGGCCAACAAACAGGTAGGGATGTTGGTATTTTATATGGTATGATAATAGGTTTAATGATTTTAGTAGTAGCTATGAAATATAATGTATTTGCTATGATAACTACTATGTTTTAGGAGGATTGCGTAATGTTTAGATTTGATAAAGAGCAAGTCGTATTTGACTTTGCTGGTGTAAAAATGGGAGGTCAACCAGGGGAATATCCTACTGTATTAGCAGGTACTATTTTCTACGGTGGACACAATATTATTAGTGATGAATTGACAGGTGATTTTGATAAAAGTAGAGCAGAAACTTTAGTTAATGACATGGTTGAAATGTCTGATGTAACTGGTAACCCATGTATTGTACAAGTTTTCGGTCAAACTGAAGAAGCTATTGTAAAATACATCGAGTACATTGGTGACATCTGTGATAAACCATTCCTTATAGATTCTACTTCCGGTGATGCTAGAGTTGCTGGTGCACAATATGCTGATGAAGTTGGCTTAACTGAAAGGGCTATTTACAACTCCATCAACATGGCTGCAGATAAATCTGAATTAGATGCTCTTGCAGAAACTGATATTTCAGCTTCTATCATCTTAGGTTTCAACCCAATGAATGCTACCGTTGACGGTAAAATGGCTATGTGGGAAAACGGAGACGATGGAGCTTACGAAAAAGGTTTACTTGAAGTAGCTGCTGATTGTGGTATTGACAAGTTCATGATGGATACTGCAGTTACTCCATTAGGACAAGGTGCAGGTATTGCTGCAAAAACCACTTTTGCAGAAAAAGCTAAATGGGGATACCCAGTAGGTTCCGGTATTCACAATGTACCTTCCGCTTGGGATTGGTTAAGAGACTACAAAAAAGCTGGAAACAAAACTGCTTACACTGTTTGTGATATTGGTGCAAACATTGTTCAAGTTATGACTGGTGGAGACTTCGTTCTCTTTGGACCTATCGATAACGCTAAAATAGCATTCCCTGCTGTAGCACAAACCGATATGTTCATTGCAGAAGCAGCTGCTGACTTCGGTACTGAAGCTGTTGAAGATCACCCAATCAACAAATTAGTATAGATTAGTTTATTCTAATCTATTCTCCAACTTTTTTTTATATTCATTTAATAAGTTTAAAAAGATATTACTCACTTTTTTTCAAATTCATTTAATAAGATTTATATTATTATAAAAAGATATTATTAACTAACTTTTAATACAGTTTATTGAGGTTTGAATAATGTCTTTTTTAGGTAAAATTTTTAATAAAGGTCCTAAACCTATAATAGCTAAGTCTCATGAAGGAAATTTAGATTCTTTAAGGGCTAATAGGGCTGGACCGCAAAGTCCTGGTGCTGTTAAAAAGCCAGATGTTTTTTATGTAACTGCTTCTGTAGAGTTGGGTAACACTACAACCAAATGTATTGTTATGGCTACTAATTTAAATACTAGTGAATGTTATCTGCTCAATAAAACAGTGAAAATGACTAGAGATATTCGTCCGCCTAAACCTAATGAAGAAGTTTTTGGTAAAACTGTTTGGGGTATTGAACTTTCAAAAGAAGCTGTTGCTGATTTAATTAAAGATACTGTTTTGGAATCTTTAAAAAAAGCTCATGTTGATAAAGATAATGATTTGGATTTTGTAGTTAGATCTACTGGTGTAACAGCAGGTTTTGCTACTGCTGAAGAAGCAGGTCAATTAGTTATTGCATTAGCTGACGGCTGTTTGGATGCGGGTATCCCACCAAGAAAAATGTCTCCGGCTATGAGTGTTTCCCAACTTCCTGAAAGATTGCAAAAACATTCTCTTTTAAATAATGTAATGTTTGACGGTGCTGTAGTTAGTGTTGTTCCTCCTAAAGGTAAGGAAACTGTTGCAAATGAAATGGAAGGGGAACTTGTTACTGCAGGTATTAAATTAGGTGCTAAATGGACAGATGTTGATTATAGAAACCCATGTATTTCTCTTGATTTCGGATCAACATTAGCTGGCCGTATTGTCAATGATAATCAGCCTTATGCAAATACTGTGGGTAATTTTTTAGGTTTGGCTGGTGTAGTTAGTGATTCTCTAGCTAGAGGTTCTGGCGAAATCGATAAAAATAATGGTGCTGCTTTGGATTTGTATTCTGATAAGTTGATTAAGAAAGCCAATACTAAAAAAGCTCAAGCTAATGCTGAAGAAGCTCATAAATTAATTGATATTCGTAAAGTTCCTATGGATGTAGATAGGTTCGGTACTGTTCCGTTAGATCCTGTTGCTTCTGAAAATGCAGGTACAACTTTAATTGGTTGTGATGTGGGGGTTAATGGTGATAAATTAGAAGATTTAATGGATCTTGGAGCTAAATTCTATGACAGAGATGGTCTTCCAACATTATTGTCTACTATGGATTATGTAAGTACTAAAATTGTTACACGTGCTTTGGATGTTGCATTTGAGGAAAATGTTGTTACTCCAGGTTCTGCATTAGGTATTACTGGAAGAGCAGGGATTACTGGACATAAACCACAGCTTATTTTAGAAGCGGTTCAGGATAAGTTTGATAAAGTTGTATTTGTTGAAGACGGTTTGGCTTTAGGTTCAGCTATTATGGCTCGTTGTATGAATTCTATGGGAACTCAAAAATCACCTATTGGAGGCTGCCAAGGTCAGAAATGTATTCTTGGTAAGAGGATGAAATTGCAGGGCAGCAAATATGCATAATTAATTCTAAAGGTTTTTGTCATGATTTATGCTATTGTTATGGCTGGAGGTAGGGGAACTCGTCTAAAAGTTAATGTTGAAAAACCTCTATTTAAATTACATGGTAAACCTTTAATTAAATATGTTCTTGATAATATTTCTTCATCTAAATTAGTTGAAGATGTTGTTATTGCCGTAAGTCCCCATACTCAGGAAACAATCAAATATTTAAAATCATTAAATGGCAATTTTCAAATTTTAAATACTTCTGGAATTGACTATTTAAATGATTTATCTTATATTTTAACTCTTTTTGAGTCCAAATCAAAAAAGGACACATTATTGTTTATTAATGCTGATTTGCCGTTTGTCAGTGGTGAAACTATTGATTTTATACTGACTAATTATTTGGAATCCAGTAAAGATTCACTGTCTGCACAGGTTCCAGTTGAAATTTTTAAAAAATTAGATTTGAAGTATTCTTACGAATTTAATGGTGCGGTACCTTCTGGTGTGAATGTTTTAAGAAGTGTTAATGAAATTCAGGATGAAGACCAGCTTATTTTGCCCAAAATTGAATTGGCATTAAATATTAACACTCTTAAAGATAGTATTGTGGCTGAAAAATTTTATCAAGCATTTATTAATAAAACTATTTAAATTTAAATATGATGAAATTAAAATATTTTATATAATTAATGAAAATTTATCAGGTGATGTGATGGAAAACAAACAAATTCCTAAAAGAGAAGAAAAGTTATGGAGCGAAATTAAGAATTATCAGGTAGCTACCAACAATGCTCGTATTCTTGGTGTCTTGGATGAATTAATTATCAACGAAAAAACTGGAAAAATTGTTGATATTGCTATTAGGGTGGAAAGCGGTCGTAATATTCATGTTAAAGGTGCTAAAAGAAATGGAGATATATTATTAGTTCCTTTTGCTAAAGTAGAAAAAGTCGGTGAATTCATTATTGTAACTGAATAATTTTTTCAGTTACTTGACTATTTTTTTTTATTTGATTTATTCATTGATTGAATATTAACTTCTTTTAAACATTTAGATGCGAGATTTATAATTATAACATATTTATATATCTTAATTTAAATGTAATAATGTTATATAATTTATGTCTTTTTAAATAAGGTGATAAAATGTTACTTGAAATTGAAAATTTGGCTGTGGAAGTGGCCGGTAAAAGAGTTCTGAAAGATATTAATCTTTCAATTGATGAGGGGGAGACTCATGTTCTTTTAGGTCCGAATGGTGCCGGTAAAAGTACATTGTTTTTAACAATTCTTGGTTTTCCACAATATAATGTAGTTAATGGATCAATTAAATTTAAAGGTGAAGATATTACTAATTTAACTACAGCTGAACGTGTCCAATTAGGAATTGGAGTAAGCTTCCAATCTCCACCGTCTATTCGTGGAGTATCAGTTCGTGATTTACTTAAATTAGAATCCCATCAAGAAATTAATGAACCGTTAAATGCCAGAATGTTGGAATTGGCTCAAAAACTTAAATTCAATGATGAATTTTTAGACAGGGATGTTAATTTCGGATTTTCCGGAGGAGAAGTTAAACGTTCTGAAATTTTACAATTACTCGCTCAAATGCCTGATTTCACCATGTTTGATGAACCTGATTCCGGTGTGGATATTGAAAATGTGGAATTGATAGCTGGTGAAATTGGTACTTTACTTGATAAGGATATAAAGCATGATTCCAGAAAAAGAAGCGGTCTTTTGATTACTCATTTAGGTTATATTTTGAACTTTGTAAGTGCGGATAAAGCTCATGTTTTAATGGATGGTAAAATAGCTTGTTCAGGTAATCCTGCTGAGATTATTGAGGATATTAGGAAAGAAGGATTTAACGGATGTGTTGAATGTGCGCAATGTATTAAATGATGCCGAAAGAGCTAAAGATAAAAAAGCTCCAATTGGTGTAGATGTTACAATTGAAAATTTTTCAGATGAAATTATAGATGGAATTGATCTTTTAGATGATTTAGATGATGTATCTAAAAAAACTAAAAACACTCTTTTGAAAGTTGGTGTGGATACTGAAGAAAAAGGAAGGTCAGGTTCATTTTTACAAGTTGATCAGTCCAATATATTTACAAATAATTCAATGTCCAATTCAGTTGAAGTTATGAATATTGGTGTTGCTCTGGATAAATATCACTGGGTTAAAGATTACATGTGGAATGTTGTAAAACCTGATGCAGATAAATATACTGCTAAAACAGCTTTACGTGAAGAAAAAGATGGAATTAAAAGCGGATATTTTGTAAGGTCCTTACCTGGAACTAAGGAAGTTTTCCCTGTACAGGCATGCATGTTTATTAGTGATGAGGATATTATGCAAACTGCACATAATGTTATCATTGCTGAAGAAAACTCTGAATTACATTTGATTACAGGCTGTGCAACTGGTGAAGATGTTTCATCTGCAATGCATGTCGGAGTATCTGAATTGTATGTAAAACCAGGTGCTAAAATAACTTTCACCATGGTTCATAACTGGGCAGAGCAGGTTGAAGTACGTCCAAGAACCGGAATTAAAGTTGAAGAAAACGGTACCTATTTAAATAATTATATTTTAACCAGCCCTGTTAATACTTTACAGTCCTATCCTACTGCTTATTGTGACGGTGCAAATTCAAGAGCTATTTTCCAAAGTATTCAAGGAGGTAAAAAAGATTCTATTATTGATGTAGGATCAAGAGCCTACCTTAATGCTCCTGGTTCAAGAGGAGAAATTATTTCCCGTGCAGTATCTCAGGATGAATCTCAAATATTTGCTAGAGGACATTTAGCCGGAACTGTTCCTGAAGTTAAAGGTCATCTGGAATGTCACGGATTAGTATTGTCTGATGATAGTATGATTTATGCTGTTCCTGAACTTGAGGCAAGTTCTGCAAATCTTGAAATGTCTCACGAAGCAGCAGTTGGAAAAATCGATGAAGACGAAATCAATTATTTAACTTCAAGAGGAATAACTGAAGAAGAAGCAGCATCCATGATTGTAAGAGGTTTCTTAAGTATGGATATTACTGGACTTCCTGATGAATTAGCTGCTGAAACTCAAAAAATGATTGATATGAGTGTAGATGGGATGTAATCCCTTTTTCTTTTCTTTTTTTTAAATTTTAACTTTTTTTATTAATTTCTAAAAATCTTGTTTTATAGTATATAAACTTTTTGGCTTTAAGTTCTAAGTAACCTTTATATTAATTATTATAGTAATATATTAATCAGTACGTTAATGTTATGCTGAGCTAGCTCATTAAGTACATAAAATTGTGAATTAAGGTAAAAAATTAAGGTATGACTAAATTTTTTGTCTTAAAGAAGAATTTAAAAAATTTTTTAAATTTGAATTCACTGGTTTGAAAATAATTTCAAATTAGTAAAAATATTATAGAGGAGGATAAACTCTATGGCTGATGATGTAAAAATTGTAATGTTTTGTTGCAACTGGTGTTCCTATGGAGGAGCAGACACAGCAGGTACTGCAAGGATGCAATACCCACCGAATATTAGAGTTATTCGTGTAATGTGTTCTGGAAGAATTGACCCACAATTTGTGTTAAAAGCATTTAAAGAAGGGGCTGATGGTGTATTTGTAGCTGGATGTCACATGGGTGACTGCCACTATGATGCTGGAAATTATAAGTTAGATCGTAGAATGAGATTAATCTACAAACTTGTTGAAGATATGGGAATTGGAAAAGAAAGAGTTCACCACGATTGGATTTCTGCATCCGAAGGTGAAAAATTCTCTGAAGCTGTTAAAATGATGGTTAACAGAATCAAAGAATTAGGTCCTGCACCATTGAAAGAACAATTAGATGCTGAAAACTAGATTGGAGGAGTTATTATGGCTGATAAAGTAAAAATAGGAACTATGTGGTTAGGCGGATGTTCCGGTTGCCACTTATCAATTGCTGATTTCCACGAATCTTTATTAGATGTTTTGGAATTAGCTGATTTTGAATTCTCCCCTGTACTTATGGATACCAAATACGATGAAGTACCAGAATTAGATGTTCTCATCGTAGAAGGTGGAATTAGGAACGAAGAAAACAGGGAATTAGCTGAAATGTTAAATGAAAAAGCTAAATTAGTTATTGCTTACGGAACTTGTTCATGTTACGGAGGAATTCCAGGACTCGGTAACTTATGGACTGTAGATGAATTAGAACAAGAAGCTTACATTAATTCATGCTCTACTGTTAACCCAGAAGGAATTATTCCTAATGAAGATGTACCAGCTCTTGAAAGCAGGGTAAGACCATTAAGTTCAGCAATGGATGTTGATTTAATTATTCCAGGTTGCCCACCTCGTTCTGATGTTGTAGCTGAAGCTGTTTTAACATTATTACGTGGAGAAACTATCGAATTACCTTCAACTAACCTTTGTGAAGTATGTCCTAGAGAAAAACCACCTGCTGGTTTAGCTATGGACTTCATTAAAAGACAATTTGAAGTTGGAGCTCCTGAAAAAGATTTATGTTTAATTTCCCAAGGTTTAATCTGTATGGGTCCTGCAACTGTTTCCTTATGTGGAGCAGAATGTCCTTCTATTGCAATTCCATGTAGAGGATGTTACGGTCCTACTTCTAAAGTATTAGATCAAGGAGCAAAAATGATTAGTGCTATCGCATCTGATTATGGTGTAGATGAAGATAAAACTGTTGATCCTGAAGCTGTAGCAGATCAATTAGATGATATTGTAGGTACTTTCTATACTTACACATTACCTGCTGCTTTAGTCCCTATGAAAATGCAGAAAGGAGGAGAATAATATGGTAAAACTTACTATGGAGCCTGTAACACGTATTGAAGGTCACGCTAAAATTACTGTACAGCTCGATGATGATGGAAATGTAGTCGATACAAGATTACATGTTATGGAATTCAGAGGTTTCGAAAAATTCTTACAAGGTCGTCCAGTTGAAGAATTAGCTAGGATTGTACCAAGAATTTGTGGTATTTGTGATGTTCAACACCACTTAGCAGCTGCAAAAGCAGTTGACCAAATTTTCGGTTTCGAAGATGAAAAAATCTTACCAACAGCATATAAAATGAGAGAAATTATGAACTGGGGTTCATTCATGCACTCCCACGCACTTCATTTCTACTTCTTAGCTGCTCCTGATTTAATCATCCCTGACGGAACCAGAAAAACCAGAAATGTTTTCCAAATTATTAAAGATCAACCTGAAATTGCACTTCAAGCAATTGAACTCAGAAGAAATGGTTTAGAAATTGTAAGAAAAATCGGTGGTCGTCCAATTCACCCAACTTCCTCTACTCCTGGAGGTATTTCAACTGAATTAGATGATGAAACTCAAAAAGATTTATTACAAAGAGCTCAAAGAAACGTAGAATTAGCACAAGCTACTCTCGACTTAGCTAAACCTATTTTCGAAGAAAAAATAGACTTAGTCAATTCTTTAGGTTACTTTGGTGACACCAGACACTGTGGTCTTGTAAATGACGGTGTATGGGATGTTTACAACGGTGACGTAAGAATAAAAGATGTTGATGGTAGTATCTACACTGAATACAAAAACTTAGAATACAAAGATGTTGTTGCTGAACATGTAAAACCTTACTCTTGGTTAAAATTCCCTTACATTAAAGAATTAGGATACCCAGAAGGTATTTACAGAGTAGCACCATTATCCAGGATTAACGTTGCTGATAAAATGCCAGATGCAGCACCTCTTGCACAAGCGGCATTTGAAGAATTCCATGACAAATTTGGATATGCACAAGCACCATTATTATTCCACTGGGCAAGACTTATTGAATTATTAGCATCTGCTGAATGTGCTGCTGATGCATTAGACCAAGATTTATCTGGTCCAAAATTCCCAGAAGAATTAGAAAGAACTGCTGGTGAAGGTGCAGGTATTGTAGAAGCTGCTCGTGGTACTTTAATACACAACTACGCATGTGATGACAATGGTTTAGTAACTGAAGCTAACATTGTTGTAGCTACTATCCAAAACAACCCAGCTATGGAAATGGGTATTCAACAAGTAGCTAAAGATTACATCAAACCTGGTGTAGAAGTAGACGATAAAATATTCAACTTAATGGAAATGGTTATCAGAGCATATGACCCATGTTTATCCTGTGCAACTCACACTATGGATAGCCAAATGAGATTAGCTGAAGTAGATATTGTAGACAGTGAAGGAAACATCATTAAAAAATTCTAATTGAGGGGTTTTAATAATGATAGTATTTAATGAAGATGGCTGTATTAGGTGCGGTGCTTGTGAAGGTACCTGCCCAACCTCAGCTATTGATGTAACACCTACTTCCATTATTCACTGTGATACTTGTGGAGGAGAACCAAAATGTGCTGATGTTTGTCCTGAAGGCGCATTAAAAGTAGAAACATATTCTATTGCAGAAGGTGCTGAAGAGCAAATAAGGTTAGTATTCAATTCTACTTTATGTAATTCCTGTGGTAAATGTGAAGAAGCTTGTCCACAAGACACTATTAAACTCACTGGAAACGATTTAATGGAAGTTGAAGGTTTCTGTGTAATGTGTCAAAAATGTGTAGACATCTGTCCTGTTGATGTAATTGGTATTCCAGGTATTGTAGAACCTAAAGGTGAAGTTATTGACCTTGACGGTAAAGGATCTATTTACATTAATGATTGTGTAGGTTGTGGAACCTGTGTAGATCCATGTCCTGTTAGTGCAATTACTCTTGATGAAATTGGAGGAACCATTTCAATAGCTGATGATGTTTGTATTAAATGTGGTTTATGTTCACAAACTTGTCCTTGGAATGCAGTATTCATTGCTGAGAAAAAACCTGCAAAACGTGCTAAAACCATTAATGCTTTCGATTTAGAATTATCTAAATGTATCGGATGTAATACTTGTGTTGAAGCATGTCCTGGAGACTTTATCAAAGCTAATTCTGCAAACTTGTCAGTTTTAATTCCAGATGCATGTGCTGCATGTCAATTATGTGTAAAACTCTGTCCTACTGATGCATTAAGTATGGATGTTGAATGGGCTGAAGGAGTTCCTGCAGATACTGAAGGATTAGGCTATGATGCTGAAAAATGTGACTTTGTTGGTGCATGTGCTAATAAATGTCCTACTGAAGCAATTCGTGTAGTAACCAAAACTGGTATGTTATGTCCTGCATTAGAAGAAACAGATGCTGAACCATCTTTTGCAAGCTGTATTAGATGTGGAGCATGTGCTGCAGTTTGTTCAAATGATGCTTTATCTGTTGGTTCAATAGAAAAAGTTATTGATGGCGAAACTGTAACCAGAGACAGAATAGAATTTAACCCATACAAATGTAACGAATGTGGTGACTGTATCGAAGCATGTCCATATAATATGCTCCATGCAACAGGTAATGAAAAATTCCCAATTATGGGATTCTGTACCTTATGTGGTCAATGTATTGATGCATGTCCTAAACACGCTTTATATGATGTATAGGTGTATTACACCTTTTCATCATTTTTCTTTTTTTTTAAAAATTAGTTATAATTTATTTGCTACTATTTTACCATTTATTATAGTCATTACTGCTTCTCCAGCATATTCCTGACCGTCAAATGGTGAATACTGTGCTTTTGTTTTGAAATTTTCAATATTGATTTTACCTTCTTTTTTCAAATCAATAACTGTAAAATCAGCATCTTTTCCGATAGCTATTGATCCTTTATTTTTTAAATTGTAAAGTTTAGCAGCATTTTTGGATAATATTTTTGGAATCAGTTTCAAGTCAAGATTTCCTCGGTTTACCTGTGTCAATAAGAGTGGAACTACAGTTTCCAATGCAGGAATTCCCGGTGAAGAACTCCATACTCCCTGATTTTTATCTTCTAATGTATGTGGTGCATGATCAGTTCCGATAATTGTGTTTTCATCAATATCGCTTATGTTTATTTTATATTTAGCTTCTCTTAATGGAGGATTCGTTTTTATCATAGTGCCGTAAGTATTGTATGCACTGTTGTCTAACAGTAAATGATGTGGTGTAAATTCATAGCTTACATTATTTTTTCTGGCTAAATTTAGAGATTTTTTAGAGCTTAAATGACAAATATGCAAGTTTAAATTATTTTTACGGGCTAATTCAATAGCCTGTTTTACAGATTCATCTTCTGCTTTTGCAGGTCTGGCATAGCTGTAGTCAAGAGGGATATTTTCTTCTTTTTGTTTTAATTTATTGGTTTCTTCATTTATGATGGCTTTATTTTCACAATGTACTGCTACAAGACCGTTATATGGGGTGCTTTCTTTTAAACTTCCCAAATCTTTAAATATTTGCTCTAAAGTTTCATCATCTTCCAGATCCATAAACACTTTAAAAGCTATTGGGTTTAAGGTGATTATTTTTTCCATTTCTTCTAAAGTGTTCCATCCTGCCTGAAGCTCGTAATTTACAATGCTTTTTTCATCAGCTATAGCTATTTTTTCTTTTAGTGCATCGTAGGTGTTTGTTTTAGGGATGGTATTTGGCATGTCTATAACTGTTGTAAATCCTCCATTAGCCGCACTTTCACTGCCGGTTTTGAAATCTTCTTTTTGTGTTAGTCCGGGGTCTCTAAAATGAACATGGGGGTCAATAAAACCTGGGAGAAGTAAATTTCCTTTAATGTCAATTTTTTTACTGCCTTCAAATGGTATTTTTGATATTTTGGCTATTTTTCCATTTTTAATTCCAACATTGAAATTTCCTGTTTTATTGATTAGCTTACAGTTTTCTATTATGGTGTCCATTTTTTATCCCTCTGTTAACTTTAGTTTTGGTTTTTTAAGTTAATATCTTTTTAGTTGTTTATATTTTATTAAAAAGTTTTAAATATTGTATATTGTAATACTTTAATTAATAGTCAATTTTTCTTTAATTTTTATTGACTATATTGAATTTAAATGGAGGTGAAAAGAATTGAATTTTAAATTAAAGATTTTGTTTTTAGGATTGTTACTGGTTTTATGTGTCAATTCAGTTTCTGCTGCCGATTTTTTGAATAATATAACTTTAAATGATGATGTTTTATTGGATGGGTCTGATTATGTCGTTGGTGAAACTATTTTGATTAATCATGATGTTTCAATTGCTGCTAAGGATTATTCCACTATTTCAGCGGAAAATAATAATGTTATTTTCAATGTTTCTTCAAATGCAAAGTTAACTTTATCTAATCTGAATCTGACTAATGCCAATGGAGTAAACGGTGGAGCTATTTACAATAACGGTGTTTTGGTATTAAATAATTGTACTTTTGTGAATAATAAAGCAACTTTTGGGGGAGCTATTTATAATAATGGAACAATGATTTTAAATAATTGTACTTTTGAATCTAATATTGCTTCAGTTAGTGGTGGAGCTATATATAATCTTCAGGATGATTTAACTATTCATGATTCAACTTTCATTGGAAATTATGCAAAAATTAAAAATAGTATTTTACAGGGAGGAGCAATAGCTAATTATGCTAATAATTTAACTGTTGACAACTGTTCTTTTGTTAAAAATCATCTGTTTAATACTAACTGGTATAAAAACGGAAAAATGTATGGTGGAGCTATTTATAATTCCGGAAACAATTTAATAGTTAAAAATTCTAAATTTAATGGAAATTATATTTATGGATATACTGACAGCATGAATAAACATGTGGATTTATCTGATAAATATGGTGGGGCTGTTTACTCAAATGCAGATATTTCAGCTTTTTTAAATAATGAATTTGATTCTAATGAAATATATTCCATGTTGTCTTCATATGTTACTGAAAAAGTATACTTAAGCAATAAAGGTATAGCCAGTGCTATTTCAGCATATAATAAAGTAATTATAATTAACAACACCTTTTCAAATAATTCTGCAGCATGCCCTCCTGTAAATATTGATGATGGTAATGGATGTATTATATTAAACAATACCTTTATTAATAATAATGCAAGATCTCTTGGACAATCCATAAAGATGGATGGAAGTAATACTTTTATTGCAGGCAATACTTTTTATAGGGATGAAAATGCTACTGATAAAGGTTATTTTGAAAATCCTGATTACTGGGAAGTATATGAAATTTTAATTGATGGAGGTGTAAATAATACAATTTCTTATAATTATTTTGAAAATTCCAATGGAATTCATTATCTCAATTCATTTGGTGAGGATAAAACTGCCAATTTAACTATTAGCAATAATGTGTTTAACAATTCTAAGAAGTCTGTTTTTGTAGAACATATAAATAATGTGAATATAACTTCAAATGTATTTATAAATTCAAATTATGCTATTAGTACTTACACTGGAAGCCATGTCAATATTAAAAATAATTATTTCTATGGTGGAGGTTCAGATAACAGTTCCCATAGGGGATATCTTGATATAAATTCTCATTTCACTGATATTTCCGGAAATGTTTTTAGAAAAATAGGTACTGAAGACAGTTTTGGCCCTGTTATTTATATTAAGGTAAGAGATAATATTACAATTGCAGGTAATGCATTCATTGAAAATACTGTTGCTCATGGTAATGGAATTATTTCTTCATTATTTGGAGGATTTTATTATATTGATGGTATAACTGATGTTGATGGTCCTTTAGGTAATGTTGAAGTTAATAATAATTATTTTGCAAACAATTCCCTTAATGACGGTGCAATATTTGAGTCAAGAGCTTCAAAAATTAATATTGAACATAATATCATTGAAAATAATGATGGTTTAATAATTTTAGCTAATGAAACATACTACAAAACCCAATTTATGAATTTCACTAAAAATCAAATTAAAGATTTTAGTGGGGATATAATGGATTACAGTTATTTCTATAATTCCAAGAATTTTGACGGATCAGGCAATGAGGAATATGCTGGAGACAGCAGTTCATTTTTAGATAAAATATTTGATTTTGTTAAAAATTTATGGGATGAATATGTTGATGGTAAAAATTCTGTTAAATATCAGGGTAATGTAGATAATAATAAAAACACTGGCAATTCTACTTCTGGAGACAATACAACTGATGATTCAAGAGATGATATTAAAAACAATTCTACAGATTCAAACGGGGATTCTGATGTTGGTGAAAGTTTAGATAAATCATACTCTCATTCTAATAGGAATAGTCCTAGTGAATCTGAATCAAATGTTGAGGATGCTTCATCCGGTTCAGGCAGTACTTCTTCACCTGAAGTTCATGAACTCGAAAAATCCAATGTTTCTAAGGATATTTCTGATGATAATTATTTAATTTGGATTGTTTTGGTTATTATAGTTGTATTTGCATTATTGGCTATAGGGTATAAGAAAAAATAATTTTTGAGGTTTTTTCCTCACTTTTTTTTAATTTTTAGTTTTTGCTCTTTTTGAAGTCTGTAAAAAATTAAAAATCAAATAAGCCTATAAAATTTTACAGACTCTTTTTTTTTAAAAAAAGTTTTAAATATTTTAATTTTCCATATGTTATATATCAAAAATATTTTATTGTTTTACCAATATTTTTGATTAAAATATAGTGGAGGAAAAATATTAATGAATTTTAAGTATTTAATATTTTTATGTTTAATGTTTATTGTTTCAATTGGTGCAGTAAGTGCTGCAGATGATGTAAATCTTGCTGCAGATGATGTGTCTGTTGATTCAATCATTATTGATAATCCTATTTGTGAAAATGCAAAGGAATACACAATAACAAATGACAATTATGGAAATTATTTTGATAATGAAACTGGTGATGCATTGGAAGAGGCTCCTTTTAATAATGGAGATATTTTAAAAATTGATAATGTGTCTGATAAATATTTTGTAATAAATAAAAATTTAACTATCATGCCTGCGGGAGATAATATTACCTTGAAAAATGTAGGGTTTAATTTTGTTCCTGGAAGTGAAGGTTCTGTTGTAAATGGGTTAACTATTGACAATAATGTTGGCAAATGGAGTAATAATGGCGCTATACAATTAGTACCTATTTTAATTCAGCATGCTAAAGATATAACCGTTATTAATTCTTATATTCATTCATCAGCAGCTTCTGTTCCAGCAATTAACGGGGCGATTTATATGGTGAATGCTTCTTATTGTAATATCAGGAACAATACCATTTCTCAATCTTCAGGTAAAACTCCAATACAGATTGTTTCATCAAGTTATAATAATATGACTGATAATAAAATATATTCTAAGGCTTCAAATGTTATTTTTATAGGAATGGGTTTCAATACTTATAGTGTAGCTGGTATTAGTGAATTCAACATATTTAAAAACAACATCATAAATGGAACTACTGGTATAAGTTCTGCGTGGTGTTATGCAATTAAGTTGCAGGGCAATTCCATGAAGAATAAACTCGTTGGTCAGAATACTTTTATAGGTAATGTCATATCTAATGCATTTGTAGGTGTTAATGCTGTGGCAGATGTTGGGGAAGTAGTTATAATTAATAACACTTTTGTTAATATTAAAACAGGAATTGATGTGTCCACTAATGTTGTTGGTGGGGGTATAGTTGTTAAAGGCAACTCTATAAATGTATCTAATATTGGTATTTCACTTAAAAAAGGATATGGTATAATTGAAAATAACACAATTGATGCTGTTGGAGATGGAATTCAACTTGCTGCAAATGCAAAAAATATTACTGTAGACAATAATGTGATTATTTCCGGTAAAAATTATGCAGTATCTGTTGCAGGTACTACAGGTACCAATACATCCATAACTAACAATTATATTATTTCTAAAGATTATTATGGAAATGGTGCGGTTACTTCAAAAAACAATGATACATTAATAGAAAACAACACTCCTGCTGGTGCTTCTATTGATGCAGATATATTTGCTATCATAAATAAAAATGCTACAATCAAAATTGATGTTTTACCATTTGATGCTAATGGTAACGTAACTATTAAGTTTAATGGAAAATCTGAAACTATTAATTTCAACGCTTCACAAACTATTGTTTATGATTTGGGAGTTTTAGGTGTTGGAGATTATGAGGTTACTGTAATTTATAATGGCAATGCTAAATATAATGCAACCAACATTACTAAAACTTTTTCAATTGGCAAAATTTCTGATTATAATGTAACTTTAAACACTACTAATGTTGTCGCCGGTGAAAATTCAACTCTTGTTATAATTTTACCTGAAGATGCAACTGGTGTTGTCAATGTTACTGTTGGAAAAGATTCATACAAAGCAAATGTAACTGGTGGAGTAGCTAGTGTAAAAATCAACTCTTTAATTGCTGGTGATTATAAAGTAAATGTTACATATTCAGGAGATAAAACTTATGAAGTTTCAAATAATGTATTTAATTTAGCTGTTAATCCAATGAAAGTTAATTTAAATATTTCTGATGTTGTAATGTTCTATCGTGATGGAACAAGAATGGTAGCTATTTTAACTGATATTAAAGGCAATCCTATAGCTAATGCAACATTATACTTTACAATTAACGGTCAAACCTATAAGAAAACTACTGATGCTAATGGAACTGCTTCTTTAGGCATTAATTTAGTATCAAAAATATATAATGCAACTGTTTCTTATAATGGTTCAGATATTTATGATAAGCTCTCTAAAAACATTACTGTAACTGTCAATCCAACTATTTTGGCTAATGATACTGTTTTAATGTATAAGGACGGCACTGAGTTTGTTGCAAAATTCTTGGATAAAACCGGAAAAGCATTAGCTAATACTTCAGTTAAATTCAACATCAATGGGGTGTTCTACACTAAAACTACTGATGTTGAGGGTATTGCTAAATTAGGTATTAGGTTGAGGCCTGGAGCTTATATTTTAACTGCTTATAATGATATAACTGGTGAAGAAAAAGGATTTGATGTAACTGTCAAATCTTTAATTGCAGCTAATGATTTAACTAAATATTATATGAATGCATCAAGATTTGAAGCAACTATCTACAATAAAGACGGAACTTTAGCTATCAATAAAAATGTAACTTTCAATATTAACGGTGTATTCTATCATAAAACTACTGATGAAAATGGTGTAGCTAGTTTGGGTATTGCTTTAAGACCTGGAAATTACATTATTACTACTATTGTTGATGATTTGGCTATGGGTAATAATGTAAATGTATTGCCGACTTTAGTAACAAGTGATCTCTCTATGAAATACCTTGACGGCAGCAGTTTTACTGCTCAAGCATTAGACGGTCAAGGCAATCCATTAGCTAATCAGAATGTATCATTTAATGTAAATGGTGTATTCTATCACAAAGTAACTGATAAAGATGGTATTGCATCATTGAATATAAGGTTAATGACAGGACAATATATCATTACTTCATATTGGAACAGTTTCCAAGTGGGAAACACTATAAAAATAGCTTAAAGGGGATTTAATTAAATCTCATTTTTCTTTCTTTTTTTTTAAAATTATAAATCATAAAATTTTTTTAATTTAACTTTCATATTATAACTCATGTCATTAACTGAAGATATTCTTAGGCGTGATGAGGAATTATTTTTCAATGATTTGAATATAACTTCCGAAACTTTGGACAACAATTCTGAAACGAAATTGGTTGCTGACTTTACTGAGTATAATCCTTTACATAATGGCCATTTTCATTGCATGAAAGTTGCAAAGTCACAAGTTCCTGATGCATTATTTGTAGCTATCGTGCCTGGGCTCTTTGAGCGAAGTGGACGAGGTATTCCCTATATACTTCCACGTGAAATTAGGGCAAAAATAGCCATTTCAGTAGGTGCAGATGTTGTTGTTGAAGGCCCGCCTATGGGAATTATGGGCTCCGGTCAGTATTCTCTGTCATTGGCCAAGATGTTTAAAGCTTTAAACACGGATTATATTCCGAGAGGTTATAAAGAGGTCCCGAATTTTGATTTAATATTGGATAGAATATCTAAAGGCCATTGGGTAGCTCCAAAACCTTATAAAATAATTGATAAAACAGTTAATGAAGTTCTTCTGAGAGACAAACTTGAAGAGGATAATTATGTTATAGCTTCTTTTTCAAATTCTTTAAGTAAAATCAACTTTGATTATGAAAATAAGTTTATTTTTGTAAAACGGATTGAGGATGTAAGCGGAACTCTGATTAGGCAGTCTATTGTTGAAAATAACTTTGATAAAGTTAAGGATATGATGCCTGACAAAACAATTGAAGTTTTGAAACATGAAATAGCTGATGATAATCTAATTTATAATGTCCGAGATGAGGAAGCTATTTTAAATACTGCAAATACTTTTGATTTTGACACTTTAGCTAGTTTAAACATGTTTAATGAAAGATTGGCCAACACTATTTTCAATAATGCTCCTTTTGATAATGTTGATGAAGTTCAAAAAGTCATTGGAAGAGGTTTTTCAACACATTTCAGTGAAAGAATACTAAGTATTTTAGAAGTTCCTATTTCTAAAAAGGTAATTTCAGAATATATTGAAAATTATCCTGCAAAAATTAGAGTGTTGGATTATAAAAACAGTGAAGTTTTAGAAAAATTTAGAAAAAAAGTAAATAATGAAATTGAATTATTTCATTAAATTACCTATTAATTCTCCAGGGTCTTGAAGACCAAATATAGCATCTAAAAATGTAGGGTAGCTGCTAGTTAAGAATAACAGGTATACAATGTAGAATAATACGATTATTATAGCTATTATCAGTATAATAGTTAATATAATATCCACAATTCCAAAAGACTCTTTTTCATCTTCGTATCTGATGTTATGAATAGGTTTTTTGGATTTTTTTGGCTGTTCTCTACGGATATTTAATTGTTCACGTATTTGTCTGTCTAATTCCTGTTCTTCTTCATAACTTCTACGTGGTTGTCTTATTTGGGGTTCTTGTTGGTAGTAACTTTGTTGTTGTCCATACATTTCTTTTTCATTAGCCTGTGGGATGTGTGTTTGTTCTCCAATTTGCTGAGGAGCATAAGTAGGTTCTTCCATTGTTTGCGGTGTATATTCTTCTATTGGTTGGGATGTTGGAGGAACATATGGTTTTTTAGTTAATGAACCGTATTCTGCTTCATCTTTAGCTAATTGTTCTTCTAAAGGAACTTCTGTTTCATCAAAGTATAAATCATCCAAATATCTTTCGTATTTTTCTTCTAAAGCTTTTCTTGCACTTGTTTCTTCAGGTTCGTAAGTATGATCTGGATAAATGTAATCCTGAGGTGCTTGTTGCTGCGGTGCTATCTGTTCCTGTGGATAGTAGTCAAATTCATTTTGAGCACTTTGTGGTTGCTGTCTCAATGTTTGCTGTTGATTTTCAACAATATTTTGGCCCATACTTTGATCTTGATTTATATTATTGGACGGTTCTAAATAAGGTGCGCTTTCTTTTTTAAAGTATGATTTTGGTGTTTCATTAATTTCTTTAGAATAATCCATTCCTTTTATATTGTATGGGGAATCCTCTGCAATAGCTTTGCTAACCTCTTCTTCAGGATAATAATCCTGTTGCGGTGAATTGTTATAAACTTGTGATTCTTTTTGCAAATCACTTGCATAAATACTTTCATTGTTCTGGTCTAAATTGCTACTTAAATCACTGGCAAAAATAGCTTTTTCTTCTTTTGGAGATTGGTAAATAGATTCCTCATAAATATCTTGAGGTTCTTGGTATATGTTTGGTTCTTCTTTTTTACCAAGCCTTACAGGTCCAGGTCTTTCTGTAATTTCTTCGCTAGCTGTATTCTGTGTTTCTTTTTTTTCATCAGTTTTATTATTTAATCCGATTCCTACAATTTTTTCCAAACATTCTTTACAATACATTTTGCCAGCAATTTCCAAACTGCATTCTTCACATACAGATTTTCCGCAGATGGCACAGGTATTAACACCTTCTTTGTTTGGATGATAGTAACATTCCATAAATATACACTCTCTAATTTGTATTTATTTAATAAATCAAGAAATTATTTATAAAATATATTTATATTTTTTATTTATATAAAAGTTCCTATTATATAGTTAAAATGTTTAATAGGCTAATATAAATTGAGTTTTTAAATAGGTAAATGGTTTTTTCATTCTTTTTTTGTTGTTTCAAGAATTTTTTCTACAACAATTTCAGAGGCTATTAAATCGTCAGCTGTTGATAAAAAAGTTTCAAGTGAATCATTGTCTAATTCATATTCAATTGTATCATTTTTCAACTTTGATTCTAAAAATCCAATATTGTCAACTTCTAAAGATTCATAAACAGTTTTAGCAGTCTTTGAATTTTTGTATTTAAGTTGCAGATTTCCTTTTATTTTCATCTTTAAAAATTATGTTTTTTAAACTATTTAATATTTTTAAGTAAGTTTCAGCTAATCGTAACATTTATTTACTTCCTTGTCATAATTGTAACATGAATAATCATATTTAATTTGTTAATTTTTATAGTCATTGTATTATTATAATATAATTTTGTTGAATATTATTTAATTTTCAATATTTCTTTTATAATCCTTGAAATTATATAACGAAATAAATAACTATTTATTCAATTGTGATTATATTGTGGAAAATTATGGGTGAAATAAATGTTATCTGAAACATGGTCATTAATTGTTAATCAAAGTGATTTTTTTACGGATTTAATGATTCAGCATTTGGAAATTTCTTTAATTTCTGTTGTTTTTGCAATAATTATTGGATTGGGTTTGGGTATTTTTATAAGCGAGTATCCGAAAAATAAATGGGTTTTGGCAATTGTTAATCTTATTTATACAATTCCATCAATAGCATTATTCGGGTTTTTAATTCCAGTTTCCGGAGTGGGCAATACCAGTGCAGTTATAGCTTTAACCATTTATGGATTATTGCCTATGGTTAGGAATACTTACACGGGAATTCGAACTATTGATGACAGGATTATTGAAGCTGCAAAGGGAATGGGCAGTACTGAACTGCAAATATTATTAAAAATTAAATTGCCATTGGCTTTACCTCATATTATGTCTGCAATTCGTAATATGGCAGTTATGACAATTGCTTTAGCAGGTATTGCATCATTTATTGGTGCCGGAGGTTTGGGGGTAGCTATTTACAGGGGTATTACTACAAATAATATGCCTTTGATTGTTGCAGGAAGTGTACTGATTTCTGTTTTAGCAATATGTATTGATTTGATATTGGGATACTTTGAAAAAATATCTGCTCCAGGTGCAAAAAGGCCAAAATTCTTAAAATATTTTAAAAATAAGAAAGTATGGGCTTGCATAATTATTGTTTGTATTCTTATTGGGGGATATGTTGCATATGAGCAAAACCCTGCAAATACAATTCATATTGCAAGCAAATCATATACTGAAGAATACATTACAGGAGAACTTTTAAAACAGGTTATTGAAGCACACACAGATTTAAATGTGGAACTTACTTCTGGAGTAGCTGGTGGATCAGGTACAATTCACAGGGGTATGGAATCTGGGGATTTTGATTTGTATCCTGAATATACTGGAGTAGCCTGGTTAAGTATTTTGCATAAAAACAGCACTTATGATGAAACACAGTTTGATGATTTAAATTCATATTATGAAGATAACTACAATATGACCTGGTATAATAAGTACGGTTTTGAAGATACTTATGGAATCGGAGTTACAAAAGAAGTTGCAGATAAATATAATTTAAAGACTTACTCTGATTTGGCTAAAGTTTCTAACCAATTGTCATTTGGAGCAGAATCTGATTTTTTTGCACGTGAAGACGGTTATGATGCAATCTGTGATGATTATGGGATGAACTTTAAAGATACAATGGATTTGGATGTAAGCATTAAATATGATGCAGTTAAACAGGGTCAGGTTGACGTGATTGATGTTTATACAACAGATGGGCGCTTGGAAAACTCCAATATTGTAGTTCTGGAAGACGATAAGGATTTCTATCCTTCTTATTATGCAGGAACAGTAATAAATCAGCAAACTTTAATAGATCATCCTGAAGTAGCTGATGCACTTGATTATTTGACTGGAAATATTTCAACTGAAGATATGAAACATATGAATTATGAAGTTGATATTGAAGGAAAAGACCCTTCAGATGTAGCACATGACTTTTTAGTAAGTAAACATTTAATATGAGGTGATTATATGAGTTCAATCATTGAATTTAAAGATATAAGTAAACATTATTCTGATAGTGATTTTTCAATAGATAATTTCAATTTAAGTGTTGAAAAAGGGGATTTTGTCACGATGATTGGCGGTTCAGGATGTGGAAAAACCACTATTTTAAAAATGATTAATGGATTAATCACTCCTGATAGAGGTAGTGTCATTGTAAATGGGAAGGATGTTTCTGAATCTGATATTGTTGAATTAAGGCGAAGAATCGGATATGCAATTCAGGGAACAATGTTGTTTCCTCATTTGAATGTTCGGGAAAATATAGCTTATGTTCCTAATTTGATCCATGAAAATGACAGTGAAAAAACTGATGAGGCTATTGATAAGTGGCTGGATATTGTTGGGTTGGATTCTTCTATTTTAAACAGGTATCCTCATGAACTTTCCGGAGGTCAACAGCAAAGAGTAGGTATTGCAAGAGCACTTGCTGCGTCACCTGCGATTTTATTGATGGATGAGCCTTTCAGTGCCGTTGATGAGATAACAAGAACTCAGCTGCAAAAAGAAATGAAAGAAATCCATGAAAAAACAAAAATTACTGTAATGTTTGTTACTCATGATATTAGGGAAGCATTGTATCTTGCTGATAAAGTATTGGTTATGCAAAATGGGATTGTTCATCAGTTTGATACTCCAAATGAGGTGTTAAATCATCCGGCAACTCCTTTTGTTGAAAAATTATTGGAAAGAACAAAATTTATTTTAAATAAATAATTTTTTTAATTTTTCAAATAGGACAACATTTATTAATAACTAAGTTTAAATAGTTAAGTATTCTATATATTGATTATATATAATTTTTACATAGCTATTTAGAGATACACTATAATTTTATTATAGATAGCTATTTTTTAATCAAACATATATAATTAGATGTTTGGATTATTTTCGGAGGAATTATAATGGTTCGTGCTTATACAAGAAGAGATTATATTAGAAAAACCCCAAATTCAAGAATTGTTCAATATGATATGGGTAATTTAACTGACGAGTTTCCAGTTTCAGTAAGTTTAGCTGTAAAAAAACCTGCTCAAATTAGACACAACTCTTTAGAAGCAGCAAGGATTGCATCTAACAGGCTTATGCAAAGAAAAGCTGGAAGATTAGGTTACCACTTAAAATTAAGAACTTACCCTCACCAAATTGTAAGGGAAAATCCTATGGCTACCGGTGCAGGAGCAGATAGGGTTCAAAGTGGTATGAGAAACGCATTTGGTAAACCAATCAGTGTTGAAGCTATTGTTAAAGCAGGTCAAAGGATTATTACCATTGACACCAACAAGAAAAACTTTGAAGATGCTAAATTAGCATTAAAAAGAGCAGGAATGAAATTACCAGTTTCCTGTAGAATTGTTGTTGACAAAGGCGAAGAATTAGTTTTATAAATTTAACTAATTTTTACTTACTATTTTTTTTTTAAATTTTTTTCAATCACTTTTTTTACAGCTTCTTTTGATTAAATATTTAAGTGTTAAAATTTATACATTAAATATAATATTGGCGATGTTTTTTATTTATTGAGAACATGCTGTCAAGTATTAATATTAATTCATTTTAAACCAAAGAGGTTATAATTCATGTATGTTGTAAAATTTGAGGATTTAGGCAAATCTGATATTGGAATTGCAGGGGGAAAAGGAGCTAACTTAGGAGAATTGACTCAAGCAGGCATTCCTGTTCCGCCTGGTTTTGTAGTAACTGCCGAAACTTACGGAAAATTCATGGAAGATGCTGGAATTAATGGTAAGGTATTGGATATTCTTGCTAAAACAGATATCAACAATACTAAAGAACTTCAAGCTGCTGCTGAAGAAATTAAATCCATCATTATTGGAACTCCAGTTCCAGAAGACATGTCCACTTTAATTATTGAAGCTTATAATCAACTTTGCCAAAGAGTTGATGAAGATGATACTGATGTAGCTATTCGTTCTTCAGCTACTGCAGAAGATTTACCTGATGCTTCATTTGCAGGTCAGCAAGACACTTTTTTACATGTTTCAGGTAGTGAAGATGTAATTGATTACATAAGAAAATGTTGGGCATCTTTATTTGAAGCAAGAGCTATTTTTTACAGGGAAGAAAACGGTTTTGATCACTCAAAAGTATACATTGCTGTTGTTGTTCAAAAAATGGCTATTGCAGATAAGGCAGGTGTAATGTTTACTGTAAACCCATCTACCGGTGAAGAAATAGCTTTAATTGAAGGATCATGGGGTCTTGGTGAAGCTGTTGTGTCAGGTGACGTGACTCCTGATAATTATGTTGTAGACAAAAGCAATGATGAAGTTGTAAGTGTCACTATAAGTGATAAAAAATTAATGTATGTAAAAGACGAAGACGGAACCAGTGTAAGAGTAGATGTTCCTGAAGATAAAAGAAACGAAAGAGTTTTATCTGATGAAGAGCTTGTTGAGTTAACTGAAATGGGTAAAAGGATTCAAGCTCATTATGGCGAACCAATGGATACTGAATGGGCTTTTGAAAGAGGCAATTTATTCTTATTACAGGCAAGGCCAATTACTACATTAGGTGATGACAATGGCGTAGCTGGTGAAGACTCTTCTATCAGTGATAAAAATGTCATTGTTAAAGGTCTTGGAGCAAGTCCAGGTACTGCTTCAGGTAAAGTCAAAATCATTTTAGACATTGATGAATTGGATAAAATTAAAGATGGAGACATTATGGTTACAACTATGACTACTCCTGATATGGTTCCAGCTATGAGAAGAGCTAGCGGAATCATTACTGATGAAGGGGGAGTAACTTGTCATGCATCTATCATTTCCCGTGAACTTGGAATTCCTTGTGTTGTAGGAACTGGTTCAGCTACAACTACATTAAAAGAGAATGTTGGAGTTACTTTAGATGGTAAAAAAGGTTTGGTTTATGAAGGAATTCATGAAAACAAAGAGGAAGCAGTTCAAACAGCTACATCTAATGTTGAAGCAGCTCCAATCATAACTGTTACTGAAGTAAAAGCTAATGTAAGTATGCCTGAAGCAGCCCAAAGAGCAGCAGCTACTGGTGCAGATGGAGTTGGATTGCTCAGAACTGAACATTTGATGTTGACTGCAGGTATTCACCCTGGAAAATTCATTGCTGATGGAAGGGAAGATGAATTAATCGACACCATTGCAGAAAATGTAATGATTGTGGCAGACGCATTTTATCCAAAACCTGTATGGTACAGAACTTTAGATGCGCCAACTGACGAATTCATCACTTTGGAAGGTGGAGAAAACGAACCTGAAGAACACAATCCAATGTTAGGTTGGAGAGGAATCAGAAGGGAACTTGACCAACCTGAAATTCTTAAATGTGAATTCAAAGCTATTAAAAAACTTTATGATAAAGGTTACACCAACTTAGGAATCATGATTCCATTATCACAAAGTCCTGCTGAACTTAAACAAGCAAAAGAACTTTGTGCTAGTGTAGGTTTAATCCCTCATAAAGACATTGACTTTGGTATGATGGTAGAAATACCTGCAGCTGCTTTAACTATTGAAGATTATCTTGAAATTGGTGTTGATTTCGTAAGTTTAGGAACTAATGATTTAACACAATATACTCTTGCAGTAGACAGAAACAACGAATTTGTTGCAAAACATTATACTGAAGAACACCCTGCTGTAATGAAATTAATTGAAAGAACAATTAAAAAATGTGTTGAAGCTGGAGTTACTTGCAGTATTTGTGGTCAAGCAGGTAGTGTACCTCACATTGTTGAAAAACTTGTAGGATTTGGAATTACCAGTGTATCCTCAAATGCTGATGCTGTAGCTGAAGTTAGAAAAACTGTAGCTAGAGCTGAGAAAAAAATTATTCTTGATGCTGCTCGCAAATCTCAAGAATAAATTTTATTTTCTTTTTTATTTTTTTTAAATATCACCTTATAAGGTTGTACTATGGAAGATAAACCAATATCTAAAAAAGACATACTTAAAGAATTAAATGAAATCCAATCAAAAGACCATAAATATAGTGATGGTAGAATATTAGGTTCTATGTGTACAGAAGCACATCCATTTGCTAAAGAAGTTTATTGTAAATTTTTAGATTCTAATTTGGGAGATCCTGGTCTTTTTAAAGGAACAAAATATATTGAAAATGAAGTTATAAAATCTATTGGTGAATTATTATCGATTAGTGAACCTTATGGAAATATTGTAACTGGTGGTACTGAAGCTAATATCATGGCGATGAGGGCAGCAAGAAATCATGCCCGAAAATATAAGGGAATTAAAGAAGGAGAAATCATAATTCCGGATTCTGCTCATTTCTCATTTAAAAAAGCTGCAGATATGATGAATTTAAAAATTATTGAAGCTAAACTGGATGAAAATTACAAAATCGATGTTGATTCAGTTAAAGAAAATATTTCCGATAATACTGTGGCTATTGTAGCTATTGCAGGAACTACTGAATTGGGTTTGGTTGATCCTATTGAAGAATTGTCTGAAATAGCTTATGAAAATAATATTTACTTCCATGTTGACGCGGCATTTGGAGGTTTTTCAATACCATTTTTAAGAAAAATTGGTTATGAATTTCCGCCTTTTGATTTTTCATTACCTGGGGTATGTTCAATTACTGTTGATCCTCATAAAATGGGTTTGGCACCAATTCCTGCCGGAGGAATTCTGTTTAGAAAAAAAGAGTATCTGGAAGTGATGGCTGTTGATTCTCCATATTTGACTGTTAAAACACAATCTACAATTGTTGGAACTCGTTCAGGAGCAGCTTCTGCAGCTACTTATGCAATCATGAAATATCTTGGAAACGAAGGCTATGAAAAGCTTGCAGGAAACTTGATGGATAATACTCATTATTTTAAAGAAGGTTTGGAAAAAATAGGTTATGATGTTGTTGTAGAACCTGAATTGAACATTGTAGCATTTAATCATCCGGATATGGAAGCTCATGATTTGGCTGATAAACTGGAAGATTTGGGATGGAGAGTTTCAGTAGCTAAATGTCCTGTAGCTATTCGAGTAGTTTTAATGAATCATATCACTAAACAGCATTTGATTGATTTATTGGATGATTTAACAGAAATTTATTAATTTTTTTATTTCTGCTTTTTTTTAGAATATTTAGTTAAGTATAAATATGGATTATACATAATTAGTTATCAATGGAGGTTTGGTAATTATGTGTACTGCTGCAAATTATTTAACAAAATGCCATTATTTTGGCCGTAATTTTGACTATGAAATTTCATATAATGAAAGAGTAACGATAACTCCTAGAAACTATCCTTTAATATTCAGAGATACTGAGGACATTGAAAATCATTATGGGATTATTGGCATAGCTGCAGGTATTGATGAATATCCTTTGTATTATGATGCATGTAATGAGAAAGGATTAGCTATGGGGGGATTAAACTTTCCGGATTACTGTGACTACAAACCACTAGATAAATCTAAAGTTAACATAGCTTCTTTTGAGATTATTCCATATATATTATCTCAAGCAAAAACCATCAGTGATGCCGAAAGGTTATTGGAAAACTTAAATATTTCAGATGAGAAATTTTCCGCCCAGTTGCCTCCATCTCCACTTCATTGGATTATTTCAGATAGGAATGCTTCAATTGTTGTAGAGGTTGTAGAGGAAGGGCTGGATATTTATGATAATCCTGTAGGAGTTTTAACAAACAACCCTCCTTTTGATAAACAGCTATTTAATTTAAATAATTATATGGCATTATCAAACAGAACGCCTGAAAATACCTTTGGAGGCAATTTGGATTTGGCAACTTATAGTCGGGGAATGGGTTCAATTGGTCTTCCGGGGGATGTTTCTTCACAGTCCCGTTTTGTAAAAGCAGCTTTTGTTAAAGAAAATTCCGTTTCCGGAGATTCTGAAAAAGAAAGTGTGTCTCAGTTTTTCCATATTCTGGCATCTGTTGAACAGCAAAAAGGATGTACGTTAGTGGAAGAACCTGATAAATTTGAATATACTATTTATTCAGACTGTTACAATACAGATAATGGAATATTGTATTATAAAACGTATGATGGTCCTCAAACATCTGTTAATATACATGATGAGGATTTGGAAACCAATCAGTTAATTAATTTTGAGTTGGTTGATTAAAAAATAGTTTAGGGGTGTTGTTTGCATAATACCCTTTAAATTATCTACTACATTAAGTGAAATTAGTTTGATACAATACGAACAAAAAATGATTAAAAAGTAAAGGAATTATCCACTACTTTTTGTTCGAGTTTGTTTCATAATTAAAGAAGCAACCCAATTTCATCAGTTGACAACCAAATTTATCACTTCATTCATTTGAAGTTGAAATTTATCCTTCATTTTTTTATAGTACTTCATTTATTTGAAGTAATATTTTTAACTACATCTAAATGAAGAACTTCAAATTGTTAAAGTATATATTTTTTAAATCATTTCATTATCCATTAAAAAATCAATCAAATTCAAATGAAGGATTCCATCATGAGACATATCCGCATCATCTAGGGTTATTACGTATTTCGGATAATTATCTGGGATATTCTTTAATGGTTTAAATTCTCTTTCAACAGTTTCTTCACTTGCCAATAAATAAGAAACTTGAATATAAATGAGTTTGTTTTGTTTTTTGCATACAAAATCCACTTCCAAGTTATCAACTTTACCGATTGTGATTTCATATCCTCTTCTTAAAAGTTCCAAATAAACAATATTTTCGATTACATGGGTGATATCCCGTTGATTGTTTCCAATTATTGCTTGTCTAAAACCCAAATCACACAGATAATATTTTTCATCATATTTTAATATTCTTTTACCCTGCAAATCTTCGCGCTTTACCTGATAAATCAAGCAGGCATTTTCAAAGAATTTCAGATAATTATAAATTGTATTTACAGATAAGTTAACCATATCCTGCTTTAGTCTTTTATGAATTTTATTTGCGGAAAAAGGCTGGCTAATGTTATACATTACAAATCTCATAATTCTATCCAACAAGTCAACATTTTTAACATTATTTCTTTGAATTATATCTTTAAGGACAATGGAATTATATAAATCAATTAGAATTAATCTTCTATCATCACCCTGATAGTCAAATGTGGAAGGAATGCCTCCATCTTCCAAATATCTGTAAAAATGAGTTTTAAAATCAGAGGTAATTTCGTAATAATCAAGATATTCCCTAAAAGAAAATGGATATATGTTCAATTCAACATAACGGCCAGATAAATATGTGGCAAACTCGCCAGACAATAATTTTGAGTTTGATCCAGTAATGTATATGTCATAATTTTCTTTTGCAAAATAAGAATTGATTAATTTTTCCCATTGAGGAACAACTTGTATCTCATCAAAAAACAGATAAATTTTACTATCAATATTTTCAGTTTTATTAGCTATAAACTCTTCAAGCTTTTTAATATTATCTATTTCAAAATAATCACTTAATTCAAAATTCATCCAAACAATATTCTCCTCAGGGATTCCCTGTTTTATTAATGAATCAATGATTTGTTTTAATATGGTTGACTTGCCAGAACGTCTTGGCCCTATTAAAACTTTAATAATATGTTTATTTACAAAAGGATTGATTTTATCAATATAATCTTTTCTTTGAATAATCATTAAAATCACACTTCTTTTTATAATTATTAATTTATCATAACTATAATATAAAGTTTTCAGTGTATTGAAAAGTATATAATAAAATCAATATTGTTTTCAGTTAAATGAAAAGTAATGTTAAAATTATAAATAGAATTCATGCTAATGAAAGTTAAAATATAAAATTTTTGATAAATCTAAAACTTGATTAAAAAAGAAATAAAATAACTAATCAAATTAATATTTGTTGTGTATCAATATAGCAGGGCTTCCCTCTTCAAATTCAACTTGAATATTAATTATTATTGATTTAAATTAATGGTTTTGGACTTTGAGTGAAATCCTGAGGATACATTTTTTCACATAATTCATATCCGATATATTCCAATCTTTCATTGAGCAATTTTCTTCCATTTTCAGTTACTGCATACAATGGAACTTTTTTTCCAGCATAATATGGTTTTCTCTCTTCAGCAGTTTTCCTTATGTTTATGGAAGAGCATCCTGAAATCACATCAGCATAATCAAATAACATTTCTGCTTCCTTTTGGGAGACATTTGTCGTATGTGCTACGAAAATAAAAATATTAACATTTTCAGGTTTTGGATATTGCCTTAAATCCCTAACCATTTCTGTTGGAATAATTGTTATTGCAATGTTTTTATATCCTCTTTCAATTGCCATTTCAAGACCTTTTAATGGATTTAACTCTGCAGTTTCAGGATTTAAAACATTATCTCTTCCAACATTATCTATTACCTCATCAATTGGAGTAGTGCTTATCAAAGCAGAAACTCTTCCTCCAACACCCTGAACAAGATCTGCATCATCAATCAGTAATGTCCCGACTCCTTCGCATGCTCCAACCACACAATCAACATTGCCATTAATCATGTTGGTTTTTAATGTTTCGCTGGTTCCAAAGCTCATTGTGTCTTCAACATCAAATGATCTTTGAGGAGTGCACATTCCAAATTCTTCTATTCTTTTGTTAATGTTGGATTTGATAAATTCTTTTGTCAAATCCCCATTATGCTGACCATTGTCAAATATGGAACAGTAATCAACTACCGGTTCTCCGATGTAGGTTATTTTTCCGTTTTCTATTACGACTTCAGCTTTTCCTAATGCTTCAATTACGTGTTTATCATTCATACAATCACCGATAACAAATATTATATAGAATGCTTTTTAAATAGATTTTGTAAGGAAAAACTCACCAGCAGGTAAAAAAGATGAAAAAAATCAAAGATTACGATGACAATTGCCCCATAGACGATACATTGAAATTGATATCCAAAAAATGGGTGATATTCATCATCAGAGACATATTTTTAGGAAAAAAACAATTCAGCGAATTTCTAGAAGAAAAAACATTAAGCAACAGAGTACTGACCGACACACTCAAATTCATGGAAGACAATGATTTAATAACAAAACAGGTTTTTGAAAATGACATAAAAACCGAATATTCACTAACGCAAAAAGGATTGAATCTAAACAAAATTTTATATAATATGCTGGAATACGGCCTTAATGAAGTAAACAGTGGAAATTTATCTGAAAAACAAAAAGAAGAATTATTAAATGAATATAAGACACTTTTTAGAATCAATGATTAACATTAATTGCCACTCATATTAAAATATCTTAATTGCAATATATACTAATTTGACTCAGCATTCTAAAAATACAATTAAAATAATCTTTGTTGAGCATCAACATAGATAGGTTCATTGACTTCCTTTACAACATCACCATCATTAACTTCCCCAATCAGCAAAGGTGAATCCGGATTATGCAACTTTTGGTTCCTTTTGACCAGCTTCATGTTGCTGTTTGCATAACAACACCTGCAATAATTTAATTGATGTCTTCTACATACATTAAAGGATAATTTAACTCTTCAATAAATTCTATTCTTATTGTAGCCTGAACATCCTTTACTTTTGTATATATTTTAACATCAAGCATATCTCCAGTTAAAGAAGTGTAATCAAAGTCGCTCATTGATTCTTCTAGTTTATCAAATCTGATTTTAACATCAACATCTTCAATAGCTGGCTGTAATTTTAATGATTCTTCCATACTTGTTTCTAAGCTTTTTTTAGAACTTTTATTTACGGGAGTTCCAACAAATTGGTGAAATAGTGCTCCCATACTTATTGCACCTTCAAATATTGCTCTTTCTCTTGAGGTTATATTTGAAAAGTATTTTTCATCTACATCCATACTTTACATTCCTCCGTTTAACCATAATATCTTTTCATAAATTATATTAGAATCTATTGGGAAAAGGTAGAAATAGAATAATATTGCTGATATAATCAGCACTATAGCTAATATGTAAATTCTATTGTCCTTAGGATAGAAATAACTGAATATTAACCCTATAACTAAAAATGCAGTAGTTATTATTAATGCATATGATTCATGTGGGTTGTTTTGAATTATTTTATCATTTATTGGACCAACATCACTTAACTCTCCTTCAATAATTAATCTATGTGCTGTAGATCCGATTGGGTCACAGGTAATTAGATATATGTGTGTTCCATTACTTTGAGTATTGATGCGGGCAGTTGATTCGACTATAGTCTTGTTTATGACAGTATAGTTTACTTCCCCGATTCCCGGCCATTCTAAAGTAATTACATCTCCATTATTCAACTCATTAAGTCTTAAAAATGGTGATCCCTGAAGAGTTCTGTGTCCTGACAGTATAACATCTCCATTTGTCGGTGTAAATGATTTTGCATCATGTATAACACCTTGTGAAAGAGATACATTATTTATCTTCTCTTCAATTCCAATGGTTGGTATATTTACAACAGGAGAATCAATATTTTTCTCAATAGCTATTTTTGATGAGTAATAATTAACTTCTCCTGCTGCATATAATCCTAATATGATTATACAAATTATAACAACTATGGTTGTAATTTTTGGTTTGTCCATGTTATCAACTTTTTATTTTTTAGTTTAAAATATTTTACCTGTTGTTGTAAGTTGAATTTATTTCATTAACCATCCAGGAAGGTGCATTTGTTGTTGGAATTGTTAATATGATTTGATCCATATTGTCCAATAAGAAATTAACCTTATCCTGAGGGGTTTCAACAAGTAACATGTACTGTGCATCTAAATCTCCAAGATTAATTTGCCTTTCATAATTGGATAATTTTATACCGTAATTCTGCAATAATTCGGCTGTCTGTTTTTCATTGTATCCGTTTATTATTGAACCTTTTAAAAGTTCTAAAACATTGGATTTGAAGGTTTGTGTATTTTCATTTGGATTTGTGTTGTTTCCATGAACAACTGTATTTGCTTTTGAGTATTCACTGTCAATTTCTCCGTTTTCTTCACATCTCATTATGGAAACTACCGTACATCCCTTTATATCTGGATTTGTTTGATTGTTTGGTGTTCCATTTTCCGTATAATTTGAGCTGGTGTAGATATCAACAATACTCCCTACATTTACAAGTCCTGCTCCTGCCTGCAGTCTTGAAACTAAAATAGGCACTGACACTGTATTCGGTTTTTCAAATTTAATTTTGGAGAGAACTTCTGCATTGTTTTCATCAACAATTGTTAAAGCTTCACTTGCAGGCATTATTGCATTTTTGGTATTGTTGTCAGTATATGTTGCCATGGTTCTGTTGTACGGGTCTAAATTTGCATTTATGGACTTTTTATGAAATGATTTCCAGGCTTTAGTTGCGGGTGACAGTATATTTATTGATTCCACTTCATTTTTGCTTCTGGCATTGTTGATTTCATTTTCTAATATCATAGCTTCGCTGGAGCTTGTTAGTGCACCTGTATAAAGACTGTGGAGTTCATTAAGTTTGGTTGTTTTTGCTAAATTTAGCTCTTCCTGTGACGGTTCATAAATTAAGAAATAATATGTGGATATTACTAAAGTTAGGATAATTAAAGTTGTAATTATCATACCTATTTTTTTCTTTTCTTCATTTTCAATTATATTTTTTGGTTTCGGACCAATATATTTTCCTAATTTCTGATTGAATGATTTTAATATTTTTAAATCATTATCTTCGTTTTCTTTAGGTTTTGGTCGTGGTATTTGACGGTTTTTAAGGTTATCTATATCCTCAAATCCTTGAGGATATAATGGATCTCTTGGTTTTTGGTCAATCATTGATTTATACCCCTACTTTTAGTTTAAAAAAGTAGATGGGTAATTTAATTGATTTTAATTAAATTAATTAACAGGTAATATAAGGAAAATATCAATAGTATCAATGCAGGTATGTTTATGCCGAAGAGTGTTAGACTTATTGGAAGTATAATTAACACTATTAGCACTACAGAAATTCCGATTATAATTAAATTGTCAAATTTTGGGTATGTAACATTGCTAATCATCAATAAAGACACTATTGTCATTAATATTAAAGCAATATAAATATTGAACAATCCGCTTAAATAGAATGTAGCTAATATAATAGCTATTCCTGGAATTGGAAATCCTATAAAGTCATGTGTTTGGATGTAATCTGCTATTGCATTGTATCTGGTTAATCTTAAGACACCACAAGCTACAATTAATAAACTAATGATTGCCGGAAGTATTGAAAGATTATGAGGTATTGTACTACTGATAGTATAGAGGAATACTGCAGGTGCCGCACCGAAGGATATGGCGTCTGAAAGGGAGTCTATATTTTGCCCAAATTTTAATTTATCATTTCTATTAATTTTCCTAGCTACCCATCCATCTACAGAGTCAAACATGATAGCTATTATCATCAGAATTGCTGATAATTCAAAATTATGATTTATCGCAAGAAGAATTGAGATAAATCCACATAGCATGTTCATCAGTGATATTCCATCAGATATTGCAAAAAAACTTTGAATCTTTGTACTTTCTAATTTCATGTAAAACTCCATTAAATACTTTTTAACTCATTTGTTATTAATTTTTTCTTGTTTTACTCATTATTTTTTCTTGTGTCCTTATTTAATGATTGAATAATGGTATTTTTAGTAAAATAAACTAATTTATATGAGTTTTGAAAATTTATTTATTTCTTGAATTAATTTTTGATTTTAATTATTGTTATGCTTTATGCTAATTGTCATGGTTAAAGTTATATTTTTAAAGATAAAATATATATAATAATAATGGGTAATTATTAATTGTTAAACTTTAATAAATTCAATTACTTTGTTGTAATTTATTTTAAGTTGAAGTAAAATATTAATATAATGCGAGTAGTTAAATGATAGAGGATATACAAGCACTTAGACAAGCTGCACGGTTAACACCGGATAATGAAAACCAAGATGAAAAAGTTTGGTGTATAGCTGCAGGAAATGTTAATTTAATAGATGACATAGCCTATAAAGCAATTGCTTCTAAGCATTCTGTAAAAATTCTATTTAGGGAGCATGTTATATTAAAGGATAAACGATTGAATAAAAAATTTGATTTTATCATGTTATATGGTAATTCAAGGAAAATTAATCAATTTAAAAGACTTTGTAATCAGAGAGGTGGGGCTTTTATACAAATAACTCGCCATTATTTAACTGAAGAACCTAATTTAATGGTTTTAGTTGCTCCGGAGGACATGATTAAAAATCTTGTTTATGTTCTTGAGAAATCTAAAGTTTCATTTGCAATTTTACAGGAATCTCAAACTACAGGTTTTATTGATGTTGATATAAATTCTAATGTTAAACTACCAAATTTTATTAAATCTGCTTTAAAGCCATTATATAATATAAGCGATGTTGTATTATCAACAATTCTGATTTCAGTTGAAAAAGATGAGGATATTGAAAAAGTCCAGAGTATAGCTACATCTAATAGGATATTTGTCATTGATTTTAAAGATATTGTAACGGAGGATTAGTCATGAATATTTTTGGAAATGAAGAAGAGGAATCACAAGTTAATGATACTAGAATCATTAGTAACAGCTTGGGAATAGATTTAGGAACTTTAAACACTGTAATTGCAAAACCATCTGGAGATAAATTTGATTTATATCAAATTCCATCAGTTGTTGCTGTTAAAAAAGATGATCCGTCTGAAGTTTTAGCAGTTGGGGAAGAAGCTAAAAAAATGCTTGGTAGAACTCCTGAAGATATTCTTGCTGTAAGACCTTTGAAAAAAGGAGTCATTGAAAACGTAGCTCAAGCACAAGCTTTACTTATTAAAGCTATGCAAATTGGTATAGAAGAGGGGGAAAGTGTTGGAAGAATCGTTATTGGTATTCCTGGAGATTCCTCTGAAGTAGAAAAAAATGCAGCTGAAGAGATTGGTAGGAAAGCTGGAGCAGAAAACATTCTTGTAATTAGTGAAGGATTGGCAGCAGCTATTGGTGCAGGTTTACCTATTGCTGAACCAAACGGAACTATGGTTATTGATATTGGTGCAGGATCAACAGATATTGTTATCATTTCCCTTGGTGGTATTAACGATATTGAAACAGTTAGATGCGGTGGAGATGACATTGATAACAGAATAGTTGAATTGGTTGCAGAAAAATATAATGTAGCTATTGGTATTCATGATGCAGAATCTGCAAAAATAGAAGTTGGTATGATTCACTGTAGCGAACAACTTGAAAACTTAAGTGTTGAAGTTATTGGTAAATCATTAGAAACCAACAGGCCTAAAAAAGTTGTCATCGACTCAATGTTAGTTGCTGATGCTGTAGAACCATTTATGCAAGAAATTGTAGATGGTTTAAATGTTATTTTAGAAAGATTATCTCCTGAATTGATGATGGGTGTTTATAATAATGCAGTGGCAGTTGGAGGAAGTTCAAGACTCCGTGGATTAAAAGAAAGGGTTTTCGATGAAATATCTATTCCTATTGAAGTTTCTGATGATCCTATGACTGTTGTAGCAAAAGGTACTGCTATTGTAGCTGCAGAACCTCTTGCATTAGAACCTGAAGTTCGTCTTAGAGCTATGAAATAATTTTTTCAATTATTTCTTTTTTAACTTTTTTTGCGCTGATTTTTATGGATGTATTGGGAATTGATGAAGCAGGTCGGGGATCTGTTTTAGGACCATTGGTTATTGCAGGGGTTATTGTTCCTGAGAAAATGGATATTGTTTTAGAAAGAATGGGTGTAAAAGACTCTAAGCGTTTGACTCCTAATAGAAGAACAATTCTGTCCCGTAAATTAAAAAAAATGTTTGAATATGATTTGGTAGTAATTTCTGCTCAGGATATTGATAATATGAGAGCAGACGGAATCAACCTTAATGAAATTGAAAGAATTGGAATGGAGAAAATTCTTTCTAATTTAAATCCTGAAAAGGCTATTGTTGATGCAGTTGATATTAAGGCAGAACGTTTTCAAAACAAACTTGCAAATGACACTGGAGTAAATGTTGTAGCTGAACATAAAGCAGATGATAATTATATTGAAGTTAGTGCAGCATCTATTATAGCCAAACAGGAAAGGGATGCACATATAGCTGAAATTAACAAAGATTATATTAAAATGGGTGGAATTGGTTCAGGTTATCCTTCCGACCCAATCACTAAAAAATTTTTAACTAATTTTACATATGATGAAATGCCTGATTTTGTAAGGAAATCATGGGCAACTGTTGAGAAAATGAAAAATTCTCAATAGCTATTTTTTTTAAAAACTATTAAGTATATGGTTAAATAAATTATTTTTATAAAATATTATATTGAGGATAAAAATGATAGTTGAATATCTGACTCAATTTTTCGAAAATCTCATGGAGATATTTACACAGGGAGGAATTATTACATATATAATTCTTTTCATTGGTATTTATGGTCTTCTTGTTTCATTAAGAAAAATTGTGTATCTTAAGAAAATTAGTAAGGTGGATACAACTGAAATTTTAGGTATTGTTTCTTCTTCTATGGAAAGGGGAGGGGCAGTTGAAGCATTAAAACAAATTAATTCTTTTAAAAATCCTATTTCTAAAATCATTTCTGAAACTTTAAAAATTGGTTATAAAAATAAAACCGAAGTTGAAGAAAGTATGGAACAAATTTTCATTGTTGAAGTAAGTAAAATGACTAAAGGATTAAATTCAATTAAAACTATTATTGAATTAGCTCCATTTTTAGGTTTGATTGGTACTGTAATTGGTATCTGGATGACCTTTAAAGCATTAGGTGTTACTCCTAATCCTTCTGCTATGGCTGAGGGTATTTATGTGGCATTAACAACAACTATTGCAGGTTTATTTGTAGCTATTGTATTATTACCTCTTCATACCTATATTCAAGGTTTAGTTGAAAATGAAATGGATAAAATTGAATTGGCTACTAAAATGACCAACTGGGGTTATGCAGTAGTTAAAGTAAGAGTTGAAGCTAATGTTGAATGTGCCCTGGAAGCTCTTCAAGAAGCTGAAGGTGTTGTTAACACTAGACTAATTTCTGATCCTTATGCGAATATCAAGGTTTCATTTAAACCTAGTATGTTAGATAAAAGTATTTCAAATATTATATTGGAAAAGTGTAATGTTAATGCTGAAATAATTGAAAGTAAATTAAGACAATAAGTGATTTTATGACAATTGATGTTAAATCATATAAAGAGAAGGTTCTTAATAGGAAACCTGCTATTAACTTAGTCCCACTTATAGATATTTTATTTACGATTATGATTTTTTTGGTTGTGACTAGTAATTTCTCAGCAACAGATATGTCTGCTGATGATGCATCTTCTACTGACTCTGGAACTGGTAAACCGAATGTGACTGATGTTTCTGGTGATGCGGAGTATTATATTATGCCTGTAGCTAATTTGCATAAAGTAGTTGTTGATGGTAAAGACATGTCTAATTTAATATCGAATAATGCTATTGCTGTTAAAGCTAATGTTATCGATGAGGGGCAAATACAAATAAAACCTGGAGAGATTATTATAACTACTCCTGCAGGTGTGTCTCCTGAAGAAGCTGTCAGAAGTCCAAATACTACTTAAAGAGGTTGAAAAATGTATACGGGAAGAATTTTATCAATTGGTATGAATTGTGAAGGTAAACCTTTTGTGGCATATAGGGTGTCTAGCAGATCATTTCCTAATAGGCAATGCTTAAAATTTGATAATAGGGCATCTATTGTGCCGAAAGAAGGTTTCGAAAAAGATATTTTTGAAAATACTTACATTACATATAATTGTATACGTATTGTAAAAGATATGGCTATTGTGTCTAATGGTTCACATACAGATGTAATAGCTGATAAAATAGCTTTGGGGATGAATATTAAAGATGCAATAGCTTATTCATTGCTTACTTTGGATTATGAAAAAGATGATTATCATACTCCACGTATTGCAGGAGTTGTTACATCTACAAATAAAAAGGATGATTATGTTTGCTATGTGGGGATAGCTAATGATGAAAAATTATTGGTTGACAAAATCCCATACGGCGAAGCCGTATTTATTTCCACATATGGAAGTCAATTCTACGACCCTGTAGATTTTGATGCAAAAACAGCTGATGATGCTGCAAAATTTATTTTTGATGGAGGTATTTTTGCCAATTACAAAAAAGCAGTAACTGCTGGTGCGGCTGTTTTTGATGGGGAATGGAATATAGGTAATTTCAATCCTTAATTTTTTTTATTTTTTTTTAAAAGATGATTAATATGTCAATAGAATTAATTGGTTTAGACAATATTCCATTAGTTGAACCTAATGACGATGTTTGTCAAATAATTAAAGATGCAATTGAAAAACAAGGTTGTTTATTAAAACATGGGGATATTATTTTAATAGCTGAAACATTAATTTCAAAAGCAGAAGGTAATGTTATCAAATTGGGGGACATAATTCCATCTGAAGAATCCATTATCATTGCTAAACAGTCCAAAAAAGATTCTAAATTGGTTGAAGCTATTATAAATGAATCTAGAGAAGTAGTTGCTGTCGGTCCTGATTTTATCATTACTGAAACTAAACAGGGTTTTGTTTGTGCAAATTCAGGTATTGACGAATCCAATGTTGATGAAGGATTGGCTACTCCTATGCCTGAAGATGCTGACAGGTCTGCAAAACAAATAAGGGAATTTTTAGAAAATGAATTTGATGAGGAAGTGGCAGTTTTAATTACTGATACTCAGGGCAGAGCTTTTAGAAATGGTGCTGTTGGTGTAGCTATTGGATGTTCTGGAATCAATCCGTTATGGAAAAGGGCCGGCGAAAAAGATTTGTATGGTCGTGAGCTTCAAACTAGTGAAGTAGCTACAGGTGATGAATTGGCAGCCGCAGCTTCTCTTGTTATGGGTCAGGCTGATGAAGGTCTTCCTGTGGTTATTATCCGAGGATTTGATAATTTTGATAAATTAAGAGATACGAAAACCGGAATTAATCCATTACTTAGACCAAAAGAATTTGACGTATTTAGAAATTAGTCTGGAGATTAAATTAATATGATTACTGTACTGTCTGGGGGAACTGGAACTCCAAAATTATTACAAGGTTTAAAAGAAGTTATTGATCCTAAAGATATTACTATTGTTGTCAATACTTTAGAAAATGAATATTTTTCAGGTGTTTATGTGTCAGCAGACATTGACACGGTATTGTACACTATGGCTGATATGATTAATGAAGAATTTTGGTATGGTGTTAAAGATGATACATTTATCACTCATGAAAGGCTTGAAGAATTAGGCACTCCGGAGTTGCTTAGGATAGGAGATATTGATAGAGCTACTAAAATACAAAAGACTCTATTGATGGAAAATCATTCACTTGCTGAAGCTGTTGATATTCAGGCAAATAATATGCATATCCCTTCCAAAATTTTACCTATGAGTAATGAAAATTCAGATATTAAAATCATTACAGACATCGGTGAATTGGAATTTCATGACTTTTTAATAAAACATCAGTGCAATCCTGAAGTTTTGGATGTCAAATTTTCCAAAGTGACTCCTGCGGAAGGGATTATTGATGCTATTAATAATTCTGATGCAGTTATTATTGGACCATCTAATCCGATAACTTCAATATCTCCAATATTGTCTTTAGATGGAGTTAAAGAAGCTTTGGAAAATACTCATGTAATAGCAGTTTCTCCAATTATTGGTACTGATTCAGTAAGTGGTCCGGCCAGTAAATTTATGGATGCACTTGGAATTGAAGTTTCATCATTAGGTGTTGCTTCTTTATATGAAAGTTTTTTAGATACGATTGTTATTGACAAAAAAGATAATAATTTAAAGGATGATTTAGAAAAAATTGTTAGTGAAGTAATTGTTACAAATACAATTATGAAAAATTTAGATGATAAGAAAAAATTAGCTAAAATAATCTTAAATGATATTTCTTAGGGAAAATGGTGGCTTAAATGATACAAATGACTTTAATACAAATTGATAATTATGGTCCATGGACTGTAACTCCAAGACCACGTAATGAATCAGATTTACAAATTTTACAGGCAGAATTATATGCAGATTTAGAAAGGCAATTTGCAAATAAGAAAGGATTAGTTTTCTTTACTAGATTTGATAATTTACTTGCTGTTACAAACGGTATTGATGAGGAAGACCACTTGAGGATTCAAAGATCTATTAGAAATAGATATCCAATTACTATTAGTATGGGTGTTGGGGCGGCTGAAACTCCTCATGAAGCTCAAAAATTAGCTACTATTGCTTTACAAAAAGAAGGTGGAGCTCAATCTTCAAAAAGAAAAGAAATTTTAGCTATTGATAGTTTAGCTCCAGCAGATGAAAATAATTTGGTTCAGGCAGCACATATTGATATTAATAGTGTTACAGAAACATTGACTGATATTGAATCTGCATTTGACACTAATTTCATGGTTAATAAAGCACAGCATTATTTAATGACTAAATTAATTAAAAAAGGAGCATTACTGTTCTTCATTGGTGGAGATAACTTCATGGCTCCATGTAATGGATTGTCTGAAAAGGAAATTGAAGATATTTTAGTTGAAATCAATGATGAAATTGGAATTGGTCTTAAAGCAGGTATTGGTGTTGGCCGCAATATGGAAGATGCTGCATATATGGCTGATTTGGGACTTGAAGAAATCCGTGATCATGATAATGGAATGTGGACATGGGTTATTGAAAAAGAATATTAAGGGGGCTTCTAAATTAAAGTCATAGCTCCAATGGCTGGAATAACTGATGCTGAATTTTTAAATAAGGTTATTCCATTTGGATTTGACACAGCTACATTAGGTGGCTACAGTTTAGATGCTAAAACAATAGAAGCTAGTGAAAAAATAATTAAAAGGGGAAGAAATGAATTTCATTTTCCTCAAGATGAAATTGTTAACCATATTGAAAAAGAAGTTAATCTGATTAAAAAACAACATCCGAATGTTAAAGTTTCAGCTAATGTTAGATCAACTACTCCTAGGCCTATTATTGAAGTAAGTAACATAGACAATTTGGATATTGTTGAAATTAATTGTCATTGTCGTCAGGATGAAATTTTGGCTATTGGCTGTGGTCAAAATATGTTGAAAAGAGATGATTTGGCTGAGTATATTGGGGATGTTGTTGACAATGCTTCTTGTGAAGTTTCAGTTAAAATTCGAGCTAATGTTGATGGTATTGACACTTTAAAAATAGCTAAATTAATTGAAAACACAGGGGCTGACTATCTGCATATTGATGCAATGAAAGTTGGAATTTTTGATGCCGACTATGATTTGTTGGCGAAAATCTGTTCTAACACCAATATTAAAGTTATTGGAAATAATTCTATAGATAGCGAACAAAAAATTGAAAAAATGCTTAAAACAGGAGTTTTTGGCTTTTCAATAGCTAGGGCGGTTATTTCCGGTAAATTAAACTTTAATATATCTGATTTTTAAATATATAACACCATTATATAACAATAATTATTAGAAAATATTATAAATGGTTTAAAAGATAAATAAATACTGATTATATAAAGGTGATTTCATGGATTTTATTACTCTTAAGAATATTACAAAGACATTCAATGGTGTCGATGTTCTTAAAAATATTAATTTGAAAATCAAAGAAGGAGAAACTTTAGGTATTTTAGGACGTAGTGGCAGTGGAAAATCTGTATTAATTAACATGCTCAGGGGTACATTGGATTACAAACCTGATGCAGGTCAGGTTATCTTTAATTTGGCTATTTGTCCAGATTGTTTGGCTGTTGAATCCCCGTCCCATGCAGGTGAAAAATGTTCATGTGGCGGAACTTATGAAGCAAAAGAAATTGATTTCTTCAATGCTGAAAGAAAAGAGTTCGCAAGTATTAAAAGAAGAATAGCTATTATGTTACAGCGTAACTTCGCATTATATGATGAAGAAACTGTAATTGAAAATGTTATGAGGGCAATGAGTGATGAGAATGATTATGAAGATAATCTCTATGATGCTCTAGACTTACTGGAAATGGTTCAGATGAACCACAGGATTACTCATGTTGCACGTGATTTAAGTGGTGGAGAAAAACAAAGAGTAGTTCTTGCAAGACAATTAGCAAAACAACCTATGATGTTTTTAGCTGATGAACCAACAGGTACTCTTGACCCTCAGACTGCTGAAAAACTTCATAATACTTTAATTGAAGGTGTAAAAGATAAAGGAATCACTATGTTAATCACCTCTCACTGGCCTGAAATCATGAATGATTTGGCTGATCATGTTATATGGTTAGAAAATGGGGAAATCAAAGAAGAAGGAGAACCTGAAGGTGTTGTAAATCATTTCCTTGAAACTGTACCGGTACCTGAAAAAGTGGAAAATCATGAAATTGGTGCTCCTGAAGTTCAAATGGATGATGTTAAAAAACATTACTATTCAATTGAAAGGGGAGTAGTCAAAGCTGTTGATGGAATTGATTTAACCATAAACAAAGAGGAAATCTTTGGTATTGTAGGTTTAAGTGGTGCTGGAAAAACAACTCTTACTAAAATGTTAATTGGGTTGACTGAACCAAGTAGTGGTAAAATTGAAGTAAAACTTGGTGAAGAATGGGTTGACATGAGTAAAAGCGGTCCTCTTAACAGGGGTCGTGTAATTCCATATATGGGACTATTACATCAGGAATATTCTTTATATCCTCACAGGACTATTTTAGGAAACTTAACTGATGCTATTAGTTTGGAATTGCCTGCTGAATTTGCAAAAATCAAGGCTATTCATGTATTGACAACAGTTGGTTTTGATGAAAATATGGCTGAAGGTTTACTTAACAAATATCCTGACGAATTAAGTGTTGGGGAAAAACACAGGGTAGCTCTTGCACAGGTTCTTATTAAAGAGCCTAAAATAATTATTTTAGATGAACCGACAGGTACAATGGATCCAATTACTCGTGTAATTGTAACTGATTCTATTTTAAAAGCTAGAAAAGAATTAGAACAAACATTTATTATTATTTCTCACGATATGGACTTTGTATTGGATGTTTGTGATAGATCTGCTTTAATGAGGGGAGGAAAAATCCTTGATGTAGGAACTCCTGATGAAATAGTTAAACAGTTAACTGCAGATGAAAAAGAAGGAATGTTTAAAAATTAATTCCTTTTTTTTTATTTTCATTTTACTTAAAATTAAATATTTTTTTTACAGCTAAAACTGGCCGGATTTGTTTAATATGTTTCCATTAATGATATAACTAAGCATTTTAAGCAACATTAAATTTAAACTTATTGGGATTTATAGTTTAATATTATTATTTTTTTAATTTTGATGACAGGGATTTTTAGGTGAACAGATTGCCGGTTATTGAAAAGACAAAGGATTCAAAAAGAAAGATTAAACAACTTTATGATTCTGATTCAGTTTTATTTGAAGAAACTTTGCTTGTTTCAAATAATATTAAATACAGTATCTGCTTTGTTCCTAAAGCTGAAGTATATGATGTGATTATTGAAGATTTTGAAAATAATTTTACTAAATATCAGGTTTTTCATAAATTGTCTCCTTCAACATTAAAATACTTCAATTTACTTAAAGGTGAAAGTTATTTGGATGATTTCGGCAATGAATTTAAGTGTATCAGTCATACGATTGAGTATTGATTAACCTATTTTTTCATAAAAAAGATTATATATAAACTAAAATAAATTATGTATGTATAAATTATTTCATGGAAATGATTATTAATTTGGAGGTTTATTATGACTTGGGAAGATGCACCATCTCATATTTGCAGAGGTGGAGATAAAAGGGGTTTGGCTTTCTGTTGCCCTCCAGTTAAACCTTGTCCAATATTAAATGCTTTGGACGAAGTTAACTTAACTCCTCAAGAATATATTGATATTAAAACTGAATTCGCAAAAGAAACTAAATTAGGTGAAGGGACAGGGACTTGTTTTGGATCATTAGTATGGTGTTGTAAACCGTCTAAACCATGCCCGTTACGTGATATTACTTTAAAAAATATCGGTATGACTCATGATGAATATTTGGACTTGAAAAAAGAATTGTCTGATAAATTGGTTGGTGTTGATAAGCCTACTCCTGATGAAAGTGTAAAAGTATTAGCTGAAACTTTCAATATTGGTGAAATGGAAGCTATGAGTGTTTTAAATGATTGTAATAATGATTTGAGAATGGCTGTAAAATTATTACGTGTTAAATCCTTAGGAAATGCTGATTAAAATGGATTGGACTTCCCTATATCTTAAAACAGCCAATTTAAATGTATTTATATTAGGTACTGGTGAAGTGGCTACAAGAAGGGCAAATAAATTTCTTGACCATGGAGCTAATGTTAAATTAGCAGGGGATGTTTTAGATAAGGAATTAATCGATAAAGGAGCTGTTTTGGCTTCAGTTGATGATGTGGTTAACTTAGTTCAATGGTCTGATGTAGTTGTAATAGCCAGCGGTGATAGGGAATTGTCTGATTATGTCAGTAAAATAGCTGAGGATAAACTATTAAATAGGGCGGATTTTCCGGATAATGGAAATATTATTGTCCCTACAAGTTTTAATATTGGTGATGTTGAGATATCTATTTTTACAAATGGAAAAAGTCCATTAATGGCTCGCCAATTAAGAAAAAAGATTCAATCTATTATTACTGAAGAGGATATTTTAGAAATTGAACTTCAGGATTACAGCCGTAAATTGCTTAAATCCAGGATATCCGACCAGAAAAAAAGAAGACAGTATCTTTATGAAATTTTCAATGATGAAAATATTAAAGGATTACTTGATAACCATAAAATAGATGAAGCTAAAGAGTATATCGATGATTTGATAAGGGGATTTGATGATACTTAATTTAAGAGTTGACCATAAAATTGCAAATATTGATGCTATGGAAAATATTGCAAAGGAAATGGATCAGTTATTTTTGGAATTGCAGGAAAAGTATTCAATTGTAGAATATGTGGAAATATCTACATGTAATCGTAAGGAATATTACATTCATAATGACAATATAGATGCTTCTGATTCTCTTTTATCTCATGAAAATAAAAGCATTATTATTGATTATGGAGACAGTGTTATTAAGCATCTTTTCCGTATGACTTCAGGTCTGGAGTCTATGATTGTAGGTGAAGACCAGATTTTAGGCCAGGTTAGTGATGCTAAGCAAAAGGCATTTAAAGAACGTCATTGCGGAAAGATTTTGGATTCTATTTTTACTAAAGCTATTCATGTCGGTCGTGTAGTGAGAAATAAAACCAATATTAACAAAGGATCAATTTCCATAGGTTCTGCAGCTGTTGATTTGGCTGAAAAGCATTTGGGGAATCTTGAAAACAAGTCTGTTTTGGTTATTGGTGCAGGGAAGATGGGTAAGCTGGTGGCTAAGGCTTTGGCTGAGAAAAATTTAAATGCAATATTTGTTGCAAACAGAACTTATTATGTTGCAGTTGAACTGGCTAATGATTTAAACGGTCATGCTGTTCTTTTTAACGAATTAGGCAAATATGTCCAAACAGCAGACCTGATAATAAGTGCAACAGGTGCTCCTCATTATATTTTAAATAAAGAACGTTTGGAAAAGACTGATGGAGATTTTAAAGACTTGTTAATGATTGATATAGCTAATCCAAGAGATATTTGCGAAGATGTCTGCGAATTGGGAGTTAAATTATTTAACATTGATGATTTGCGTGAGATTGCAGATGAAAATACTAAACTCAGAAAAAAAGAATTTGCAGAAGCTGAAAATATCATCGATGAAGAGTTCAGTTTACTTAAAGAATCCTTTAAGTTAATTGGTGTTGAAGATATTATTGCTAATTTAAGAGTATCTATGGAAAATATACGAGAAAGAGAAACTGAAAAGGCGATTGCCAAACTTTCTGATGTAGATGCAAATGCTAAAATAATAGATAATTTAACAAATTCTATTGTCAACAAAATATTTTTTGATATTTCTAAAAAAATTAAACAGGCAGCTCATGAAAATGATGAAGAATTGATCAGAGCTATTGAATTTATGTTTGAAGAAAAATAATTAAAGAAGGTTTTTATTCAAACATTCCTTTTACTTCACTATTTTTAATTTTACTTGCTTTTAGAGCATATTCCACATCTTTGTTATCTACAGTTTCTTTGTCATGTGAAATCGCATGGTGAAGAGCTGTTTTCAAAATCTTTTCTTTAATGTCTCTTCCGGACATATTTTTGCTGATTTTAACTAGCTTTTCAATATTCAAATCATATTTGAGTGGAAATGTTTTAAGATTGTTTTCAAAGATAGATTTTCTTTCGTTATCATCAGGTAAGACAAATTCAATTTCTTCTTCAAATCTGCTTCTTACAGCATAATCAATTGAATTTGGGTTATTTGTAGCTCCTATTGTCACTACTGCTTTATTGTCATTAATTCCATCCATTTCAGTTAAAAGGGAATTTACAATTTCGGCAACATCTCCTCTAAGTGATTGAAAGCTTCTGTGAAGTGCAATTGCATCAATTTCATCAATAAATATTATGGATGGTGCTGTTTTTTGAGCTTTTTCAAATAATTCCTGTATTTTAGATGCACTGTCTCCAACATGTTCTCCAATTAATGAAGTTGCTTTTATTAAATACAGCGGAACGTCAAGTTCATTGGCTAGTGCCTTTACAAGCATGGTTTTACCGGTACCTGGAAACCCATAAAATAAAATGTTTTTCGGAGCCCATTCACCGAATTTGTCAGGCTCTTCAAGATATTTGATTAGAACTTTGGTTTTATTTTTAGCATTTTCCTGACCAACAATATCTGAAATTTTGACATTTGTTTTAATACGCTTGACAGTATCCAAATTTCTTTCTTCAATATCTAAAAGTTTAATTTCAGTGTTTTCAGCGATTATTGAGTTGTTGGGGCTAACAGATACTATTTGAAAACCGTAATCAGGAATTATTTTTTGATCGAAAAGATATGAATTTTCTTTTACAACTAACCCTAACCATTGTTCACGAGCATACTCTTCAAAGAGTGTTTTATCGATAATTTCAAGATTATTTTCCATCATTGCAAAATCAAAAGGATAACCTACAGGTTTTAAAACTACACTTTCAGCAAAAGGAGTGTTTTCTTTTTGTGCGGTTTTTGATTTTGGGTTAGATGGTTTTGTCTCTTGGGTTTTGTTGTTTGTTTTCATTTAGTCACCAACTTGCAACAGTTGTTTTTTATTACCTATGTATTTTATTTGTTTTACTATATAAAAATATAATAAATTTGCCCTCAATAAGGTAGCTGATTTAAAAGTAGTTGTTTGTGTGTTAAGATAGCTGTTGCATTTGTTGTTAAATGTTATGGTGATGGTAAGGTGATTTTTAACTGTTCATAAAAAATAATAATGGTTAAATTCTTAGTTTAATATTTGTAGAATCCTTCACCGGAGTTTATACCGGTTTTTCCAGCATCTATTTTTTCTTTAAGCATAGCTGCAACTTTTCCTTCAATGGTGTCCGGATCGCTGGCTTTCGGATTCATCATACCAATGTTATATGCAGTAGTTAGACCTACAACATCAAGTATTCTAAATGGACCTAATGGTGCACCTGTAGCCAACATCCATGTTTTGTCAATAGTTTCAAAGTCAGCTACTCCATCTGCATATAATGCTTCTGCAGCACTTAAAAACGGAACAAGCATGGAATTAAGAATGTATCCTGGTTGTTCTTTTTTAAGTTTTAACGGAATCATATTAATGTTTTCAGCAAATTCGCATACTGCATCGTAATATTCTTGACCAGTATCAGGATGGCCCATAATTTCTGCAGTATTGTTTCTCCAGATTTCATTTGCAAAATGGAGTGCAAGGTACTTTTCAGGACGTCCTGTGTATTGGGCAAATGCACTTGGGAGCATTGTAGAGGAATTTGTTGCAATAATTGTTTTTTCAGGAATGTGTTTAGCTAATTCCTGATAAAATGCTATTTTCTGTTTAGGATCTTCAGCAATAGCTTCAATAATTAAATCAGCATCATTTCCTGCTTCTTCATAGCTTGTTGTTAAAGTTATGCTGTCATATGCATCTTCAACTTTTTGCTTAAGCTCGTTGATTTTGTCTGCTGACAGTTCGTTTTCACAGCTGAATCCTCTGCAGTATGCTGCAGGATTTGTTTTCATTGCTTCAAGAGTGTTTAAATAAATTTCTTTCAATCTTAAAAGTTTAGGTTGTGCTCTTTCGATTGATCCTTCGCTTCTTAACCATATAGTTACATCAAAGCCACAAAAAGCAGATTGAAGAGCAATTTGACTGCCTAATACTCCACCACCTGCTACTACAATTTTCTTCATATTCATTTTTACACCTCTGGGATACATAGTAATATTCTATGTTTCATAATTAAGAAAGTCATTATTTTTATTAATTTCGTTATAATCTGGCTAAAGATTTAAATAATTTTAAAATAAATCAACTAATTAGCTGTTTAGAGATGAAAAAATGAGTTTTAGAACAAAAAGAGTTTTTATAGCAACCCCATTTTACATGCTTTTTGAATTTTTCCTGTTGAAATATTTCTTTTTACTTTTTGGAGGAGTTAAGGATGTTTATTTGTTCATAGCTACTTTATTGTTAGGTGGCCTGCAATGCATTCCAATGATATTTGAAGAGAAAAAATCAACAGCTGCTGGAAGATTTTGCACTGAAATATTCGGGATTTGGCAGTGGGCAATGTTGATGATTTTAATAGATTTAATTGTTATTTATGCAATAAAACAGTTTATTGGCATTTCACTTTTTGCAGTATGTATTTTACTTGCTGTTGTGCCAATTTTGGGAGTTTACAGTTATTTTCATGCTCATAAATTAGTAGTTAAAGAGCATACTTTGAAATTTGATAATTTAAAAGAGGAAGTTAACATTGTCCATTTGTCAGATATACATTTTGGTGCTGTAAGACATAAAAAAATAATTAATCATGTAGCTGATAAGTTAAATGAATTGTCTGATAGGTGTGATATAGCTATTGTTTCAGGAGATTTGGCTGACGGGTCTTGTGTAGTTAAAGAAGATGATTTTCAGGCATTTAAAAAGGTAAATATGCCGATTGTATTTACACCTGGAAATCATGATTTCTATCCTGGAATTGAAAACGTTTGCAGGGCCGCTAAAAAAGCGGGAATGATTATTTTGGATGATGAAAAAATGGAATTCAATGGATTGAATATCTTCGGATTATCTTTTACTTTTGGAGATAAGGAAGATGTCTCTAATGAACAGTTAAAACAGGCTACTGATGAAGATGCAGTAAATATTATAAATTATCATGTTCCTTATGGCTGGGATTTGTTTACTCGCTTAGGTTATAATCTTCAGCTATCGGGCCATACTCACGGAGGGCAATTTTATCCGATGAGGTGGTTTTGCAAATTGATGTTCAAATATAATATGGGAATTTTTGAAAAAAATGGCAGTTATCTGTCAGTTACTACTGGAGTAGGTTCAATGGATACTCCAATGAGGTGGGGGACTGATTCTGAATTAGTTATATTAAAATTAAGAAAAAAATAGTTTAAATCATAGATTCATAAAGCTCTTTCATCTTTAGAGCATCTTCATCTCTTAGGGGAGTTTCACAAATAATATTTGCTCTCCAGCCATTGTCTATGAGATTTGCAAGCAAATCCTTAATGTCAGGTCCATATTCATTACTTTCAGCAAGTGTATGGTGTTTTACTTCACCGCCGTTACCATATTCAATTGTTGTAAAATGGCAATGAAGGATATCAATATCTAGGTTATCTTCCAGCTGTGAAAAAATACAGTTATAGTCTTCTTTTTTATTTAAAAACCCTCTGCCTCGTGCATGAACATGGGCGAAATCAACTGTTGGTTCAAAATGATCAAAACTTGCACATAATTCGATAATTTCTGAAACATTTCCCTGCTGTGAACGTTTACCTGTAGTTTCTGGCGCAAAGGTAAATTCTTCAATACCTTCAGCTTCCAGCTCTTCAAATAATTGGTTAATAGTGTTTTTGGAAATTTCCATAGCTTTTCCTGGTTTTCTATTTGAATAAAAACCTGGATGGAACACTAATCTGTATGCACCCATCCATTCTCCTGCACGTGCTGTTGCAATTAAATGGTTGAGGCTTTTTTTAATTTTTTCCTCTTCTTTAGAACATAAATTTATGTAATATGGACCGTGCATTGAAATTAGAATGTCATGTTTTTCAGATTCTTCTTTTAAAATTTTAGCTGATTTTTCACCAATCCTTACTCCGTAAGGTGACTGATATTCATAAGAATCAAGACCTTCTTCTTTAATATATTTCGGTGCCTTGTAGGCTGCTCCTTTATAATTGACAGGACTTCCTGCAGGTCCAAACATTACTTTATGTTTCATTTTATCAAAAAAGTGTTGGTGGGAAATTATAAGATTCCCATTGCTTTGTTGGTTTTAGCTATTGATTTTTCATTGTCTGATTCCATTTCAAGTAATGCACGAATTGCATCAATGTTTTCTGGAACAACATCTGATTCCTGGTGAACAGCCTGCATGTAGTATAATTCGTTACCTACAACATTTATTGATTCTCTCCAAACTGGAATTTCGTATAAATCATTTCTGTTTCTTCCAAGTTCTTTAGCATATTCCATAAGCTCTGCAGTTGAACCTAAACCTTCACTAGCATCCACAACAAGAACTCTGGAACGTTTTTCTAATGCATCAATAATTTCTTGGGTTTCCACTTCGTTATTAATTTCAACCATTATGTTGTGTTGGTGCATAAGAGTTGTAGGAACAAGCAATGCCATTGTTGTCACGTCAATACCTTCCATAACAGTTTTTACATCAGGTCCGTGGTGAGAAGGTACTTTTGGAGGGTTTGGTACAATAGAGTTGATAGGTCCTTTTTTAACTTCTGAAGGATCTGATCCTCTTCTAACCATTACTGCTCTAACCTTTTTAATATCTGCAATTGGGTCAATAGTACTTAATGTACGTGTAAGTCCGGTAGTGTTACATGAAACAACTCTTGTGTAATCTTTACCATATGAGTCATCATAGTTTGAAATAGCATTAAATGAAAGGCCAGTTAATTCGTGGTCTTCTCCACCTTGATAAATTGCTTTAACTCCGGCTTTTTTATACATTTCCAAGTTTTGCGGACCGATAGTTCCTGGAGTACAGTCTACAACAACATCCGCTTCCTGAATCATGTCTTCTACAGTTCCAGCTATTTCAATTCCTGCTTCTTTAAACTGGTCTGCTCTTTCTGGAATTCCAATGTATAAATCATAACCTTTTTCTTCAACTGCAGTTCTTGATTCGTAATTAGGTCTAGTTTTACTTACACCAATTACTTTCATATCATCTTGAGCAGCTACTGCATCTGCTACTCTTTTTCCTATGGTTCCATATCCGTTTATAGCTACAGATTTCATTTTAATCCCTAATTTTAATATTAAATTTTTAAAAAAATTTGTTATATGGATTAAAATTTGTAAGTTAAATTATATAAAATTTGATATTTTAAAATTAGTAAAAAAGAATAATAAAAAAGATTCAAAGGCAGATAATTTATTCTACCTTAAATCCAGCTTCTTTGACTGCTTCAGCTAAATCAGAATCAGATACTTTGTCTGAATCAAATGTAACTTTTGCAGTGTTGCTTTCCAAATCAGCTTTAGCATCTTCTACCCCGTCTAAATCTTTTATAGAAAGTTCAACAGCAGCCACACAAGATGGACAATGCATTCCAACAACGTTAATGGTTTTTTCTTCAGTTGCCATAATTTTATTCTCCTTTATTGTTTATGATTATTTATTTGGCTAGAAATCCTATATAAACTTTAGTTATACCAAAATATCTATTTGTATTTTAATAAGGAGGATGCATAAATAATTACAATAACTGAACCTATATTGTGGACAAATGCTCCTTCAATTGGATTTAACAGGCCGAATATGGCTAAAATTGTTGCGATTAGATTTAAAATCAATGCAAATGCAATGCCGACATTGATAGTCTTTAAAGTCTTTCTTGATAATTTAAATAAATGGGGCAAATCGCGGATGTTGTCATGAATTAAAGTAATATTTGATGCTTCAATTGAAATATCGCTGCCAATACTGCCCATTGAAATTCCTACATTGGCCTTTTTAAGTGAAGGTGCATCATTTAATCCATCTCCAATCATAGCTACTTTCTTGTCATTTAATTGTAATTCTTTAATGTAATTACTTTTATCTTCAGGTAAACAATCATATTTATAATTGTCAATTCCAGCTTTTGCAGCAATATTTCTGGTGGTATTTTTATTGTCTCCACTCATAAGTATTGGAGTAACATTCATGGCTTTTAAATTAAGAATAACATCAACTGCATTTTTTCTTAAAAAATCAGACAGCAGTACTGCTCCAATTAATTGGTTATTTTTACAAAGATATACTGCAGTTGTTTCATCATCTAATTCAGTTTCATATGTTTTATTTAGAATTTTCCTATTTCCTGCGATTAGCTCATCATTTCTGATTTTTCCTTTAACTCCGGTTCCGGGAATAATTTCAAAGTCATTTACCTCTTTCAATGTTTTATTTTCATGATTTTTATAATATTTTACAATTGATTTAGCTAAGGGATGTTCTGATTTATTTTCAAGAGATGCAAGAATGTGTATTATTTCTTTTTTGGAGTATTTATCATTACATGAAATTATTTCACTTACTTCAGGTTCTCCACATGTTAAAGTTCCGGTTTTATCTAAAATTAAGTCATTCACTTTAGCCAGTTCTTCAAGAGACTCCCCATCCTTAACAAGAATTCCTTTTTTGCTTAGATTTCCGATAGCTGCCATAATTGCAGTGGGTGTAGCTAGGACTAATGCACATGGGCAGAATACTACAAGTACTGTAACTGATCTTAAAATTTCATGAGTTACAATCCATGTTCCGATAGAACAAACAAATGCAACTGCTACAATCCATGTTGCCCATTTGTCGGCTGCTTTTACGATTTTTGCATTTTCAGGTTTTGATGATTCAATTAATTTTATTAATTGGTTTACAGAACTGTTTTCTCCATTTTTAGTTGCTTTAATGATTATTGAACCGTATAAATTTATTGTACCACTGAATACTTCATCACCTGTACTTTTATCAACAGGCAGAGATTCTCCAGTTAAAGCTGCCGGGTTAATAGATGAATTGCCGTCAATGATTATTCCGTCTCCGGGAATTATTTCTCCCGGCAAAACTTTTATAATGTCATTTGTTTTAATGTCTTTGGCATTTATCTTTTTTTCAGTATTATTGTCTTTTATTAATGTTGCAGTTGTTGGAGTAATGTTGATTAGATTTTTAATTTCATTTTGAGTTTTGCTTACTGTATATTCTTCTAAAAACCCGCCAATAGTCATTATTAAAGCAATAACTCCTGCAGCAAATAATTCTCCAATTATTGTTGAGGATATAATGGCTATTGAAACAAGCAAATCTGCTTTTATGTCTTTTTCGTGTATCAGTGCTTCTATTGCTTCTTTAATTATTGGCAGTCCGCACAATATGATTGCTATCCCTGATAAATCAAAGAATAATAAGTTTGGTTTTATAAATCTGATTATCAGTGTGATAGCTGAAATAAACATTAGTGTTATTTCTATTAATTCCTCTTTTCTTAACCAATTTTTAATATTCATTAAATCACCTTGATATAGGTATACCCCTATAGGTATAAAATTATTTTAAAAAAAATTAAATTCTAGAATAATATTCTAAAATTGTAGATACATCAGCCAATGCTTCATCAGTGTCTCCTTTTTCCATACTTTCTTTAATACAATGTTCAAGATGTCCCTCGACAATTATATGCCCTACTTTGTGCAGTGCTGATTTTGATGCATTTATTTGCATTAAAATATTTTCACAAGGAACATCTTCGTCGATCATGCGGTCAATTGCATTTAGCTGACCTATTATTTTTTTTAATCTTCTGTGGAGGTTTTCAGAATCCATACATTTTTTCAAAATAACACAACCTATACCTAGTAGGGTATATGATTATTTGTAGTATATAAATATTTTGAGTTGATGAAACTGCAAAAAGAAATTTAAGTTTGTAAATTAATTATAAAAAAAGAAAAAATGATGTAAACATTTAGCTTACATCTATAATACCTGATCCATCACCGGATCCACTGCCTGATCCGGAATCTCCGCCGGATGAGCTTCCTCCGGATGATCCGCCACTATGGTCGGAACCTCCACTTGAAGACCCTCCGCTATGGCTTGATCCTCCAGTATGACTTGATCCGCCTGAATGGCTGGAACTTCCACTTGAAGAGCTTCCTCCGGAACTGGAACCAGATGAACTGGAACCTGAATCAGAAGCTGATGAGCTTCCTCCGGAACTGGAACCTGAATCTGAACTTGGATTGGATAAAGTACTATTATTTGTCAAATTAATTGAAGAATTATTTCCATCTTTTGTTGCATTATCTGAGTCAGTATTCATGTTTGTTGCATAAAATACTAAACCTACGAGAATAATACAGACAATAATAATTGCAATTATAATATTATTTTTCTGCAAATTATCTCTCCATTTTTAGTTTATTATCAAATTCCCATTTATGATATATAATCAAATATGGTATCGACTGATTCAATCAATAAATCAACATACGGTACAGTTACATTATTATAATCTTCGTATTTATATGTTTCATAAAGTATGGTAGGTGTACCTGACCTTTGTATAGGAAGAGTTACATATGCCGGGCTTGTTTGTGAAGCCGGGAAGTATTCCTGTAAACCTGGATTATCATTGATTATTTTGGTAGCTATAGCTTTGGATACATTATCCTGTGCAGGAGCAAAAACAAAGTTAGTAATGACATATGCTCCTCCCTGATTGGAGTGTACATCAACTACAAGAGAATAATTGTTTTTTATAGCTTCAGGAACTACATAATCACGTCCTAAAAGCTGCCCTCTCATCCTGTTAATGTCATCAATAGGTTTGCCGATTGGAACTACATTTATTTTATAAATATCATAACAGTAATTTAATTCGCTGGATTTATTGGTTAATTCATCAAATAATGCTTTGTGAACAGCATTTTCGGTTATATGAACACCAATAATATAAGCTATTCTTACATTTGAACTGGTATTACCAATTGATTTGTATAAATGGACAGTACCATTTTCATTTGAACCTAAATTATATCTTTTAAATCCTGTTTCATTGTTATAAATCTCTAAAGTTTTTCCTACAGAGTAACCATTGTAAGTTGTTGTAATGGTATAAACTCCTGGATATGCTTTAATATTAATAGAAGCAATACCTTTTTCATCAGTAATTTTGGTTAAAACTTTACCTGCAATAAAGAATGTTACAGAAGCATTACTGAGAGGTCTGCCTTGTCCGTCTAAAACTTCTGCATTAAAAGTTGCAGTACCTGTTTTATTACATGGCTGACTAATATCATATGTGATTAAAGTTTTATTTACAAAAATATTAACTCCCATTTGGAATCCGTCAGGGTGCATGGAAGTTATAATATAATTTCCAGGATAAAGGTTAATATTTAACTTAGCAGTTCCGTTTTCATTGGTATAGCTGGTGTAGAAAACACCGTTTACATTAAAGTGAACTTCAGTATTGTTAGCTATTGGTTTTCCTTGTCCATTTAAGAAAGTAGCATAAAATTGAGATTCATTTTTATAATACTTAACCAAATCCTTTGAAATAATTGTAGGTAAAACAGTAATATTATATCCTTTTTTTTCACCTTTAGGGTGTATAATTGTAATGATATAATGTTCTGGATAAAGTTTGATGTTTAACTTGGCAGTACCGTTTTCATTGGTATATCTGGTGTAGAATACACCGTTTACATTGAATTGGACTGCTGTGTTGTTAGCTATTGGATTTCCTTTTTCGTCTAATAAAGTAGCATAAAACTGAGATTCATTTTTATAATACTTGACTAAATCATTTGATTTAATAACAGATAAAACTGTAACTTTAGCATTTTTAAATGCGGAATTATAAATGTCTGAACCGTTATATGCTACTGTGAAATTATAAACATTCGGATCTAAATTGATATTCATTCCAAATGTACCATTGCCATCAGTAATTTTATTATAGCTTACGCCATTAATGGTAATACTAACAGTTTGGTTAATTATTGGGTTGCTATTGTTATCTAATAATTTTCCGGTTAATTTAGTACCATTTTTATAATACATTTCAAAGTTGTTTATATCAATACTAACATTGGATTTAACATCAGTGTTATTTGGTTGGATAATATTATTATCATCAACTTCTAAATCAGTGTTAATAACGTTATTATCATATGCTTCCATACTTTGATGTAAATCAGTAGTATTTTCATTTGCACTTACAGCAGAAATTCCTGCTACCAATATAAAAACTGATATTAGGATTATCAACTGTTTTTTAAATATTAAATTTTTCATATGACAACACGATAATCATTTTGTACTTCATTATATAAACTTTTTAGGAAAAATAACACTATTTCAGTTTATTTTTGATGTAATGTGCTTCTGAAATTCATCACTTTTTTATATTTTATTTTAAGGGTTAATATTCTCTGGTTTCATCTAAAACATATTATTGTTTTTTCAATAAAAAAATAAAAAATAACGGTAGATAAAACAAAAAGGATGTGAAATGATAAACTTTCGATGAAACTTTAAAATGATAGTTAAATAAATGTTTTATAAAGTTACTGAGGTTATTGGCTTTCCAAAAATTGAAATGGAGTAATATTTAATGAAATCTATTAAATGAATAATAATTTTTAAAAATAGTGGTTATGTTATGAAATTATTAAAATAAAAAAATAAGAAAAAAGCAAATTAAAAAATTTGCTTGAATTTTAAGGAATAAATTTATTCCATAGCCTCTAATTTTTCCGGGAAATATGTATCTACTACATATTCAAGACCATATTTTGAGAAGGATTGCTGTTCTGCTTTTTTACCAATCTTAAGCATTTTTTTAATTTCGGTTTGCCAGAAATCACTTTTATACCTTGGGTCTTTAGCTAACTCTTTTAATCTCATGACGTCGACGTCTTTAAGATTATCTGTTGGCAAATCATAATTGATAATATCACTAGCTGTTACTCCCATAAATTTTGCATCAGGGGTAGCTAAATCATGATTAACGTGAGCTAGTTTTGCACTGCCAGAAATAATTACCTGTGCAATATGGAATCCCCAAGGGTCTCCGTCGTTACAGATATAAACTGGTAAATGTAACTCTTCATTTACTCTTTTAATAAATCTTCTTGTAGCACGAGCTGCCTGTCCTTTAAGTCCTACAATTAAAGTATTAAATCTGTCATATGCTTTTTCCTGAACCATCCTGTGGAACATCCCCATGGTTTCTACAGCAATAACTCTGTCTACATTACAGTCTAGGAAATCTACTTGGTCAATTGTTGGTGAAATAGTATACCCTGATTTTCCAGCTTTTAAAGCATTAATTTCAACATCACCATCTTTTAAGGTTAAATCACCATATACTGAGGCACCATCTTCCTCTGGCATTAATCCTAAATCTTCCCTTGTTGTTCCTAAGGTTACTTCTAAATCTTCTCCAACAATGTTTGATTCCTGTTGTGTTTTAAAACTGATTCCCCAACCTTCGGAAACATAATACATTTCCCTGATTGTTGCTGTTTTTTCCCTTTGAACCAAATCTTTACAGAAATTAGCTACATAAACCATTTGTCCTAATTTTCTGATTTGTTTTACATTACCAAGAGATCTTCTACCGTATCTGTCTCCTAAAACATAATATCTTTTTGCTTCATCATAAACAATATTTGAAGTACCACGTGAAGGAACTTTTACAGAAGGAACTTTTTGTTTTTCGATTTCTTCAATAATTTCCTGACCTAATCCTTTTAACTTGTTGAAGGTATATTCTTTTCTTAGTTCTTTATGTGATTTACCTTCTGGGTTTTGTTTTATTTCATCAGACATTTAAATCACCTGTTTATTCTTCTTTTTCATATTCTGGAATGTCTTCTTCAATGTTTTTAAGATTACTGTGGTCGTCATCAACAGCATATCCAAATTCATCAAGTTCTTCCATAATCAATGCTTCTTCTTCTACTTCTTCTTCCTCTTCTTCAACTTTTTCACCAAGTAATTCAGCAAGAGCTCTTTTAGTTACTTTAGCTAAAACCTGATTATATTCAGGTACTGCAGTTTCTCCTAATTTTGCAGCTTCTTCAATAATAACTGGAAGGTAGTCTTCAAATACTTTTGAACGCATTGCTTTTTCTTTTGCAGCTTTTTTAGCTCTTAAGTGTTTTTGAAGTTTACGGGCTAAAGTCATAGTAGCTTGCCTTATTTCATGAACAATTTCAGGTTCTGGAGATACACTTTGTTTTCCTGTAGAAAGGTAAGGGACCTGTGTTGAAATAATATTTACAAATAAAGTAATTGGGGAATTGTCGAAGTCTTTAATTCCATAACGTTTCCAATCAATACTTTTCAGTGCTTCTGTAATTGCACAGCTTCCTTGGTCAAAGGTTAATGGAACTCTATTTGCAAACCTCATAATTTCGGATTTTCTTTGTTCATTTACAACTCTTCCTGAATCTCCACCATAAGCGATTCCTGCTTCAATAATGAAAGAAACACCTCCTCCGTAAGTTACAGGTTTTCTTGTAAGTGTGGCTATGAATTCAGGTTTGAGAATTTGTTTCATACCTTTTTCAATTTGTTCTGATCCGATAGGTATGAGTCCGTTACTTGGAGGCGCCATGAATTTCATTTTTTTGAAGCAGTTTACGATAGCTTCTGCTTCCGCCCAGGTCATATCTTTTGGACGTTTATTCATATCAATACCGGTTAGTTCCTCAATTTCGTTTACTCTCTTATTGGACATTCTGGAAAGTGAACTGGTTAACATACTTTTGTATCTTCTTTTATCAGTATGTTTGGCCATAAAGAGGATATCATCTGCACTAACTCCTTTTGGATGTGGTAAAACTTCTTTTGGAAGTATCGGAACAATATTTGCAGCTCTTTTGAATATGTATTTGTGTCCTGTCGGGTCTCTAAATGTAATTTTTGCATGAGGGTTTCCAATCATGGTTCTTCTGATGTATTCAAAAGCACCCTGTTCTGCCATAGAGTAAGAAACATCTTTGAATTGTAATTCTATACAAACTCCAGTATGTTCTGCAGGGAAATCTTCTCTTTCCATTAACATACCTTTATTTTTCTTAACATCCATTTTAAATTTCATTTTAACTCCTTTGAGGTCATCTCCCTCTTGATAACAGGAGATTACACGGGCAGGTTCACCAGTAGTCATTTGTGATAAAAGCACACAACCACTACAACCTAAACCTTGTTGCCCTCTTGATTGGATGTTTCTGAACTTGGACCCTGCAAACATACTACAGTATACCTGCATTACAAAGTCTTCAGGAATTCCCGGACCGTTATCTGAATGTCTGAGAATGTAATGTTCTTTGTCAATTCTTTTTAATTCAATATTGATTTCTGGAAGGATACCTGCTTCTTCAGCTGCATCAAAACTGTTTGTAATCAATTCGTGAAAAACAATTGTTAATGAGCGGATTTTACCAGTGAATCCTAACATTTGCTTGTTTTTTCTAAAGAACTCTGATGGTGTCAATTGTTGGAAATTGTCAAAGAGTTCATTTGCTTGTTGAGACAAATTTTTCCTCCTCAAAATTTTATAATTTATTTATGAATCTATTTTTTATTTAAATCAAGTCAGAGAGCATTTTAAAAGTAATATTTTTAGAGTACTCTATCTGTTTTGACTAAGTTATAGATAAAAAAGTAATAAATTTATTGTAGAAAACATGATATTTTCATTACACTATCTATATATGCTAAGTAAAGTATATAATATTTTGCTATTTATTTTGGAATTTTTGACTTCAAAGCAAAATATTGCGCTGCTTTAAAAAATATTGTAAAAAAAGTTTAAGTAACATTTTTTTTCAAATGTTACTATTTCATCATTTCTTCATCAAATTCGATTCCGTCTTTAAATTCGATTTCATCGTCCTTGATTCCAACAAGATCTTTAAATTCTTTAAGTTTTAATTCATCTTTTTTACGTTCTAAAAAAGAATAAACTGATTTGTGTCTTGATCCTTTCAGAATCATTTCAATAGCTTCTTTAGCTATCATGATATTATCCATTTCACCGATTAATGAAACAGTTTTTCCGTATATGGCCATTTGTACTTCAGCCATATCCATAATTATTTCACGTGTTTTTCCATTTTGCCCAATTATTCTCCCTTTGTATCTAGAAAGTGCATTTTTAGATTTTCCAATATATAATGGCAATTTTATGACTTCTAAATAAATATCATCATCAACTAATTTAAGAGCAACTTCAGGATTAAATCCACGAGCTACTGCTTTTACAATGTGATTTGCATTCCATACGCCAAGTGGGTCGCTCATGTTTTCTTGTGGGGTGATGTAAACAGTTCCGTCTTCACTATCAATATCTAAGATTGTTTCAGTAGCCTTTTCAATTGATTTTTTTACATCTCCTTTGTTTCCAATTAGTGCCCCAATTCTATTTTGAGGTATTTTTAAATAATCTGTTTCTGGCATACTTATCACCTTTTATAAGTAATATAAATTATTTGTATTGTTTTATTTAATAATTTCTAAAATTTTTTATGGAACATACTTTTTAATAGAAGTTTTGATAAAAATTATCGGTGTACGAAAAATTAAGGAAAAGTATTATGAAAAATATTTATTTTTTATTGCCTGCTTTAGCAGGAATAATGTTTGGATCAAGTGGGATTTTTGTCAGAACTTTAACTGAAAATGGGATTGATCCAACAACATTGCTGTTTTTAAGATTTTCAATAGCTGCTGTGGTAATGTTTGTTTGCGTGTTGCTGACTGACAAATCATTATTTAAAATCAAAAAAGAGTATTTGCCTTATTTTATCATTGCAGCCATTAGTATTGTAGGATTAAATCTTTGTTATAATGAGGCTATGAATTCAATTCATTTGTCTCTTGCAGCAGTATTGTTGGGTACCTCGCCGATATTTGTTATAATCGGTGCTTATTTTACATTAGGTGAAAAAATAACTGTTAAAAAAGTAGGGTCTATGTTTTTGGCAATTGTAGGATGTATTTTGGCTAGTGGATTTTTAGAAAGCAGTATAGGTTCAATTTCATTAATCGGTGTTTTAGGCGGTGTTGGGGCTGCAGTATTTTGTGCGGTTTATACATTAGATTCAACAAAAGTAATCAATAAAGGATGTCATACTTACTGTATTTTATTTTACTCTTTAATATTGATTGTAATTTTATTGCTCCCTTTTACAAATTTTGGACAGATAAATCATTATGTTAATGTTAATCCGCTTTCAAATGTGTTGTTTTTAATATTGCATTCATTTATTTCATTTGCTTTGCCATATATTTGTTTAACAACAGCTCTAAATTATGTGGAATCAGGGGTGGCATCCATATTATTGTCTGGATGTGAACCTATTGCAGCATTAATATTTGGTATTATTTGTTACTTTGAAATTCCGACAGTTTTAATGCTTTGCGGTTTGGTGATTGTTATTGTTGCATTGGTGATTTTATGCAAACCACCTAAAAAAAGAAGAAGTTAAAGTTTGAAGTCTACATATTCGTATACTTCATCATAACTTGTTTTTACACCTAATTTTTTATATTCATTCACTAATGTTTTAATATCCCTTTGGAGCAATTCATGAGATATGGGATTGTCTAAAACGACAGACTGTGAAACATCAATAATAACTGGTTCTTCATTTTGATTAAGAATGTTATAATTGGATAAATCTCCATGAACCAATTTTCCTTCATGCACGAACTTTTTCAGTTGCACTAAAAGCTTATTGAAAAATTCTTCAGGATTTTTTGGAGGCTGGTTTCTAACGGGCTGTGCAGGATTTCCTTTTTCATCTCCAATAAATTCAATTATCAAAACATTATTTGCACTGATGTAAGGCTCCGGAACATTAACTCCTGCATTATACAATCTTTTAAGGTTTTTAAATTCTTTACTTACCCAGGCATAAATCAGTTGTCTTTTATTTTTAGTTTTAACATTAAATCTTGGATCGCCATGGACATAATAATCCATTTTTTTAAAATCAGAAGTAGCTATTCTGTAAATTTTAACAGCTACATAAGTTTCATCTTTAGTTATTCCCTTTAAAACATTAGCTTCTTTTCCAGTACTTATAGCACCGTTTAAAATATCAATATAATCCTGTTTAGCTAATTTGTATAGGGTTTCTAAAGTTATTTTGTCGAAGACTTCGCTTCCGACTTTTCTATCTTCACTACCTTTTCGCCTTTTACGTTCTCGTATTTTTTGGACTTTTGCATCGGCTTTATTGATTTTTGAATCCATTAAAATCAGTTAAAATAATAAGAGGGTAAAAAGGGTATTTACATTTTTAAATAGCCTTTTCTTTCAAGCCAGTTAGATTCAGTTTTGGTATATCTCCAGATTACATCCGCTTTTTCATCTGATTGGAAATCCCATGGTTTTACAAGAATGATGTCTCCTTCACGAATCCAAATACGTTTTTTCATTTTTCCCGGGATTCTGGTCATTCTAATATTTCCATCAGCACATCTAACTTTTAATTTACCATGACCCATGATTTGTTCCACGGCTCCTGGAATTTCCCCTTTTTTAGGTGTTCTTACTCTTCTAAATTCTTGCTGGTTATTGTTATTATTTGGTTTTGACAAGTACTCTCCTCCATCAATATAGTTTATATTTTCCATTTGGTTGATGATAAATTAAACTATTTATATATTACTTTTATTAATATATTAATGTATTCATTAAAGGGGATAATATGGGAACTGAATTTTTAAAAATTAAAGAATCCGAAGATGCTTTAGAAATTATTCAAAACTTATTTGATAAATATTATACACTTCAAAGTGAAGAAATTGCTGTTGAAGATGCATACGGCAGAGTACTTTCTGGCGATGTGTACAGTAGAATGGATTTTCCTCCATTTGATAAGGCTTTAAAAGATGGTTTTGCAATTCTTTCACAGGACAGTTTTGGAGCTAGTGAAGAGTCTCCAAAGACTTTGGAAGTTATTGATTTTTTAGAGGCAGGTTCAACAACGGATAAGATTGTTGAAGAAGGCAAATGTGTTGAAATAAGTACTGGTGCAGCTATGCCTGAAGGGGCAGATGCAGTTGTAATGGTTGAATACTGTGAAAAAATGGATTCTGCAGTTAATATCTTGACTACTGTTACTCCTACTCAGGATGTAGCTAAAAAAGGTTCTGATACTGAAGAATCCAAATTAATTTTAAAGAAAGGTGATGTTTTAACTCCTGGTAAAATTGGTGTTTTACTTTCTCAGGGATTTGAAACAATTGAAGTTTATAAAAAACCTACTGTTGGGGTCATATCAACAGGAAATGAAATTACTCTTCAGGGCAATGAATTGCCGTATGGTAAAATTTATGATGTCAATGGAAACATGATTAAAAATGATGCAATATCCTGTGGAGCTGATGCTAAGTTTTTAGGAACTGTTAAGGATAATTATGATCAACTTAAAGCTAAAATTCAGGAATCTTTAGATGATGTGGATATTTTAATCGGATCTGGAGGAACTTCTGCAGGTCTGGGAGATGTAATGAAACATGTTTTGGATGAACTGGGTCAGGTTTATATTCATGGAATTTCTGTCCAGCCTGGAAAACCTACTATTGTGGGTATTGTAGATGGTAAAATTGTTATTGGATTGCCTGGAAATCCGGTATCTGCTTTAATGATATTTAATGCATTTGTAGCTCCTCCTTTAACAAAATTGGCAGGTATTGACAAAAATTTCGAAAAAAGTGTAGTTAAAGGTAAACTAACCAGAAGAATACATTCTCCAGTGGGTAGGATGCAGTATCAGTTAGTAAAAGTTGACGGTGAAGATATCCAACCGATATTTAAAGACTCTGGAGCTATATTTTCTTTATCTACTGCTGACGGTTATGTTAAAGTTCCAAAATCTGTTGAACTTCTTGATGAAGGAGAAGAAGTTGAGGTATATTTATTTAACATAAATTAAAAATATTAAATAAAAAAAGGTGAATCAAATGCAAATTCAAGATAAAATTATTCCTGATCAAAAAATAGCTGTTATTAATTATAAAGGTCCAATTTCTGATTTGGAAGTATTGCTTTCTAAATTAATGGATTGGGTTGAAACAGAAGAAATTAAAACAATTGGGGAACCTTTTATAATATATTACTCTCCAAGACATAGTGTAAATCAAGGGGATGCAGTATTTGATGTAGGTATAGCTATTGAAGGTAATGCACAAGCAAAAGATATTATTAAAACTGCGGATTTATTTGAACATGGCGTTTTAAGTGGAATTCATGAAGGTTCTATTGATAATATTTTAGATAGCTATGATACAATGGTTAAAGTAGCTCAAGAAAACAATTATGATATTATTGGTTCACCTACTGAAGTTTTAGTAAAAAATATTCACAATGCAGACAGTGAAGAAGAATATATTACTGAAATAAGATTGCCAATCATTAAAATGTAGGTCATAGCATGGCTAAAAAGAATGAAGAAATAGACATTGATGAAGAGATTAAAAGAATTTCCCGTAAAACTAATGTTGATCTCCTTAAATCTGAAAGAACATTTGATAATAGGATTAAAAATTTAGAAAAAGAAATTGAAAAAGCTTCTCAAACTCAAATTAAAGACTTTGACAAAAGTAAAGAGTTAGTGGGCAAATATTTATCAACAGATTTTTCTTCATCCACTATTGATAATTACAGACGAAAATTAAAAAAAATTTAATGTTGTCCAACAACTCTTAAGTTGTGGACTAAGATTTTTGGAAGGATAAACGGTCCGTATTGTTTAATTTCGGATTTGACTCCTTCACATTTTTTCATTATTTCAAATATATTTCCTGAAATCATTGCTTTATTTATAGGATAGCTAATCTCACCATTTTCTATTTTAAAAGCATTACTTGCTTCTACTGAAAAATCACCTGAAATAGGATTTGCAGTATGTGCTCCTAAAACGCTGGTAGTTAAAACTCCTTCAGATATTTCATCTGTCCCGATTTTTTCATCAAAATCAAGAATTATATTTGACGGACTGACTGACGGTGTAGATAAGTATGAGTTTCTGTAACCGTTTCCAGTACTTGTTGTATTTCCTTTATTTGCAGTGTAAATATCATACATGAATGATTTTAACACACCATTTTCTACAAGCTTGGTTTTCTTAGATACAGTTCCTTCACCGTCACACTTTGTAGAATACATTCCTTTTTCTAAAGTGGCATCATTTGTTATTGATAGGTTTGGACTTACAATTTCGCTGTTCATTTTGTCATGAAGAATTGATCTTTGTCTTTGAACATTTTCTCCGTTAAATGCTTCTAAAAAAGTGGATAAAAGACCGGTAGCAGCATAATAATCAAGAACTACATCGTAATCTTTAGTTTCAATAGCCTTTGTATCAACAGAATCCATAGCTAATTTACAAACATCTTCGGCTAATTTATCACCATCCAAATCATAAAATCTTGAAGAAATGGAATCATATGCTGTAGCTACATTTTCTTTTGCTTCAATATTTACAGATAATCCAGCACCAAATCCGGTACTTTTATTGGCAATTGAAACTCCATTTGAATTTAAGATAAGTGATTCACCGCGGCTTGCTGAAAATCCTGCTGAAGTTACATCACATTGGGTTTCATTAGCTTTTGTTATGATGTTATTTAAAAAATCAATGGATTCATCCAAATCCAAGTTTTCAAATTTTTTATCATAGAGTTTGTCAATGTCATTTACTTTTTCTTTTTGTGAAAATGCATAATTTTCATCAGGATTATTTAATTTAGTATTTTCCAGGGCCTGAAGTGCAGTTTGATTAATTTTATCCATATCTGAAGTAAATGCAAATCCCATTTTATTATCTTTCAGTACCCTAATTCCAATTCCTTGGGTAATTTCTTCTTTTGCAAAATTCAATTCATCGTTTTTAGAATCAAGTTCTATTGTTTTTCCAGAACTGATGTATACCTCGTAATCATCACAGATTTTTTTAACTTCCTTTTCACATTTTTCAGCCATTTCATATATCATTTTATCAGCTCTTATAATACAAATTTTTCAATAGCTTCCTTTACGCCGTCACCATAGTTATTTTTGCAAACATAGTCACTATTTTTTTTCAGAAAATCTTCAGCATTTCCAACAGCCACCTTCATTCCGGCTTCTTTCAGGAATGCTTCATCATTTTCGCTGTCTCCCATAGCCATTACATTTTCCATGTCGATGCCGTTTTCATTACAAAGATACTTTAATGAACTTCCTTTATTTACTCTTTTGTCTGTGACATGTAGGGCAAATCCACTATCGTATAATTCTATTTTATCTAGGTATTCAAAGCCTTTCAATCCCTCTTCCAGCTCTTTTTTAGTTATGGTTTTGTAAAATACACTTTCAGTCAACCTGTACATGTTGTCATTTGAAATGTTTTTATCAAACTTTGAACCTAATCTTTCTTTTAAGTGTTTATCAGCAGCATTTACATAAGTTCTGTCAACTACTGTTTTTATCTGGTTGTTATTGTAATTTTCTTTAAATATTACTCCTCCGTTTTCTCCCACTACTCCTCCGCTAGCTCCGAGGAGTACTAATGTTGCATAGGCATAAGTTACAATATTTCCAGTTACAATAATTGTAGGGACTCCTGCATCTTCTGCTTTTCGTATAGCTTCCATAGCTGAGTAACAAAGTCTTCTTTTATTATCAGTTATTGTTCCATCAATATCTACAGCTATTGCATCTATATTCATTTTAATCCCTTGAATATCTGTGGGCTATATTACAGGTTCCTTCTTTACTGACCATACATGCTCCGATTGGATGTAGGGGGTTACAGGATTTTCTAAATAATTTGCAGTCTTCAGGTCTGGCCAATCCTCTTAAAATAGGTCCGCAAATACAGCCTTTAGGAGCTTCTTTAACATCTTTTACTTCAATGTCATATTTGGCTCTTGCATTGTACTGGCTGAATTCATCTTTAATTTCTAGAATGGAATTAGGTATTTTCGGAAATCCTCTCCATTCTCTGCTACCTACATCAAATACTTGATCGATAACTTTTTGAGCTATTATATTTCCTTCGTCTCTAACTGCTCTGTTGTATTCGTTATCTATTTTAGGTGTATCATCACGTATTTGTCTTAAAATCATATAAACAGACATTAAAATGTCTAAAGGATTAAATCCGGCAACTGCCTGAGGTATACCATAGTCTGTTGAAAGATATTCAAAAGGCTTGGTTCCTATGATTGTACAGACATGTCCAGGTTCAATTAATGCATTAAGATTGGTTTCCCCAGAATTTATTAAATAATCGATAGCTGGGGGGATTAATCTATGACAGGATAAGACTGAGAAATTTTCAGGAGGTTCTGCCAAAATTTCTGCAGCAGTTGTTGGTGCTGTGGTTTCAAATCCTGCAGCCATAAATACAACGTCATTATCCTCTTTTTCAGCTATTTCAATAGCTTTATTAATTCCATACACTACTCTTACATCTCCACCTTCTGCTTTTGCTTCTGCAAGTGAACGTTCAGAACCAGGAACTCTCAACATATCTCCAAAAGTAGTCACTGTCACTCCCCTGTCGACTAATTCTAGACATTCGTCAATTTCACGGGAAGGTACAACACATACCGGACAGCCGGGTCCTGCAATGATTTCTACTTCCGGTGGAAGTAAAGACCTTATTCCATTTTCCATAATTGCGTGTTCATGTGAACCACAAACATGCATTATTTTTACTGGAGTAGCTATTTCATTTATTTTGTCTAACAACTCTTTTGTCATATTTTTCATTCATTAACACCTAAAAGATTTAATATTAGTATTATTATATTATTTAGTAACGTTTAAATAAATTTTGTAATTTAGGGATTTATATGTTTGAAAATAATAAGATATTGGTGGTGATTCCTGCTAGAGGTTATTCAAAAAACATTCCTCGTAAAAATTTACGTTTACTTGGTGAAAAACCTCTTATTTATTACTCAATAGATATAGCTAAATCGTCAAAATATGTTGATGATGTAGTGGTGTCTACTGAGGATTCTGAAATTGCATCGATTGTTGAAAAGTATGGTACTAGTGTTGTGAAGCGTCCTGTAGAATTAGCTACTGATGAAACATTATTGGATACTGTTATTTATGATGCAATGTTACAAAAAGAAAAACAGGCTTTTGACGAATATGATATTGTAATTACAATTCAACCTTCTTCTCCGTTACTAAAAACTGAAACATTAGATAAAGCTATTGAAAAATTCGCTGATTTTAATATTGATAGTGTAATTTCTGTTGTTGATGATAAGAATCTGAGGTGGGGATTCGATGATGAAAATGGAAGGTATTTTCCATTTTATTCTGAAAGATTATATAGGGATTTGCTTCCTAAAACTTTTAAAGAAACCGGAGGTATATTAGCTACTCGCCGTAATTTTGTAACTGAAACATCTCGTTTAGGTTTGAATATAGACCTGATTGAGATTTCTCGTGAAGAAAGTGTTGAAATAAATACTTATGAAGACTGGTGGATTGCAAATAATTATCTTAATAAAATAAAAATAGCTTTTGTTGTTGATGCTTATGACCAGATTGGAACAGGTCATATGTACCGCTGTTTGTCAATGGCATCAAAACTTGTATTCCATGACGTAGTATTCTTTATTAATAGAACCCATCAGTTGGGAATTGACATTATTGAAGGGTATAATTACAAATATCAAACATATGGAGGTAAATCTGAGTTGCTTGGTTTATTTGAACAGTTTGATCCGAAGATTATTATTAATGATGTGGGTAATACTTCTTATGAGTATATGGTCGATTTGACAAATAAGGGTTATTATATAATTAATTTTGAAGATTTTGGAAGCGGTTCAGATCTTGCGGATCTGGTATTTGATTCATTATATGAACATGAAGGGGATGAAAAATTCTTTGTGGGGCATGAATATTACATTTTAAAAGATGAATTTTATTTGCATCAGCCAAAAATAATTACAAATGATGTTAAAACTGTTTTGATTGATTTTGCTCCAAATGATACACTTAACTTGTCTCAAAAAGTTTTGGATGCTCTTTTAGCTAGTGGGTTTTCTGGCAGAATCAATGTTATTTTAGGTTCAGGACATGAAAATTTTGAAGAATTGTCAGCTAAATATGAGCTTATGCAAAATGTTCAGTTTTATACAACAGTAAATTCTATCAGTGACTTCATGATTTCTGCAGATGTTATTTTCACTTCTGGGGGAAGAATCATGTATCAGGTCTGTTCTTTAGGTGTTCCATGTATTGTTATATGTAAGGATGAAAGAGAAGAGAAAAATCTATTTGGAAGTCCTGAACACGGATTTGTAAATATGGGTCTTGGATCTTATTTGACTCAGGAAGACATTATAGAACAGTTTAATATTGTGGCTAATGATTTTGAACTTAGACAGGCAATGAATAACAAAATGTTGGAAATTGATTTAAAACATGGTTTTGAAGAATGTTGGAGTGTTGTTAAGTCTAAGTATAGGGAATTTAATTTGGATAATGCTAAATAAATTCTTTACAATTCTTTTTTTTAAAAAACAGTATTTAATTTAAAAAATAAAAAAAGTTAAAATTCTGAAGAACAGTCTGCAGAATATTTGTTAAGTAAAACTGCACATTTGTCTATTGTTTCAGAATTTAATTTGGTAGGGCCGTATTCAATTTTATACAGCAGTTCTTCCATAAATAAATCTTCATCAGTTAATGGAGTGTTTATTACAACAACTTCATGATTTATGAAACCAACTAAAGGCTCAACAAAACAATGCCTTATATTGTTTTCATTAAGGAAATTAATCAGGTTTTCACCTAACATTAATGATTTTTGTTTTATTTTATTGTCCTGTGAGAATTTTGCCTGTTTAGTTGTATACTTAAAACGTCTGCCGTAATGGGAGTTAATTTCTTCTATTTTGTCATCATTTTCAATAGAATCAATTAAATTTAAATTTTCATTTTCTGATTCTAATTTATTTTTTGCTTTGTATTTTTGTGAAATAAGTGCATAAATTCCTGAAGGTCCTATAACTACATGGTTTATACCTGTAGATGATGCAGGTATTTTTACATTGTAGAAAACATAATACTCCTCTGGAAGAGTTAATAAATGTTCTCTGATAATTCTAGTTCTTGTTTCTGTTTCTTTGGTGTCTCTAGTTTTATATATTCCGTAACATAATACTAATACACCAATTAACAAGGTAAATATACCAAATCCGCTATCAATAGTTAATATTTCTACAATACTTAAAACGAAGATTATAGCTCCAATTGCAATAATGATGTTGTTTGTGTTACTATAATTCTTAATTTCGTTTATTTGAGTGTTTTCATCATTTACAGATGTGATGTTAGTGCTTGGTTCCTTTATTGCTAATTTGTCACCTATTTTTTCTAAAAACTTATGTGATTTTTCAGTTTCCGGAATGTCTGCATAATATGATTCCATTCCTTTGAAAAATTCATCTTTTAGATATTTTTTCAAAACATTATAATCATTTGATTTAGGTATGGAAAATTCTTTTCCAAACTTGGACAGTACTGCTTGTGGAATTGTAGTTCTTGCAGTTCTTGGAGCAGGTTGATGTTCCAATTGTTTTTCCAGTTCTTCATCTGCAATTTTTTGCATATGATCTTCTGAGAAAAAATTTTCTATTCTATGTGTAACAGAATGTATAGGTGTTATTGTATTCTTTTCAGTAGATGTATATTCATCAGCGCTGTCGGTTTCTTCATAAACTGTTTCAGGAGCTTCATTTTTTCTCTCTTCAAGATATCGGTCTACTTCTTGGTTCATATTTTCGTCTAAATATCTTAAAGGTCCGCCACAACTATCACATTCATAATCAAGTATGTTATCATTTTTATTTAGTTTATATTTTAATCCACATTCGCTACATTGGACGATATATGAATCATCATACTTTTGTGAAGTTATAATTGTAGATTTTGAGGAATTGTCGTCATCAGAATAATTTTCAACAACTTCTAAATCTCCTGAGCATGAAGAACACTCGAATGCACTTATGTCATCATCATCATCATCGAGTTGGTATTTAGCACCACAGTTCTTACAGCATACAACTTTCATATTACCCTCTTTAGTTTGCCTTATTTTATGTGTTAATTTTTATAACTGTTTTATTATATATGTTTCTAATATTTCACATTTTGTAGTGGATATTACTTATTTTTTTCATATAAATATAGGTTATCTATGTTTTTTATTTGAGTATAATTAGTTAAATTGCTTAGTTCTTTGTTGGAAATGTAATACGTTACATTGGATTGATCTATGTATGTAGTATTGCCTGTTGGAATTCCTTCAACGTCTGTTTGTAAATACCAGCTGTAAGGTCTTAAATTATAAACTCCAATTGATTGATTTTCATAATCAGGGTTATTTTGGATTATGTAATTAGATATTTCTTCGGGAGCTTTGAAATTTGGAATGTCTTCGTAAGTTGATGTAAATGTGAATCCCTGAATTACAAACATTATAATTAAAATCAGTGGAATTATATTTTTGTTGATTTTAATTTTTTCATGAATCAATTCGATACTTAGCATAATGAAGTATATGATTGGAGGAATTGCTGGAATAATATATCTGTTAACTCGGATATTGAAATAAGTAAAAAATATGTAAAATGACAGTATCCAGCCTAACATTGCAAGGTATTCTTTATGTTGGGAGTCTTTACCAATTAAATAAAGGCCGATAAATGTAATTATTATTGTAACAATGGAACTGACATGGGTAAATATTGCAACAGATATTAAAAATGCAATTGCTGCTCCAATACTTTCTTTATTGCGTTTGATTCTTATTTTCATTGCTCCAAGAACAGTTCCAACAGCTAATAGTCCAAGACTTATCCATGAAAGTACTGTTGAATTTTCAAGTAGTGGGGTAGCATTTACAAAGGTTGTTTTTGAAGCAGAAATGAATTCTGGGAAATTGGTAAAGTAATATTTCATATCTGGATTGTATGCTTGATTTACAGTCATTCCGCGTTTTCCTTCTACTCTTATTGCAGTTTCATGAATTAACGGTAATTCAAAATTACTCATTACAGTTAATATGATTAAAACAATGGCAAAAATACCTATAGAGTACAGGATTCCTTTAATGATGTATGGTTTGTCTTCAGGAGTTATTTTAAATCCTTTTTCATAAACATAGTATAATATTAAAACCGGTAGAATTAGTCCTGCTGTGTATCTTGTAAATAAACAGATTACAAAAAGAGGCATAGCTATTGCATAATATTTTGGATTTAATTTAATAGCCATATATGAGATAAGAACACACCATATGGTTACAGCCACCGCAGGTATATCCAAAGTTCCATTAGCTAACCATGCTAAATTAAGTGCAAAAGTAGCATACATTATAGTTCCAGTTAAACTCAATACTTCATCAAATCTGGTTCTAAGCAAAATATAAAATCCGATATTTCCAAGTATTGCGAATACACCAGTAACTAAATAAATAGAAAGTTCGCTTTTAAATCCCAAATCAAATAATAATGAAGTTATAAATGAGATTAAAGGATATAAATAAATCGTTGATGTTGAGTTTATATTGGCTCCGGAGTAATACAGTGCATTTAACAAGTAAACAAAAACATCAGAACAGTATATTCCGATTGATTCTGTAAACTGGATGTAATAAGCAACTAATAATGAACTGATTATAAGGACGACTAATATAAACTTAGCATCATTACTTTTTAAATTTAAATCATTAAAAATCATTAAATAATTTTTTTATAATTTATTTTTTAAAAAGTTATTGTAAATGTTCCAATAGCAAATGCAATAAATGCAATTAGCATTCCGGTTTTTAAGTATTTTGAAACTTTATTTGCTGTTTTTGAATCCTGATTTCTAAGTAATACAGCTCCATAAAGGAATATTAACACAGCTATACTTACAACAATCAGATAATTGATGTTAAAAATATGATAAATGTAGAGCAGAGGACATAATGCACAATCGATGATTATTAGGCTAATTGCAATAATTGCAGATATTTTTGGACCGTATAATATTGGAAATGTTTTGGCTCCTTCTGCCATGTCCCCTTCCATATCTTCAATATCTTTTGTTATTTCACGGGCAGTAGTCATTATCAGTGCGAAAAATGCAAGCAAATATGATTCATAAATTATCAATCCTTCATTAAAGGTGTATCCTGCAAATATAAAGCATAATCCTGTCATGAATCCGACAGTTAAATTACCTATTAGTGGTGTGGATTTTAATTTATATGCATAGAGGTAAAGTATAATGTCTGAAAAGATTACTATTGTGCAGGGAATCCATGTGTCTACCAAACAGGATATTAAAAACCCAACAATTGCCGCAAGAATAAATAAAAGATATGCATAGTTTTTTGCATTGTCAAGTGAAATTCTTCCTGAAGGGATGGGTCTTTGAGGTTTGTTGATTAAATCTATTTTATAGTCAAAATAATCGTTAATTACATTTCCAGCACTCATAGCAAAAAATACAGCTAACATGGCTAATATTATAGGAATATCAACACTTTTTGCAAGAATAGCTACTAAAATAACTGCTATTATTGCCATTATTACATTTCCTGGGCGGATTATTTCAACATATGGATTCATAATTTTTCCTCTTTAATAAATACTTTTATAAACTATATTAAGGTAAAATAACTATATTAATATTTATGGTTAATTAAAATAGGCTGGTGTTATTGTGAATAAAATTAAAATAGCAATTGTGGGAATGGGGAATTGTGCAAGTTCCCTTATTCAAGGAATACATTATTATGATGGAAAAAATCCTGATGATGCAATAGGATTGATGCATTGGGATATCGGAGGATATTCACCTTCAGATATTGATGTTGTTGCAGCTTTTGATATTGATGCTAGAAAAGTAGGTAAGAGCATTGATGAAGCTATTTTTGCAAAACCAAATTGTACAACTATTTTTCAAGAAGAAATCCCAAAATATGATGTTTGCGTAAGTATGGGGCATGTTTTGGATGGTGTTGCACCACATATGTCTAATTATGACGATGATTACACTTTTGTTGTTAGTGATGAAGAACCAGTTGATGTTGTTGAAGTTTTAAAGAAAAGCGGTGCTGAAATTTTAGTGAATTATTTGCCAGTTGGATCTGAAAAGGCAGCAAGGTTCTATGCACAATGTGCTCTTGATGCGGGAATTGCTTATGTGAATTGTATGCCTGTTTTTATTGTAAGTGATAGTGAGTGGGATGCTAAATTCAGACAAAAAGGAATTCCTATTGTTGGGGATGATATTAAGGCACAAATTGGAGCTACAATAACTCACAGAACATTAGCTAATTTATTTAAAGATAGAGGAGTTAAGCTGGACAGGACTTATCAGATTAACACAGGTGGAAACACTGACTTTTTAAACATGCTTAACAGGGACAGATTAGACTCTAAAAAAGAATCTAAAACTGAAGCTGTTCAGGCTGTTGTGGCTGAAAGAATGGATGACAGGGATATTCATATTGGACCTAGTGATTATGTCCCATGGCAGGATGATAACAAGTTATGTTTCCTTAGGATGGAAGGCCGTACTTTTGGTGATGTTCCAATGAATATTGAACTTAGATTAAGTGTTGAAGACTCTCCAAACTCTGCAGGCTGTGTTATTGATGCTGTTAGGTGCTGTAAGCTTGGTTTAGAAAGGGGTATTGGCGGTCAGTTAACTTCAATTTCTTCTTATGTAATGAAACATCCTCCAGTCCAAGTTACTGATGATGAAGCTTATGAAAATGTTGAAAAATTTATTTCTGGCGATTTGGAAAGATAATTTTTCATTTTCTTTTTTTTATATTTTTAAACAAACATATTAATACTAGTTAAAATAATATATAATATTTGGTATAATTTATTCTACTTATCGATTTATAAAAAACAATTAATGAGAGGTGTTAATCTATGACTAAAGTAAGATTTACCGAAACTGCACTTCGTGATGCTCACCAATCCTTACTTGCAACTAGGATGAGAACCAGGGATATGATTCCTATTGCTGAAGAAATGGATAAAATAGGTTTTTTCTCTGTTGAAGCATGGGGTGGAGCTACTTTTGATACATGTATAAGATATTTAAACGAAGACCCATGGGAAAGGTTAAGAAGCTTAAAATCTGAATTTACTAAAACTCCAATTCAGATGTTAATTAGGGGACAAAATTTAGTAGGATATAAACATTATCCAGATGATATTGTTACAAAATTTGTAGAAAAATCCTATGAAAATGGTGTTGACATATTTAGAGTTTTTGATGCTTTAAATGATGTTCGTAACATGAAACAAACAATTAAAGTTGCTAAAGATCAAGGAGCTCATGTACAAGGGACTATAAGTTATACTTTAAGTCCTGTTCATACTTTAGATGATTTTGTGGATTTAGCTAAAGAACTTGAAGCTCTTGACTGTGATTCAGTATCTATTAAAGATATGGCTGGTTTAATAACTCCTTCAGCAGCTTATGAATTAGTAAGCAAATTAAAAGAAGAAACTGATTTATTGGTTGATTTGCATTGTCACTGTACTAGTGGAATGACTCAAATCAGTTATTATGCAGCTTGTCAGGCAGGTGTAGATGTTTTAGACACAGCTATTTCCCCACTTTCCGGAGGAACAAGCCAGCCGCCTACTGAAAGTATGGTTGCTGCATTACAGGGAACTCCTTATGATACTGAATTGGATTTAAAATCATTAACCGCTATTAAGAAATACTTTGATCAAATTAAAGAAAAATATTTGGCTTTAATTGATCCTATTGCTGAAAGTATTGATACTGATGTTTTAATGTATCAAATCCCTGGAGGAATGCTTTCAAACTTAATTTCACAGCTTAAAGAACAAAATGCTTTAGATAGATATAATGATGTACTTGATGAAATGCCTCGTGTAAGAAAAGACATGGGTTACCCACCTCTTGTAACTCCAACTAGTCAAATTGTAGGTATCCAGGCTGTAATGAATGTATTAGGTGGAGAAAGGTACAAAACAGTTTCCAATGAAGTAAAAGAATATATGAAAGGTTTCTATGGTAAACCTCCTGCACCAGTTAATGCTAAAATAGCTAATAAAATTATTGGTGATGAAGAAGTTATTACCTGCAGGCCTGCAGATTTACTTGAAGATGAATTTGACAAATATAAAACAGAAGGGGAACAAAAAGGTTTTGTCAAATCTGATGAAGATGCACTTACTTATGCCTTATATCCATCAATCGCTCCAAAATTCCTTAAAGGAGAAGCAGTTGAAGAAGAACTTAAAAGTGTTGCTCTTCCAAGCGATAATGAAATTGGAATTCCAACTCAATATAATGTTGAAGTTGACGGAGACGTATATGAAGTTAAAATCATGCCTACCGGATTTATGGAAGTTGAAGAAACTGAAAAAGGACCATTCACTCCTGTTGAAGGTGGATTAATTTCAACTATGCAGGGTATGGTTATTAAACTTACCGTAAATGTTGGGGATAAAGTAACTAAAGGATCAACTGTGGCGGTCATTGAAGCTATGAAAATGGAAAATGATATTCAGGCTGAAGAAGACGGTGTTGTAAAAGAAATCTTTGTAGAAGCTGGAGATGCAGTTAATTCCGGTGATATTCTAATGGTTATTGAATAGGATAACCATTTAATTTTTTTTCTTTTATAAGTTCACTAAATAAGAATATTTATATACTTAATGAGAAATAATCTTATTTGGTGATGTGTTTTGGATAAGAGGTTAATTGCGGGAATTGCAATAGCTGCCGTAATTTTAATTGTTGCAGTATTTGCAATTACAAATTATGATAATGATAAAATAATAATTAATGGTAATTTTAACCTTGTTGGAGATTCTCAAATAGATTGGAATGATACAACACAGGAATGCAGTGTGTTTCAGAATTTTGCTTCCAATGATGGCGGAAGCTATGATGTTTTAAAAGTTACATTGGCATTCTATAAGGACGGTAAATTAATTGGAACTAATGATACAGTAGTAACTGGTGACAGTTTTAAAGATTTTAGTGTGAATACCACTACAAAACTTCCTCAAAAGCCAGACGGATTTACTTTCGACATCCATACAATTTAGTGAGAAATATCAAATATCTCTCTGCAAAATTCTTTTCCTGTTTTTGTTTTAAAAATATTTTCATAAACCTTTTTTATATCTTCCTTGGAAGTGTTTTCTTCTTCAAAATTAACTAATAAGTCAGCTTCAATTAGTATTTGGTAATCTAGCCCTGAAACATTAATGTATGTGTGGTGGTGTCCTATTAAAAACAGTATCCTATTGATGTTTTTATAATCCAGGTTTTCCAATATTTCTCTTGCAACTGCAGGCCCTTCTTTTTCCTGTAATTTTCCTTCAGTTGAATTATATTTTTTCTCACAAACTTTAATTCCAATATCATGTAAAATAGCAGCACTTTCCAAATTAAATAAATCATATTCATTAACTTTTTCCAAAATAGCTATTGTTTTTGCATAATTGTGGACTTTAAGTGCATGGCTTATTCTTTTTGCATCTCCATGATTATATGCAATCATTTTTTGAATTAATGGTGCTATTCTATTCATTGTACTCACTTGGATCTTTAACGTCGGCTAACTTAAAAGCTCTTTTTCTTCTCATGCAGCTTTCACAAACACCGCAATGTTTTTCATGTCCGGAATAGCAGGAATAACTTAATTCCATAGGAGCTTTAATTTCATCTCCCAGTTTTACAATTTCATTTTTGTTCAAGTCAATGGCAGGTGCTTTAATTTCAATATTTTGCGGTGATCCCACATTTAGCATATTGTTGAAACTTTCTAAAAATTCTTTGGAGTTGTCTGGAAATGTTGCAGCTTCTTCTTTGTCCCATCCAACAATTATTATTTCAGCACCTATACTTTCAGCATATGATGTGGCTATGGATGTAAATACAATATTTCTTCCCGGAACCCAAACGCTGCTTGCTGTGTCTTCACATATGTCTAAATCATCCAATTCTTCATGGGTTAAAGTTGGAATTTCGTTATCACTTGTAAGTGATGAATTGCTTATTTTATTAAGCCAAGGCAAGTCAATAACTTCGTGGGTAAAACCCATTTTTCTACAGATTTCTTCGGATGCTTTCAATTCCTGTTTAAAACTTTTCTGACCGTAATTGAAAGTTATTCCATGAATTTCATAGTCTTCGGCATAAACACATGTTGCTACACAGGAGTCCAGTCCTCCAGATAAAACTGCTATTGCTTTTTTAGTCATCATAATTCCCTACTATTTTTTTTACTTCTATTAAAGGTATGCCTGTTTTATTGGCTATTTTTAACAAATCTTCATACTCCGGTCTGCCGGAAATAATTTCTCCGTTTACATATGCAACCTTAAAGGTTACATCAAAGATGTTTCCGTTAATTTCAACGGATTTTTTAATGAATTCTCTTTTAGCTATTCCTCTATGTAAATTTGGAGATATTCTAATACCTAATGTACCTATTTCTTTAAACATCACATCAATTAAATGATTTCTTTTGCTACGGTTAGCTATTACTTTTAAAAGGCTTCCCTGTCTGTTTTTCTTCATTATAATTGGAGTAACTGACACGTCAGAGGCTCCTTCGTCAAGTAATTTGTCAAATAAATAACCTATTTCTTCACCGGTTAAATGGTCAATATTTGTTTCAATAACATCTACCCTATCGCTTTCAGTTATTTCTTTAGTTTTAATTACTCTTAATACATTAGGAAAATCAAAATCTTTTTTTCCTGCACCATAAGCTATTTTTGAGGTTTTACATTGTGGAATAAATTTTTTAAATTCACTGCATAATTCAGCATAAATTGCACAGCCTGTAGGTGTAGCCAGTTCACTCTCAATAGGTCCTCCGATACAGTTAATGTCTTTTAGAATTTCTAGCACTGCGGGTGCTGGGACAGGCAATATTCCGTGTGCTGTTTTAATCCGGCCACCGCCTAAAGCTACAGGCAGTCCGATTACTTCTTCTTTGTCCAAATTTAAACTGTAGAATCCATAAACTGATCCGATAACATCTGCTACTGCATCACTTGATCCAACTTCATGAAAATGAATTTCATCTAAGCTTTCACCATGAACTTTTGATTCTGCAATAGCTATTCTTTTAAAAATATTTTTAGAAGTTTCCTTTACTTTTTCATCCAGTTCCAAATTGTCAATTTTGGATATTAAATCTTTATAGTGGATGTGTTTATTTTCACTTAGTAATTCTACATTACAGTAAGTTGAATCAATTCCGCATTTGTTTACTTTATTAAAGCTCACTTTCACTTTTCCAAATTGGGAGGTAACTGATTCCATAATTTCTTTAAGTTCTTTAGGATTGGCTCCCAAATCAACTAAAGCACCTATAATCATATTTCCAGCTATTCCTCCGGTTTGTGGGTCGATAATAAGTGTCATGATTTTTCCCCTATATTTCTTATTTATTTTCATTATTAAAAAATTTATATTAAGAATTACTATATACCATATACTACATATAAATAATAACAGGTTAAATCATGGAAAATACTAATTTGAATATTATCACTAAAGATTATGGGATATGTATTAATAATTCTGATTATTTTCTAGCATTTAGCGACTTTACTGTTAGTGATGGTATTGACATTGTTGAAAATGTCAATATTTTAAAAAGTAAAGATGATTTTGAGAAAACTGCTAAAAAAGCAGAAGCTTTCAACCATTCTGAAGGATCATATATTGCACAGGCAGTTAATTCAATTGATTATTTTTCAAATACTTATGGGGATTTAACATTATTTACTTTTATGGCTAATGATGTGGTTATTGAAGATTTCACTGAAAATCTTAAAGTAGCCAATTCTCCTAAAGGTTTCGCAGATGCCAGAATTGATATAAATCATGTTTTATATATTAATAAAACTTTATCTCCTGGAATGTTGTTAAAAATTTATAAAACTGTTGTTAAAGCTAAAGCAGAGTTTTTACGTGGTCTTTGCCTACCGTTACATATAGAAAATATTTTAAATAAAAATGATTTTCTGGCAGTGCTTTGTAATGTGGCTCAAACTAGCTTAATTGATGAAAACAGTGTGGATATTATAAATAATCAATATGAAGATGACCAGCTGATTTTTGAAGAGTTGGCTACTTCAATTGAGGAAGCAGTTATAATCAGCTGTGAAGACGCAATAGAAAAGCTTGAATTGTCTTTTGGAATATTGGATTACTTTGTATCTGAAGGTATTTTGTTAGGGGATTTGGTGGAAGCAGGATTGGCACTTGTTGCAGGTGTGGAAGTTACTGAAGAAATTTCAGAAAAACTTGAGGCACAAATCTTAAAATCATTATGTGATATTAATGTTATTGCTTTGTTGATGGCAGCTATCAGGACGGAAGCTGATTTTACCGGTGGAAGAATAAGGGAAGTTGATGTAAGTGATGATCCGGCATATCTCTACACTGATGAAGTGTTGGGATTAGCTATTTCTAATCAGATTGCGGGAACTAAAGCAACATTTAACTTTAAACGCTATGATGAAGCAAAACCTGGAATTATTGGTGGTTTAGGACCTATGGTAGATGACATATTTGCCGGTTTAATTGCGGGATGTATGTCAAAAATTTTTGAGGAGTAGATAAAATATGGAAAATAATGAACATGAAAGATTTTCACCAATCAAATCTCTGTTAGGACTTTTGTCTTTTTCAACTATTATTCCAGTTAAACAGTATACTTCAATAGAATATATGACAAGGTTGGTTTGGTGCTGGCCTTTCATTCATTTAGTTGTAGGTATTTTAGCAGCTGTGTTTGGAATAGTTTGTGCAGATGTGTTGCATTTAAATCCATTTTTCACAGCAGCACTTATTTATGCATTTTTAATGTTAATAACAGGATATAATCATTTGGATGGTGTAATGGACATGGCAGATGGAGTCATGGTTCATGGTGACCCCCAAAGAAAAATAAGTGTAATGAAAGATTCATCAGTAGGTGCTGGTGGAGTTGCAACTTTATTTTTAGTAGCTATTTTAACAATCGCAGGACTTTACAATGTTTTGGATTATGAATGTATAGCTGCAATAATCATTTGTGAAATGGTATCTAAATCTTCAATTTTAACAACAGCTTTGCTTTCAACTCCTTCGGATCAGGGTATTGGATGTTACTTTATTTATTCAACCAATATATTGAATTATATACTTTCTACAGTTATTGTAGCAGTTATTGCTTATTTGGTTGGTGATGTTGTTGGAGTTATAGGTTTGGCTGGAGCTATTGTTGCAGGAGCTTTAATAGCATTTATTGCTAAACGCAATTTTGTTATAGCTAATGGTGATGTTTTGGGAATGTCTAATGAAGTTGGAAGGCTGATGGCATTGTTATTTATGTCAGTGGCTTTGTTCTTTTTATGAAGTGATATGATGAATGTAAATGTTTTAAGATTGGACCATAGAATTGGAAGAGATACACGTATAACAACTCATGTATGTTTGACTTCTAGAGCTTTTGGAGCTAGTAAAATCTATTTAAGTGGTGAAGAAGACCATAAACTTATGGAAAATGTTAGAGACACTGCTGATAGGTGGGGAGGAAATTTTGAAATTGAATATGCTAAAAATTATATGAGTGTTATTAACAAATGGAAAGACAATGGTGGAAAAGTAGTTCACTTAACAATGTACGGCTCTCAGGCTCATGAAATTGTTGGTGAAGTTCAGGAATCCGGTGCTGACATTTTGATTGTTGTTGGTGGGGCTAAAGTTCCTGGAAAAGTATATAAAAGTGCCGATTGGAATGTTTCAGTAACTACACAACCTCACTCTGAAGTTTCTTCTCTTGCTGTTTTCCAGCATTTGCTTATGGACGGTAAGGAATTTGATTTGGAGTTTGAAAATCCTGTATTTGAAGTTATTCCAACAGCGCATGGTAAAAATGTTAATATTCATGATGAAAACAGATAATATTAGCTAATAAAGTCATCTAACCTTTTGATGGCTTTAATTTTTTCATCTTTTTTTAATTTGGCTTGGTCAATAGCATCTCTCATTGTGTTTATTGAATTGTCATAAACTTCTTTATCAACGGGGTATGGAAATCCGTCTTTTCCACCGTGGGTAAAGCTATATTTTACAGGATCTTCCCAGCTTGCGCTTTCTCCAAAAACCAAATCAGATATTAAAGCCAGTGCTCTTATTTTTTTGGGACCAATTCCTTTAAGTAAAATTAATTCCTCATAGTTTTCTGGCTGTATTTCCCAGGCATTTTTAAGAACTTCAAATTCCTTATCTGAAATATCCATATCTAAAACCGGATGGTGGGAGGGCATTGTAAAATCTGTTAATAGCATCTGATTATCTTTTCTTTTAAAATAGCTACGCAAATGCTCGGGATTATCATTAATTAAGTCAACACTGATATTTTGAGCTTCCTTACTTTTCTTGTCAGTCATGTTTAATGATTCGGGATTTTTAACATCACATGAAATTGCACTATGGGGATTTTCCAAAAAATCGATTGCAGTATCGCTCATCCAGTGATAACGTCTGGCATATTTATTTTCTGTGTTTAATCCTTGTTGAACAACAGCCCAGTCTCCTTTTTCTGTAATGAAAAAATTATGCTGGTATAAGGTGTATCCGTCTTGAATACAGGAGTTATCTACTTTGGCAGATAACTTGCTTCCCTTTACCATTTCTTCAACAGTTTTTGTTTTTAAATTGAATATGTCTCCTGCTCTTTGTATTCCTTCTGGAGTTTTACGGGATTTTGCTCCTTTACCTCCGCTAAGATATAATCCATGTTCTTCGGGTTTAATAGATTGTTTTAGAGCTCCGAGAGTTGTTGTAGTTGTTCCTGAGGAGTGCCAGTCAAAGCCTAATACGCAGGAAAATGACTGAAACCAGTATGGATTTGATATTCTATTTAAAAACTCGTGAGGTCCATATTCATCAAGAATAACTTCTGTAATTGCACAGGACAGTTTCACCATTCTTGAAAACAGCCATTTTGGCGGATGGCCTCCGTGAAGTGGTAAATTGACAGATCCCTTTTTTTGCATAATTTATATTTTTAATTTTAAGTGTATTAATAAGTTTTATAAGAGCAGTTGTTAAGTAATGTTAATGATTCATGAAAACATTAATAAACTATTATTTATAAAATTAATAAATGTTATAATGTTAACATAGTTTACACATTAAAATTTATTTAGGAGCGTTTATTATGGCTATTAATAACGGAGATTTTGTAAGATTAAATTTTACTGGAAAAATTAAAGAAAACGATGAAATATTTGATACTACTTTTGAAGATGTAGCTAAAGAAGCAGGTTTATTTGATGAAAACAAAGAATACAAACCTATTCCAATTATTGTAGGTGGAAATCATTTATTACCTGCTATTGAAGAAGCTATTGTTGGATTAGAAGCAGGCGATTCCAAAACTATCGAAATTGATAGTGAAAATGCTTTCGGACCTAGAAACAAACAATTAATTCAATTAATCCCAATGAAAGAATTCAAAAGACAAGGTATGACTCCTGTACCGGGTATGAAAATTACTTCTGAAGGAAGCACTGGTAAAATCTTAACTGTTAACGGTGGAAGAGTAAAAGTGGACTTCAACCATGAATTAGCAGGTAAAGATTTAATTTTTGATGTTGATGTTACTGAAATCATTGACAATGACGAAGACAAAATTAAAAGTATGATTGAGTTACATTACGCAGCTCCTAATATGGATATTAACAAAACCGTAATTGATATTGACGGGGATGTTGTAAACATAACTTTAGATGATGTTGCTAAATTCGATCAAAAATCTTACATGGATGTAACCTTTGCTAGATTCAGAATAGCTAAAGACATCTGGGAAAACATGGACTTTGAAAAAGTCAACTTTGTTGATTCCTTCGAGAAAAAACAAGAAGAAGATGAAGAAGAAGCAGAAGAATAATTCTTCTTCTAAATACTTTTTCCATGGGCAATAGCTACTATTCCAGGGATATTTTCTACTTTTAATTTATATAAAGCTTCAATGCCTTCATTTTCAAAAGCAACACACTCTTTTTCTAAAACATTGTTTGTAAGCAGTGCGGCTACAGGTGGAGTTATTACGAAAATGGAATTGTTTTTATTTAAAGCTTTTTTTGTTTCGTCATTTAACATTCCTTTGCCGATATGGATTTTAACACCATTTTCACTTAAAAAAGGAATTGTGGATTCTATTTCTTCTTTATTGCTTGTTGTTGGAGCTATTCCGGCATCACTAACTGCAGTATGCATTATAGCTATTCCATTTGTATTGATGGGAGTTTTTCCTTTTTTTATCAGTTCTACAAGTTGCGGCAGTGCAGCATCCCTTCCGGTATACATTACTCCGGAGAGTAAAATTTTGTCTCCAATTTGAAGTTCACTTATTTCTTCATCGCTTATCGGTGTTTTTATTTTTTTCATATTTCTCACAATTTTATAATTTTAAACAAGTTAATGCTTTTAAATTTTGTTTTTGTTCAAATTTTACTTTAAAATTTCTTAATTAACACTTGTTTGTTTAATTATTAATCTGTTTTTACTGTATACTTTTATTTTTTATTTTCCTATAAATTATCATGATTTATAATAAACTTTTTAAATGTATTAAAACATATATAATACATAATCTATTTTAATTTATTATAATTTTTTAGGAGATTGTGAATGATTATTATTGACGAAAATTTATGCAAAGGGTGTCACCTTTGTTTATATATGTGTCCGCAGAATGTTTACGCAATATCTTCTGAACCTAATAAAAAAAGCGTACAATTGCCGTATGTTAATTTTGGAGATAGGTGTGACAAATGTGGTAAATGTGAAATAGCTTGTCCTGATCAGGCTATCACAGTAAATGATTTAGAGGGTGAATAGGAGGATTTATCATGTCAGAAGAATTTTTTATTCAAGGAAATGAAGCATGTGCAAAAGGTGCATTGAAGGCAGGTTGCAGATTTTTTGCAGGTTATCCTATTACTCCATCTACTGAAGTAGCTGAAACTTTAGCTCGTGAACTTCCAAAAGTCGGGGGAGCTTTTGTTCAAATGGAAGATGAAATTGCATCAGCAGGCGCTATTATTGGTGGTTCATGGGGAGGATCCAAATCTATGACTGCAACTTCAGGACCGGGTATTTCTTTAATGCAGGAAAATATAGGTTATGCATTTATTTCAGAGACTCCAATTGTTATTGTTAATGTTCAAAGAGGTTCTCCATCTACTGGTCAGCCAACAATGGCTGCTCAGGCTGATATGATGCAGGCCCGTTGGGGATCTCACGGAGACTATGAACCGATAGCTTTATCTCCATCCAGTGTTCAGGAATTTTTTGATTTCACTATAAAAGCTTTTAACTTAGCTGAACAGTACAGAACTCCAGTATTTGTTTTAGCTGATGAAGTTATTGGACACATGAGGGAAAAAATCGTTGTTGAAGATGATATTGAAGTTATTTCCAGAGAAATGCCTGAAGATAAAGATGACTTCCTGCCATTTAAAAATTCAGAAAGTGTTAATCCGATGCCTTCTTTTGGAGCAGGTTTCAATATACATGTAACAGGTTTAACTCATGATGAAAGAGGTTATCCGGATACTAACTCTCCGGAAACTCATCAAACTCTTGTTAAACGTTTATGCAATAAAGTGTTAAAAAATAAAGATAAAATTTGTTCTATCCAGACTGAAAATTGTGAAGATGCAGATATTGTTATAGTATCTTATGGTGCTCCGGTCAGGTCTGTTATAACTGCTACTAAAGAAGCCAGAGCTAATGGCAAAAAAGTAGGTTATATTAAAATTGATACTCCATGGCCGTTCCCAGATGAACAAATAAAACAATTAACTAAAAATGCAAATGATGTTTTAGTTGTTGAAATGAATTTAGGTCAAATGTATTATGAAGTAGATAGGGCAGTTAACGCTACAGCTAATACTCATCTTTTAGGTGTTATTGGAGGATTATTGCCAACTCCTGAAGAAATTTTATCAAAAATTGAAGAGATTGGAGGAAACTAAATGTCAGTCGAAAAAGATCCTAATGGAAACAAATTTATTCCTTATATGAGAGAAGACAGGCTTCCTCATATCTTTTGTCCGGGTTGTGGAAATGGTAGTATTATGAATGCTTTTTTCAAAGGAATGGAAGAAGCTGAAATGGATTTTGATAATATAGCTATGGTTTCAGGTATTGGATGTTCTTCAAGAGTTCCGGGTTATGTTAAATGTGATTCATTACACACAACTCACGGAAGAGCACTTAGTTTTGCAACTGGTTTAAAAGTGTCCAACTCTGATTTGGATATTGTTGTATTTACCGGAGACGGTGATGCCGCTTCCATTGGAGGTAATCATTTAATCCATGCAGCTAGAAGAAACATTAATTTAACTGTTATTTGTATTAACAACAATATTTATGGAATGACTGGTGGTCAGATTAGTCCAACTTCTCCAAAAGGCAGTTTTGGAACAACTGCACCTTATGGAAATGGTGATTATCCATTTAAATTAGCAGAACTTGTTGCAGCTGCTGGTGCAACTTATGCAGCAAGATGGACAACTGTTCAGGTTGATGAACTGGTAGATTCTATTAAAACAGCTCTAAAAAATCCAGGATTTTCATTTATTGAAGTTGTTTCCCAATGTCCAACTTATTATGGTCGTAAAAACAATCTCAAAACCCCAACAGCTATGGCAGTAACTATGAAAATAAATACATTGTCAAAAGAAGATGCTGAAGGTATGAGTGATGATGAATTAATCGGAAAAATTGTCACTGGTGAATTTGCCAATAAATCAAGACCGGAATTTAGTGAAAATATTGAAAAATTAAGCGAAGACAAATCAGGTAGCAGAACTCTTGTTAATTCTGCATATGAATCAGATTTATAAACTGGAGGATAATATGAGAAAAGAATTAAGAATCGGCGGGTTTGGAGGACAAGGAGTAATTCTTGCAGGAATTATTTTAGGAAAAGCTGCTTGTCTTTTTGATAAAAATGAAGCAGTTCAAACCCAGTCTTATGGTCCTGAAGCTCGTGGGGGAGCTTCCAAATGTGAAGTTGTTATTAGTGATGAAAAAATTGATTATCCTAAAGTTCAAAGTCCTGATATTTTAGTAGCAATGTCTCATGAAGCATTACTTAAATATATTGTTGATTTAAAGGATAATGGAATTTTAATTGTTGATCCTGGAACAACAACTATCGAAGATGTTCAGGATTTTATTGATGAACATAATATTAAAGTTTATAATGCTCCGGCAACCAAAACCGCAATGGATGATATTGGTCTTAAAATTGTAGCTAATATTGTTATGGTTGGAGCTATTACAAAAATTACAGGAGTTATATCTAAAGATGCGGCTATTGAATCAATTAAAGCTAGTGTTCCTGCAGGAACTGAAGATAAAAACATAGCTGCTTTTGAAGCAGGATATAATTTCTAATTAGGTGTTATAATGAAATTTTTCGAATATATGGCAAAAAGAATTTTTAACGAGGAAGGAATTCCAATTTTAGAAGGGCATGTTGCCAATTCTGCTGAAGAAGCAACATCTATTGCATCAGATATGGGTGTACCTGTTGCAATAAAATCTCAAGTATTAGTTGGTGGTAGAGGTAAAGCCGGAGGTATTAAATTTGCAGATAACCCTGGTGAAGCATACAAAGTTGCTGATTCATTGATTGGTAATACAATTAATGGTGAAAGAGTACATCAGCTTTTAATTGAGAAAAAAGCAAACATTATTAAAGAATTTTTCTTAAGTATATCCATTGACAGAGCCAATAAAAAACCGGTTATTATGGTAAGTAATGAAGGTGGGGTTGAAATTGAAAATTTAGCTAAAACAAATCCTGAAAAGATAATTAAATATCATCCAAATCCTTTAATTGAATTTTTACCATATGAATCCCGTGAAATAGCTCGTAAAATGGGTGTTCCATCAGAGTTAATATCTCCGATGGGTGATGTAATATACAAATTATATAAATTATTTGAGAAATATGATGCAGAAACCGCTGAAATCAATCCATTGGTATTGACTGACGAAGGATTAATAGCTGCTGATGCAAAATTCGTTGTGGAAAATGACTCATTATACAGACATCCTGATTTGGTAAAACTTGCACGTTATAAGAAAAAAGCAGTAGATTTCGTTAAATTAGATGGGGATATTGCAGTTATCGGTAATGGTGCAGGTTTAACATTGACAGGTATGGACATGATTAAATTCCACGGTGGAGAACCTGCTACTTTCTTAGATATCGGTGGGGGAGCTTCAGAAGAAAGTATTAAAAAATCCCTTAACATAGTACTAAATTATGAACCAGTTAAAGTAGTATTTTTAAATGTTTTAGGAGGAATTACTAAAGCAGATGATGTTGCTCATGGTGTTGTTGATGCTATTAAGGAATCCAAAAGCTTAGTATCAATTGTAATTAGGTTAACCGGTACTAATGAGGAAGAAGGTCAAAGAATACTTGAAGAAGCAGGAATTCCATATGAAATTTCAATGGAAAAAGCAGCTAAAAAAGCTGTTGAGCTTTGTAATAAAATTAAGGCTGAAGAATGAAATTTTTTGCCATAAATGGTAGTCACAGAAAAGATGGAAATACTGCTCAGCTTTTAGAAAAAGCTTTGGAAGGAATAAAATCAGTTTGCAGTGATGCTGAAATTGAATCAGTTAATTTATATGATGTTCCTTTTAATGGCTGCAAAAGCTGTTTTGCATGTAAAAAGATTAATGGTCGTCATTATGGAAAATGTGTTTATAAAGATGACTTTAAACCAATTTTGGAAGAAATTGTTCAGGCAGACGGTGTAATACTGGGATCTCCAGTTTACTTTGGTGATGTAAGTGGGGTAATGAGGTGCTTTTTAGAGCGTTTTATCTTTCCATTCTTTGTTTATGATGAGGATATGACTAGCTTAGCTCCAAAAAAGATGGCTATTGGATGTATTTACACTATGAATCTTGATGAGGAAACTGCAAGACAATTTGGCTACCATGATTTATTCGATAAAAATGAATTTGTTTTGGAAAAGATGTTTACAAAACCGTTTCATCTTTATTCCTACGACACCTATCAGTTTGATTATTCAAAGTATAAAATGGATCTTTTTACTGAAGATGAAAAATTAAAAACACGTAAAATGCAGTTTCCGATTGATTTGGAAAATGCATTTAAATTAGGAGAAAAAATAGCTATTGAAGCAAAACAACGCGGCTGACTTCAGATTCGTTAACTATTTTTTTACCGCAATTTTCTCCTATTTTTTGGGCAAAACTTTTGACTTCATCAAATGTTGGCATATTGTCAGGGGTTAATCTGTGTCTTGATGATCCCACACACATGTATGCTTTTATTTCTACAAAATCTGGGCTGGCTTTTTTAATCAGTTCAGCATACTTTTCAGGATTAGTCATATTTCTTCCCTTAACGCATGTTGTTCTTATGCATGTACGGGAGTTAAAACTAGCTAGTGTATCAAGTGATTGGTTTAAATTATCCCAGCCTTCACTAATTTGAGGTTGGCAAACATCATTATATATTTTCTTTGTAGGAGCATCTAAGGAAAGATACAGCTGGTAAGGTTCATTTTCTAAGTTTTTTAATTTGTCTACGCACTGACCATTGCTGACAACAAATGTTGTGAAATTACGGCGATTAAATTCAGCTATTAATTCATCAATTTCAGGATATAACATCGGTTCTCCAGCCAGTGAAATAGCTGCATTTGTAGGAGTTTTGGATTCTTCTAATTTTTCTTTATTTGCTTTATCATTTCCAAAAAAACCGCAAAGTAAATTATTTTGAGCTTTAACAGCTTCATCAATTATGGTTTTCGGATCATCGTATTCTCCTTCCCATTGGGTTTGGGTATATGACAAATCTCTCCAGCAAAACTCACATTTTTGCTGACAGTTAGGTACTGCAGGAGCCATTTGAAGACATCTGTGACTTTCAATACCATAAAATTTCTCTTTATAACAAACTCCCTTATCTAAGATACTTTGTTTGGTCCAGTGACATATTTTAGCAGCTGCATGATTGTGGCTGCCAACAAATCTGTATCCGCTTGACTCTAATTTTTCTACTTGTTTTTTATTTAATGACATATTTTTAAAAATCCTTAATGCTATGAATTTATTTAGGGTATTATACTAATTTAATATTTTGTTTGTTGACTAACTTTTTAATTCATGTATATCAAAAAGTATTGTTTGAAAAAAGTTATGTTTTAATAATTATTTAACCATATTATTTATTATGGATAATAAAATTTTAGTTCTTGTTTGTGCAGTTATACTAATTTTAGCAGTTATTGTTTCTGCTTTTGTTTTTATAAATCCGCAGGAAGAATCATCATTAACAATTACAAGTAATGCAACTTTATATGATGGAGATTATTGTACGGTTAAGCTAACTGATGAAAATGGTCTTGGAATATCTAATAAAACAGTTAATGTAACTTTAACTGATGAAAAAGGATTAAAATCTAATTTTAAATATATTACTGATAATGAAGGGTTAATTAGTTTTAATATAAGTGGTGTTGGTAATTATTCTATTAATTGTGTTTTTGATGGGGATGGGAACTATAAAAGTACTAATGTAACTCAAAATGTAAGTGTTATTAGTAATGTAGTTCAAGATGGAAATAATGGATTTAAAGATACATCTAATCAAAAATCATCTTCTTATTATGAAGATGATCATTTGTCCTGTGAACAATTAAAAGCCAAATATCCTGAAATGTCTGACGGCGAATTATTTGAGAGATTCGGTGAAAGAGGGGATAATGGAATAATGTATAATGGAAAACATGTATGGGAAGATAGGGGTGATGGAAGAACATATAGTGGACATCCTATTTAGCAGTCTCAATAATTTGAGCTGCTATTCGTCATAATATTCCCAGCTGTCTCCGTACCTGTCATCATAGTATGCATCATCGTAGTAGTAATCATCACCTATGGCATCATCATATGAGTTGTCGTAGTCATAAGAATAGCTGGTTGTAGTGTGGTGTATTGGACTTGGGGTATGGTGGTTATTTTCTTTTTTATCAGCACTGCTGTTTAGATAGCTGTCGCTGATGTTGGTTGTAGGTGGGAGATATTCATCACTTGAATTTAAAGTCTCCTCTTTAGTTGGGGTGTTTGATTCGTAAGCTGTAATGCTGAATAAGCATATAATTGCAGCTAAAACTATACAAAGTTTGGCTGCTTTGTTCATGTGTTTCATTTTATCTTGGAAAACATATATATTTTGTGTATATTTGGATATTATCCAAAAGTATTTTGGTTAAATTTAAATTATTTCAAATCAAAAATATTAATTAAATCAATGATTTGGGGAATTATTTATGAATACGCCAATTGTAATATTAAATTATAAAACTTATTTGGAATCTAGCGGGGAAAATGCATTGGAGTTAGCTCGTGCATTAAAAAGTGCTTCTGAAGAATCTGGTATAACTATGGTTGCAGCTCCACAAGCGGCAGATATTTATAGGATTCAGGATCAAATTTCTTTACCTATTTTTGCACAGCACATTGATCCAATTACTCCTGGAGGACATACAGGTTCTAATTTAATTGAAACTTTAATTGAAGCAGGTATAAGCGGTAGTTTAATTAACCACTCTGAAAATAGAATGAAACTGGCTGATATTGATGAAGTTATACAATTGTGTAAGCAAAATGATATTGAATCCTGTGTTTGTACAAACAATATTGCAACTAGTAAAGCAATAGCTACTTTCAGTCCCGATGCAGTAGCTGTAGAACCTCCGGAACTTATTGGTACCGGTATTCCAGTATCTCAGGCACAGCCTGAAGTTGTTGAAGACTCTGTTAAAGGAGTTAAATCAATCAACAAAAAAATCAAAGTCTTATGCGGTGCAGGAATATCAACTGGTGATGATATGAAAGCCGCAATGGATTTAGGTGCAGATGGAGTTTTATTAGCTTCAGGTATTGTTAAGGCTAAAAATCCTAAAGAAGCTTTACTTGATTTGGTTAGTAAATTATAAAAACTTGTATTTTTATAAATATCTATATTTAATATTTTGAGTGAAATGATGGCTGATAAATTTAATACAATTGATGACTTTGATGTTGAAAATAAAACTGTGCTGGTTAGAATTGATATTAATTCTCCGGTTGATCCTAGTTCTGGAATCATATTGGATGATACAAGATTAAAATTACATGCTAAAACAATTAAAGAATTGTCTAATAAAGGAGCTAAAGTTGTATTGCTTGCTCATCAAAGCCGTCCGGGTAAAAAAGATTTCACAGATTTGTCCCAGCATGCTAATGCATTATCTGACCTTTTGAATTTAAGAGTAAAGTACATAGACTCTATTTTTTCAAAAGCTGCAAAAGAAGCTATTAAACAGTTAAAACCTCATGAAATTCTTTTACTTGAAAATGTAAGGTTCTTTTCTGAAGAATCTTTATCCAGACCTGCTGAAGCTCAGGCAGAAACATTACTTGTTAGGCAACTGTCTCCTGTGATTGATTATTTTGTTAATGATGCATTTGCAGCAGCTCATAGATCTCAGGCATCTTTAGTAGGTTTTACTCTCAACACTCCTTCAGCTGCAGGCAGGGTAATGGAAAAAGAACTGACTGTAATTCAAAATGCACTGGATAATGTGGAACATCCCTGTGTATTCCTGCTTGGAGGAATGAAACCTGATGATTCAATAGATGTTATGGAAAATGTATTAAGTAACGGTACTGCAGATTCTATCTTAACAACAGGTATTGTAGGAAACATTGTTCTTTGGGCTGCAGGTGTGGATATCGGTGAGGTAAACAAGAATTTCATAATAAGCAAAGGATATGAATCAATGGTTTCTAAAGCTGAGGAACTTATTGAAAAATTCGGAAATAAAGTAAAATACCCTATTGATGTAGCTATTGAAAAAGATGGTGAAAGAAAGGATGTTGACTGTGGAGAAATTCCTAATGAATCTATTTTTGACATTGGTGTAAAAACAATCAGTTATTATGCAAAAATAATTCGTGATTCAAAAACAGTATTTGCAAACGGTCCTGCAGGTGTATTTGAAGACCCTAAATTTGCAATGGGCACTGAAGATTTGATTAATGCTATGGCTAAATCAAATGCATTTACACTGATTGGCGGAGGCCATATTGCTGCGGCTACTTCAGCTTTAGGTTATGAAGATCAAATGAGTCATTTAAGTAGTGGTGGCGGAGCTTGCATCAGTATGCTTGCAGGTAAAAAACTGGCTGCCGTTCAGGCATTAAGGGATTCAGCAAAAAATAGTAAAAATTAACTATTTTTCGCTTTAAATTCTTTTAATAAATTTTCACTAGCTATTTTTGGGTTTTTAGCTTCCATGATTGCACTAACAACAGATAATCCATCAATTCCGCAATCATTTAATTCATGTGCATTTTCCTGAGTGATTCCTCCAATAGCTACAACTGGAATATCAACAGATTTTACTATTTCTTTTAACTCTTTTTTAGGTACTGATGTTGCATCGTCTTTTGTATTTGTCGGATAAACTGCACCAACACCAATGTAATCTGCACTGTCCCTCTGAGCTTTTTTTGCTTCTTTGATATTTGCAGCAGATACTCCTAAAATTTTATCTTCACCAATCATTGACCTTGCTGTTTTTGCAGGCATGTCGCTTTGCCCAACATGCACGCCGTCAGCATCAATAGCTAGTGCAATATCAATTCTGTCGTTGATTATTAGAGGCACATTATATTTTTGTGTAATTTCCTTAACTTTCAAGGCCAGATTATAGAAGTCTAATGTTTCAGCTTTTTTTTCTCTAAGCTGAACTACACTAACTCCACCTTTTAGGGACTCTTCTATAATGTTTAAAAATTTTTCTTCATCTTCGCTGTTGTTGGTTACAAGATAAAGTGACAAGTCTAAGTTATTCATAATATCTCAATGTTGCTTTTGTTAATTAAAGTTTGACCATCTAATTTATACAAATAGTCAATTAAATATGCTCTGAAGCTTCCGGTTCCTGCATTTTCAGAATCTACTTTAGATCTTGCCTTTTCACCGGCTATTGTCATTAATAATGCTGCAACCATTGTTCCTTCAAGAGGGTTGGTTGCTCCAATACAGCTTCCTACAATTGATGACAACATACATCCGCTGCCTGTAATGTAGGGCATCATTTCATCACCATTGTCAATAGCTATTGTAGTTTCACCGTCGGATAATATGTCTATTGGTCCGCTGGCTAATATTACAGTATCTAATTTAGCTGCAAGTTTTGAAATAACATCTGCATTTTCATTTAAATTGTCTTGGGTTATGATGTCACTTTCAGATACGTCTACACCTTTTGCAGTATTTGATTCGGAAATTATTCCGGTTAATTTAGCTATTGTTTTTATTTCAGTTATGTTTCCTCGGATTGCAGCTAATTTATAATTTTCAATAATTTCTAAAGTTACTTTATTTCTTAATTGGCTTATTCCTACTCCGACAGGATCAAGAATAACTGGAGTGTTTATTTTATTTGCTTGAGCAGAACTGATTTTCATAGCTTCAACTTGCTCATGACTTAATTTTCCAATGTTTATTACTAAAGCATCAGCTATTGAAACAACTTCTGCTACTTCTTCAATATCTTCAGACATAATTGGGGAAGCACCAATAGCCAATACTGCATTTGCACAATCATTTACAGTTACAAAATTAGTTATACAGTGAGTTAAAGGGTTTTTACTTTTTACTTCATTTAATAATTCTGGTATTTTTTGAAGTAATTTTTCTTTATTTGTCATGATTTATAATTATAAATCTTTTAGTATTTAATATTTGATGTAAATATTTTTTGAATTAATTTTAATTTAGCTAGTGATTTTTTATTTTTAATTGAACAGTTGATATTATTTTTAAACCTTCTTTGTTTAATTTCATGATTTTTTGATTTTTTCTAATTTTTTTACAGCTAATTTTCTACAGCAACTATTTTTTTAAAGTTTTTATTTTATTTCCAGCATAATTTGAGATTTATTTTGTATTTAATATTATTAAAATGTTTTATATGGTGTAGGAAATTTGTAATTGTAGTTATTTAACTTTTAAATTAATATAAATATAAAATTTTTATTGTAAATAAATTGTTATTACTGAAAAATAATGTATTTAATATTAGTTTAACAATATAATTAATAATGGGGAGTATTGAAATGTCTAAAAGTTTGAAAGAAATATTATCTACTCCAATTAAAGATACTACTGTTAGTGAAATAAGACTGCAAGTGGTTGTTGGTCTTCCTTTACCTTTAATTTTTATAAATAAATTGTTTTTTGTACATTTAGAATTATATTTATATTTAATTCTTCAGTATTTAAATTTAGAATATTCTCATGTAATTTAATTTATGGTGTTTGGATGGATAAAGATGTAATTATTTTGTTGGTGAATGGATTTTGTGTTATTGTAAATGTATATTGTTTTGTTTCAGATTATTATGTGATTGCATTGGTAGGTATGGTTAGTAATTTTTTTCTTTCATTTTATAAATTAATATTTGGCCGTTATTTCTTTTCAATAGGGATTAAAGCTAAAAATAATAAAAATTATAAAAAAGCAATAAATTATTTTAATAAAGGTTTTCAGGTTTATCCTAGTTTTTCTGGATTTTTGGTTAATTTGGGATTGATATATTTTGATTTAAAAGATTATGAAAAAGCCATTGTATATTTTGATAAAGCAATTGATGGGGGAGATAATAATGATTGGCTTTATTTAAAAAGGTTTGAGGCATTTTATAATTTGGGCAGGTATTATTCTGCACGCATGTCTTTAAATGAAGATATTTTAAAAAATCCTACACCTAAATGGGTTATGCATGGCAAAGTAGCTATGATGATGCGTTTTAAGGGATATCCTTTCTATTTAATACATGATGGCTATGTTAAAGTTTCACGACCTTTTAATGTTGGAGGTTATAGGGCACATTATAAATTGAAAGAGCTTGCATATAATGAGCGCATGGTTTATTTTAGAAAATTTATTAAATGGAATCGTGGATGTGAATGATGTTAATATTTTTTTATTGGAATACTTAAATAGATGGAGATTTAAATTATTTTAGTAATTTGTTTAGTTTATAATCAGTATATATTGTTGGTGCAGTTTAATGGGTTTATATTTGGTTGTTATTTAGGTTAAAATTTGAGTTAATGTGTTGCATATATGTTATATGGTTCTTAGCAATTTTCTGTTATTATAAATGGATATTTTTTTAAGATTTGTGAATTAAATTGTGGGGGAGTGGATTTTAATGGAGTCTAAAGAGTTAATTGTAACTATGTTGTGTTATGTTGGTGTTTTATTGGAAATTTGTATTGAATACGTTATTAATCGTTGTCATTATTTCGGATGGTATGAATTGGGTTTTAATTGTTGTGTTTTTGCTATGGTTCTTATTGTTGTTTTAGTGGTATGTTGGATTTATTTTTTATTTGTAAAAGGATATACAAATAATTATATGGGGTTACTTCCGTGGGTATTTGTATTTTTTAGTATTTTGAAAAATATTTTTTTCCCTATATGAATTTTCATTATCTATAATTTTTGTATGTTATTTTGAAAGAGTCTTAATTAAGTATTAGAAAAGTATTTAAATAAGTTTATACAAAAGTTTATTTGTTATCTTAATTTCATCCTGCCTCGATAGCTCAGTCTGGTGGAGCGCGAGACTTGTAATCTCGTGGTCGCGGGTTCAATTCCCGTTCGGGGCTTTCTATTTTGTGTTTTTTAGTACACATATTATGGTTGCATTTTTTTTAAAATCATGTAATCCATAACATTTATATACTATGAGGTATAAAATAGGTAATGTATGATGTATTGTTATGCATCATGTCTGTATTAGTGGGACCGTAGGGTAGCTTGGTCGATCCTTTGGGCTTTGGGAGCCTGAGACTCCGGTTCAAATCCGGGCGGTCCCATTTTTATGTCCCGCCTTAGCTCAATTTGGCAGAGCGTTGGACTGTAGATCCAAATGTTGCTGGTTCAAGTCCGGCAGGCGGGATTTGATTACTTTATTAAATTGATTATATTTGTGGTTATGGAAAATTAATTTTTCCGAAACCTTTATATATGATGTTAAATATAGTAATTAATGGTGTATGGTTAATACTGTTTGATTAGCTATACTGTATTTTAAGTATTTCCTGCCTTGGTGGTGTAGGGGCTATCATGTGGGCCTGTCGAGCCCGCGACTCGGGTTCAAATCCCGGCCAAGGCGCTTAATATTTAAATGTTGTATGTGAGGGCCCGTAGCTCAGTCTGGCAGAGCGCTTGGCTTTTAACCAAGCGGCCGCGGGTTCAATTCCCGTCGGGCCCGTTTTCTAATTTTATATTTTAACTTTTCTAGCTGGAGGAATTATATATTGACAATTAATATTCAAGAACATATGCTTGTACCTAAGCATGAAATAATGACTGATTCTGAAATTGAAGATTTAAAAAATAGTGCTGACTATGATATTGAAAATCTTCCTAGAATTAAAGTTGATGATCCTGTTGTAAAAGATATTGATGCTAAAGAAAATGATATTTTAAGAATTACTCGTGAAAGTGATACTGCAGGTACTTTTGTTACTTATCGTATTGTAAAAAGTTAGTTATAATGTTAGAATAGTAAAATTTAGTATAATAAGTTTATTTCTGTATTTTTTTATTGTTTTTTGGAAATTCATTATAATAAATTTGAACTTAGTTTGAGAGGAATTATCTTAATAGAGATAGTTAGGAGTAAATTAAGAATAATAATCAAATGAAGAATTTTAATTAGGTTTCCTAATCTTATTTTTATTTAGTTAATTATTTTTAAGGTGTTTTATAGAATGCTGGAGGAAGTCCATGACAGAGAATAACTGGAAATTAGTTGATGCATTTTTTGATAAATATGATTTAGTTGACCATCATATTAAATCATACAACGATTTTATAAATAGTGGGATTCAAAATATCATAGATATTACTGAACCTATTACTTTAGAAAACGGTAAATATACTTTAAAAACCGGTAAACTCTTTATTGAAAAGCCATTCACTAAAGAAGCAGACGGTTCCAAAAGTATGATTTATCCTGCTGAAGCAAGACTTAGGAATTTAAATTATTCTGCACACATGTATCTTGAGATGGCATTAAATGAAGAAGGAGAAGACAATCCTTTAGAAAAAGTATATATTGGTGAATTGCCAGTAATGCTTAAATCAGATATTTGTCATCTTCATGGTCTTAGTGATGAAGAATTAATTGAACAGGGTGAAGACCCTCAAGATTTAGGTGGTTACTTCATTGTAAACGGTTCTGAAAGAGCTGTTGTAACAATGGAAGAAATTGCACCAAATAAAATTATTCTTGAGCGTATTGGTGATGTTGAAGACAGAAGAGCTAAGGCTATTGTAACTTCTATTAAAAGTGGTTTCAGAGCAAGAATTTCTCTTGAATATAAAAAACCACGTAAAAGCGGAGTATTTTTAAGAATTTCTTTCCCTTATGTTCCAGGGGAAATTCCACTTGTTATTTTATTAAGAGCTCTTGGTTTGGCTACAGATCAAGAAATTATTACTGCAATTTCCAATGATCCAAATTTCCAAATGATTATTGCAGATGATATTCAGGTATCCCTTTCTCAATTGAAATTAGATCAAAAAGAAATGGATGGAATGGATAAAGAAGAAAGAAGACAATATTTACAATTGGCTGCTATTAAATACATAGGTAATCGTGTAGCTAAAGGTATGACTGAAGAATACCGTATTAAACGTGCTGAAGATGTAATTAACCGTTACTTATTACCTCACATGGGTATTGAATCAGAAAGACGTGAAGCTAAAGCTACTTATTTAGCTGAAATGACTGAAATGCTGCTTCAGGTTATTGATGAACAAAGAGAACCTCACGATAAGGACCATTACACAAATAAAAGACTCAGAGTATCTGGAGATTTAATGGAAGATTTATTCAGAGTTGCTTTTACAAGTTTAACCAGAGATATGAGTTATCAACTTGAAAGAAGTATTTCCCGTGGTAAAGAGCTTTCAATCAAACAGGCAGTTCGTAGTGATGTTTTAACTGAAAATATTAAACATGCTATTGCAACTGGTAACTGGGTTGGTGGAAGAGCAGGTGTAAGTCAATTATTAGATAGGACTAGTTATATGGGAACTCTTTCTCATTTAAGACGTGTTGTATCTCCTTTAACAAGAAGTCAACCTCACTTTGAAGCAAGGGATTTGCACCCAACACAATTTGGTAAGATTTGTCCGAACGAAACCCCAGAGGGTCCTAACTGTGGTCTGGTAAAGAATTTAGCTTTAATGTGTAATATTTCTGAAGGTTCTGATGAACAAGAAATCATTGATGTTATTAAAAAGATGAATGTTTTAGAGGATTAAAGGAACGATAATATGGATAGTGCTAAAATTTATATTAATGGAGAACTTTTAGGATATTGTAAAGACCCTGAAAGTTTCACCAATGAAATGAGAGAAAAAAGGAGAAATGGTGAGGTTTCTCATGAAATGAATATTACTTATTATGATAAAAATAATGAGATTTATATATTCAATGACCCAGGTAGGGCAAGAAGACCATTAATCATTGTTAAAGATGGTAAACCAGTTCTTAGTGATAAACATTTAGAAAAAGTAGCTAAAGGCGAATTAAAATGGGATGATTTAATAGACAATGGTTTTATTGAATACTTGGATGCTGAAGAAGAAGAAAACTCCTATATTGCTATGAGTATTGCTGATTTAAATGAGGAACATACTCATTTGGAAATTGACCCTGCTACTATGCTTGGAATTTGTGCAGGTATTATTCCGTTTTCCGATCACAATTCTTCACCAAGGAATACTATGGAAGCAGGTATGACAAAACAAGCATTAGGATTATATGTTTCTAACTATGCATTACGTACAGATACAAGGGCTCACTTATTACACCACCCGCAAACTCCTATTGTAAAAACACGTATTATTGATTCAACTAATTATGACAAAAGACCATCAGGTCAGAACTTTGTTGTAGCTCTTATGTCTTACGAAGGATATAACATGGAAGATGCAATGGTTATTAACAAAGGTTCTCTTGAAAGAGGATTAGCTAGGTCTTCATTTTTCAGAGCTTATGATACTGCTGAAAAAAGGTATCCTGGTGGACAAGAGGATAAATTTGAGGTTCCTGATAAAAACATTAAAGGTTACCGTTCCGAAGATGCTTATAGGCACTTAGATGATGACGGTGTTGTTAACCCTGAATCATATGTTGAATCTGGTGATGTATTAATCGGTAAAACTTCACCACCAAGATTCTTGGAAGAAATCGACGAATTCGGAACTGTAGCTGAAAAAAGAAGGGAAACTTCTGTAACAGTAAGACACGGTGAAAAAGGTATCGTTGATGCTGTTCTTTTAACTGAAACTGTTGAAGGAAGCAGATTGGCTAAAATTAGAGTAAGAGATACCAGGCAACCTGAATTTGGGGATAAATTTGCATCAAGGCACGGTCAGAAAGGGGTTCTTGGTTTAATATTATCTCCTGAAGATGTTCCTTTCACAGAATCTGGTGTTGTTCCTGATTTAATTGTTAACCCTCACGCTATTCCTTCCAGGATGTCTGTAGGACAAGTGCTTGAAATGGTAGCAGGTAAAGCAGGCTGTCTTGAAGGTGAACGTGTTGACGGAACTCCATTCAATACAGAACTTGAAAAAGAAATCAAACAACAGCTTAAAAATCACGGATTTGAATCTGCAGGTTGCGAATCATTATATAATGGTGTAACCGGAGAAAGAATCGAAGCTGAAATATTTGTTGGTGTGGCATATTACCAAAAATTACACCACATGACTACTGATAAAGTTTATGCTCGTTCAAGAGGTCCTGTACAAGTTCTTACCCGTCAGCCTACTGAAGGAAGAGCTCGTGAAGGTGGTTTAAGGTTTGGAGAAATGGAAAGAGATTGTCTTATTGCACACGGTGCAGCTCTTACCTTAAAAGAAAGACTTTTAGATGAGTCTGACAAATATGAAGCTATTGTCTGTGAAAATTGTGGTATGTTAGCAGTATATGATAAGAATAAAAATAAAAAGTACTGTCCAATTTGTGGAGATGTTGAAACTTATCCGATAGAAATTTCATACGCATTTAAATTATTATTAGATGAACTTAAGAGTTTATGTATTTTCCCTAAATTAGTTTTAGGAGACAAAACATAATTATATAATATGAAGGAGTCAATATTTTGAAAGGATTTATAAAAAAAATCAAACAAATTAACTTTGGGCTTATGTCTCCTGAGGATATTCGTGAAATGTCAGTAGTTAAAATTGAAACTCCTGATACTTACGATGAGGATGGTTATCCTATTGAAAATGGTTTAATGGATCCTCATTTAGGGGTTATTGATCCAAGTTTAAAATGTAGGTCTTGTGGTTACAGAGGTGGAGAGTGTCAAGGACACTTCGGTAGTATTGAGTTAGCCAGACCTGTTATTCATGTTGGTTTTGGTGATATAATTCACAAAATTTTACGTTCAACATGTAATGAATGTGGTCGTGTTTTATTAACTGATGATGAAATCTTCAAATACACTGAAAAGATTAAAGATGCTCAAAATCATCATGAAAATTTAACTAAGATTTTAAAAGAGATTTATAATGAAGCTCGTCGTGATGTTTGTCCTCACTGTGAAGCAGCTCAGGATGATATTACTATTGATAAGCCGGTTTCCATTGTTCAAAAAATGGAAGGTGAAGATTATAAATTAACTGCTAGTGAAGTTCGTGAAAGGCTTGAAAGGATTTCTGATGAAGATGCTTTTGTTTTAGGTGTTAATCCTGAAGTAGCTAGGCCAGAATGGTTAGTGTTAACTGTTTTACCTGTTCCTCCAGTTACTGTAAGGCCTTCTATTACTTTAGATACTGGTGAAAGGTCTGAAGATGATTTAACTCACAAACTTGTTGATATTTTACGTATTAATCAAAGATTAATTGAAAACATGGAAGCAGGTGCTCCTCAACTTATTGTTGAAGATTTATGGGAGTTATTGCAATACCATGTAACTACTTACTTTGATAATGAAGCTAGTGGTGTTCCTCCTGCAAGACACAGGTCTGGAAGACCTTTAAAAACTTTAGCTCAAAGGTTAAAAGGTAAAGAAGGTAGGTTCAGAAGTAATTTGTCTGGTAAAAGGGTTAATTTCTCTGCCCGTACTGTAATTTCACCAGATCCAAATATCAGTATTAATGAAGTTGGTGTTCCTGAAATGATTGCAAAAGAGGTTACTGTACCTGCTTATGTAAATGACTGGAACATGGATGAAATGAGAACATATATTGAAAACGGTCCTAATGTTCATCCTGGAGCCAACTATGTTATAAGAACTGATGGAAGGAAAATCAGGGTTTATGATGAAACTAAAGACATGATTTTAGAGAAGTTGGAGCCTGGTTATATTATTGAAAGACACCTGAAAGATGGTGATATGGTTTTATTCAACCGTCAGCCTTCTCTTCACAGAATGTCTATGATGGCTCATGAGGTAAGGGTTTTACCTTATAAGACTTTCCGTCTTAATTTATGTGTATGTCCTCCTTACAATGCAGATTTCGATGGGGATGAAATGAACATGCACGTTTTCCAAACTGATGAGTCTCGTGCTGAGGCTAAGTCTTTAATGCGTGTACAGGAACATATTTTATCTCCAAGGTTTGGTGGACCTATTATTGGTGCTATTCACGACCACATTTCCGGAGCATATCTTTTAACAAAACCAGGATCTGAATTTAGCGAAGAACAGGCACTGCAGATAATCAGAAAATCACATTTGTTCAATAATGAAAATGTTGATCCTAAACACTTAAAACGTAAACATGAAAACTGGACTGGTAAAGAGTTATTCTCTTTATTACTGCCTGATGATTTGAATCTTGTTTATAAAGCTGAGATTTGTCAGAAATGTGATGTCTGTAAAGAAGAAGCTTGTGACATTGATGCTTATGTTGTAATTGAAGACGGTGAACTTAAACATGGTGTCATTGATGAAAAAGCTTACGGTTCTTTCTCAGGACGTATTTTAGATAAAATCGTTAAAGAGTATGGTCCTGCTAGAGCCAGAGAATTCTTAGACAGGTCTACTGATTTGGCTATCTGCGGAATTATGAAAACAGGAATTACCACAAGTACAAATGATGAAGAAATTCCTGAAGAAGCTCAGGAAAGAATTAATGAGCATTTAAGAGAATCTGAAAATAAGGTAGATAAATTAGTTGAAGCATATGAAAACGATTATCTTGAAGCTTTACCTGGTAGAAGCCTTGAAGAAACTTTAGAAATGAAGATTATGCAAGTGCTCGGGGAAGCTAGGGACGTATCTGGTCAAATTGCAGAAAACTACCTTACTATGGAACACAACCATTCTGTAGTTATGGCACGTACTGGTGCTAGGGCATCTATGTTGAACCTTACTCAGATTACTTCCTGTGTAGGACAGCAATCTGTTCGTGGTGGTCGTATCCACAGGGGTTATATTGACAGGACTTTACCTCATTTCCGTAAAAATGAGTTAGGTGCAAAGGCAAAAGGATTTGTACATTCAAGTTATAAAAAAGGTTTGGATCCAATTGAATTCTTCTTCCACGCTATGGGAGGAAGAGAAGGTCTTGTAGATACAGCGATTCGTACAGCACAATCCGGTTATATGCAAAGAAGACTGGTAAATGCGCTTCAGGATTTACAGGTTAAACCGTCAGGACTTGTTACTGATAATCAGGGAATGGTTATCCAACTTATGTTTGGTGAAGATGGAGTAGATCCAGCTAAAAGTGACTTTGGTAAAGCAGCTGACTTAAATAAAATCATTGATGAAAATAGGTTAGGAGATGCTAATCCAAACTATGATTCAAGTGTTGAACAAGAGGGTAAATAGGTGTAACTATGGATGATGCAATAATTAAAAAAGTGGAAGATGCTTTACTTAAAGCTGAAATAAACTTTGATGCAAGAATTGTTGAAAATGGAATTATTGACCCATCAAGTCGTGTAAAGTTCCCTGAAAAATATGTGGATGATTTAGCATCTGCTTATGTTAACAGGCATTTATCTGATGATGAATTAGATATGCTTATTGGAGAGCTTAAAACTGCCTATGAACGAGCTCATGTTGAAGCTGGTGAGGCTGTTGGAACAGTAGCTGCACAATCTGTAGGTGAACCGGGTACTCAGATGACTATGCGTACTTTTCACTATGCAGGGGTAATGGAATTAAACGTAACATTAGGTCTTCCAAGACTTATTGAAATCGTTGACGCAAGAAAAAAAATAGCTACTCCAACAATGGATATTTACTTTACTGAAGAAAAACGTCATGATGAAGAATTCGTTAAAACTTTAGCTAATAAAATTGGTAAAAGTACTGTAAACGATGTTCTCAGTGATTTCAGTTTAAATTATGCTGATATGAAAGTTGAAGCAGTTTTAGACGAAAGAAAAATTGAAGATAAAAGACTTGATCTTGATGAAATTCTTGCTAAAATTCAGAAAAACTTTAAAAAAGCTGATATTAAGGATAATCTCAAGATTATTGTCGAACCGCCAAAACGTGAAATTAGGGAACTCCGTCTTTTAGCAGACAAATTCCGTGATTTACAGATAAGTGGTATTAAAGACATTGGAAAAGTCATTATCCGTAAAGATGAAAGAGAATGGATTATGCACACTGAAGGTTCTAATCTTAAAGATATTCTCTCTATGGAAGGTATTGACACATACAGAACTACTACAAATGATATTCATGAGATAGAAACTGTATTGGGTATTGAAGCAGCTCGTCAATCAATTATTAACGAAGCAAGAAATACTCTTGAAAACCAAGGTCTTAGTGTTGATGTTAGACACATTATGTTAGTTGCAGATATTATGACTTCTGAAGGAGAAGTAAAATCCATTGGTAGACATGGTATTAGTGGTGAAAAATCAAGCGTTTTAGCTCGTGCAGCTTTTGAAGAAACTGGTAAACATTTACTTCGTGCAAGTATTCGTGGTGAAGTTGATGATTTAACTGGTATCATCGAAAATATTATTATTGGACAACCAATACCTCTTGGTACCGGTTCAATCGGTGTCAAAATGGCAAATAAAAATGAATAGGAGGCTAGATGATGGACGTAGATAGAAGTATCAGGGTAGCTGTCGATACTGGTGATGTGACATTAGGCTCTGAAAAATCAATTCAATCTTTAAAATTAGGAAAAGGTCAGCTTGTAATTGTTGCTGCAAACACTCCTAAAGATATTGTTGAAGATGTTGAATATTATACAAATCTTTCAGATATCCCATCATACACTTACGAAGGTTCAAGTGTAGAATTGGGTTCTGTCTGTGGTAAACCATTTACAGTTGCTACATTAATCGTTAACGATCCAGGAGATTCTACTATATTAGATGATTTGAGGTAGATTCATATGTCTATTAAATTCACTGCAAATGAAATTAGATACATAGCTCTTTTTGAAAACATGACTGGAGCAATGGTTAAAGATTGTATTATCGATGATGAACATGGTAAAGTCACATTTGTCGTGAAAAACGGTGATATGGGATTAGCTATTGGAAAAGGCGGAAGCACTGTTTCCAAAGTTCAAAGAGCAGTAGATAAAGGAATTGAAATCGTTGAATTGTCCGACGATTCGATTCAATTTATTAAAAATCTTTTATCCCCTGCAGAAGTACAAGGTGTTAAAGTACTTCAGAAGGAATCAGGTGAAAAAATAGCTACTGTTACAGCAGATAATACCAACAAACGTATTGCTATTGGTAAAAACGGCGTTAATATCGAAAGAGCTAAGTTAATTGCAAAAAGACAACACAATATAAACAACATTATTTTAAAATAGCTATTAATTTAGCTATTTATTTTTACTTTTTTTTTTTTAAAATGAGATAAGAAATCTATTTTGCTTTTTTGTTGTAATATAACTATATTTCCTATTTTTAAATCTTTTGAATTAAATTTTAATAATTTAACAGTTTTAAATGGTTTAATTTTTAGGATACAAATATCATAATCGATATTTTTACCAATAATTGTGGAAGTGTATTTTTTCCCATTTATTAATTCGATTTTTAAATTATCCATATTTTCTACGACATGTGCATTTGTTATAATATAATTATTTTTTAAAAAAAAGCCACTACCACATAGTTTATTTGTTGTTGTTTTTTTTTTAAAAAACCTTTCTTTTTTGAAGTTGTGATTTTAACTACATTTTGTTTAGCATTTTCAATTGTAGTTATTATTTTATTTTCTATATTCATTAAAATTCACTTCCGTTCCTTTAATTATCATTTTTTTAATAATTGTTAATTTAAATGGTAGTTTATTTTCAATTTTCATTAATATGCTTAAATCATCTGCTGTAAATCCTTTTATAATCATTAATGTGATTAAATAAATGGGGAATAAAAATAATAATCCTATGTAGAATCCAATTAAGTTTTTGGGTAAAATTAATAAAAATATAGCGATTATTATTCCAGCAAATAATATTTTTAAATAATGAATCATGTTAAATTTTAGGGAAATGTGTTTATTTAAATAGATTAATGAAATTAATGTCATTGTTGCTGTTGTTAATGTAGTGGAGATAGCACCACCATTTACTCCAAAATAAGGGATGAATATAAAGCTTAAAAGTAATATTTGGATAAAACCTCCAATTAAAAGATACATTGAACTTTTTGGTTTACCTGCACCTTGAATCATACTTGAAGTTATTGCAAATATGGAATAAAAAAACATTCCTAATGTTAAAATTGTTAAAACATTTGCACCTTTTGAATAAAATGGTTTGGTGAAAAACATCACTAACAATACTTCTTTAGAAAAAATCATTATAAATAAACATATTGGTACCATTATGATTAAGTTATATCTTAAAGCATTAAACATATATTTTTTAAGTATATTTGTATTTTTTGATGCAAACATTTCAGATGTTACAGGTAGTATTGTAGTAGCTAAAGAATTAGAAATCATCAGGGGTAGTCTTGCAATAGGTTCTGCTATTCCAAAATATCCAATTTCAGAGATTGTAATGAATAAAGGCATTATTGTGGTGGTCATACTATATATTCCTATTTCTGAAATTGCAGTTAAAATAACTGGAATTGAAAATGATATTATTTTATAAGCAATTTTTATTTCTTCTTTAAAATCCATTTTTAATTTTAACATTCCTTGGAAGATATCTAAAAAATATTTATGTAAAATTATAATAACTGAGATTAATGAAGAGAAAAAACCAATTACACTACCAAATATGGCACCTACAACTGAAAAACCAAGTATAATTAATACAATAGCTGATAAAATCATAGTAATCTGTTCAATAGCTCGACTAGTTAATATATGTGCCATTTCATATGTTCCTTGAAATATTCCTCTAAATACACCTACAATAGCACTAAATGGAACGATTAAACCTATAATTTGTAAAGGTAATAATAGTGAGTTGTTATTATAAATTTTAACAAGTAAAGGTGCTATAAAAAAAATCATTAATAGTCCAAAAGTTATTCCTAATAATATTGCAATTTTTATAGAAACTAATATGAGTTTATAGGAATTTTCTTTTTGATTTGTAGCATTATATTCTGACACATATTTACTTATGGTTGGAGGCAATCCTCCTGCTGCTAATGTTTGCAATATATTTTGAAAAGGAGAAATAATTGTTAAAATACCATAAGCATAGTTGTTTAGAAGATAAACCATTAAAAATTTGTATATGTATCCACCTATTTTAAAAAATACATTTCCAAATAAAATAGCTAAATTATTTTTAAGAAAATTATTAACCATAATTTCAGCTCATAAAGTTACATAATGTTTTAGAATTGGCTATTTGACTTATTTCTTCTTCTAATGCTCTACAATTAGTACACAAGTAACAAAATTCACATTTTTTACAATTTTCTATATAATCTAAATTTTTTCTCCAATAACTATATATTTTTTTCCTTATTTTTCTGAAAGAAATTTAGAAGGTTTTTATTTTTTATGTTTCCCCATTTTTTGGTTCTTAACATTGGGCAAGGATGCACAGTTCCTTTAGAAGAAATGAATATTGATTTTCCTAAACAGGGATGAAACTCAATATTATGGAAAAACGAATCGATATTAAATGTGATATAATTTATTTTTCATTTAACAAATCATTATTTGACTAACTGATTGTTTAATTAAGAATAATAATTAAAAATGATAGTAAAGAGTAATAACTATATAAATTGTTAGTATGGGGGAACTAGGTTATTATACTTTTATTTTAAATTTAATTATTTTATAATTTTTTATTTAATGTTTATATAAATTTAAACAAGTTTTAAGTTAATTCAATTGATTTTATCATTTAGAAAAGTTTTGTTAATATTTTAAAATTATGTTTTGATTGTTTTTTTTTCATTAAATTTAATGGGTTTAATTGAAATATACTTATTTTAGAAAATAATCAATTTAAATTACTTATTTTTTCTTTAAAAATAATTTTGTATGTTTTTTAAAATCCAGTTTTCATGTTTTTGTTATAACAAAAATGCCGACTCTAAAAAACAGAGTATAGAGTTTATTTTGTATGTAGAGGAAAACTAATATAAGCAATAAAAAAAAGAAATAATATTCAAATAAATCTTTGAAATATTTTTTATTTAATCAAAACTGACTTTCAACAAGTCAAAATAGATACCTTTATTAATGTTAAAAAAGATAAATCATCATAAGATATCGACAATTAATGGAACATAGTTGTGTGTGCTTTTTACTATGCTTCCAATAAAAAATCATGATATCTTCATTTTTAGATAATTTAATTGTCTAATTAATTATTATATTATTAACTAGTTATATCTTTGAATTTAGATTGTATTAGCTATTTTTAGCTGTATAAATCGCAGCGGTGGATTCTTAGATATGTTTAATAAAAGTTTAGAGGAAATATTATGCCAGGACTTTTTGCTGCAAAAAAACTTAAAAAAAATAGACAAAATTTTAAGTGGAAAGATGTAGATTACAAAAGGAAAGCTTTAAGATTAGATGTTAAAGCAGACCCTCTTGAAGGAGCTCCTCAAGCTAGAGGAATTGTAATCGAAAAAGTAGGGATAGAAGCAAAACAACCTAACTCTGCTATACGTAAATGTGTTCGTGTTCAATTAATCAAAAACGGTAAACAATTAACTGCTTTCGCACCAGGTGACGGAGCTATTGGATTTATCGATGAGCACGATGAAGTTATGATTGAAGGAATTGGTGGACCATCTGGAAGATCTATGGGAGATATTCCTGGAGTTCGTTGGAAAGTATCTAAAGTTAACAACGTAGCTTTATCCGAGATGGTAAGTGGAAAAATAGAAAAACCTGTAAGATAAGGATGGTATTTTTATGAGTAAATTATTTGATAAATGGGAACTCGATGAAGTCAAAATCGAAGATTTAGGTTTAGTAAAATACATCTGCTTAGATGAAACTCTTGTTCCTCACACTTCAGGTAGACATGTAAAAAGACAGTTTGCAAAATCTAAAGTATCTATCATTGAAAGATTAATGAATAAAATCATGAGGACTCACATCAACTCAGGTAAGAAAAACAAAGCTTACAATATTGTAAAAGATGCATTGGATATTATCAACAAAAGAACTAAAAAGAACCCTGTTCAAGTTTTAGTTACTGCAGTTGAAAATACTTCCCCTCGTGAAGAAACTACTCGTATTAAATACGGTGGTATCGGATACCAAGTAGCAGTGGACATTTCTCCACAAAGAAGAGTAGATCTTTCATTAGGATTCTTAACTAGAGGAACTTTACAATCAGCATTTAAAAACAGGAAATCTGTTGCTGAATGTTTAGCTGATGAATTAATTCTTGCTTCTGAAGAAGATTCCAGAAGTTTTGCTTTACAGAAAAAAGAAGAAAAAGAAAGAGTTGCAAAAGCAGCACACTAATCATATTTATATAAGGTGATTTCTTTGAGTAGAAGAGAGAAAATGATTGCAAAAATTAAGGATTTAATGTATAAACCAGATTCCATCAGGAATATTGGTATCTGTGCTCACATTGACCACGGTAAAACTACATTATCCGATAACCTTTTAGCAGGTGCAGGAATGATTTCCGAAGAACTTGCTGGTGATCAAAGGTTTTTAGATTTTGATGAACAAGAACAAGCACGTGGTATTACTATTGATGCAGCAAACGTATCAATGGTTCACAATTACAAAGATGAAGAATACTTAATCAACTTAATTGATACTCCAGGTCACGTTGACTTTGGTGGGGATGTAACTCGTGCTATGAGAGCTGTAGATGGTGCAGTTGTTGTTGTTTGTGCTGTTGAAGGTATCATGCCTCAAACTGAAACTGTACTTAGACAAGCTTTAAAAGAAAATGTTAAACCTGTTTTGTTCATTAACAAAGTTGACAGATTAATCAACGAGTTAAAATTAGAACCTGAAGAATTACAAAAAAGGTTCATTAACATTTACATGGAAGCTAACAAATTAATCAAAAACATGGCTCCTGAAGATAAAAAAGAAGAATGGGCTGTTGATTTCACTGATGGTAGTGTAGCTTTCGGTTCAGCTTATCACAATTGGGCTATTAACGTTCCAATGATGCAAGAAACTGGAGTTAACTTCAAAGACATCATTGATTATTGTAATGATGATAAACAAAAAGAATTAGCTCAAAAAGTACCATTGTCTGAAGTATTACTCGGTATGGTAGTAGAACACTTGCCTTCTCCTAAAGTATCTCAAGAATACAGGGTACCTAACATCTGGGAAGGTGACATTGAATCTCCTGCAGGTCAAGGTATGATTACTACAAGTCCTGACGGACCTTTAGCTGTAATGGTTACTAACGTATCTGTAGACAAACACGCTGGTGAAATTGCTACCGGTAGGGTTTACGGAGGATCAATTGAAAAAGGTACAGAAGTATACTTAGTTGGATCTCATTCCAAATCCAGAGTTCAGCAAGTAGGTGTATACTTCGGACCTGAAAGAGTTAACACTGATGCTGTACCTGCAGGTAACATTGTATATGTTGCTGGTGCAAAAGGTGCAATCGCTGGGGAAACTATCTGTTCTCCTGAAGACAAAATCAAAGAGTTTGAAGGATTAGACCACATTTCTGAACCTGTAGTTACTGTTGCTGTAGAAGCTAAAAATACTAAAGATTTACCAAAATTAATTGAAGTATTAAGACAAGTAGCTAAAGAAGACCCAACCATTAAAGTTGAAATTAACGAAGAAACCGGTGAACATTTAGTTTCAGGTATGGGAGAACTTCATTTAGAAGTTATCAGTTACAGAATTAAAGATAAAGGTGTTGAAATCCAAACTTCAGAACCTATTGTTGTATACAGGGAAACCGTATCTCAATTATCTCCACAAGTTGAAGGTAAATCTCCAAACAAACATAACAGATTCTACATTACTGTTGAACCTTTAGAAGATGAACTTTTCAAAGCATTACAAGAAGGAAAACTTAAAGAAGGTAAAGTTAAAGGTAAAGAATCTGCTAATGACTTCATGGAATACGGTTTAGATAAAGAAGAAGCGAGAAAAGTATGGGATGTTTACAACAGAAGCGTATTCATCAATGCTACCCGTGGTATCCAATACTTAGATGAAGTAAAAGAGCTTTTAATTGAAGGATTTGAATCCGCACTTAATGACGGACCTTTAGCTAAAGAAATTGCTATGGGATTAAAATTCAAACTCCACGATGCAAAACTTCACGAAGATGCAGTTCACAGAGGACCTGCACAAGTATTGCCAGCTATTAGAAATGCAATTTATGCATCTATGATGTCTGCTGGTCCTACTTTACTTGAACCTATGCAAAAAGTGTTCATTAACACTCCACAAGATTACATGGGTCCATGTACCAGGGAAATCCAAAACAGGAGAGGTCAAATAGTTGACATGGGTCAAGAAGGAGACATGGCTACTATTGAATCTAAAGTTCCTGTAGCTGAAATGTTTGGTTTTGCTGGTGATATCAGATCCGCTGCTGAAGGTAGATGTTTATGGTCTACTGAAATGTCTGGATTTGAAAGATTACCACGTGAAATGCAAAATCAAATCGTTAAAGAGATTAGGCAAAGAAAAGGCTTATCTCCAGAACCTTATGGTCCTGAACATTATGTAGGATAATTAAAATTTAATTTTTAATTTTTTTATATTTTTTATTTAAAATTACGAAAAAAACATTACATATTTATATGTGAATAATTAAAATTTAAATTAAGCTAAAATTATAAGCTTAATGAATGTTATTTCGATTTATACGAAAAGAGGTATTATTATGGCAAAAACTAAAGAACATATTAATTTAGCATTTATCGGACACGTTGACCACGGAAAATCCACATTAGTTGGACACTTGTTATTAAAAGCAGGTGCAATCGCTGAACAACAATTAGATGATGGAGAAAACAAATTCAGATTTGTTATGGATAAATTAGGAGAAGAAAGGGAAAGAGGAGTAACTATCGACCTTGCTCACCAAAAATTCTCCACCAAAAAATACGACTACACTGTTGTAGACTGTCCTGGACACAGAGACTTCGTTAAAAATATGATTACTGGTGCTTCCCAAGCAGATGCTGGTGTATTAGTAGTAGCTGCAGACGACGGTGTAATGCCACAAACCAAAGAACATGTTTTCTTATCCAAAACTTTAGGTATTAACCAATTAATCGTTGCAATCAACAAAATCGATTTAGTAGATTATGATGAAGCAAAATTCAACGAATTAAAAGACGAAGTATCTGCTTTAATTAAAACTGTTGGATTCAACCCTGCTGATGTTCCTTTCATCCCTGTTTCTGCATTTGAAGGAGACAACATTAAAGATGCAAGTCCTAACACCTCCTGGTACAAAGGTGACACTTTAATGCAAGCTTTAGATAATTTAGCTGCTCCTGAAAAACCTGTATCCTTACCATTAAGGATCCCTATTCAAGATGTTTACTCCATTACTGGTGTAGGTACTGTACCTGTAGGAAGAGTAGAAACCGGTGTTATGAAAAAAGGAGAAAACGTAATCTTCGAACCTGCTGGAGCTTCTGGAGAAGTAAAATCTATCGAAATGCACCACGAAACCTTTGAAACTGCTGAACCTGGTGACAACATCGGATTCAACGTAAGAGGTGTAGGTAAAAACGATATCAGGAGAGGAGACGTAGCTGGTCATGTAGACGATGCTCCTGCTGTAGCTAAAGAATTTGATGCACAAATTGTTGTTTTACAACACCCTGGTGTAATCACTGTTGGATACACTCCTGTATTCCACTGTCACACTTCTCAAGTTGCATGTACTTTCTTAGAATTAACTGCAAAATTAGACCCTGCAACTGGTCAAGTAGCTGAAGAAAACCCTGACTTCTTAAAAACTGGTAACGCAGCATTCGTAAAAGTTAAACCAACCAAACCTATGGTAATCGAAAACGCTAAAAAAATCCCTCAAATGGGTAGATTTGCTATTAGGGATATGGGTCAAACTGTTGCTGCTGGATTATGTATTGACGTTACCCCAGCTAAATAGATTTGTAAGTAGTTAATTAAAAGAAAGGGGTTGTTCCTTTCTTTTTTATTTTTATTTTTGGAGGATAATAATGCATCAAGCAAGAATTAAGCTTACAGGAACTGATCCAGAAAAATTAGCTTATGTCTGTGATCAACTTAAAAAAATCGCTGAAAGAACTGGTGTTGATTTGTCTGGTCCTATTCCATTACCTACTAAAAAATTAGTAGTACCTACAAGAAAATCTCCGGATGGAGAAGGAAAAGCTTCCTGGGAAAAATGGGAACTTAGAATTCATAAACGTTTAGTTGGAATTGGTGCTGACGAACGTGCTATGAGACAAGTCATGAAAGTTAATGTTCCGGATAATGTAAGTATTGAAATAGAACTTAAAGGATAAATATTTAGATTTTTTCTAAATATTTTTTCTGTTATCATGCCGAGATAGTCTAGTCTGGTAAGGCGCAGGACTTGAAATCCTGTGGAGTTTCTCCGCCTGGGTTCAAATCCCAGTCTCGGCGTTATCTTTTTTACTTTTTATATATTTTTTCTAATTTTTTTAACAGTGTATTTTTTGCCGAGATAGTCTAGTCTGGTAAGGCGCAGGACTTGAAATCCTGTGGAGTTTCTCCGCCTGGGTTCAAATCCCAGTCTCGGCGTTCTTTTTAATTTAAAAACAGTTATTTATTTTTTCATCTAATTCGTCTAAATTAGAAACAATGTCATTTTTATTTAAATCTCTGATTTTTGGACGTTTTAACATGATGACACCTATATCTTTTAAATTAGCAGCATTAATTTTATTAGTTACTCCTCCTATATCACCACTTTCTTTTGTTATCATAACACTTGCTTGTGTTTCTTCAATTATTTTTAGGTTTTCCTCTAAGCTGGATGTACCTTTCATTGGTATGATATGTTCCTCAGGAAGATTTAGCATTTTGCATTTTTCCACAGATTTCGGAACTTTTAAAATTCTTGCATAAAACCTGTTTACAGGAACATATTTTAAAATAGGTTCCATGGTATTGGCTCCTGCAAGATGCAACACGTTTCCTGAAGTAAACTCGTTAGCTATTAATTGTCCTGCTTCATCAAGGGAAGTTACTTCACGAACTCTTGATGTGTCAACATTATCAAGGTTTGATGGTGGTCTTTCAAAGCGAATATAAGCTATGCTGAATAATTTGGATAGGCTAACAGTAGTTTGGGTGATGTGTGATGCATAAGGATGAGTTGCATCAATTAAAAGATTGAATTCATTATTTTCAATAAGTGTTATGAATTCATCTTTTAAAAGTGGTTTAGCTATTGTGTCATCACTTCCAGACTCAATAGCTAATTTTGATCCGTATTTTGTAGTTGTTGTAGTCAGAATATATGAATCATATTTTTCCTTTATGTGTTTTGTTATGTTGCTTGCGTCCTTTGTTCCGCCAATAATGAGGATGTTTAGTTTTTTCATTCTACCACAATTTTGTTTGCTATTCTGTTTGACACTAATATTGTAGCTGCAATTATGAATATCAGTATCCAGTCTGTAATTGAGATGCTGGTTGTTCTGAATATTATTTGAAGCTCAGGTATATATACAATCAATACCTGCAATATGAAACATGCTATAATGGCCAAATAAAGGTAAGTGCTTTTTTTGGCGGAATTTGATTTTGAATTGTATGCATTGAATAACTGGTACATTACAAATAAGGTAAATGCTACAGTCATTGCCTGCTTTTGACTTGCGCCAATTGCCAATTTGTAGCTGAACAGCGCTATTGAACCTATTGCCATTACAAGACCTGCAATAAATATTTTTATCAATACCTTTTTATTCAGAATATCTCCTGTTTCAGGCTGTCTTGTCATAATATTTCTTTCGCTACCTTCCATTCCTAAAGTTTGGGCAGGAGGTCCGTCCATTACAATGTTAATCCAAAGCAGTTGTACAGGGTTAAATGGCACCGGAAGCATGAAAATACTTGTTCCGACAATTGTTAAAATAGCTCCGACATTTGTTGATACCTGGAATTTGACAAATCTTTTAATGTTGTCGTATATTTTACGCCCTTCACGAATGGCAGTTACTATTGTTTCAAAGTTGTCGTCCTGAATAATCATATCTCCTGATTCTTTTGCAACATCAGTACCTGATCCCATAGCCACTCCTATAGATGCATTTTTAAGTGCAGGAGCATCGTTTACTCCATCCCCTGTCATTGAAACAATTTCGCCTTTTTGCTTTAGGGTTTCAACAATTCTCATTTTCTGCTCTGGTTTTACTCTTGCATAAACTTGTATGTCGTCTACCATCTCAAAGTACTCTTCATCACTTAATTTATCCAGAGTTTCACCGTCAATTACTTTCCCGTCTGTCAGGATTCCAATTTCGCGGGCAATAGATGCTGCTGTTTTTAGATGGTCTCCTGTTATCATTCTTACTTTAATTCCAGCTTTTTTACATGCAGCTATTGATTTGTCAACATTTTCCTTTGGAGGATCAATTATTCCGACAAGTCCTGTAAATATCAAATCATTTTCTACATTGTCTCCAATATTTTCGGTATTTTTATATGCAATTCCCAAAACTCTTAATGCATTATCACTCATTTCATTTATTTTTTCAGTTAGTGTTTCCTTTACAGAATCATCAAGAATTTCAACACTTCCATTGTTATCTATGTGTTTACATTTGCCGATAATGATTTCTGGAGCACCTTTAGTGAGAACCAAATACTTTTCACCATTTTCATGTATAGTGGTCATCATTTTACGGCTGCTGTCTAATGGGATTTCATCAACTCTAGGGAATTTTTCCTGCAAATCCTCTTTAAAATAGTTATTGTCCTGACTGTATTTTAAAACAGCACCGTCTGTCGGATCTCCGATAGTTTTGCCGTCTCTGATTGTGGAATTGTTACAAAGTGCATTGATTTCTAAAGATTTGTTTTCATTATAGAAAAATGCATCTCTGACAGTCATTTTATTTTCAGTTAATGTTCCTGTTTTGTCACTGCAGATAACAGTACATGAACCTAAAGTTTCTACTGAAAGCAGTCTGCGGACAATTGCATTGGATTTGGTCAGTTGTTGCATTCCCAAAGCTAATGTCAATGTTAAAACTGCAGGCAAACCTTCAGGTATAGCAGCTACTGCAAGTGAAACTGCTGTTAAAAATGTTTCAACAATAGGAATTCCTCTGAATAATTCAAAAATGAATATAAATACACAAACAATAATAGCTATTACGGAAAGTGTTTTTCCAAGTTTGTCCATTTTCTTTTGAAGAGGAGTTTCTCCCTTTTCTTCCTGAATCACTTCAGCTATTTTTCCTATTGATGTGTCCATACCTATGGCAGTTACAATTCCCACTCCGTTTCCTAAAGTTACATTTGAATCCATATATGCTTCTTCTTTTGGAGATTTTTCAACAGGTACAGATTCTCCGGTCAAATTTGATTCATCAACTTTCAGTCTGTTGGTTTCAATAAGTACTAAATCTGCAGGAATCTTGTCTCCCTCTTCAAGAATTACAATATCTCCGATGGTTAATTCTTTTGCATCAATTTTTTGCACCTGCCCATCTCTTTTAACAACTGCATATGATGTTGTAACGCTTTTAAGCATTTCAATTGCTTTTTCTGAACGGTATTCCTGTATGAATCCGATTACTGTATTTAAAAGTACAGCTATTAAAATTACACATGAGTCGATAACGTCTCCAACAAAATATGCTGCAATGGCTGCAACAATAAGGAGAGCTATTAAAACATCAATGAACTGTTCTAAAAAGAGCATAACCGCACTTTTTTTCTTTTTTTCTTTTAATTCATTCAGCCCATTTTGATTTTGGCGTTTTGTTACTTCATTAGAACTCAGCCCTTCTTCTGAAGTATTGTATTTTTTTAAAAATTCTTCCATTAAAGACACACCTATAATATGTAAAAACTTGCTTTTTTATAATTTTTCAATTTCACTTTGTGTGAACTTATATTTAAATCTTCATTACACAAAGGTTTTATGATAAAAGTTCCGTCAACTTTTCGTGACAGTCTTTCTATATGGGGTTGCAATTCACTTGGTGGGCGAATGGAATATATAATATCGGCATTTTCATATAATTCCAAGTTAGGATTTGTAATGTCATCTTTTATTACTTCATCATCATTTGGCAAAATATCGGTTTTGATAATTTCTATATTTTCGTTTCTCTTTAGGTATTGGTATACTCCGTCAAATTTCCCGACGGCTATTTCCACTATTCTTGTCGGATTTTCAGTTGCCTGTGTTAAAATGAACTCTGCGAAATCATCCCACATTTTTTTAACCTCAAAAATTATATATTTATCTAATAATATATATCTTTCAAGATTAATTTAAATTATAGGTTTATAGATGATAATTAGAGAATTTGTCCCAAATGATTTGAAACGTGTTTGTGAAATAGAAAAGATGTCTTTTGATGAGTCTTATGAGCTAAACATGTTTAAGCAGTTGTATGATATTGGTGCAGGTTTTTTAGTAGCTGAAGATGATGGTTATGTTGTAGGTTATGTCTTGTTTTGGATAAAATATGAAAATGAAGGCCACATCATATCTTTGGCTGTTGATAAAGATTATCAAAGAAAACAAGCAGGAACAAAATTGCTGCTGAAAGCTATAAATGTCCTGTCATTATTTAAAATAAACAAAATACTTTTGGAAGTAAATGAAAATAATGAAGGAGCTATTGAATTTTATAAAAAATTTAATTTTGAAGTGGATAGAAAAGTTCCACATTATTACAATAACGGTGATGGTGCTATCGTTATGTATCTGCCGGTTAAGGTTTAATGCTGGTTAAATTATTGCTTAACATTTGGGTAGCATTATCAATTGCAGTCAAATCAAGATTTCCAGTTAAGTATAGTGTTAATATTAAAATTCCATATAATACTAAAATTGTTAGTTGGATATATCCGTGTTTTTTAGCTACAGGATCTTTTCTTGTTGCAAGGTAAATTGCCAGTATTACTCCAATTAGTCCTCCAAGTAAAGAAAAGATATAACCTAAAATGATTATTATTTTGCTGGTAGGTTTATATTCCTCTTGTTTCATGGAATTTTTGCTGATTTCTTTTTTGATAACTATTGGGTTTAGTGTTGTGTTAACTCCGTTTAATTGGTTTTTGAAAATTAGTGGTGTACCACATTTAACACAAAATGTAGCTTCATCAGGATTTGCAAATCCACAGTAAGGACAAGCATTTTCACTTTCTGTTATTTTCGGGAACTCATATCCGCATTTGATACAAAATCCGTATTGGTCATCACATGTTGAGCGACAGTTTGGACATCTTCTTAAAACCATATTATCATCTTCGTTATTAATAGTTAGTATTTATAGTATTTAAAGTTCTTTCATTAATTATTTATAAGGTGAAATTACATAAATATATTATTATATTAATTTAAGGGATTAACATGGCAGAAGTATCATCAAAAGAATTATATAAATTTAAAAAAACTTTAAAAGAGTTATCAGAGAAAAAAGGTAGAGGTACAGAGCTTGTTTCCGTTTATATTCCTCATGATAAACAAATTAGTGATGTTGGTAAACAAATGAGGGATGAACTCGGACAAAGTGCTAACATCAAGAGTAAGCAAACAAGAAAGAATGTACAGTCAGCTATTGAAGTAATTATGCAAAGGATAAGATTATTTAAAGCAGCTCCTGAAAATGGACTGGTTCTTTTTGTAGGTATGATTCCAAGAGGAGGTCCAGGAACTGAAAAAATGGAAACTTATGTTTTTGAACCTCCGGAACCTATTACAACTTACTGGTACCAGTGTAACAATGAGTTTTTCTTAGAACCTCTTGAGTATATGATTGAAGAAAGGGAAACTTATGGTTTGGCAGTTATTGACAGAAAAGAAGCTACAATAGCTACTTTAAGAGGTAAAAAAGTAAACATTTTAAACCATTTGACAAGTGGTGTTCCGGGAAAACACAAAGCAGGAGGTCAATCACAAAGAAGGTTTGATCGTGTAATTGATTTGGCTGCTCATGAGTTTAAAAAACGTATCGGAGAACACATGAATGAAGATTTCTTAGCTTTGGAAGAACTTGAAGGAGTTATTATTGGAGGTCCAGGTTTTACAAAAGAAGAATTTGTAAAAGGTGATTATCTTAACTACGAAATTAAAGATAAAATCATAGCTACTGTAGATACTTCATATACTGGGGAATTTGGTATTAGGGAAGTAATAGACAAATCTGCAGATATTTTAAATGATTTGGATGTTATGCAGGAGAAAAAAGTAGTTCAAAAATTCCTCCATGAGTTAGTTAAAGATAAAGGGCTTGCTTCTTATGGTGAAAGGGAAGTCAGGACTAACTTAATTATGGGTGCAGTTGACACATTATTATTATCTGAAGATTTAACTGCAATGCGTAAAGTTTTCAAATGTCCTAGCTGCGGCAATGAAGAGGAAATTACTGTCAAATCTCAAAGTGAAGCAGATAAACTTGAAAAACCATGTTCCAATTGTGGTGAAATTTTAAAAGAAGAATCTTCACAAACTTTAATTGAAGATTTTGTTGAAAAAGCTGAAGAAATGAATTCTGAAGTTGAGCTTATTTCTACAGAAACTGAAGAAGGTATGCAACTCTTAAGAGCATTTGGTGGAGTTGCAGCGATTTTAAGATACCATGTTGGATAAATATTTTTAATTCCAATCATGGTTTTTATTTTGAATATTCCATACAAACATAGCTGTCTTCTTCATCAGTCATGGTGAACCTTCAGTTTATGGTTATGAATTAGATATGGTGGTTTATGTGGGGGAAATGTTCAAAAAATAATGGTATTAGAATCTACCTGAAGTATCAGAATAATCCCAACAAATCTTATCAAAACTACGGTAATTAGGATTATCTTCAAAAATATCAGAAATAATATTATCTTTATCATCCGATAAAATTAATTTTCTATATTTAGCTGTGTAAAATCCATGTTTATAATCACGTTCTGTTGGTGAAATCCAATACTCAATTTTAGCGGAATAACCATTAGGAAAATTAAATACTCTTTCCACATCTTCCCCAATAATCACATGATCTTCCAACATTTTCAATTGAGTATCTCTTGGAACATAATTAGGATTCTTTTCTATAACTTCACTTATTAATTTTCCGTCTTTGAATAATTTCAATATTCTAAAATAATCACTAGATCTACCTCCTCTACAATAAAGTACATCTTTAGAAGGTAATGATGATTCATCAATTTCATTATAATCTGAAAATGGTATTTCTGTCATATTCATACCATAATCAACTTGAACTTTCCAGTTATTATGGAAATAAAATCCTTCAACTTTTTCACCACCTAATCTAATGAATACCATAAAATCACTATTTAATTATAGGTACTATGTGGTTTTATTTTGAATATTCCATACAAATATAGCTGTCAGGATGCTTATCATAATAGCTAAATGGATTATTTGCTCTTTTTGTTTTTTTAATCGGGTTAAAAGCAGTTGCACCTTCATCTATCCTGATTTTATCTATGATTTCAATAAATACTTTTTTATCCATAGGATATTCCTTATTGAATTTGGCATAAAGTGAATAAGCAGTTTTCGGATTTTTTAAATAATCCTCTTTTAATTTATCATATTTGGATTGGGGTATTTTTATTTCATCAGTTGGTTTGTATACAGCCATTTTAACTCTCTCTTTTTTAATTTTTTTTATTTAATTTTGTATGTTTGTTTAGTTATTATAATATTTATTTAGAAAATTTTAAAAATCATTCATCGTTTTTATTTTTTGTCTACTGAAAAATGATTTTTACCTGTTTTCGTAGATTATTATGTAAAAAGTACTATATAAATACCTACTGTTTTTTTGTAAACATATAATTTTGTCCAATTCATTTATTAATTGTATTGAATATTTTTTTATTTTTATTTAGAAAAGTGAAAGTTTTTAATAATAGAAAATATATAGTAATTATCATATTGTTAAATATTCTTGGTTATTCCAGGTCAAAATCTGAATGTTATTTAATGATATACACTGAACAAGTGTTGGAAATTTTTAGAAAATATTATTATTTATTCAAATAGATTTTTGAATTTTTTAATCAATTTCTAGAAAATTCCGTAATTATATATTTTAATTAACGGAGGAGAAATATTATGTCTTACGTAGATGATGTAATAGAATTAACTGTAAAACAGAACCCTTCTGAACCAGAATTCCATCAGGCTGTAAAAGAAGTATTGGAATCTTTAAGGGTTGTTATTGAAGCAAATGAAGAAGAATATAAAAAGAATGCACTTCTTGAAAGGTTAGTTAACCCGGAAAGACAATTAAAATTCCGTGTTCCATGGGTAGATGACAATGGACAAGTACAAGTAAATACTGGATACCGTGTACAATTCAACAGTGCAATTGGGCCTTACAAAGGTGGATTACGTTTCCACCCTTCAGTAAATGTGGGTATTATTAAATTCTTAGGTTTTGAACAAATTTTCAAAAACTCCTTAACAGGCCTTGCAATTGGTGGAGGTAAAGGAGGTTCCGACTTTGATCCTAAAGGAAAATCTGACAGGGAAATCATGGCATTCTGTCAAAGTTTCATGACTGAATTATTCAAATACATTGGTGCAGACACTGATGTTCCAGCAGGAGATATTGGTGTTGGTGGTAGAGAAATTGGTTTCTTATATGGTCAATACAAAAGGATTAGGGGATTATCTGAAGGAGTATTAACTGGTAAAGCATTATCTTATGGTGGTTCATTAGCAAGAACTGAAGCTACAGGATACGGATTATTATACTTTACTGATGCAATGTTAAAAGCAAATGACATTGATATTAAAGGAAAAACTATTGCAGTATCCGGTGCAGGTAATGTAGCTATTTATGCTATTGAAAAAGCACAACAATTAGGCGGTAATCCTGTAACCTGTTCTGATTCTACCGGTTGGATTTATGATCCTGAAGGAATTGATGTAGAATTATTAAAAGAAGTAAAAGAAGTAAAACGTGCAAGACTAACTGAATATGCTGAAGCAAGACCAAGTGCAGAATATCACGAAGGTAAAGGTGTATGGTCTGTTAAATGTGATATTGCTCTTCCATGTGCAACTCAAAACGAATTACTTTTAGATGATGCTAAACAGTTAGTAGCTAATGGTGTTGTTGCAGTTGCTGAAGGTGCAAACATGCCTACTTCTATTGAAGCTACTGAATACTTACAAGACAATGATGTATTATTTGGACCAGGAAAAGCTTCCAATGCTGGTGGGGTAGCTACTTCTGCATTAGAAATGGCTCAAAACTCTCAAAGATTCTCATGGGACTTTGATAAAGTTGATAAAAGACTTAAAGTCATTATGGAAAACATCTTTGCTAATGTTGATGAAGCAGCTAAAACCTATGGATTTGAGAAAAATTACGTAGTCGGTGCAAACATAGCTGGTTTTGAAAAAGTAGTAGATGCAATGAATGCTCAAGGAATCGTTTAGATTTATTTAACTTGGCTATAGTTAATTCTATAGCTTTTAACTTTTTTTTAAGAAAAATTTCATAAAAACATTGTTTTTTGTCTATTTGACTGGCTAAATTTTATTTTTCAGCTTTTAATTTGTGATATTGTACAAATTCCGGGCTTTCTTAATTATTATAATAAATTACTTCTATAGCTAAAAATTATTTTCATAATATTTATTAAATAGTTTAAATTAAAATAAAAAATGCATGAACTAAACATTTTTCATGAGGTGAAAAATTATGTATAAAAAAATTTTAGTTCCTACTGATGGATCAGAAGCTGCAGAAAAAGAAGTTGAAAAAGTTGGAGATTTACTTGCTGAAGATGGTGAAATCATCATATTGTCAGTTGCATCTGAATTGACTCCACACCAATTCCAAAGTAAAGAAGATATTGATAAATTAAATCAATCTTTCTTAGATGAAGCTCAATTTAATGTGGATAAAATGAAAGCTAAATTTGATCCAAATCTTAATGTTACAACTAAAGTTCTTGTTGGTTTTCCTGCAGAAACTATTGTTAAAGTTGCAGAAGAAGAGGATGTTGGATTAATAGCTATTTCATCATCTGGTAAAGGTAGAGTTACAAAATTCTTTATTGGAAGTGTAGCTGAAAAAGTTATTCACTCCTTTAAAAAAGATGTTTTATTAGTACATTAAGCAGCTATTTTTCATAGCTGCTTTTATTTTTTACAAATTTTTACTTTTTTTTAAAGAAAATGTTTATAATTGGTGTTAGGGTGATTAAATCAATATTTAACACCATCTGATTTTTGCCAAACTATTAATATTTTTAATGGCAGTAAATTTTATATAATAATCCTTTTTCATAAGGATTTATTGAAAAATTCTGTTTTTTTTTAGCTGAATTGATGAAATAATCGTGTTTTTTACTTGAAATATATTAAAACATAGATATTCAATAAAAATGGAAATGCAATGAATTTAAAAAGATGTTTTTAATTTTTGAATTTTATACATTTTTATTAGAATAAAAGTAAATTATTTTTAATAATTTGGAGATAATGATTTAAATGAAGTTAAATTCAAAAATAGTGGTTGCATTGCTTTTGTGTGTTGTAGCTGCAATTACTGTAGGTATGGTGGCTGCTGAAGATCTTACTTTACCTGACGGGGCAACTTTTACAGTTCCTGACGGTTTTACAGTTCAAGATGATGGTGACGGGAATACTGCTTTAGTTAAAGATGATCTTGCAATTATTGTTTTAGCTAGTGATGCTAAAAGTCCTGATGATGCAAAAAAAACTCTTGAATCAAAAGGTTACACTTTCAAAAGTCAAAAAGATGTTTCCGGATTCGGTGATATAAAAGTATTTGAGCAAGCTTATGATAAAGACGGTATGCCAATATATGGGTATGTTTGTGAAGTAGATGGTTCCAGTTATATTGTTTGTGCCGCAAATGATCCATCCGATTGGGATGTTTCCAATAGTGACAATCCTGTAAATATTATAATTAAATCTATTGATACAACTAATGTTTAAACTGTATAATTTCATTACTTATTTTTCTTTTTTTAAATAAAATGATAATCTTTTCATAAAACAAGTTTAAGCAATTTTTATTGTTATTTGAAAATATAAATAACTAATTTTTAAAAAACAATATAAACAAAATGCATCTTCAAAATTATTATCTAAAAATAAAAAAACATTAATCTGTATTGGAAAATAATAATTTCAATTTATCGTTAATTTTATATATTTTTATACTAAAACTTTTAATTGTATTCTTTAATATATTTGATATAATAAAGATGATGTTTAATTAATGATAATTTTTTTTAGATGCCTGTTCATTTTTTGATAACTTTAATTATCATTAGTCAAATATATTTTATAAAATATAAAATAAATTGTATTTTAAAGGAGGTTTGAAAAATTGAAACATGGTAGGTTGTTAACTGCTGTATTAATATTGATTTTATGCAGTTTGCTGGGTTTGGCTAGTGTCAGTGCTGCCGATTTAACTAATGATACACTTGATGATTTTCAGGGTGATCCTGTAATTGGTGAAATTAATAATAACCATGCAGTTGGCGAGGAAAATAACGGCGATTGTCTTTATGTTAGTGTAAATGGTAATAGCTATGCTAATGCTACTTCATGGGGCAGTGCCACTAACTCATTGGATTGGGCAATATATTTAGCTAAAGACAATACTACGATTTACATAGATAATGGAACATACAGCGGTTCTGCAAATTCAAAAATTAATATAGCCAAGTCTGTAAATATTGTAGGTTCTGTTAACACTGTATTTGACGGATTAAACAAAAACTATTTTTTTACAATTTCCGATGGTGTAACTGTCAGTATTAGCAATATAACTTTTATTAATGCATTTAAAAAAGAGGATCTTTATTATGACCAGAAAAGCGTATATGGTGCAGTGTTGGATGTTAAAAAAGCAACAGTCTTTATTAGCAATTGTGCATTTAACAATAACCGTATTGAACATACTTCATCTATAAGTAAGGACAATTACGGAGCAGCCATTAGTAATTCTGGTAATATGACAATTATTAATTCCAGATTCAACAGTAATTCAATGACTTCTGAAGCACGTAATTCTGCGCATGGAAGTGATGTTTACAATAATGGTACTTTAAAAATCTTTGATTCCACATTTAAGGGTTCATATGTTGGAGACTTTGCATTCGGAGGATCAATTTCTAATAATGGTAATTTAACATTAACTCGAGTTGTAATGTCTGGTAGTAGTACTGCTCAGCAGGTTAAGGGAGCAGTTCTTTTTAATTCCGGAAATTGTACTATGATAAATTCTACTATTAAGGATTCTTTTGTAAATAGAGCTTTATTCAATACTCTTTATGGTGTTATTTATAATGAAGGTAGTTTAAAAGCTGTTGGATGTATTTTTGCAAATAATGGAGGTATAAAAGATAGTGCTATTCCTGTTTATAAAGGTACTGTCAATATTTACACTGTAGGGGAAATAGACATAAGCTATTCTGCATTTTTAAATAACAAGCCGCTGGCTGAAAGTTATGCTGATTTCTTTGCAGACGGTGGTGAAAACATTTGTCTGGACAATAATTGGTGGGGATCCAATAAAAAGCCGGTGAACAAATCCAATGTTGATAAAGTAAATTCCTGGCTGATGTTGGTAGGGTCTCCGGAATACAGTGCTCTTAATATAAACGAGTCAACTGATATTTCAGCTATTTGGAAATCAAGCAGTGGAAAGCCTGTTGATATTAGTTTATTCCCTATTTTTGATGTTTCATTTAATACATGGGTTAATGGAACTGCACAGACAATAACCAAAAAACTGGATAATGGAAGCGCTGTTATAAGCTATAACTGGACTCAAAAGAAAGGAAGTTATGAAGTTTCAATCAGTTTAAGGGATTTTACTCAAAAAGTATTGGTTGATGTAGGTAAACTTGTATCAAATATGACTGTAAGTGTCAATGACATCAATTATACTGAAACTCTTGTTGTTGATGTAGCCGTAAATGGCATAGATTCAATTTTGCCTGAAGGAAATGTTTCACTTATAATTGGTGGAAAAACATACACTGAAAACTTAGTCAATGGTAAGGCAACTTTTAACATACCTGATTTGCTTGCCGGAAATCATACATTAAATCTTGTTTATATGGGAAATGACGAATATTTCAGATCATTTGTTCATAAAACTGTCACAGTAAATAAATGCCCTATTAATTTAAACATTTCAATTCCTGAAATTAATGTTGGGGAAATTGCAAAGGTCAATATACATACATCTCCTAAAGGAGTTCAAATTTATGCATATTTAAGTATTAACGGTAAACGTGTACAGATGATTGTTATAAATAAGGAGGATATTCAGGTTACAATTAGAAATTATGGTGGAGCTGGCGTGTACAACATTACAATTGAAACATGGGGCAGTGAACTTGATGAACAGCTTTATGAAATGGCTTCAGTCAGCGGATTATTGAAAGTAAATAAATATGATACAAATCTGAGTGTTAATGCCAGTGATGTTAAAGCAGGTGAAAATGCAACAATAACTATTAAAATAAACCCTAAAGATGTTAAAGGGGAAGCAACACTTATTATAAATGGTGTTGAAAGCAAAATATTTTTAAAAGATGAAATAACTGAGATTACACTCCATAATTTAACCGGCGGAAAATATGATGTAACTGTCATTTATCCTGGTGACAATAAATATGCCGGTTCAACGGCATCAACGTCATTTGTGGTTTTAAAAGAAAGCTGCAATTTGACTGTTGATGTTATTCAAAATGATGACCTTACAGGTATTGTCAATATAAAAACAAACCCGGGTAATTGTACTGGTCTTATTGGAGTTTATGTAAATAATGTACTTTATCAGGCAAAGCTGGTTAATGGAATAGCTAATGTTTCTGTTAACTTTACAAAAGGAACTAATTATGTTTATGTATACTATCCTGGAGATAGCTATTATGATGATGCGTCATGGAATACAACGGTAAATATATCTGCAAAATGTATCTTAACCGGTGAGGACATTATAATGGTTGAAGAAGACGGATCCAAATACACAGTTAAAGTAACTGATCTGGACGGAAATCCCTTTACTTATGTGATTGTTTTAATTGAAGTTAACGGCACAACATATAAGGTAACTACAAATAATGCAGGTAAGGCTTCACTTCCTCTCAATCTGACTTCCGGAAATTACACAATATCTGCTACATATGATTATACAACAGTATACAACACCATTACAGTCAAACCTCTTGATTTTAATTTAACAGTAGCTGATATAGGATATGGTGAAAATGCAATTATCAATGCTAATTTCAATGCTTTAATTAACGGAACTGTTACATTTATAATTAAAAATCATTTAAACAAAACTGTTGATGTAATCTCAGGAAATGCCAGATATAGTTTGAGCGGATTAAAACTGGGTACTTATACTGTAGAAGCTGTTTATAATTCCAAACTATCAAAAACAGCTACATTCACAGTATCCAAAGGCACTCCAAAATTAGATGTGGACATTAAGGATGTTCTCGCAGGACAGGATGAAGTAATTACAGTAACTCTTCCAAATGATGCAACAGGAGAAATTACATTTATTGTAGATGGAACAACATATACAAAAACACTTAATAATGGAATAGCTGCAATTGCAATTCCTGATTTGACTTTAGGAAATCATAGTTTAAAAGTAATGTATTCTGGAGATGCTAATTACAACAGCAGTACTGCCGACATGACATTCAATATTAAAAATTCACTTTCAGAAACTGTCATTGATGTAAACAATACTGTTTATGGTGAAAATATAACTGTACTGGCCAGTGTAACCTCTGGAGCAACGGGTAATGTTACTTTTATCCTTGGAAATTTAACTAAAACAGTAGAAATTATAAACGGCAAAGCAATAACTACTTTTAATAAGTTAAATGCAGGAACTTATAGTGTTAGGGCAGATTATTTGGGAAATTCTGTTTATTCCAAATCATCTGATGAAAAATCATTTGATGTAGCCAAAGCTAATTCAAATATTGAAATTATCACTGGTGAAATAGAATTTAATAAAAATGTTAGGATTTGGGCTGTTGTAAATGATGATGCAACTGGAAATGTTACTTTCAGGATTTTGGGATTATATTCACCAAGAAATAAGACTATTGTTGGAGGCAATGCGTCATGGCTTATTTCACCTTTAAATAGTGGTTCATATGTTGTTGTGGCTACATATAATGGTGATAATAACTATTTAAGCTCAAATACAACTATGGTTATTTCAGTAAATCAAACTGTAAGTGTTTTGAAGGTAAATGTTGAAGTATATGAAGATGACATGGTAGTTACTGCAATTCTTAAAACTCTGGACGGTCAGCTGATTACAGGCAATGTAACTTTGGAAATTAACACTAAATTTTATAAAATCGTTGTAGTTGACGGAATTGGTGTAAGAAGCATTGAAAAACCTTCAGTTGGTAAATACACATATTCTGCAACTTATAAAGGAACTGATAAAATTTCTCGAGCTGTAGATACTGGTGTTTTTGAAGTCCTGCCTGTTGATTACAATGTTATTTTAAATGCTCCTGATGTTAAAATGATTTATCATGACGGCACCAGATTTGTAGCAACCCTAACAGACAAACAGGGAAATCCTATTGGTGGTGCTGCAATTGAAATAATTATCAATGGAAGAAGTTATGATAAGATAACTGATGAGAAAGGTAGTGTGAGTTTGGGTTTGAATCTGGACAGTGGAATATATTCTGTTGTTGTTAAATTTAAAGGATTATTAAACTATACTCCAATAACCAAGCATGCAAATGTCACTATTGAACCAACTGTTAAAGGATTGGATGTTGTTAAAATGTTTAGAAACAGCACACAATACTATGCAATATTTACTGATTCCCAGGGTAATTTCCTTAAAAACAAAAACGTTCAGTTCAATATCAATGGTGTCTTTTACACCAAAACCACCAATGATAAGGGAATAGCTATGATGGGCATTAACTTAAATCCTGGCAAGTATGTTATAACTGTGATAAATCTTGTTACAGGTGAGCAATCCAGTAATATTATTACTGTAAAATCATTGATTGTTCAAAAGGATTTAACCAAGTACTATTTAAATGCTTCAAGATTTGAAGCAACCATTTATAACAAGGATGGGAGCTTGGCTGTAAATAAGGAAGTGACTTTTAACATCAATGGTGTGTTTTATCACAGGACAACTGACAGTAATGGTGTTGCAAGTCTGGGAATATCTCTAA